>VFSW01000627.1_pt1 | contig 52144 bp, 61 predicted proteins | sample 5358111 | NCBI WGS metagenome assembly VFSW01 (sample SAMN11554181, study PRJNA540505) | mine drainage metagenome | isolation source: sediment from site ElyBrook_90M | place: USA: Ely Copper Mine, Vershire, VT | collected 2017 | reverse complement strand
CCCCCCCCTCACACCGGAGCAGGTGAAGACCAACGCCGCCACCTATCAGGCGCAAGTTTTTCGCATCCTCGACCCCGTCCGTACCCAAGTGTCTTTCAACAGCACTTGGATGCACGCCCTGGGGGCCGATGGCATGATCCGCCTGGCGGCAACCCATACGGTTGCCCGGATGCTGGAGCGAGACGACTTCGCCAAACGCTATCAGGCGGAGCAACCCATTGCCCTCCACGAATTTCTCTATCCTCTGGTACAGGGCTATGATTCGGTAGCCCTCAAAGCCGATCTGGAATTGGGCGGGACCGACCAGAAATTTAACCTACTCATGGGCCGGGAATTGCAAAAGCACCATGGTCAGCGGCCCCAGTCCATTCTCACCCTGCCCTTGCTGGAAGGCACCGACGGGGTCAACAAGATGTCCAAATCGCAAAACAACTTCATCGCCATTGAAGATTCCCCAGAGACTCAGTTTGGCAAAATTCTGTCCATTTCCGATACGCTGATGTGGCGTTACCTCGAACTGCTCTCCTTCGAATCACTGAGTACCTTGGCACACTGGAAGGACGAAGTGATGCACGGACTCAATCCCAAGGAAATCAAGATACGACTGGCACGGGAAATCGTTACCCGATTTCATGGCGCTGTTGCCGCCCAATCCGCACATGAGGGGTTTGAAGCCCGGTTTCGTGACCACGCCATGCCCGACAACCTTCCAGTCACTGAAGTGGTCGTCGGCCCGGAAGGTTTGCTGCTGTCCCAATTGCTGCAACGTCTTGGTTTGACCGCCTCCACTTCCGAGGCCCTGCGTCTGATTCAGGGTGGAGGGGTTCGTCTGGACGGAGACAAAGTCAGCGATAAGGGGATGCGCCTCTTCCCCTCCACCGAGGCCACCCTACAAGCAGGGAAACTCAAGTTTGCCCGCGTGCGCTGCCTTTGAGCACAGATCTTCAGCTTCCAGCGCTACGCCTCGACGCCCAAGGCCATCGCCGCGTCGATCTGCGTACCATCATTGCCTTGGCCCTGCCCCTGTTCCTGAACAGCAGCCTGCAGGTGGTGCTGAACCTCACCGACACCTGGTTCATTGGTCGCCTGTCTACCACCGCCATGGCCGCCATGGCCTCCTGCTATTACCTGATCTTTGTGTTCTTTTTATTGTTGGGGGGGGTGGGCATCGGCGTTCAGGCCATCGTGGCCCAACATTTTGGCGCCGGCCAGCGGGAAGCGGCGGCACGCAGTACCTGGAGCGGTCTGTGGGCTGCTCTGTTTACCACTCCCCTGTTCATCCTCATTGCTTTTTCTGGAAAACTCTTACTGTCACACTTCGGACTGTCTCCAGAAGTCCTCTCGCTGGCCGATTCCTTCTGGATTCCACGCTTGCTGGGAGGGCCCCTATCCACTTTGCTGTTCGCCCTGAACTCTTTTTTCAATGGCATCGGACAACCCCGCTTTACTTTCTGGATCATGCTGCTGGTGGCTTTGAGCAATGCCGTGCTCAACCAACTGTTCATGTTTCATTGGGGTTATGGCATGGCTGGAGCAGCCTTGGGCAGTACGGTTGCTCAAGGCATTGGAGTGGTCGCGGCCCTGGCCATCTTTCTGCGCCCGGCTTTCCGCCGACAGTTCCATACCCATCTCACCTGGCATCTCCACTGGCCAGGTATTCGTCAAGTGATGGCCATCGGCATTCCCACCGGCCTTTTCCCTGCCATGGATGTGGTGGGATTGGGGTTATTTCAGTTGATGCAAGTCAAACTCAGCGCCATCGATGGAGCGGCAACACAAATTGTCATGATGCTGACCTCCGTGTCCTATCTGCCTGCCATCGGCATCGCTCTCGCTGGTACCACACTGGTGGGACAGTCCATCGGCGCTGGAGATAAGGCTTGGGCGGAAACCTGCGCTCGCGTCATCATCCGCTTGGCCGTGGGGTATATGGGATTGATAGGCATTCTCCTAGCGCTCGCTGCGGCGTGGGTAGTTCCCCCCTTCCTGACTCCCGGCGACCCCCAGGCCTCCGCGGTCTTCCGCCTGTGCATACCACTGCTATGGATTGCGGCAGGCTACCAGATTTTTGATGCGCTCAACCTGTCCTGCGCTTTCTGTCTGCGCGGGGCAGGTGATGTGCGCGTCCCCACGGGACTGCTGCTGGTCTGCTCCTGGGGGGTGTTTCTCCCCCTCTGCCACGCCCTGACTTTCCCCCCGGGTCAAGGCTGGGTAAATTTTCTACCGCAGTATGGATGGGGGGCAAAAGGGGGATGGATGGCTGCTTTCGCCTACACTTTTTGTCTCGGTCTGGTGTTGTGGGCACGGTGGCGTTCCGGTGCCTGGAAACGCCTGACGCTGCTGACCTAGACCCAATACACCGAGCGCGTCATCAACTTGGAAGATAGCCGCATGGCCCACTTGATGGGCGGCGGGAATTCGGCAGCCCCGAGGCTTTGCGCCAACTCGGCGTGCCCGGCTTCATCCACCTTCATCTGCTCCACAATGGCGCGGGTCCGCTGATCGGCCTCGGGAATTTGCGCCAGATGCCCCGCCAGATGTCTCTCCACTTGGCGTTCCGTTTCCTTGAGAAATGCCAGATTCCACCGGTCCCCAGCCAAGCCTGCGGCCACCCCGAGGGCCAAAGATCCGGCATACCATAGGGGATTCAGATAACTGGTGCGCCCGCCCAATTCATGGATGCGCCCTTCACACCACGCCAGATGATCTACCTCTTCGGCTGATGCGCAGCGCAGGGCTTCTCGGTTGGCGGGAATACGCGCCGTCAGAGATTGACCCTGATAGAGCGCCTGAGCACAAATTTCACCGGTATGATTGATGCGCATCAGGCGCGCCGTATGCTGCCGTGTCGCATCATCCAGATCGGCTTCCGGCAACCCACGCGCCGGATTGGAACGGGTGCCCAGAGCAGGGGCAGCCAAGGTTCGCAAGGTACGATCAAATTCCCCGAGGATTCGATCCAGAGGGCTGTGCTGACGCCCTTCAAACTCACCGCCCGCAAATACGCCACTGGGTAACTTCGGCATCTTCATCTTGGCCATTAAATCCCTCAGCATCGTGTTCCCCTATCTCAGTTCGAGCCGCTTCCTGAATCGTTCCCTGGCCCCAATCATCCATGGATACTTCGCCAAGACTGCCAGATGGTCATGATACCTCTTTTCTTCCAGAGAAGCCTTGAAAAGGCTAAAAGTTTATGTCAATTCGCAAACCATACATTCGCCGCTCGTCAGGCCGGAAATTTTCATTTATAGCAAGTTTAGGTTTTTTTGATAACTTTGGATAAACCTCCTATAATTCACCCATGGATCCCATTCGTAACCCCTACGCGCCGGGTGCGGGCACCCCTCCTCCAGAATTGGCGGGACGGAATTCTTTACTGTCCACCGTACACATCGCGCTGGCCAGGATTCGCTTGGGCAAACCCAGTAAAAGTGTCTTGATGGTCGGTTTGCGTGGAGTGGGGAAAACCGTCCTGTTGGACCGGATGCGTGATGACGCTGAAGCTGACGGTTTCCATACGGTTCGCACCGAAGCCCCGGAAGGTCGTTCTTTACCCGCACTTCTGGCACCTCAATTGCGTCTGGCGTTATTGCGCTTGTCCCATCAGGAGCAGGCCAAAGCGTTGGCCCAACGCGCCCTGCGCGGTTTGTCCGGTTTTGTCAAAGCCCTCAAGGTGCGCTATCAGGATATCGAAGTTGGCATTGACCTGGAACCCGAACCTGGGTTGGCAGACAATGGTGACCTCGAGAATGACCTCACCGTACTTCTGGAAGCCATCGGTCTGGCCGCCCAAAGTGCGAAGACAGCCTTGGCCCTGTTCATCGATGAACTTCAATATGTCCGGGAAGAAGAATTGGCCGCGCTCATCACAGCCCTGCATCGCTGCGCTCAACGCAGCCTTCCCATCGTGTTGGTGGGCGCGGGTCTGCCCCAGTTACGCGGGCGGATGGGCAAGGCAAAATCCTATGCCGAGCGCTTGTTCGATTTTCCTCAGATTGGCCCTCTCGACCCGGAATCGTCGCGACTGGCGTTGGTCAAACCTGCGGCCAGCGAGGGCGTCACCATCAGTGAAGCCGCGTTGGTGAAAATCATCCAGGACACTCAGGGATACCCCTATTTTCTGCAGGAATGGGGCAAGCATACCTGGGAAATCGCCCAATCTTCGCCCATCACCCAAGAGGATGTGGAACAAGCCACAACATCGGTGACGGCTGCCTTGGATGAGGGGTTTTTTCGGGTACGCTTCGACCGCCTCACGCCCTCGGAAAAGCGTTATCTGCGCGTAATGGCAGAACTTGGTCCCGGCCCTCACCGCTCAGGCGACATTGCAACCTTCCTGGGACGCAAAGTCACGGCACTGGCCCCCATGCGCAGTCAACTCATCGCGAAGGGCATGGTCTGGAGCCCCAATCACGGAGACACAGGATTCACCGTTCCCCTCTTCGACGGATTCATGAAACGGATCATGCCGGATCTGGATTGAGGGGTTGTGGCTCATGACCCACGATTGGCTGCAGCTCCACGAATCAGCGTACCAATCCCTTCGTCGGTCAATACTTCCAGCAGCACCGCATGGGGAACCCGGCCATCAATGATATGGGCGGTCTTGACGCCATTCTGCACCGCATCCAGGGCACAGTCCACCTTGGGCAGCATCCCTCCGCTGATGGTTCCATCCCGAATCAGCTCCTGGACTCGCTGCGCGTTCAAACCCGTCAACACTTCACCAGAATTATCCAGAACTCCTGCCGTATTGGTGAGCAGCAGTAACTTTTCAGCTTGCAGTGTCACCGCCAGTTTCCCCGCCACCAGATCTGCATTGATATTGTAGGCCTCTCCCTGCTCGCCTACGCCCAAAGGGGCAATGACCGGAATAAAGTTTTGGTGACACAATAGATTGACGATCCCCGGATCGATGCTCACCACTTCTCCCACCTGCCCGATATCGATGGCTTCATCTGACAGATCGGGACGGCGCAACATCAACTTGCGTGCATGAATGAAATTGCCATCCTTGCCGGTCAGACCCACCGCATTGCCTCCGGCCTTATTGATCAAGGTCACAATGTCCTGATTGACCAAGCCGCCCAGCACCATTTCCACCACATCCAGGGTTTCTTCGTCGGTCACCCGCATGCCCTGAATGAACTCGCTCTGTTTCCCTACCCGTTTCAGCAACTCCCCGATCTGCGGCCCACCGCCATGGACCACCACCGGATTCATACCCACCAGTTTGAGCAACACCACATCGCGCGCAAACTTTTCCTGCAACGCCACTTCCGTCATGGCGTTACCACCATATTTGACGACAATGGTCTTACCATGAAAACGTTGGATATAGGGCAACGCCTCGATCAGAACAGCACTTTTCTGGTCGGCGGACAAAGAAAATTCGGTCATGGCAAACACTCCAAAAAGATGGCGCTATTCTACCCCGTCCTTGCCTTCATGGGCAGAACAATGTCTCTCAACGGCAAGAGTACAAAAGACCGCGATGTACCAATTCAACAAACAAGGAAACCACTCGCGATGAAGATCGACTGAGAAAGGGTAAGACCGTTTCTTTTTCTGAAAACCGTAACGCTCTTTCAAAAACAACAAGCCACCCCAAAGGGTGGCCTGCTGACTGACTCTGTTTCCAGAATCAAACTTGCTATAACACCTTAGAAGCGCACTACTAGACCGCCACCGATGGTGTCGAAGGTTTCGTAGGGAGACGCACCTTGGGTTGCGGTGTAAACCACTGTGGCCGAACCGGTCTTGATGTCGCGCATGTAACCAAAGTACAGGTTGGTACGCTTGCTCAGATCGTAATCAAGCAACAGTGAGCCGTAGCGGTCGGCACCAGGAGCCACGCCATTCTCAGACTTGGTCACGGCATCGTAGAAGCCTGCCGACAACTTCCATTTCTGCGTCAACTGGTAATTGCCCCCAAACCAGAACACATTGGTCTGCTGTGCGCCGCCGGTAAAAATAGATGCGGTGCTACCAACTGCCCCAAGGGGGACAATGGTATATCCATACAATTGAGTGATTTGACTCAACGCGCCCACATCGGAAGGCCCAGTCTTCAGAATGTACTGATAACCCGCTTTCAATGTCAGCGGATTCGACACTTGGTAACGCAAGGCCAGAGTGTAGGACTTCAAATCAAAGAATGTGGCTTGTACAACGCCATTGGTAGAGTCTTGAGCAATCCCGGTGGTGTCACGAGCTTCTTGCGACGCAAATTCCACCCCGAAGCGGTTCAGTTCGTATCCCAAGTTGAATTCCCCAGTACTGCGGGTTGTGGCTGAACCCGTCATACCGCCGAGACCGTACATGGCGTTCAGTTTGACTGCACCCCATTCCTTGGCATACTTGATGGCGTTATCGACCCGTGCGCTGTCCGTTGCACCGCCACCACCATAAAAGCCGGAGAAGTTGATGGGGGAGAACATCTGCGCGTTGACGGGGTCATAACCACCAGCAGTGGTAGTGATGATATCCAGTTCCAGACTGTTCTGACGACCAAAGGTTATGGCGCCATACTCGTTGTTGGACAAGCCGATGAAAGCATTGCGGCCAAACAATTGATTGTTCAGACTGGTGTCAGCCACCATCGCATATCCAGGAGTTTTGCCATTAGCAAGCACCGTAGGATTGGTGGCAGCTCCCGACAATCCGGAAGTTCCCAACTGGCCGGTTCCCAAGCTAAATGCAGATTCCAACTGGAAGAAAGCCTTGTTGCCATCGCCCAGATCTTCATCACCCTTGATGCCCCAACGGGTTTGCTTTTCACCGCCGTTCATCATGCCTACGGCCGTACCTGAGTGATAGTAGTTGCCCACTCCTGTTGGCACAGCGCCAGTTACAAAGGTAGGGCTGAAGTTACCCGCATGGGTGAGTTCAGCGACGCCCGCATCCAAAATGCCGTACAAAGTGACATCCGCGTGAGCGGTTCCAGCCATAGCGCTTAAAGCAGCCAGTGCGAATAGCGATTTTTTCATTGTCTCTCCAAAGTTCATAATGGTTAACATTCTCGACCTGCTACGATCTTTTCAGAGTGCGTGCAGATGATGCTGAATGTTAGCGGCGAATTATGACAGTATTGCTACAACTGTGAAACTTTGTAACAGACAACTGAATTTATGTTGCATTTTTACCACAAGTCTTCGTCGTCTTCTTCCTCAAAGGTATCCTTTTCATGCACCAAACTGAATACCACGGGAACGAAGAGGAGCGTAGCGATGGTGGCGAACATCAATCCACCGATGACGGCACGCCCCAGAGGAGCATTCTGCTCGCCCCCCTCCCCCATACCCAAGGCCATGGGAGCCATACCGATGATCATGGCCAATGCGGTCATGAGTACGGGGCGGAAGCGGGAAACTCCTGCCTCGATCCCGGCGCGAACGGAATCATGACAATCGCGTAAGCGTTCCCGGGCAAAGCTCACCACCAGAATACTATTGGCCGTGGCCACCCCCATGCACATGATGGCTCCAGTGAGGGCGGGGACCGACAAGGTCGTATGGGTGGTGAACAGCATCCACACAATTCCTGCCAGCGCTGCAGGCAGTGCCGTAATGATCACAAAGGGGTCGAGCCAAGACTGGAAATTTACCACGATGAGCAGATAGATCAACAAGATGGCTGCCAGCAATCCAAATAGCAACCCGGAAAAGGCGGTTTCCATGATAGGCACCTGGCCTTGCAACACGATGGTAGCGCCGCGCGGCAATTGTGATTGCTTGTCCTTCAGGATTTTTTGAATGTCCTTGGCCACCCCTCCCAGATCACGATCCTGAATGGTGGCATAAATGTCAAAGGAAGGCTGAATAGAGTAATGGGTCACTACCGCTTCCCCCCTATCGCGCTTGATGGTGGCCAATCCCCCCAACACCTGGAAAGAGGTTGCGTGCGGTGAGGTAATGGGGATGTTTTCCAGGGCTGTCATGCTGTCCACATAATACTGCGGCGTCTGCACCACAATCGGGTAGGACACCCCATTGCGTGGATTGAGCCAAAATGTGGGTTCAATCTGCCCACTGCCAGACAGAACATCCACCAGACTGTCGGTGACATCCTTTTCCGTCACGCCCAATGTGCTGGCATATACCCGATTGACATTCACATCGAACTGGGGATAGTTCATGGATTGCTGGATCCGGGCATCGGCAATGCCATCCACATGAGTAACCTGTTCCAATATGCCTGTCAGATAGTTCAGATCCTCATCATGACGAGGCCCCATGATCTTGATGTCAATGGGTGCAGGAGCCCCAAAGTTCAAGATTTGACTCACCATGTCTGCCGGGAGAAAAGCAAAGCTCGAGCCGGGAAACAGATGGGGCAAATCGGTTCTCAAGCGTTTGACATAATCTTCCGTAGGATGATGATTTTCCTTGAGGGAAATGAGAATATCCCCATCCTGCGGACCGATGGTACCGGTATTGATGAATGACTGGTTGATCGGACTGACAGAAAGTCCAATGTTATCGACGATATTATCCACTTCATTGGGAGGAATTTCGCGGCGGATCTGGTCTTCGATATGATCGAACAGCGCGGCAGTTTCTTCTACCCGCGTGCCCACCTGGGCACGCACGTGCAGTTTGATCTGTCCCGCATCCACGGAGGGGAAGAAGTTGCGTCCAAGGAAAGGAACCAAGGCGAATGAGACCAGCACTACGCCCAAAAATCCCATGACAAACCCCTTGCGGTGTGCCATGACCAACTCGATGAGTCCGTGATAAACGCCTTTGATCCGCTCAAAACGATGCTCAAAGGCATGTTGAAAACGCGCAGCCGGGTGGGTAGCTCTCGGCTCGTGAGGATCATGAGCTCGCAACAGGAAATTGGCGGCAGTGGGAACGAAGGTCCGCGACAGGATAAAAGAAGCCACCATGGCAAACACCACGGCTTCTGCCATGGGAACAAACAAATAGCGTGAGACTCCCGTCAAAAAGAACATGGGAATAAAAACGATACAGATGCTGAGCAACGACACAAATGCTGGCCCCACGATCTGTTTGGCACCATCCAGAATGGCATCGGTCACGGGCTTCCCTTGTTCCAGATGCCAATTGATGTTCTCAATGGTCACCGTGGCGTCATCCACCAGAATCCCCACCGCCAACGCCAATCCTCCCAACGTCATGACGTTCAGCGTCTCCCCGATGGCGGACAGGCCGATGATGGCAGCCAAAATAGCCAACGGGATGGAAGCTGTAATGATCAGTGTGGAGCGCCAGCTCCCTAGAAACAGGAGAATCATGCAACTGGTCAGTGCCGCCGCAATGATTCCCTCGCGCACCACTCCCGATACTGCTGCCTTGACGAAAATCGACTGATCACCCACCGTGGCCAAATGAAGACTGTTTGGCAAAGTCTCTTTCAACATGGGGACCATGTTCTTGACCCCATCGATGATGTCCAAGGTAGACGCTGCGCCATTCTTGAGCACCGTCATCAGCACCGAATGGGCTCCATCAACACGCACGATGTTGATCTGGGGCGGATAGCCGTCACGCACATGGGCCACATCCCGGATGAAAATCATGCTTCCATTGACCATTTTGATGGGCATGTGATTGAGCACTTCGAACTCGTCTGGGCTATCGTTGATCTTGACGGTATATTCGAAAGTCCCGATTTTTTCCGTACCCGCAGGAATGATCAGGTTCTGGGATGCTAATGCTTTCCCCACATCAGCGGGAGAGATACCTTTGGACTGCATGGCCAGGGGATCCAGATCGATCTGGATCTGGCGAACCTTGCCTCCATAGGGGGAAGGAATGGCGCTTCCTGCCACAGTGGCCAATTGCGGACGAATAAAATTCTGGCCAAAGTCGAACAGTTTCTGCTCGGGAATGCGCTTGCTCGCCAGCGTCAGTTGCAGGATCGGGACGGTGGCCGCGTTATAGTTGAGAATCAGGGGCGGTGTGATCCCTGGAGGCATCTGCTTCAACACGGTCTGTGAAATGGCGGTGACCTGTGCCGTAGCCGTCCGGATATCTACCGTGGGTTGGAAGAAAATCTTGACGATTCCATACCCTGGCAGGGATTGGGATTCGATATGCTCGATGTCATTGACGGTGGAACTGAGATAGCGTTCATAGGCGTAGATCACCCGTCCCGCCATATCCTCAGGCTGCATTCCGGTATAGGACCATACGGCACTGATAACGGGAATGCGGATTTCCGGAAAAATATCCGTAGGGGTACGCAACGCTGCCATCGGTCCGAAGATCAGGATGAGCAACGCCAGAACCGTGAAAGTGTAAGGCCGACTGAGGGCCAGCTTGACGATTGCGTACATGGTGTTCTAGGGGCCCTTGTTATCCGTGACCTACCACGAACCACCGATAGCGCGTACCAAGTCCACCGAGGACTGCAAGCGGGCGGTCTGCACATTCAGTTCGGCACGTTCGGTAGTCAGGCGAACATTTTCCGCATCGATCACATCGAGATAGTTGACAGCTCCCTCGCGATAACGGTTGTTCGCCAGGTCGTAGGTATGACGCGCTGCCTTGACTGCCAGCAACTCGTGTTGATCTTCCTCGGAGAGATAATGCAACTGGGACAGACTGTCTTCCACTTCGCGGAAGGCAGTGAGCACGGTTTGACGATAGGCAGCCGTCACCTGGCGCGTCTTGGCCGTAGCCTGATCCACCGCGGCCTGACGGGCACCTGCATCAAAGATGTTAAAGAATGCCAACGGCCCCAAAGACCAGAAACTGTTGGGGGCGGAAATCAACTGGCCATATCCGGTATTCTGAAAACCTCCCAACGCCGCCAGGGAGATGGTGGGATAAAATGCCGCGCGTGCTACGCCGATTTCCGCGTTGGCAGCCACCACCCGCCGTTCAGCGGCAGCAATGTCAGGACGACGTTGTAACACTTCCGACGGAATCGCTGCCGGAACCACGGGATATTGCATATGGGCTGTCCATAAGGGATCTTCTGCCAATGCGAACTGACTGGGAACCTTGCCCACCAACACCGCAATGGCGTGCTCATAAATGGCACGAGTCCCCGTCTCTTTTGCCAGCTCTGCCTTGGTCTGTTCGAGCAGCGCCTGGGAACGGGCCACATCCAGACCTGACACAATGCCTTCATCATGACGCCGTTGCATCATCTGCAGTTCTTTATCATAAGAATCGATGGAGAAACGCAACAAGGCCAGCACTGCATCCAGTCCACGCAACTTGATATAGTTGCTCGCCAACATCGCTTCAAGGCTGAGACGTGCCGATTCAATGTCCGCCTTGCTGGCTGCGGCAGAGGCTTCCGCTGATGTCACGGCACTGCGAATCGCGCCCCAGAAATCGATTTCGTACACGAACCCCAATCCCACGGCAGAATTGCCATAGATGTTGGATTGTCCATTGCCACGATGGGGACGATTGACCGATTGGCGGTTGGTCAACTCATTTCCCGTCATGTTGACCTCGGGATAGAGCTGTGCATTTTCCTGGGTCAAAAATGCTGTGGCCTGATCGTAGCGGGCCAAGGCTTCTTGAATCACCATGTTATCCGTACCAAGGGTGTTTTCCAGTTGATCCAGACGATCATCATGGTAATAAGTCCACCAATCGCCTCGAGGCTGCGCGTCTGCTGGATGGACCAGACGCCACACCCCATCCTCCTTGAATGAATCGGTATTTGGCATATCCGGACGGTGATATTCGGGAATCAGGGAACAGCCACTGATCCCTGCCGCAAGGAGCAACCCCAGAAGCAAGCGTGACCCGCGCATGATCATTTACCTTCCGTTTTGGCGGGTTTGGAAATTTGTACCAGTTCTCCGTTATCGATGGCGTCAGGAGGACTGTCGATCACCTGATCATCAGCCTTGATGCCGGAGAGAATTTCCACATCCGGACCGAAATCCCGTCCTACCATGACCTGTTTCAGCTGGAGGCGATTATCCGGTCCCACGATGGCCAAATGAACGCCATCGGTACGCAGAATCAGAGCGCTCGCAGGAACCCGGAGAATGGAATTGTCCTGAGGCAGGATAAACTTGACTTCGGCATAATCTCCTGGCGTCAGCAAACCGTCTTTGTTCCCCACCGCCAACTCTGCCAGCAAGGTTCCCGACTTCCCGCTGATGGACTCGGAAGTTTGGGTAACGATGGCGTCAAATTGCCGATCGGGGTGCTCCGGAACCTTGAGCGTCGCCTTCAGGCCAGCAGTCACTTGACGACTGTAGTTCTGGGGAACAGGCACATACAATCGCAGCGGATCCACGCGCGACACGTTGAAGAGTTCGGTTCCTGCGCCGGCATTGATCAACGCGCCCACATCCGTTTTACGCGCAGTGACCACGCCATCGAAGGGAGCCACCACCCGCTTGAAGCCTTCAAAAGCCTCAATTCTCCCCACATTGGCTTGAGCCGCATCCACCGCAGCCCGACGGGCCGCCAAATCGGCCACTTTCTCATCGGCATCCTGTTGCGATACGGAATCCGTGGTCAGCAAATTGAGCCAGCGTTTGGCAGTCACTTCGGCCAGTTGCTGATTGGCCATGGCACTGGCCATATCGGCCTTGGCCTGGGCCAACTGCTGATCCAGCTCAGGCGTATCGATTTCTGCGAGCAATTCACCGGCTTTTACTTTGGCTCCAATATCGTGGTACCAAACTTTCAGATAGCCATTGACTCGCGCAAATATGGGCGCGTCGATAAAAGGCTGAAGATTCCCAGGAAGGACCAACTGGCGACTCTTGTCGCCCTGTTTGGGGGTAATCACGTGAACGGTAGGTACCGCCTGAACCTGCGTCCATTCATGTATTTCCCTGGCATCACGATTACGAATGAACAGCCCCCACGCCACCACAATGATAGCCACAAGTGCCACTATCACAGCCAGACGCTTCAACTTACCTCCCTGAATGGGGGTGACTTCATCCAGTTTTACTGAATCCTCATCATGCATGATGCTCTCCTGTTGCGACGAAGGTGAGGTCTTCTTCGTCCTCATCCTTAAATTTATCTCTGGAATGAACCAGACTGAATACCACCGGAACAAAAATCAGGGTGGCCAAAGTGGCTACGGACAACCCGCCAATCACCGCTCGGCCCAGAGGAGCATTTTGTTCACCCCCTTCACCAAAGCCCATGGCCATGGGGGCCATGCCAATAATCATGGCCAATGCCGTCATCAATACCGGGCGAAATCGCGCATACCCTGCTTCCACCGCAGCCACGGCCGAATCTCGAGTCGCCACCAACCGTTCTCGGGCGAAACTCACCACCAGAATACTGTTGGCCGTTGCCACCCCCATACACATAATGGCCCCCGTCAACGCTGGAACCGAGAGGGTTGTATGGGTGGCAAACAACATCCACACAATCCCGGCCAAAGCGGCAGGCAATGCGGTAATGATCACAAAGGGATCCAGCCAAGACTGAAAGTTAACCACAATCAGAAGGTAGATCAACACGATGGAAAACACCAACCCCAGCAACAAGCCGGTGAAGGAAGTTTCCATAATGGGCACTTGCCCCAACAACTGTACCGTGGCCCCCTTGGGGATAATGGATCGGGTGCTGTCAATCAATTTGTGAATGTCGTTGGAAACACTGCCCAAATCCCGATCCTGTGTGGTGGCAAAAATATCAAAGGAGGGCTGAATGGAATAGTGCGTCACCACCGCCTCCCCTCGATCGCGCACGATATCGGACAACCCCCCCAAAATCTGTTGTGTGTCATTCGTAGCACTGGTCACCGGCGTATCTTCCAGATCGGCCAAGGTATCCACGCGATACTGCGGCGTTTGCACCACAATCGGGTAAGACACGCCATTGTGCGGATTAAGCCAGAAAGTAGGATCGATCTGCCCACTCCCCGACAGGGTGTCCACCAAACTGTTGGTCACATCCTTTTCCGTGAACCCCAGGGTTTTAGCACGTGCCCGATCGACATTGACATCGAATTGGGGGTAATTGACGGATTGCTGCACCCGCGCATCGGCGATCCCGTCGATACGCGTCACCTTATCGATGAGGGACTGAATGTAATGCAGGTTTTCATCACGGCGTGGCCCCTTGATCTGAATGTCGATGGGCGCAGGGGAACCAAAGTTCAAAATCTGGCTAACCATGTCCGCCGGCAGAAAGGCAAAGGAAACGCCAGGAAAGGCTTTGGGCAATATGGCCCGCAACTTGCGAACATACTGATCGGTGGGATGATGGTTTTCATTCAGGGATATCAGAATGTCGCCATCCTGCGGTCCCACGGTTCCGGTATTAATAAAGGATTGATTGATGGGACTGACGGACAGTCCAATATTATCCACGATGGTTTCCAGTTCGTTGGCAGGCACCGTCTGCCGGATCAGGGCTTCTACATGATCAAACAGAGCCGCTGTATTTTCTACACGCGTACCGATCTGGGCGCGCACATGCATTTTAATTTGCCCTGCATCCACCGAGGGAAAGAAATTACGCCCCAGAAAAGGAAGCAGTGCGAAGGAGGATAGGACCACCAACATGAAGCCGGTAATGAAACGTTTCCGATGGTCTACAGCCATTTTTAACAATGCAGTGTAACCGTTTCGCACCTTGGTAAAACGGCGCTCAAAACGTTGCTGAAAATTGGTCAGAGACCGCCCCACATTGGCCAGTACCCCGGTTTTGTGCGCACTGGCTTCTGCCGCCGCCGCTTCTTCGCTGTGGGCGCGCAATAAAAAATTGGCCATGGTGGGCACAAAAGTTTGCGACAAAATGAAGGAGGCGATCATGGCAAAAACCACGGCCTCTGCCATGGGCACGAACAGATAACGTGACACCCCAGTCAGAAAGAACATGGGAATGAACACAATACAGATACTGAAAGTCGAGACAAAAGCGGGTTGGACAATCTGACTGGCCCCGTCGACGATGGCACGCCGCACGGACTTCCCCAACTCCAGATGGTGATTGATGTTTTCAATCATCACCGTAGCATCATCCACCAGAATCCCCACGGCCAGGGACAAGCCTCCCAAGGTCATGACGTTCAGGGTTTCCCCTAAAGCCGAGAGTGTAACAATGGAAGACAGAATGGCCAAAGGAATGGATGCGGCAATGATAAGCGTGGAACGCCAACTGCCCAAGAACAGCAAAATCATCAAACTGGTCAGAGCGGCCGCTATGATCCCTTCGCGAATCACGCCCGAAATGGCAGCCTTGACGAATACCGATTGATCGCCCAAGGGGTCGAGTCGCAGACCATCCGGCAAGGTTTCCATCAATTTGGGAATCATGTCGCGGACTCCAGCAATGATGTCCAGGGTAGAGGTAGCCCCGTTTTTCAGAACCGTCATCAGCACGGAGCGATTTCCATCGACCCGTACAATATTGATCTGTGGTGGGGAACCGTCGCGGATATAAGCCACATCGCGCAAAAACACCGTGGAAGTCACCGCTTCACGGATCGGCGACTTGGAATCCACCACTTTAACCGGAATATTGTTGAGCTCCCTGAAATCATCAGGGCTGTCGTTGAGTTTGATGGTGTATTCAAACTTTCCGATCTTTTCGGTTCCCGCCGGAATGATCAGATTCTGGTTTGCCAGAGCGTGCATCACATCGGTGGGAGAGACGCCTTTGGACTGCATCGCCGCCGGATTCAAGTCGATCTGAATCTGTCGTACCTTGCCGCCATAGGGTGAAGGAATGGCGGTTCCCTGAACCGTGGCCAATTGGGGACGTATGAAGTTTTGCCCCAAATCGAACAACTTCGCTTCGCTGATATTTTTCCCCGATACGGCCAGCTGCAAAATGGGCACGGTAGCCGCGTTGTAATTCAGAATCAGGGGCGGCGTGATGCCTGGCGGGAGTTGCTTAAGAATGGTCTGGGAAATAGAGGTGACTTGGGCCGTAGCCGTACGGATGTCCACCGTAGGCTGAAAGAAAATTTTGACAATGCCATAACCGGGCAAAGATTGGGATTCGATGTGTTCAATATCGTTGACCGTGGAACTGAGGTAACGCTCATAGGCGTAGACCACCCGTCCTGCCATATCTCCCGGCTGCATACCCGTGTAGGTCCAGACAGCACTGATCACCGGAATTCGAATATCCGGAAAAATATCTGTCGGAGTACGCGTGATGGAAAACAGACCAGAAAGGAGAATGAGTAGAGCAAACACCACAAAGGTGTAGGGCCGACTCAAGGCCAGTCTTACAATACCTGACATCATGGGTTAAACATCCTCATTTCTCAATCAACCTGCGTTACACACCAAGGAATTCTACTGAACCAGAAATTCCCACAGAAAAATAAAGGGCTGATTGTGCCACCATTGGCCAGATAAATTGTTACGGATTGTTCCAATCTGACCCCGCAGGGTCAGATTGATCAAATCACCGAGCTTGCTGCCTCACTATTACCAATACTTTAGTGACGCAATTGAGAAAAGTGGTGATCCGCAATCGTTTTTTGTTCGGGGGTCAAAGTGGCATAGAAAGTTTTCAGCGCACGATCCATCTGCTCGAAACTGGCCAACCGTTGACGCATCAATGCAATGTGTTCATCGAACCGTGCAGGCGCATCCTGCGCACCACTATGAGCCGAAGCTACCTGAGTCTGATCGCGAATCTGTCGCACCGTAGTCAGGGTATCCGCCGCATAACGATCCCAAGCGCTCTGCTGATCCGCCGACAGATTCAACTCTTGCTTGAATTCATCCAGATGCCGTTGTGCATTATTTACCGGATCGCCGTGAGAAGTCATCGGACTCGGCGGCGGTTCATTCGCTGGTGGTGGTGCCGTCTGATACTCATAAGCGCCCGCTTGGCCCACTCCCAGTCCCAGCAGAGAAAAAACCAGAACCCCATATCCTATGACTTTTTTCATGCCCACTCCCCCCTGATCAATCATCATCCCCACCACCGAAGCCGCCATCACCAAATCCCCCAAAGCCGCCGCCATCCATACCGCCGAAACCCATGTCCATGCCTCCAAACCCACCGTAGCCCGGATAATACCCACCCCCGTAGCCATCGCCCATCATCATGTCACCGCATCCGGCCAAAGCAAGAAAAAATACGGACACCCATAGCGATTTTTTCATGGAACCTCCGTTTCAAATCCGTTGATGCAACCCTTCCGCCCATCCAGCCAGAACATTGCAGAGCGTGATCCTATCCAAAAACTCTGCCCAAGTTGTAACGAGTTGTAACACCCCTTACCTCGGAGCAAATCCCATCAGTCTGGATAACTCCTCCCCCGGATCGGGAGCCCGCATAAAAGCCTCCCCCACCAAAAATGTATGAATGTCATGGGAGCGCATCAATGCCACATCTTCCGGCGTGGTAATGCCACTTTCCGTCACTATAATACGGTCACCGGACACCTGAAGACAAAATTCCAATGTCGTCTCCAAGGTGGTTTGAAATGTCCGCAAATTACGGTTGTTGATGCCGATCAACGGCGTATCAAGTTCAAGCGCCGTCTGTAATTCTGCAGCATCATGAACTTCTACCAATACCGCCATACCAAGAGCGTGGGCCAAGCTTTCAAGTTGATGTAGGCGCGCCAAGTCCAGTGCCGCCACGATCAGCAAAATGGCATCGGCCCCCATACAACGCGCCTCATAAATCTGGTAGGGGTCACACATAAAATCCTTGCGCAACACCGGCAATTCGCAGGCAGCCCGAGCAGCGCGCAAATATTCCGCGCTCCCCTGAAAATATTCCCGGTCCGTGAGCACCGATAAGCAAGCGGCACCATGACGCGCATAACTTGCCGCAATCTCTGGCGGATGAAAATCGGCGCGCAACACTCCCTTGCTGGGACTGGCCTTCTTGATTTCGGCGATGACAGCGGGAAGCTGTTGATGTAATTTATTTTCTAATGCTCCCGTAAAGTCACGCAAGGAAGGCGCATCGACCACTTGCTCCTTGAGACACGAGAGGGGAACACGCTGACATTCCTCCTGCACTTCTCTATGCTTGGTCTGCATGATGGCGGTGAGTATATCGCTCATGCCTGACTCCAGCCCACAATATCCTGCAAACGCTGACGTGCCGCACCCGCAGCGAGGGTCTCCCGTGCGCGTTCAACCCCATCGCCCAAAGACCGGGAAATACCGGAAACATACAGTGCCGCTCCTGCATTGAGCAACACGATATCGCGCGCCGGACCCGGCTGATTGTCGAGGACAGAAAGCAATAACTGCCGCGACTCCATCGCATCCTTGACCAGCAATCCATTGAGCGGCGCAGTTTGAATGCCTACTTCGTTGGGAGAAAAAAGAAATTCGCGCACCTCACCGTCCCGCAACTCAGCCATATGGGTAGGACCGGATAAAGTAATTTCATCCAAGCCATCGCTGCCGTGAACCACCAGTGCATGGCGCGTGCCCAGACAGCGCAAAACTTCAGCCAGGCGGCGGGTGAAATGCGCGGCGAACACCCCCAGTAACTGATTCGGCGCGCCCGCTGGGTTAGTCATGGGTCCCAACAAATTGAACAAAGTACGCACTCCCAGTTCCCGACGCACACCCACGGCATACTTCATGGCACTGTGGTGATGGGGGGCAAACATGAAACCCAAACCCCAACGCTGAAGTGACTCTTGGGCACGTTCCGGCGTAGTACTGTGCAGACCGATGCCCAGTGTTTCCAGTACATCAGCACTCCCAGAACTGGATGAGACCGATCTCCCTCCATGTTTGGCCACACAAGCTCCTGCGGCGGCGGCCACGAAAGCAGCCGTGGTGGAGATATTAAAAGTATGCATCCCATCCCCTCCTGTCCCGCAGGTATCCACCACATGCTGTAATCCCATGGTATCTACTTTGGCAGAAAGGGAGCGCATAACTTGTACGGCTGCCGCCAATTCAGTCACAGACTCGCCCTTGTAGCGCAGGGCTGTGACCAATGCAGCAGTTTGCAACGGAGTCGTCACACCGGTCATGATATCCGTCATCACCGCCGTCATCTGCCCATGGGTCAGATCATTACCGGCAAATAATGATTCTAGGGCGTCACGCGGGGTCACGAAGCGTTTCCAAAATTTCAAAGTCGTGGGTCATCTCTGCCGTCTTTCCCAGCATAATGCTGGCAGAGCAGTATTTTTCCGCGGACAAATCAATGCATCTTTGCACCTGTTCAGCCTTCAGTCCCTGCCCCGTCACCACAAAATGAAAATGGATGCGGGTAAATACTTTGGGATCTTCCGTGGCCCGCTCTGCGTGCAGCTCCACCACACAATCCGTGACCTGAGCACGGGCACGTTTCAGCATCAACACCACATCGAATGCGGTACACCCCCCTGCGCCCATGAGTATGGCCTCCATGGGGCGCACCCCCAAATTGCGCCCTCCTGCTTCCGGGGCCCCATCCATGAGGAAAGTATGACCACTCTCGCTTTCCCCCAAAAAACTCATGCCTTCCACCCACTTGACGCGTGCTTTCATAGTCTTCCCTCTGACGATTCCACCATAAGTCACCCGTTATTTACTCGCAGATTATAAACCGCTCTGATGAGAAACGCGCCCCCCAATAAAAATCCCTTCGCGATCATCAACCGCGAAGGGACCAGGAAGCCAACGCCTTATTCTGCCGTCAGGGTGCGATTCGGCGTTTGGGGCAAACGCGGCATGGACTGAACAGGAAATTCTCCTGTCAAACTGTTTAGAAATGCCACGATATCGGCCACATCTCCTTCCTTGAGCGTCAACCCCAATTGAGAGCGCGCCATGACCCGCACCGCCTCGTCCAAAGTAGCCACTGAACCCGTATGAAAGTAGGGCGCGGTCAAGGCTACATTACGCCAGGTTTGAACCCGCCATAAATGCTTGTCTGATTCTTCGTGGGTCACTCCATAGCGACCTTCATCGTCCATAAGATGATATTTACTGACATAGGGATTGTTGGCAGCGTAAATTGGGAATTTTTGATAAAAACCCTGCCCCGCTGGCATTTCCGGGCCGGCGAAATCTGGTCCGGTATGACAGGCCGTACAGCCAATTTTTTCGACGGTCTTCATGCCACGCAGCGCCTGTTCAGACATGGCACTCTTTTCCCCTTTCTGATAGCGGTCAAAGGGACTATTCGGTGTGATCAAGGTACGCTCGTAAGCGGCGATAGCCTTGGCAATATTGTCATAGGTCACCGAATTGGCAGCACCAAATACCTCATTAAACTGTGTAACATAGCCCGGAATGGAGCGAATACGTGCCTCAGCATCGGCGGCAGAGTGCATACCCATTTCCACCGGATTGAGCACCGGCCCTTTGGCCTGATCTTCCAGAGTGGCCGCCCGCCCATCCCAGAACTGCACACTGAGGTAGGCCGAATTCCATACGGTGGGTGCATTGCGTCCACCTTTTTTTCCTCCTACCCCCACGGAAACCGGACGGTTATCGGACCCACTGCCCATAACATTGTGGCAAGAATTACACGAAATGGTGCCATCCACCGACAAACGCTTATCAAAATAGAGTTGACGCCCCAGAGACACCTTAGCCTCACTCATGGGATTATCAGTAGGAATGGGAGGCATTGCCGGCAAAGGCTCAAAGGCATAGGACAAGGAAGTCATCGCCAAGAGTGCCAGAGGGGAAAACCAGAAGAATATTTTTTTCATAATGACTCTCCATAAACAGGGGGTATAAAGAAATACGACCGAGTCAGTGTATCAGCCAAGTATTTTAGAGTCAATATAAAACAACTACTATATTTATGTTTATCCTAAATTAACAGAAATTAATAAGCATGAAACACATTGCAATTTTTCCGTGGAATACCATAAAAGCAAACGAGGCCATGACGAATCATGACCCCGTTCAACTACACCGTCAAACTACTCAAGCCGAGAAGGACGAGCCACACCCGCAAGTCGTTGTGGCATTAGGATTGCGGATAATAAATTGAGCCCCTTCGAGATCATCTTTATAATCGATTTCTGCCCCCACAAGATATTGGTAGCTGGCAGGATCGATCAGCAATGTCACTCCATTTTTCACCATCTGAGCATCATCAGCCGCTACCGCTTCCTCAAAGGCAAAACCATACTGAAACCCCGAACAACCGCCACCTGTCACAAATACCCGCAATTTCAACTCTGGGTTACCTTCCTCATCGATGAGTGCTTTCACTTTATCCGCAGCACTGTCCGTAAAATTTATGGGTGCAGGCATTTCTGTGGGAGCGTTCATAGAAAATCTCCATATCAAGGGTTAGAACTGTTCCATTGTAGCAGCTTTAAAAAACCCATGTTTTTTTCAAGGCAAGATAGGCACCTGGGTCAATCCTAGGGTTTCAGGCCAATCAAACATCAGATTAGCATTGTGTACAGCCTGTCCAGCGGCTCCCTTAACAAGATTATCGATCACTGACAGCACCACCACCATGTCGCCTCCCTGGGGTCGATGCACTGCGATGCGACACTGGTTGGAAGCACGCACCGAACGCGTCTCGGGATGACTGCCGGGCGGCATGATATCGACAAAAGGTTCATTGGCATAACGGGCTTCGAAGAGCGCCTGGATATCCGCCTCGGGATGAGTCAAACGCGCATACAGGGTGGCATGAATACCCCGAATCAAGGGTGTCAGATGGGGGACAAAGGTCAATCCCACGGAACGCCCTCCCGCCGCACGTGTCAGCCCTTGCCGAATTTCGGGCAAATGGCGGTGGCCCGGAACGCCGTACGCTTTAAAATTATCCCCGGCTTCCGCAAACAGAATGGGGACCTCTGCTTTTCTTCCTGCCCCAGAGACCCCCGATTTTGCATCCGCAATCAAGTGCCCCAGATCCACCACACCGGTTTCCACCAACGGTAAAAAGCCCAGTTGAACGGCAGTGGGATAACACCCGGGGTTCGCCACCAACGACGCGCTTCGAATATCATCCCGATTGACCTCAGGCAAACCGTAGACCGCCCCATCCACCCACTCGGGACACGCATGGGTCATGCCATACCACGACTCCCATTCCGTCACATTCTTGAGACGAAAATCAGCAGCGAGGTCGATCACCCGCACCCCTGCATCCAGCAGTTCGCGGGCTTGCTCCATGGCTACCCCGTTGGGAGTGGCAAAAAACACCAGATCACATTCACTCAATTGTGCCTGTGCCGGGTCACTGAATTTCAGGTCTACCCACCCACGAAGACTGGGAAAAAGATCTGCAACCTTTTGTCCAGCTTCTTTGCGCGAGGTGATTACCCTCAGCTCCATTTCGGGATGTTGACATACGAGACGCAATAATTCGACCCCAGTGTATCCGGTACCACCCACTATGCCCACCCTGATCATAATGCTCTCCCTAGTATGATTTAGAATTATAAGCCCAATTTATGAAGGCGAAAAAAAACCGGCTGGCGCCGGTTTTTGAGAGTGCATAAACAAACTCAGCGTTTGCTGAATTGCTTGCGCCGGCGCGCTTTGTGCAGACCCACTTTCTTTCGTTCCACTTCCCGTGCATCACGGGTAACCAACCCCGCCTGCTTGAGAATGGGCTTGAGTTCAGGATTGAAATCAATCAGAGCACGGGTAATTCCATGACGAACGGCCCCGGCTTGCCCAGATTCACCGCCACCAATCACATTCACGCGAATATCAAAACCATTCAGATGATCGGTCAGTGTCAGGGGTTGACGCACAACCATCCGTCCCGTTTCGCGGGAAAAATAGTCATCCAGCGTCTTGCCGTTGATTTCAACCCGGCCGCTGCCGGACTTCATGAACACCCGGGCTACTGCGCTTTTGCGCCGTCCGGTTCCGTAGTAATAATCACCGATCATGGTATTGGCCTCAAATGCTCAGGGGTTTGGGTTGCTGAGCCGCATGGGGATGCTCGGCGCCAGCATACACTTTCATCTTTTTGATCATGGCGTAACCCAAAGGTCCCTTGGGCAACATGCCTTTAACCGCTTTCTCTAGAGCGCGCGTGGGGTGCCGTGATTGCAACTTGTTAAAGTTGGTTTCATAGATCCCGCCGGGATAGCCAGAGTGGCGAAAGTATTTCTTGTCTTCACCTTTGTTTCCCGTCACGCGAATTTTCTCCGCATTGACGACAACGATGAAATCCCCTGTGTCCACATGGGGGGTATAGATAGCCTTATGCTTTCCCCGCAAACGGAGAGCGATTTGACTGGCTAATCGACCCAAAATCAGATCGGAGGCATCGACTACAAACCAATCACGCTGGACTTCGTGCGCTTTGGCAGAAAATGTTTTCATCACTGCATCACTATTTAATGAGAAAAGAGCCGATGATTATATCTTCTTTAAAACGATACTGTCAACGACATTCATAGAACGCTCAGGAAGAGAGAGAATGGCTTCTCGATTGGTCCAGGAAAAACATCGCTCTGCGGCTTCCTGCCACGGCAGCCACAAGTAACGCAGGTGCTCACGGGGATTCAGGACAACCGGGGCAGGGGCGGCGAGCACTACCCCGAACTGGTGCTCCACATTGTGCGTCACACCAGGGGCATAACGCGCCCTCCAGCGCGGAAATATCTCATACACCCGCGACTGGTGCCAATTTTCTAACCTGCCTGCCGTATTCATCCCGGTTTCCTCCGCCACTTCCCGCCGGGCGGTTTCCCCCAATCCTTCTTCCAGATGCTCACGACTCCCAGTGACCGACTGCCACCAGCCAGGGGCATCGGCGCGTTCCATCAGAAGGACCTCCCCCCCTCTGGTGTAAATCACCACCAGAACCGACTCAGGAATCTTGTAGGAAGTCATTACGGCTTTTTGGCAGAAAAGTCCCCCACAAACACCTGAACAAACTGCGCCGGATCAAGATATTTCTGCAAGGCCTGATTGACGGCCTGGGTATCAGCAGCCATGAGTTGGTCATCCTGCTGCGAGAGAAACAACGCATCGCGTTGATCGAACAACAACTTATCCAGTTGGGCAGCCAAGGAACGATCCTGTGCCCGGGATAACTGCCGCGCTTGCATCAGCGCGGCCTTACCCGCCTCGATTTCAGCGGGGGTCAACCCCTGGTGCAGTACTTGGTCGATAACCTCGGTGAACGCGGTAGCCACACGCTGACGGTTTTGGGGGGCATAAATGGCGTAAGCCCCGAACGCACTGTTGGCCACCTTGTCATTGAGGCGGAGAAAAGAGCCTACCCCGTAGCTCAAGCCCTCTTTCTGGCGAATACGCGTCGCCAAACGGGAGTTTAGAAACCCCTCGCCCAATATGTAGTTCCCCAATGTCAAGGCTTGCGCCGAGGGATCATTATCTTTCAACGGCAAAGGCTGCCACGCCAAAAACACGGCGTTGGCCTTATCGGTCGCCGGTTCCTGCAGCGTTTTTCCAGGGAAAGCCTGATAATCATCCAGCACCACCGTGTAAGGTTCGGCCGAGCTCCATTGACCCAATCCACCGGTAACCACCTTGGTCACCGCCGCCCCATCAAAATCCCCCACCACGGCCAATTCGCCATGGGAAGCACCGTAGAATTTCTGATAGAATTTAACCACTTGGTCACGGGTCACGGCTTTCACATCTTCTGCCGTTTCATCGAAGGTGCTGGTGTAACGCAGATCACCGCGCGGATGACGATTGAAATATCGGTGCAAACGATTTGATGCCATGGCCTGAGGATCTGTGCGGCTTTCCTCAATATCTGCCAAGGTCGCCTCACGCCATTGGGATACTTCTCCTTCGGGAAACTCAGGCTGACGCAAAATCTTTGTCACCAAATCCAAGGTAGCAGGCAAATTCTCCCGTACCGTTTGGATCATCACCGTAGCCCCAGTGGCCGATCCCCCAAAGGCAACATGGGCTTTGAGTGCCGTGAATTTATCCTGTATGGCCGTACGACTTAACCCTGCCGCCCCTCTATCCAAAAGTCCCGCCACAAAATCCCCCACCTGCTCTTGACCCTTGAGGCTCTCGGCAGCTCCAAAGTGGAGATTGAGCTGAGCGTAGACCGAATTCCCTCGGGTTTTTTTGGCGAGTAAAGCATAGCGCATTCCATTGGGCAAGGTTCCCCATTGCGTATGTTGCTGAATACTGGCTGGAGAAACATCAAAGGCTTCCCCCGCCTGATAATCCGCATTCCCCTGATACCCCTTGAGCTGTGCCTCGGCATCCACGCGCTGGGGAGTTGGGGCACGCAACGGATTGACGGTAGGAATAAACAATCCCAAGGTGCGATTGCTGGGAAGCAGATAGGCTTCGGCCACGCGCTCCACATCCGCCGGGGTGACTTTGGCCAAACGGTCACGATTCAGAAAAAACAGGCGCCAGTCGCCATTGGCAATGGCTGTAGACAATGCAATTCCGAACTTTTCCGGGTCGTTGAATGTGGTCTCGATATCATTCCGCAGATTGGCGCGGGCACGATCCACTTCGTCAGCAGTGATGGGTTGCGCCTTGATTTGTTCCACGGTAGCGAGGAATGCGTCCTTTACGCCATCGAGATTTTGATCTTTACGCACCTCCGCCTGCAAAAATAATACTCCGGGCTCATCCAGATCAAAATAGTCCGTCCCCACACTGGTGGCTTTGCCGGTTTCCACCAGTGACTTGTGTAAACGACCCGTGGGCGTATCACCGAGAATCTGGGCCAGCACATCGAACACGGGACCGTCCGGACTCGCCGCCGCAACCGCATGGTACACCGCCTCGATGTACTGCACGTCTCCCACCCGCCGCAAAATGACCTGGCGTTCACCATCCTGTGACGGGTCCAAGGTATACGTGGGTTCCAGCACTCGTTTGGGACGAGGAATGGCCCCAAAAGTCGCCTGGATTTCCTTCAGCGTGCGCTGAAGATCAAATCGTCCAGCCACGACCACCGTGGCGTTGTCCGGTTGATAATATTTATGATAGAAGGCTTGCAAGTGAGGAATGCTGACATTTTCCACATCACTGCGCGCGCCAATGGTGGATTTGCCATAGTTGTGCCATTGGAACGCGGCCGCCATGATCTTGTCCATGAGCACCCCGCTGGGGTCATTCTCGCCTCGCTCCATTTCATTCCGCACCACCGTCATTTCACTATCCAGATCCTTACGGGCGATGAAGGAATGAGTCATGCGATCGGCCTCCATGTGCAGCGCCCAATCGAGATTGGCCGTCGATGCCGGAAAAGACTCAAAGTAATTGGTGCGATCGAACCAGGTAGTACCGTTGGGCCTCATCCCGTGACGCGTCAATCCTCCCGTAATATCTGGGTGTTGAGGTGTTCCCTTGAACATGAGGTGTTCGAGCAAATGAGCCATTCCGGTTTCACCGTAACTTTCCATACGCGATCCCACGCGATAGGTGACATTCACGGTAGCCGTAGGCTTGCTTTCATCCGGCGCCAACAACACCTGCAAACCATTGGCCAAACGGTATTCCGTCACCCCTTCCAGCTTGGTGACCTCGGAAACTCCAGCAGGCAACGTTGCTGCCCATCCCGCCTGTACCGTCAATACGCCCAGCAACGCGCCGGCCCACTGCCTTATGGTTCTCTGCATGCTTTATTCTCCATCCGTAGGTCTTTCGATCTGCCTCTTAGGGCTTATGTATGACATAGAACACGCCAATCTGGTTAGGTTCCACTGAAACCCTTGTTTTTTCGCATTCCCAACCCCACCCTAGCAGTTGGGAGACAGCGTCCTTGCTTCGGTCATCAAGGGGCTTATGCTATCATCGGGGAATGGTGAATGCATAAGGAAAACACCCCCCGTCCTGCACAAACCGGATGCCGGACCCAATTCCTTGTCGAGAATGGTTAAGGAGATACTATCATGCCTCTCTATGAATTTCGCTGCACAAATTGCGGCAATGAAATTGAAGTTTTGCAAAAAATTTCGGCCCCAGCCCCCACGGATTGCCCTGCTTGTGGTCAGGCCACACTGAGCAAAAAACTGACTGCTGCCGGCTTCCAACTGAAGGGCAGTGGCTGGTATGCCACCGACTTCAAAGGAGGAGGAAGCAGCACTCCAGCCGCCAGTACCGAGGCCACCCCGCCCCCGCCCTGTGCCAATGGCACCTGCCCGGCTTGCTGATGAAACGCTACTTTCTTACTGGGATCGTGGTACTGATCCCTCTGGTCATCACCGTATGGGTCCTGAATCTGATCGTCACCACCCTTGATCAGACCTTGTATCTGCTGCCTCACTCCATCAGACCAGAAACGTTATTTGGCATCCATATTCCTGGGTTGGGAGTGGTACTGACCATGGCCATCGTCTTCTTGACGGGGGCGGTGGCGGCCAACTTCATTGGACGCCGCTTGCTCCTCCTCGGAGAACAACTGCTGGAACGAATCCCGGTGGTCAACAGCATTTATGGCAGCGTCAAACAAGTCAGCGATACGCTGTTCTCCAGTTCGGGGCAAGCCTTCCGCAAGGTTCTGCTGATCCGTTACCCCCATGCCCAAAGCTGGACTCTGGCATTCCAGACGGGAACCCCCCAAGGACAAATCGCTGCTCGCTTGGGCGAACCCCATGTGAACGTCTATGTTCCCACCACACCCAACCCCACTTCCGGTTTTTTTCTCATGGTCCCGTGTCGTGAGGTGATCGAACTCGACATCACCGTGGATGATGCTTTGAAACATATCATTTCCATGGGGGTGGTGGAGCCTCGGCAAAAAACTTCCTGAGCACTTTTCACCCCCCTGATTCACCGTTAATTTATTGGGACATTTTCATGCGTACTGACTATTGCGGCCATATTGACCGCCGTTATCTCGACCAAACCGTTACCCTCTTTGGCTGGGCCCACCGGCGCCGTGACCATGGGGGCGTCATTTTTATCGACTTGCGCGACCGCGAGGGACTGGTACAAATCGTCGCCAACCCAGAGAATGAGGCCCTGTTTCACACGGCGGAAGACGTGCGCAACGAATTTGTTCTAAAAGTCACCGGTTTGGTGCGCCTCCGTCCTGAAGGAACCCGCAACGAACACCTACGCACCGGCGAAATCGAAGTGGTGGCGCACACCCTGGAAGTCCTCAACCCATCCTTGACCCCTCCTTTCATGCTCGACGACGACAACCTGTCGGAACCGGTGCGTCTGGAATATCGCTACCTCGACCTACGCCGCCCAGCAATGCAACGCAACTTCCGCCTGCGTTATCGCGCTGCCATGACCGTGCGCCAGTACCTTGACCGCTTGGGTTTCATTGATATCGAAACCCCCATGCTGACCAAATCGACACCTGAAGGCGCACGGGATTATCTGGTTCCCAGCCGAGTACATCATGGGGAGTTTTATGCGCTCCCCCAATCCCCCCAACTGTTCAAACAGCTCTTGATGGTCGCGGGCTTTGATCGATACTACCAAATCACCAAATGCTTCCGTGACGAGGATCTGCGCGCTGACCGCCAACCCGAATTCACTCAAATCGATATTGAAACCGCTTTTCTTGATGCCCCAGAAATCATGGACATCATGGAAGAACTGGTACGGGAACTGTTCCGTGAAACCATTCAGGTGAATCTCGACCTCTCCTTCCCGCGCATGACCTGGGCTGAAGCCATGTACCGCTTTGGTTCCGACAAACCGGATCTGCGTATCCCCCTGGAATTCACCGAACTGACGGATCTGATGCGCCAAGTGGATTTCAAAGTATTTCGCGCGGCTGCCGACCTGAAAGACGGGCGCGTTGCTGCTCTTAAAATCCCTGGAGGCAACACCCTGACCCGTAAGGAAATCGATGATTACACTACTTTTGTAGGTATTTATGGAGCCAGGGGGTTGGCCTATATCAAGGTCAACGATTGCACCAAACCCAATGAAGAAGGCTTGCAATCTCCCATCGTCAAGTTTCTTGATGAATCCACCCTGAGCCAGATTCTGCAACGCTGTGGTGCGGCCAATGGCGATCTGATTTTCTTTGGAGCGGACCGGGCTAAAGTTGTCAACGATGCCTTGGGCGCGCTGCGTGTCAAGATCGGACATGAGCGTGGATTTTCCAGCGGCGGCTGGAAGCCACTGTGGGTCGTGGATTTTCCCATGTTCGAATACGATGATGAGAGTCACCGCTGGGTAGCATTGCACCATCCATTTACGGCCCCCAAGGAAGGTCACGAGGCCTTTCTCGACAGCGACCCTTCCAAAGCCTTGGCCCAAGCCTACGATATCGTTCTCAACGGTTGGGAAATCGGCGGGGGTTCGGTGCGGATCCATCGGGAAGAAATTCAATCCAAGGTGTTTCGCGCCCTCAATATTGACACCGAGGAAGCACGCGCAAAATTCGGTTTCCTGCTGGATGCGCTGCAGTACGGAGCGCCGCCCCATGGCGGTCTGGCCTTTGGCTTTGACCGGTTGGTGGCCATGATGACCGGTGCCGACCAGATTCGTGATGTGATCGCTTTCCCCAAAACCCAACGCGCCCAATGTTTGCTCACCCAAGCCCCAAGTGCCGTGGGAGAAGCGCAATTACGCGAGTTACACATCAAGGTTCGGTAACCTGATGCTCCTGCCCGATGAAGACGACCAACGATTCCATCACGGAGTCCGTCTTCTGCGGGACAAGGAGTGGGATCAAGCGCGGATATTATTTGAAGCGTTGCTTCGGCGCCATCCTGCTCATCCCCTGATTCACGCCAATCAAGCCTTGGTTCAGGAACATCTGGGGCATGGGGAAGCGGCTCGATCACATCATCAACAGGCCATCGAGGGTGCACCTCAGAGCAGTGAGTTGCGTTTCAACTGGGCAAATTTCCTCAGGCAACAAGGAAGCGTCGCATCCCTCGCGGAAGCACAGGAACAATATCTGGCCGTTCTGATGCTCGATCCGCAACATCTCGGCGCCTGGATCAATCTGGGCAATGGCTTGTTTGAAACGGGCCGCCTGTCTGCTGCCAAAACCGCCTTTCAGGCGGCCTTATCCATCGCACCACAACATCCAAGTGCCCTGCTTAACTTGGCCCAAGTGGCTTTGAACCTGCAGGAAAACCACGAATCCCTCGCCGTGTTTGACCAAGTATTAACGCTGTATCCCAACTTACTGGAAGCCCATCGCGGCCTGGCGACTTGTGCCAGTCGGCTGGGACTGGAAGAAAAGGCACAGAAACATCGGCTTTTGGGTTACGGCCCGCAGCCCGTGATTGTTCTCCCCGGATTGGGGCAGGGTCCATTTTTTACCTTGCTGATTCTGGCCTCAGCTCAGGATGGCAATATCCCTTGGCAACCGCTGCTCCAGCGCCAACGTCACCACACAACCATCGTTGCCGTAGAATTTTTTCCGCCCGCGACTCCCCTGCCACCCCACGACTGCCTCTTCAATGCCATCGGCGATGCTGACCGTTGTGCTTCGTCTCTAATGCACGCACAGACACTGCTGACTTCACACAATACCCGCATCCCTCTGATCAATGCCCCAGAACGCATAGAAGTCACGGGAAGAACTCACCTTGCATCCTTGGTGCATGACATCCCCCATGTCGCCACAGCCCGGACTGAGCCCTTCCCGCGTTCCCGTGAACTGCCCGTGGCGGAAGAGGCATGCAAGCTGGAAGCTTGGATCAAAGCCCGTGAATTTACCTTTCCACTCCTCCTGAGAGCCCCAGGTTTTCATGGCGGGCAGTATTTCGAACGCGCCCAAAACCCTTCCGACCTGGACAATGTGCTCCGACAATTTCCAGGTGATGACTTGCTGGTCATGGAATCACTTTCCACCCAGACAACAGGAGATGGACTCATCCGCAAGTTTCGCGTCATGATGCTGGGTGGGCGACTGTATCCCATACATCTGGCATTTTCTTTTCACTGGAAAGTCCATTACTTCAGTTCGCTGATGAGCAGCCGCCCGGATCTGCGGGCGGAAGAACAAAGATTTCTGAATAATTTCGCAGGATACCTTGGACCCCAAGCAGTCTCTGCACTGAAATCCATTCAACAACGCTTGGGACTGGACTATGGAGGAATGGACTTTGCACTCGATGCCCAAGGTGGAATTCTCCTGTTTGAGGCCAATGCCACCATGGTGCTCCATCCTCCTCCTGACGATCCGATCTGGGATTACCGTCGCCCGTCATTCGAGCAAGCACTCAAAGCGGCCCGCAACCTGATCGATTGCTCCGTGCGTCCCACGGATTAGTGCCTAAACGGGTATCCCTATCTGCAGAACTCCGATGCAAAAATCCCCCTGCGCTCGAAAAAACGCCCTGTAAAAACAGGGCGCTATTATTAAACTTTACATAAAACCTATCAGGTAAATTCTAGAACGGAACATCATCAGGGAAGTCGTCGAACCCCCCCTTGGCGCCAGGATTTCTCCCAGCTGCCGGAGCACTGGCCCCGCCACCACCGGAATAGCCTGCTGGCGCACCGCCACCGTCATGGGATGGGAAGTCCACATCTCCTCCGGCTCCCGCACGACCTCCCAGCATCTGCATACGATCGGCCACGATTTCCGTGGTATAGCGGTCCTGCCCCGTTTCCTTATCCTGCCATTTGCGCGTCTGTAGACGACCTTCAACATAAATTTGACTGCCTTTTTTGAGATATTGCCCGACGATCTCGGCAGTTTTCCCAAAAAATGAGATGCGATGCCATTCGGTTTTTTCCTGCTTGGCGCCTGATTTGTCTTTCCAGGTATCTGTAGTGGCCAGACTCACATTCGCAATGGCCGCACCATCAGGCATATATCGCACTTCCGGATCGCGCCCCAGATTTCCTACCAAAATGACCTTGTTCACCGATGCCATGGACTCATCCTCCGTTTGTTGGCTTGTTAACTTGCATAGGCCAAGCCACCACCAACCAAAGGAAAGTGAGACCCGCCGTAAAAAGAGGAACAATGCTGGCACCAAAATGCTGTGTCAGCACTCCAGCCCCTGTGGCACCCACAAATGTGCCAAGAAATTGTATCGTACTGTAGACTCCCGTAGCAGTCCCCTTGGCATTGGGAGGGGCGACCAACGTCACCAAAGACGGCAAACTGGCCTCCAGCACATTGAATCCAACAAAGAAAACCAACAACGCCAGCGCCGTTCCCCAGATATTTCCCAAAGCAAAATGCATCATCCCATGGGCCACAAGCACCACCATCAAGGCCCCCAGAAACACCTGCTTGCGCCATTTACCATGGGCAAAAGCCACGGGGGGAACCATCAAAATGAAGGAACCGATCATTACAGGAAGATAGAGCTTCCAATGCTCTGGTTGAGCCAATCCCGCTTGAACCAAGGCCGTAGGGACCACGATGAAAGTGGCCATCAGGGAGGCATGTAGAACAAAAATCCCGAAATTCAAACGCAGCAACTCAATATGGGTCAATACGGAACCAAAGGAAACCCGATCTACTTCCAACTGCGCCGGCGGATTGGGGACCACCCATTTGGTTACGGCGATGGCGCTCAAGGCCAAAACCCCCGTCAGCATGAATAATCCGGGAACCCCTATCAAAGGGTAAAGGATAGGAGAAATCACCATGGACAGAGTGAATGTCAGACCGATGGTGACTCCGATCATGGCCATCGCCGTGGTTCGGTTTTGTTCTTTCGTCAGGTCGGCTGTCAGGGCAATCAAGGCGGCAGCAATGGCTCCTGTACCCTGTATGGCACGCCCCACCGTGATTCCCGTCAAAGTTTGCGCGCTCGCTGCCATAAAACTGCCCAAAGCAAACACCAGAAGTCCCCCCATGATCACCGGCTTGCGCCCAACTCGATCAGACAACCATCCCAATGGAATCTGGAAAAATGCCTGCGTCAACCCATACGCGCCCAACGCCAAACCTACTCTCGCTTTATCTTGGCCACCCGGCAAATGTGCGGCAAACAAAGCAAAGACAGGCAGAATGATAAACATACCCAGCATACGCAGACCAAAGATACCGGCCAAACTGAAGCTGGCACGCCGTTCTACAGGCGTCATAGTAGAGGACTTTCTCATAATAGGTAATCTGAAAAGAATGATAACTTCGCGTATATTAGCAGGTTGAGCCCCTGCCAACAGATTTGGACTCGTTCTGGTTTTTCATACTCCCACTTTTTTGTGCCAACCTCCCGTGACCCAAGACATTTTTCGTATTCGCGGTGCCCGCACCCACAATCTCAAAAACATCGATCTCGATATTCCGAAGCACCAGTTGGTGGTCATCACCGGCCTCTCGGGCTCGGGCAAATCATCTCTGGCTTTCGATACCCTGTATGCCGAGGGACAACGACGCTATGTGGAATCTCTTTCGGCATACGCCCGTCAATTCTTGCAGATGATGGAAAAACCCGAAGTAGACCTGATCGAAGGGCTGTCCCCAGCCATTGCCATCGAACAAAAGGCTACCAGTCACAATCCCCGCTCCACCGTCGGTACCGTGACTGAAATACACGATTATCTGCGCCTGCTCTTTGCTCGCGTGGGGGAACCCCACTGCCCGGAACACGATCTTCCCCTCTCTGCCCAAAGCATCTCGCAAATGGTCGATACGGTCCTAGCCTTGCCCACAGATTCGCGCATCATGATCCTGGCGCCATTGGTGAACGATCGTAAAGGGCAACAATTGGAACTGTTCGATGAACTGCGCGCTCAAGGCTTTGTGCGGGCACGGGTAGATGGCACAGTGCTCGATCTGGACACCCCCCCCTCTCTCGACAAAAACAAAAAACATACCGTAGAAATTGTCATTGACCGCCTCAAAGTACGTCCTGAAGCACGTCAAAGACTGGCGGAATCCTTCGAGACCGCGTTGCGTCATGCCGATGGACGAGCACTGGTGGTGGAAATGGATCATCACACCAGTCATACATTTTCCTCGCGTTTTTCTTGCCCCATTTGCCATGCCGGACTGCCCGAACTTGAACCTCGGCTGTTCTCTTTCAACAATCCCATGGGGGCATGCCCCCACTGCGATGGGCTAGGTCTCATCAGTTTCTTTGATCCCAAACGGGTAGTGGCATTTCCGGAACTGAGCCTGGCTGCGGGGGCGGTCAAAGGATGGGACCGCCGTAACCAGTTTTACTTCCAGATGCTGTGCGATTTGGCCACTCATTATGACTTCGATCTAGAACAACCCTATGAGGCCCTTCCCGCGTCGATCCAGGAAATATTGTTAAATGGTTCGGGAAAGGAGAAAATTCCTTTTCATGTCCTTGGCGCTCGTGGCTTTCAAATGGGCAAACCCCATGCATTTGAGGGGATTGTTCCAAGTTTGGAACGCCGCTACCGGGAAACCGACTCCAGCCTGGTGCGCGAGGAACTGGCGCGCTTGCGTGCGCAAAAAACCTGCCCCCAATGCCACGGTGCCCGACTTCGCCCTGAAGCCCGTGGCGTACGCGTGGGAGGACATACTTTGCACACCCTCAGTGCCCTGCCCTTAAAGGAGGCCGTGATTCTTTTTCAGCAACTGCCCCTCATTGGCCAAAAACAGACTATTGCCGAAAAGATCCTTAAGGAAATCATTGCCAGAATACAGTTTCTCAACAATGTAGGCCTCGATTACCTGCAACTTGACCGCTCAGCAGACACCCTGTCCGGCGGCGAAGCCCAGCGCATCCGTCTGGCATCGCAAATTGGTTCTGGCCTGACCGGGGTCATGTATGTTCTGGACGAACCCTCCATCGGCCTGCACCAGCGAGATAATCAGCGCTTGCTGTCCACCCTCCAATACCTGCGCGATCTGGGCAACAGTGTACTGGTGGTGGAACATGATGAAGATGCCATCCGTAATGCCGACTTCGTTGTAGACATGGGGCCCGGAGCCGGAGAACACGGCGGCGAGATTATTGTGGCTGGCACCCCCCAGGACATCCTCCAGCACCCCACCTCTCTCACGGGACAATACCTGTCAGGAAAACTTTCCATCGCTCTGCCATCGAAACGACGCAGTGCCGACCCGACACGCCAATTGCGCATCACAGGGGCCAGTGGCAACAATCTCAAGCATGTATCAGTGGATTTGCCCGTCGGTTCTATGATCTGCGTCACGGGAGTATCCGGTTCGGGGAAATCAACACTCATCAACGATACACTACATGCCGCCGTAGCCCGTCATTTTTACGGTAGTGCGCAAGACCCTGCGCCCCACGACGCGATTCTCGGACTGGAACATTTTGATAAAGTCATCAATGTGGATCAAAGCCCCATCGGGCGCACTCCTCGCTCCAATCCTGCCACCTATACCGGTCTGTTTACACCGATTCGCGAACTCTTCGCGGGTCTGCCGCAAGCGCGGGAACGAGGCTATGGTCCGGGACGATTCTCTTTCAACGTCAAGGGTGGGCGCTGCGAAGCGTGCCAAGGAGATGGTTTGATCAAGGTGGAAATGCATTTCCTCCCAGACATCTTTGTTCCCTGTGATATGTGCCATGGCAAACGCTACAACCGTGAAACACTGGAAATTCATTACCGTGGTCTGAACATTCATCAAATTCTGGAACTAACGGTGGAAAATGCGTACGATTTTTTTCAGGCGGTTCCCGTGCTGGCGCGCAAACTGAAAACCTTAATGGATGTGGGTCTGGGTTACATTACCCTGGGGCAATCTGCCACCACCCTCTCTGGAGGCGAAGCTCAACGAGTCAAATTGTCCCTTGAACTTTCCAAACGGGATACCGGCCGCACCCTGTTCATCCTTGACGAACCGACCACTGGACTGCATTTTCACGATATCAATCTTCTGCTCAAAGTATTGCAACGTCTGCGCGATCAAGGAAATACGCTGGTGATCATCGAGCATAATCTGGATGTCATCAAAACCGCTGATTGGATCATTGATATGGGTCCGGAAGGGGGAAATGGTGGGGGCAGAATACTGGCCCAGGGTACTCCTGAGGAAGTAGCAGAGAATCCTCAGAGTGTCACCGGGACCTTCCTCAAGCCCCATCTCTCGCCACAACCAGCATCCTTGCCCGATGCTACAAAATAACACTGGTAATGCGTTAGAGCTCCCCCTTGCAGCACGCACATCGACCCACTATACTTAGTGACTTAACCAAGGAGATGGCATACCTCCTGTAACCGCCTTCGGGCTGATGATGCCTACAGTTATTCCTGTGCGGGAAGAGTGTAGGTTGTGTGTGTTTTTTCCCGTTCCGACCTGATTTGTTTTTGGAGAATGGGATGAATTTTTACGGATTGGCAGCAGTAGGGATCGGTGCCGCATTGGGTGCCTGGTTACGCTGGTGGCTCGGAATTCTATTCAACCCCATCGTCCCCACGATGCCTCTGGGAACCCTCGCCGCCAACCTCCTTGGCGGATATCTGGTAGGACTGGCCGTATCTTATTTTACCGATCATGCCGGACTCCCCCCCGAAGCCCGCTTGTTTATCATTACCGGATTCATGGGAGGATTGACGACTTTTTCCACCTTTTCCGCCGAATCGGTCACGCTGCTTTCCCGTACCCAATACCTCTGGGCTCTAATCCACATCGCTATGCATTTGGGTGGGTCCTTGACTATGACCATATTGGGCATGGCCACCTACAGCTTTCTTAAGTCCGCAGGGCAATCCTGAGCCGAAATCACCACTTGAGAGGAGGGTCCCATGCAAGGCATATACCTCAAATTCTACCTTCACGAAAATCACCGCCACCATCATCAACTGGCTTATGAGTGGTTACTGGAACAGGCCAAAAGTCTGGGAATCCATGGTGGTTCGGCATTTAAAGCGATTGCAGGGTTTGGTCGTCATGGCGTATTGCATGAAGATCATTTTTTTGAATTGGCCAACGACCTGCCTGTGGAAGTCGTGTTTGTGGTCACCGAGGCTCAGGCGAATCACTTGCTGAACTTGGCCGAAGAAAACAGAATCCCACTGCTGTATGTAAAAATACCCGTTGACTATGGAATCTTTCCATGAGATCGATCCCCAGTTGGGCACTGTTTGCCTTTGGTTCTGCTTTTTTTGCCGGCTTAACCGCCTTGTTCGCCAAACTGGGGGTCAGTGGCATCAATTCAAATTTTGCCACATTCATCCGTACACTGGTCATTCTTGGCGTCACTGCCGGCATTCTGTCACTGCGTGGTGAATGGCAACGGTTCAGTTCCGTGACCGTTCATACGTGGATTTTTTTGTTATTGTCCGGACTGGCTACGGGCCTATCGTGGCTGTGTTATTTTCGAGCGTTGCAATTGGGCCCCCTTTCTCGAGTCGCCCCTCTGGACAAACTGAGCATCGTTTTTGCGCTGGCATTTGGCTTTCTATTCCTGAGGGAAGCGCTGAACTGGCAAGCTTTGGTGGGAGTCACGCTCATTGTCAGCGGCTCTCTGGTGCTCCTTCTTTCCTGAATCTGCTCTGGACTTTGGCTGCACGTGAAATGTAAGCAACCATTTCTGTTATCCACCGATGGCAGTAACAGGATGAAACACCCGTTTTGAACAGGGTCTGTATACTTGCTGCTGGTTATATTCAGGCACTGAACGGATACCTTATACTCAAGGATTCAAACCCATGCTGAGCGCACTGATATTTGATGTGGATGGAACACTGGCCGATAACGAAAGAGATGGACATCGACTGTCCTTCAATTTGGCGTTCAAAGAATTTGGACTCGATTGGGACTGGAATATCCCTCTGTATGGTGAATTACTTGCGGTCACTGGGGGGAAGGAGCGAATTCGCTATTATGTCACCCAATACCGAAGCCATGAACCGATTCCAGAGAATTTTGATGATCTCATCGCCCGCTTGCATCAAGCCAAAACACGATATTACACGGCGTTCCTAGAGCAAGGAAAGATTCCGCTGCGTCCCGGAATACATCGGTTGCTCAATGAAGCCAGAGGCGCTGGATTGCATCTGGCCATTGCAACTACCACTACTGTCGAAAATGTGACCACATTGCTTGCGTCAACTTTAGGGCCTGACAGCATTCGCTGGTTTGACGTCATCGCCGCCGGCGACATTGTTCCCGCCAAAAAGCCGGCTCCGGACATTTATCAATGGGCTCTGAATGCGCTGGGAGTCACGCCGGAGCAATGTCTGGCCGTTGAAGATTCGGAAAATGGGCTGCTGGCTGCCCAAGGAGCGGGGCTAACCACATTGATAACAGTCAACGACTACACCCGCCATCAGAATTTTACTGGGGCTGCAGCCGTAATCTCAGATCTGGGAGAACCTACTCAACCCTATACCCTGGTAGACGGCACTCTACCGCCCCAGGGAGTCATCACCTTAGACCTTTGCCGCTCCCTTCTTTCAGACTAAACAAAAGGCCTGCAATTTGCAGGCCTTTTGTCGTATAGCACACAGATATGACTAGATCTGATTAGGATGACGCGAATTACTCAGCAGTAACCACTTCCCCATCCCCTAGGTCGGGACGGTCCACCAATTCTACCAATGCCATGGGAGCATTGTCCCCTTGGCGGAAGCCGTACTTAAGAATACGTACATAACCACCGGGGCGGGTTTTGTAGCGTGGTCCCAGATCATTGAACAGCTTTACCACCATTTCGCGATCACGCAGGCGATCAAATGCCAGACGGTGATTGGCCAAAGTGGGTTGCTTACCTAAAGTAATCATGGGTTCAACCACACGACGCAGTTCTTTGGCCTTGGGTAAAGTGGTCTTGATGACCTCATGACGCAATAATGAATTGGTCATATTGCGCAACATAGCCAGCCGATGGCTGGTGGTACGATTCAGTTTACGATTACTCAGACGGTGACGCATAACAGTATATCCTTATGATTTAAGTCATTTATAAGTAATGCGCAGAAACGCGCTTATTTAATTATCAGGAAATCAATGACGATCCAAACCTGCTGGAGGCCAGTTTTCCAATTTCATTCCCAAGGTGAGACTCTTGCTGGCGAGCACTTCCTTGATTTCATTCAAGGACTTACGTCCTAAGTTTGGGGTCTTGAGCAACTCTGTTTCGGTTCTTTGGATCAAATCGCCAATGTAATAGATGTTCTCTGCTTTTAAGCAATTGGCAGAACGCACCGTCAATTCCAAATCATCTACCGGTTGCAATAAAATCGGATCAACCTGAGGAACGCGGGTGGTTTCATTGGAGATTGGGGTACCTTGCAAATCAGCAAAAACCATGAGTTGCTCCATCAAAACCTTAGCCGAAAACCGCACGGCTTCTTCGGGTTCGATAGCCCCATTGGTTTCAATGTCCATGACCAAGCGATCCAGATCGGTCCGTTGTTCTACCCGTGCGCTTTCTACGGCATAACTCACGCGCCAGATGGGACTGAAAGAAGCATCCAGTTGAATCCCATTGACGGCATTGGACTCATCATCATCAGGACGAATAGAAGCGGGTTGATAGCCGTATCCCTTCGCTACCTTGATCTGCATCTCAAGCTTTCCACCGGCTGTCAAATGCGCAATGATATGCTGGGGGTTAATGATATCCACATTGTGCTGAGGATCAATATCCGCCGCAGTAACCACGCAAGGACCTTCTTTGGACAAGGTCAAAACCGCATCATCATGACCATGAAGCTTAAGAACGATCCCCTTCAGATTCAGAAGCAGATCAACTACGTCTTCCTGAACCCCTTCAACCGTTGAATACTCATGAACCACATTGGCAATCTTGACTTCCACTGGAGCAAATCCAGGCATGGATGACAAGAGTATGCGGCGCAAGGCGTTACCCAAAGTATGTCCGTAGCCACGCTCAAATGGTTCCATGACCACCTTTGCGTGATTGGGATGAATATTGTGAACCTCAATGGACCGAGGTTTCAAAAAATTTGTCGGCTTATTATCTTCTTGCATCATCTATCCTTTTAACAGGCCTCAGGATCCAGACACTCAATTATTTGGAATACAGTTCAACGATCAAGGATTCATTGATGGTTGAGGGCAATTCACTGCGTTCCGGACGCGCCTTATAAGTTCCTTTCATGGCTTTGGCATCCACTGAAATCCACTCAGGAAAACCACGACTCTCAGCAGCCTCCACAGCAGCTTTGATGCGCAACTGATGGCGCGACTTTTCAGCCACTTCCACTTGGTCGCCAGGACGAACTTGATAAGAAGGAATATTTACCCTCCGTCCATTGACCATAATGCCGTTGTGGCGAACCACTTGTCGCGCTTCCACTCGTGAAGCACCGAATCCCATACGATACGCTACGGTATCCAGACGGCTTTCCAGAGATTTCAACAGGTTTTCCCCGGTAATTCCCCGAGCGCGATCCGCTGCTTTATAGATCAAACGGAACTGACGTTCGAGAACGCCATAAATCCGACGAACCTTTTGCTTAGCACGCAACTGACCACCATAGTCAGATTGCCGTGACTGCTTTTGTCCATGTTGTCCGGGTGCATAGGCACGGCGTTCAATGGCACATTTTTCGGTAAAACATTTTTCGCCCTTAAGAAAGAGTTTTTCTCCTTCACGACGGCACTGACGACATTTTGCATCGAGGTTTCTGGCCACAATCTTCTCCTGCTACCCGATTAAATACGACGCTTTTTCGGCGGACGGCACCCATTATGGGGTACTGGTGTCACATCCGAAATGCTGGTGATTTTGAATCCTACGGAATTCAGTGCGCGCACAGCCGACTCACGACCAGGGCCGGGTCCTTTAATGCGCACTTCAAGGTTTTTAACCCCGCATTCCTGAGCTGCCTTCCCTGCATTTTCGGCAGCGATCTGTGCGGCAAAAGGAGTACTCTTACGGGACCCCTTAAAACCATTACTGCCCGAAGTCGCCCAAGATAAAGCATTCCCTTGACGATCCGTGATGGTAACAATGGTGTTATTGAAAGAAGCGTGAATGTGGGCAATGCCCTCAGCCACATTCTTTTTAACTTTCTTACGCGCACGCGCGGCGGTATTAGATTTAACCATGGCAAACTCCTTCGATTACTTGGTTGTACGCACAGCCTTGCGCGGTCCCTTACGAGTCCGTGCATTGGTGCGGGTGCGTTGCCCACGGCAGGGTAGTCCGCGGCGATGACGTGAGCCGCGATAGCTGCCCAAATCCATCAAGCGCTTGATGTTCAGTGAAACTTCACGACGCAGATCACCTTCCACCGTTAACTTGGTAACTTCGAGACGAAGTCGTTCCATGTCGGCATCGGTCAGGTCCTTGATCTTAGTGCTTGTCACTACGCCAGCAGCGGCGCAAATGTCACGAGCACGAGACCGACCAATGCCATAAATGGCGGTCAAGGCAATTTCTGCATGTTGATGATTTGGGATGTTGACCCCAGCGATACGAGCCATATGCGTCCTCAGTGTATAAAGCGATAGCTGTTGAGTAAAAGAAATCAGCCCTGACGCTGTTTGTGACGGGGATCCTCACAAATCACGCGCAGTACCCCCTTGCGCCGAACCAGTTTGCATTTGCGACAAACTTTTTTGACTGATGCTTGTACTTTCATAATGTTCTCCGACAGACCGCGTTATTTAGCGCGGAAAATAATACGACAACGAGACAGATCGTAAGGGGTTAATTCCACAGTCACTTTATCGCCAGGCAAAATACGAATATAGTGCATTCTCATTTTCCCGGAGATATGTCCCAATACCACATGATCATTTTCCAATTTCACCCTAAAGGTGGCATTGGGCAGGGTTTCAAGAATCTCTCCCTGCATTTCGATGGTATCTTCCTTGGCCATGACTACTTGGCTCCCTGCCCCTTGAAGTTGGCTTTCTTCAAGAGACTTTCATATTGTTGTGACATCATATACGTCTGGACCTGTGCCATGAAATCCATAGTCACCACTACGATAATCAGCAATGATGTTCCGCCAAAATAGAATGGCACGTTAAATTTGACGATAAGAAACTCAGGCAGCAAACATACCAGAGTAATATAAATTGCGCCTGTCAAGGTTAACCGAGTCAAAATCTTGTCTATATACCTTGAAGTCTGCTCTCCTGGGCGAATTCCCGGTACGAAAGCACCATTCTTTTTCAAATTATCAGCCGTTTCCTTGCTATTAAATACCAGTGCGGTATAAAAAAAGCAGAAAAACAAAATTGCACCCGCGTACAGCAGAACATAAATCGGTTGACCTGGGCTTAACATACTACTAATGTCCTTGAGCCAGGAAAAATGCTGACGACTTCCAAACCAACCTGCGAGCGTTGCAGGAAACAATATGATGCTACTGGCGAAGATGGGAGGTATGACCCCGGCCATATTCAGTTTCATCGGAAGATGAGTGGTTTGTCCACCATAAATCTTGTTTCCTACCTGACGCTTAGCGTAAGTAATTGTTATTTTGCGCTGTCCTCGTTCCACAAATACCACCAGCGCAGTTACACCGATGACCGCAGCAAAAATTGCTATGGCGAGAATCCAACTGAAGGCGCCCGTACGTACGAGTTCCAGAGTGCTTCCCACTGCACGCGGCAAACCAGCAACGATCCCGCTAAAGATGATCAGAGAAATTCCATTTCCAATACCGCGCTCGGTAATTTGTTCTCCCAACCACATCAGAAACATCGTGCCCGTCACAAGAGTAATGGCTGTGGTCATACGGAATGCCAATCCCGGTTCAAGAACCAATCCGGGTTGTGCTTCCAGGGCAACCGCGATCCCCATGGCCTGAAAAAAAGCCAGGACAACTGTTCCGTAGCGGGTGTACTGGGTAATCTTTCTCCGTCCAGCTTCCCCTTCCTTTTTCAAAGCCTCCAAGGAAGGAATTACCGTCGTCAGCAGCTGCATGATGATAGAGGAAGAAATGTAGGGCATGATTCCCAAGGCAAATACCGTGAAGCGCGATAACGCCCCGCCGGAAAACATATTGAACATTCCTAAAATTCCTGTTTGTTGCCCATTAAACAACTTGGACAATTCATCAGGATTGATTCCAGGAACTGGAATATGCGCACCTAGACGATAAACCACCAGAGCGCCGACGACAAACCACAGACGACGCTTCAGGTCATCCATTTTGCCGCCAGCCATACTGTTGGGAATCGCAGCCAATTTATTACCCTGCCGCCAATTCAGAGATTGATCCGCCTGCCGCTTCAATCGCCGCCCGAGCGCCTTGCGTTGCAAGAATGCCCTGCAGTTTCACGGCACGGGTAATTTCGCCCTTAAGAAACACCTTAGCAGCGGTAGAATCTGCGGGAATCAAACCGGCTTGTTTAAGGGTCAGCAAATCCACCACATCTCCATCAACCCGCGACAAATCTGCAAGACGAACCTGAGCGGACAAATGACGTGTCATGCTGACAAATCCACGCTTCGGCAAGCGACGTTGCAAGGGCATTTGACCACCCTCGAAACCCACTTTATGAAATCCACCTGAGCGCGACTTTTGGCCTTTGTGTCCACGTCCAGCCGTCTTACCAAGACCGCTACCGATACCGCGACCCACACGACGACGGTTGCGCTTGGCACCTTCCGCTGGTTTGATTGTATTCAGTTCCATATCGACTCCTTACTCGCAGCGGACCAAATGTTGGACGGTATTCACCATGCCACGATTTTCCGGGGTATCTTTTACTTCGACCGTATGATTCATGCGCCGCAAACCCAACCCTTTTACGCATGCACGATGGGATTGAATAGCACCAATGGTGCTTTTCGTCAGGGTGACACGCAGCATTTTAGTTTCGCTCTGCGACATGTTTTACTCCATTATCTCTTCGATGGTTTTGCCGCGTTTTGCCGCGACTTCAGCAGGTCTACGGGTGGCTTCCAAACCATTCAGGGTGGCGCGGATCACATTGTAAGGGTTAGTAGAACCAATGCACTTGGCCAGCACGTTGGTCACACCCATCACTTCGAAAACTGCGCGCATTGGTCCGCCGGCAATAATTCCCGTACCTTCAGACGCAGGTTGCATGAAAACTTTAGCTGCCCCATGTTCACCAACCACTCGATGAAACAGAGTTCCGTTCTTGAGGTTGATCTTAACCATTTTGCGACGAGCCTGTTCCATGGCTTTTTGAACCGCCACCGGAACTTCACGGGATTTTCCTTTACCCATCCCGATACCACCGTCTCCATCACCCACGACAGTTAATGCCGCAAATCCTAGAATCCGTCCGCCTTTCACCACCTTGGTGACGCGGTTGACTGCCACCATTTTTTCACGGAGGCCGTCACCACGATCTTCATTGTCATTCTTTGCCATGTGCTTTCCTCGCTGGAACGCTTATCAATTAGAACTTCAGTCCGCCTTCACGTGCCGCATCGGCCAACGCCTTAATGCGTCCGTGATACCGAAAACCCGAACGATCGAAGGCTACAGCTTCGACCCCTGCCGCCAAAGCCTTGGCAGCAATACGCTCGCCAATCAATGTGGCAGCTGCGATGGTTGACCCGTTGGTCAAGGTCTTACGCACTTCCGGTTCGAGAGTAGAGGCACTGGCCAATACCCGTGATCCGGTTGCATCGATGATCTGTGCGTACACATGCAGATTGGTGCGGTGCACTGTCAAGCGATTGACGCGCAGCTCAGCAATTTTGGCACGGGTACGACGCGCCCGACGGAGTCTACCGTTTTCATGCATCATGATGTTTTCGCCTTACTTTTTCTTGGTTTCTTTGATCACAACTTTCTCGTTGGCATAACGTACGCCCTTTCCTTTGTAAGGTTCGGGTTTACGATAGGCACGAACTTCAGCTGCCACTTGCCCCACCACCTGACGATCGATTCCCTTGATCAGGATTTCGGTCTGTGTTGGGGTCTCAACCTTGATTCCCTGGGGCATTTGATGAACCACCGGGTGGGAAAATCCTAAGGAGAGGTTTAATTTATCCCCAGCAGCCTGAGCGCGATAACCCACGCCAACCAAGAGCAATTTCTTTTCCCAACCCTTGGATACGCCAGTCACCATATTAAACACCAATGCACGCAGGGTTCCTGACATGGCATTTGCTTGTGCGCTGTCATTGCCAGGTGCAAACAAAAGCTCATTGTTTACCTGTTGAATAGTGACCAAGGTACCAACTTTCTGGCTCAATGAGCCAAGGGGTCCCTTCACGGTAATCATCTCGGGTGTCTGGGACACTTCGACTTTTTCCGGGATAGCTACGGGATATTTGGCAATACGTGACATCGTGCTGACTCCTTAAGCCACGACGCACAAGACTTCGCCACCCACATTCTGGCGACGTGCTGCGCGGTCGGTGATGACGCCAGCAGGCGTAGAAACAATAGCCACACCCAAACCATTCATGACCTTGGGTATCTCATTGCAGCTCTTGTAAATTCTTAGGCCGGGACGACTGACTCGCTCGATCATCTCAATGACGGGACGACCAGCATAATATTTCAGTGAAAGTTCCAGCAATGGCTTAGCATCAATGGTGCGAACCTGCATGCCGTCGATATAGCCTTCGTCTTTCAAGACAGTGGCAATAGCAACCTTGAGCTTGGAGGAAGGCATGGTGACGCTAGGCTTTTCGGCCCGTTGCGCATTACGGATACGCGTCAGCATATCGGCGATTGGATCTGACATACTCATCGAATTTGGCTCCTGCGACTACCAGCTGGCTTTAGTGATGCCCGGAATTTCTCCGCGCATCGCGATTTCACGAAGTTTGTTACGGCCCAGACCAAACTTGCTATATACCCCACGAGGCCGACCTGTCAGAGCGCAACGATTACGCAGCCGAGTAGGACTGGCGTTACGCGGCAGATTTTGCAGCGCTTCGCGAGCGGTAAAGCGGGCTTCATCATCCGCTTTGCTGTCATTTATGACGGCCAGTATTTGGGCACGCTTTGCAGCATACTTTTTTACTACGGCACGACGTTTCAAATCACGGTTGATCAATGCGACTTTAGCCACGGCTCACCTCAAACTTTCAACGGGAATTTAAAGGCCAATAGCAGGGCTTTGGCTTCTGCATCGGTCTTGGCAGTGGTGGTAATCGTGATATTCATGCCACGCACTGCATCAATCTTGTCATACTCGATTTCGGGAAATATGGTCTGCTCACGAACACCCATACTGTAATTTCCACGACCATCAAAGGAACGTCCGGAAATTCCGCGAAAATCGCGAATACGAGGGATCGCGACCGAAATCAATCGATCCAGAAACTCGAACATACGATCCCGTCGCAGTGTCACCATGCAGCCAATGGGATAACCCTGACGAATCTTGAACCCGGCAATGGACTTGCGGGATTTTGTGACCACAGGTTTCTGACCTGCAATTTTGGTCATATCACCCACAGCATGTTCGATGACTTTTTTGTCTGCCACCGCTTCACCAACACCCATATTCAAGGTGATTTTAGTGATGCGCGGGACTTCCATAACGGACTTGTAGCCAAACTGCTCAACCAGACTTGGCACAACGGACTCTCTATAAAAACTATCCAGGCGGCTCATTTCCTATCCTTAAGCGTCGACGACTTCGCCGTTAGACTTATAAAAACGCACCTTTTTGCCATCTTCCAGAATGCGAATACCTACGCGGTCAGCTTTCTGTGTGGCCGGATTGAAAAGTGCAACATTGGAGATGTGCAGGGTCATTTCTTTATCGATGATACCCCCTTGCTCTCCCTTGGCAGGGTTTGGACGAACATGCTTACGCACGCGGTTCAACCCTTCAACGATTACACCATCCGCATCCACCATCTCACGAATGGTTCCGCGTTTGCCTTTGTCTTTGCCAGCGATGGCAACGACTTCATCACCTTTACGAAGCTTGCGCATGAGAGCTCCTATAAAACTTCGGGGGCCAGAGAAACGATCTTCATAAACTTTTCAGTTCGAAGTTCGCGGGTCACCGGTCCAAAAATACGAGTACCGATGGGTTCAAGTTTGGCATTCAGCAATACCGCCGCATTGCCATCGAACTTAATCAAAGACCCATCTGGGCGCCGAACGCCCTTCGCGGTCCTGACTACTACGGCATTATAAACTTCGCCTTTCTTGACGCGTCCACGGGGTGCAGCACTCTTGATACTGACTTTGATCACATCGCCGATGCCTGCATAACGACGCTTGGATCCGCCCAATACCTTGATACACATGACGGACTTAGCTCCGGTATTATCGGCAACATCGAGTTTTGATTGCATTTGAATCATGGTTTAACCTCTCCAACTTAATGCGCTCTGCTGTTATGCATGCTCAGAATCTGCGACTCTGAACGAGCGACCAGTTTTGGATCCCGTTTTATTGGGAAAAATGGACTTGCGTAAAGAATCATCGACTATAGCACCATATTTTGAGCTTGGCAAGCTTTTGTGAATAAATCATCCTGTTGCACAGGGCAACAGGATGAAGGTCATTACACGTTGACTGCGCGCGTTACCAGTTCAGCCACTTTCCAAGTCTTAGATTTGGACAGAGGACGACATTCTTCGATGACAACCACATCACCCGTATGCACCGAATTGTCTTCTGAATGCGCGTGATATTTCTTGGACCGACGAATCACTTTACCGATGGTGGGATGAATAACCGTTCTTTCCACCAGCACCGTGACGGTCTTGTCCATCTTGTCACTCACTACGGTTCCCGTCAGCGTCCGTTTTACCGGCTTGACTTCTTGCTGTTCGTTTGTCATTTGTTTGCCCCCCGTTCACTGATCAGCGTTTTGACGCGCGCGATATCACGCCGCAGCTTTCCCAGTTCACTGGTTTTATTGCTCTGTTGAGTGGAAATCTGCATCTTCAGTCCAAAACGGGCCTGATACAGATTGATCAGTTCCTGATTCAGTTCTTCCACGCTTTTGCTTCTCAATTCACTAGTTTTCATCGCCATTATCCCAATTGACGGGTGACAAAGGTGGTGGCAATGGGCAACTTGGCAGCGGCCAACTGAAATGCTTCTCGCGCCAATGCTTCGTCCACACCATCCATTTCATAAAGAACCTTACCTGGCACAATCTCAGCCACGAAGTATTCCGGATTACCCTTACCGTTCCCCATCCGAACTTCAGCGGGTTTACGGGAAATTGGCTTATCGGGAAAGATCCGGATCCAGATGCGACCGCCACGTTTGATATGACGTGTCATGGCGCGCCGTGCAGCCTCGATCTGGCGTGCGGTCAAGCGACCGCGCTCCGTGGCTTTGAGACCAAAATCGCCAAAAGACACCTTGGCACCACGAGTGGCGACTCCGGTATTCCGGCCCTTTTGTTGCTTCCGATATTTTGTTCTAGCTGGCTGCAGCATTTCGTACTCCTGACTTGCGAGGCTTCTTCTCTGGTTCTACGGGAGCGACAACAGGTTGTTCGCCACGGCCCAAGATTTCGCCCTTGAACACCAATACGCGAACCCCAATGACCCCATAAGTGGTTTTGGCCTCAGAAAATCCATAGTCAATATCCGCCCGCAGGGTGTGAAGGGGAACCCGACCTTCGCGATACCATTCCGTACGCGCAATTTCAATCCCGTTCAAGCGCCCACTGCTGGTAATCTTGATACCTTGCGCACCGAGGCGCATGGCATTCTGCATGGCACGTTTCATAGCACGACGAAACATCACCCGCTTTTCCAGCTGACTGGTGATCCCGTCTGCAATGATTTGTGCATCGATTTCCGGCTTGCGAATTTCCTCGATATTCACCGCTACAGGCACTTTCATCAGACGCTGCAGACTGGTGCGCAAGCTTTCAATATCTTCGCCCTTCTTGCCGATGACCATACCTGGACGTGCACTGTAGATGGTGATTTTGGCATTCTTGGCAGGGCGCTCGATAATGACTCGACCTACCGAAGCATTGGCCAATTTCTTTTTCAAGAATGCACGCACCTTGATGTCATCCTGCAACATACCAGGGAAATTCTTAGAATTGGCAAACCATTTGGAGCTCCAGTTCTTGAGCACACTCAGGCGAAAGCCTATTGGATGTATTTTCTGACCCATGGTTATTCCCCGTCCGCAACCGTGACATAGATATGACAGGTGGGTTTGACAATACGATTCCCCCGTCCCTTGGCGCGCGCCGTGAAGCGCTTGAGCACCGGCCCTTTTTCAATATGGATAGTGGATACTGTTAACTCATCCACATCCAGACCAAGATTGTGCTCGGCATTGGCAATAGCCGACTCGAGAACCTTTTTGATCAGCCGCGCACCTTTTTTTGGACTGAAGGTCAGAAGATCCAGCGCACGGGCTACATTCAACCCACGCACCTGATCGGCTACCAGCCTTCCTTTCTGTGCGGAGAGTCTCACCCCGCGCAATGTTGCCTGTACATTCATGATGGTTCCCCCTTACTTCTTGCCGGTGGAGGCTTTCTTATCTGCCGCATGACCTTTGAAGGTACGCGTCAGGGAAAACTCACCCAATTTATGACCAACCATGTTTTCCGTGACATAAACAGGGATATGTTGCTTCCCGTTATGCACGGCGATGGTCAGCCCGACAAAATCCGGTAGAACCGTAGAACGGCGCGACCAAGTCTTGATGGGGCGTTTATCTTTGGAAGCCACTGCAACTTCCACCTTTTTCATCAGATGACCGTCTACAAACGGTCCCTTTTTTACCGAGCGTGCCATATGGTTAACCCTTATGCCGAATGCCGACGACGAACAATCATATTGTTCGTGCGCTTGTTCTTGCGTGTACGATAACCCTTGGTTTGAATTCCCCAAGGACTGACCGGATGCCGTCCGGCTGCAGTCTTACCCTCACCACCGCCATGGGGGTGATCGATCGGGTTCATAGCTACACCACGAACGGTGGGTCGAATCCCACGCCAACGTTGTGCACCCGCCTTACCGATAGACCGCAGGCTATGCTCTTCGTTGCTCACTTCACCGAGGGTAGCACGGCAGTCCACATGAACGCGCCGAATTTCACCGGAACGCAAACGCAACTGGGCATAGGATCCTTCGCGTGCCAGTAACTGTACTGAAGTTCCCGCTGAGCGGGCCAACTGTGCGCCTTTTCCTGGTTGCATCTCAATACAATGAATGGTGCTCCCTACGGGAATATTGCGCAATGGCAAGCAGTTACCGGGTTTGATAGGGGCTTCAGCGCCACTCATCAACTGCGCTCCCTGAGCAATGCCCTTGGGTGCAATGATATAGCGTCGTTCACCATCGGCATAACACAACAAGGCCAAATGGGCGGTACGATTTGGATCGTATTCCAAGCGCTCGACGGTGGCAGGAATTCCATCCTTATTCCGACGAAAGTCTACGAGACGATAATGCTGCCGATGTCCACCGCCTTGGTGACGAGTGGTGATATGCCCATTATTATTGCGACCCGCCTTCTTGGACTGCTTTTCCAGCAACTGTTGGACAGGCTCTCCCTTGTGCAACTGGGGATGGCTGATCCGTATGACTGCCCGTCGTCCGGGCGAAGTCGGTTTCATCTTGACGATGGCCATAATTATTCTCCCTGCACCAGATTGAGTTCCTGACCTGCCTTAAGACATACATAGGCTTTCTTCCAATCGCGACGCTTACCAACGAAGCGTCCCGACCGCTTATGTTTGCCCTTGACATTGACCACTTGTACGGTATCTACCTCAACTTTGAACAGTTGCTGTACTGCGGCTTTGATTTCCGCCTTGGTCGCATCGCTCACCACGCGGAAAACTGCTTGCTGATGCTTGTCCGCAACCCGCGTACTCTTTTCTGAAATTACTGGCGCTTCGATGATTTGCAACAAGCGCTCCTGACGAATCACGGTACTCATCCCAGCACCTCCTCAAATTTCTTGACCGCGCTGCGCGTGAGAATGACCCGAGGGAAACGCACCAGATTGTATGGATCTGCCTCGGTCACTTCAAGTACCAAAGCATTCGGCAGATTGCGCGATGACAGATACAGATTCTCATCCACGGTATCGGTAATGATCAGAACACGTTCCAGACCCATTCCCTTGATCTTGCCGGCAAACAACTTGGTTTTAGGGGAATCCAGTGCCAGATCCTCTACCACTGCAAGGCGATCTTCCCGAACCAACTGGGAAAGAATGGTACAAATCCCGGCACGGTACATTTTACGATTGACTTTGTGGGTAAAGTTTTCATCAGGGCTGGCTGGGAAAATTTTACCGCCGCCACGCCACAATGGGCTGGAGGCCATCCCGGCTCGTGCCCGACCGGTGCCCTTTTGCTTCCAGGGCTTGCGGGTCGACTTCGCCACCTGACTGCGTCCTTTCTGAGCACGCGTACCTTGCCGGGCGTTGGCCTGAAATGCCACCACCAGTTGATGAACCAGAGGTTCGTTGTAATCACGACCAAACAGCTCATCTGAACCTGTCACGGTAGAGGTGACCTGGCCTTTATCATCGATCAGTTTAAGATCCATTTTACGCACCTCCCTTTACAGCAGGCTGAACAATCACATGCCCGCCCTTGGAACCAGGAATGGCTCCCTTGATCAGGAGAAGGTTTCGCTCACCGTCAATGCGCACGATTTCCAGATTTTGCATGGTCCGACGATCATTACCATAATGACCTGCCATCCGCTTACCTGGAAACACGCGACCCGGATCCTGCGCCATCCCGATGGAACCGGGACTGTTGTGCGACAAGGAGTTACCATGGCTGGCACGATTGGAGCTGAAGTGATGTCGTTTGATGGCGCCGGTGAAACCCTTACCTTGGGTTGTCCCAGTCACATCTACTTTCTGACCCACCTGAAATTGATCCAGAGGCAACACCGAGCCCAATTGAAGTTCGCCCATTTGATCCGCGTTAACACGGAATTCGCGGGTGAGGGTACCCCCCAATGCGCCTGCTTTGGCCAAATGTCCAGCCAGTGCCTTAGTGACGCGACTTGCACGGCGTTCACCAAAAGTCACTTGAATGGCTGAATATCCATCCGTAGCTGCTGTCTTGATCTGGGTAACGCGATTGTCTCCTACCTCCACTACGGTGACCGGTATGGCTTCACCGTCGTCAGTAAAGACGCGCGTCATGCCGACTTTGCGGCCGACAAGTCCTATCGTCATTATCTCTATCCTTATGGTTGTTTCCCGCCTTTTCCGACATGGTCCAGGTCAGGTGCCGATTCCAATTGACCGGCTGAGTACTGCTATGCTTCTATTTACAGCTTAATCTCTACATCTACCCCTGCAGGCAGATCCAGTTTCATCAACGCATCTACCGTCTTGTCCGTGGGATCTACAATGTCCATGAGGCGCAAATGAGTCCGAATTTCGAACTGATCGCGGGAGGTCTTATTGACATGGGGCGAACGCAACACATCGAAGCGCTCGATGCGGGTAGGCAAAGGAACGGGGCCTTTAACCACGGCACCTGTGCGCTTAGCGGTTTCGACAATCTCTAGTGCTGACTGATCGATAAGACGATAATCGAATGCCTTGAGGCGGATGCGAATTTTTTGATGCGTAATTGTTGCGGTGGCCATGATATTTCTTCCCTCACTCGATCACTTTGGCGACAACCCCGGCGCCCACGGTACGACCACCTTCACGAAT
>VFSW01000626.1_pt1 | contig 52174 bp, 69 predicted proteins | sample 5358111 | NCBI WGS metagenome assembly VFSW01 (sample SAMN11554181, study PRJNA540505) | mine drainage metagenome | isolation source: sediment from site ElyBrook_90M | place: USA: Ely Copper Mine, Vershire, VT | collected 2017 | reverse complement strand
GGCAGAGCGCGGTGTTGATCCGGTGGTGCCGCGCCAGCTGTCGGATCTGATCCTCGATCGCCTCGTACTCTTCTCGTCGTAGCCACCTGAAGGCGGTGGTCCAGGTGAAGAGCTTTTGAATCCACGTGTCGAGGCAGGCGACGTCGGCCTCAAGCGGGTAGAGCATGCAGGCCGCGTAGCTCGCCTTCGTCAGCCCGAGGCCGCGGACCTCGCGCATCAGCCGGATTCGATAGTCGGTCCACTGTTCGCCGACCGACAGCAGCAGTCGCGACGTCGCCACGTCCGTTGGGAGCCCGCGCAGGTAGTCGACCTTCGCTGGTGTCATGCCGGGAATGCCGCGGAAGAGCTGGGTCGGGAGCGATTCGCGCCAGACCTGCGCGCGTGCCAGCGCCTCTTTCGTCGGTCCGTAGCTGGCGTTCGCCGTGAGGATCGCCCACGCGAGACGGTCCCACACCGCGCGCCAGTCGGTCAGATCGGGCGTGATCGCCAGAGCCATCCGGCGATAGGTTGCTCGGTGCCGGCGGATGAATCGCGACGCCCGCTGAAGCTGGGCGGCGTGCAGGCCGGCGACGACGGGCTCGAGCTCGAGCTGCTGACTCATCGCTCTCGCCCCGCCTCCGCAAACCACGACGCGGCGGCCCACAGCTCGGGATCTGTCGCCGCCCACGTCGGTGGAAGGCCGCGCTCTTCCCGCATCTGATTCAAGAACGTCCCGTAGGGCTTGACGCCCTTCCGTTGGTTGCAGGATCGGCAGGCGCTCACCAGGTTGTCGAGCGTCGACCGCCCGCCGTCCTTGCGCGGCACCTTGTGGTCGCGCGTGAGCGTCCTCGATGTCCCCCGCTTGCCGCAGTAGTGGCAGCGCCAGCCGTCGCGACGGTGGAGCAAGCGCTTGGCCTCACGCGCACGCCGGAGCTTCGCCGCGCAGAGCTGGCGCTTGTCCTGCGCGTGGTACCAGGTCCGCCACGAGGAGCGCCGCGCCTCCGTCCGCCGGTAGCGCCGGTCGCACTCCAGGTTCTTCGCGTGGTCGGCGTAGGGCATCAGGCGACCAGCTCGAAAACCTGAACGTCTGCGTGTCTGCAGGTAGGACAGTGCGCCAGGAGGAGTCGGCGCCATTTCCCGCAGTCGCACACGGTCGCCGGTTGACGATCTTTCGCCAGGTAGAACACGTGACGGAATCGACCGAGGTAGCCGGACATCCCGCACGCCGTCGCGGCCACGGAGATGACCGAGGCCCCGCCGCCTTTGCCCGCTTCATCGCAGTACACCGCGACCGTAGCCCCGGCCGGGATGGTCACGCGAACTGCCCGCTCAGGATCAGATCGGCTTGGAGCGTGCAGATCTTCCGGTGTTCGGAGACCGCCACGTAGACCTGTTCGGTGTCGAGCACGTCGTACTCGTTGTGGTACCAGCCGATGTCGCCCGTCAGCCCGAGGTCGCCCGCCCCCTCGCGATCCTCGCCGTACCGCATGCAGGAGCAGAACGGCAGGACGCCGACGCCGGCCTCGTCAGATCGGGCTACCAGCCCGAAGGTGCATTCCCGTCACGTGAAGGCCGCCAGCTTGCCCTCGATGCGGTCCCACGAGCGCCGCTTGACCCACTCGCCGACCCGCGCGCTCACGCGAACTGCCCGCAGTCCGGGCGGAACTCCAGCTCGACGGAGCCGATGCCGCCTTCCCCTTGCTTCGCGACGAACACGTGGTACTCGTTCAGCGGCTTGGTGTCGTCGTGCACGCGCGGCCAGTAGAGCAGCCAGACCGAGCGGGCCAGGATCTCGATGGCGCCGCTATCCCGTAGGTCCGAGAGCGTCGGCGCCCGCTTCCCGCGCTCGCTCTCGCGGTTGAGCTGGGCCGTCAGGATCACGACCTTGCCGTCCCGCATCGCGACGCCGTGCAGGTCATTGCAGACGCGCTCGAGCCCGTAGACGCGGCTGTGGTCCTTCGTGCTGATCTTCTGGAGGTGGTCCACGATCACGACATCGGCATCGGAGGCCGAGACTGCGCCCGTGACGTGGGCCTCGTCCAGCAGCCGCAGATGCTTGACGTCCGTCACGCTCCACGGGTACTCCTTCAGCTCCGCGGCCGTCTTCCGGGCACGCTCGAGGCTGGACGGCGCGAGCTGGCCCGACCGCAGGATGCGGAGCGGCAGGCCCGTCAGGTTGGCGATGGCCCGACGCGTGATCTGCTCGGCCGGGTCCTCGAGCGAGAAGAACTCGACCCGAACGCCGCGCATCGCCAGCCGAAGGGAGAGCGCGACGACAAAGGCCGTCTTGCCGTGGCTCGTCCGCGCGCCGATCACCGTAAAGTCGCCGGGCCGGAATCCGATGGTGCGCTCGTCCAGGCGGCCGAGGCCGGTCCTCATCGCGGTCGCGGCCCATGAGCGCTCGACGCCTTCCCAGGCCGCCGAGGCGTTGAACAGGTCCGGGGCGATAGGTCCCGGCAGCGCTCGGACCGCGGCGTCGATCTCCCGAGGGCTCGCCCCCTTGGCCAGCATGCGCTCGCCGAGGTGGCGCACGCGCCGGTCGCGGTACGCTTCCCGGATCTCACGGACGTAGCGCGGCAGGTGCGAGCAGATGGCGCCGGCCTCCAGCAGCTCGGCGATCTCGGTAGGGCCGCCGGCCAAGTCGAGGCACTCCTGTTCGCGCAGCTCTCGCATGAGCAACACGGCGTCGATGGGGTCGCCGCGGCGGTGCATCGCGCGCAGGGCCGTGAAGATCAGCGAGTGCCGCGTGAGACAGAATTCCTCAGGGTCCAGCGGGTACATCCGCGCCCCCTCCTCGAGTATCAGGGCGCCCAGCACGGCGCGCTCGACGGGGATGATGGCCGACAGGTGTTCGAGCACGGGGATCGTCGGGTCGTCGCCGTTCTTGTGGCTCACACGTCCCTCCGTGGAGCTTCCCTTGTCGGGAAGAGGGGCTTCGGCGTAGCCGGCTGTCCGTTCATCGGCCGCTCGCAGCGGTTGAGCCAGTTCACGAGCCGGCGCCGGGAGAAGACCTTGTGATTCGTCTCACACCAGGTCTGGCACTTGCCGGTCTCGCGCTCTATGTCGAGACCGAGATAGGCCGGGTTGACTTTCAATGAGGCAGCGAAGGAGTCGTCGCTCTGGACGACGACGCTACGCTTCTCTCCTGCTCCTGCTCCTGCTCCTGCTCCTGCTCCTGCTCCTGCTCCTGGCTTCGAAGGGGCTTCTACAGGTGAAACAAGGGGCTTGCTGCCCTTTGCTAGGTTGCAATCCACGCACGCGGCAGCAAGGTTTTCGTAAGTAGTTGCGCCGCCTGAGGATTCAGGGACTACGTGGTCCATCTCCAGCAGCACTTCGGGGGCTGATCGTCCGCAGTATCGGCACTTGTGGGCGTCTCTCTCCAGGACTTTCCAGCGGAGGGTGATGGGTATCCGGCTTTTCCGATACGAGATCGAGTCGTCGTCCCACTCCGGCAGCTTGAAAGGGGCTTTATAAGCCCCATAGAAGCCCCTTGCAAATGCCGGATGTTCGCATTGCCGAAGCTGGTTCATGATGCCGACTATCCTGTTGTCGCCAGCCTTCAATTCCTCGGCGATCTGGAACCTCGCGGCATTTCTTACCCACACGAAGCTCGTCTCTTCGTCGTAATACGCGAAATCAAGCTCGGCCAGCTTAGGGAACATCGATCGACAAGCCCCTGTTGTGACCCCTAAGTCGTGGACGATCATGGGCACTGGTAGGCGGTACAGCCCGATCATGTTGGACGATTCGCACGTGATGAGATAGAGGGCGAGGAGCTGGGCATCGCGGCCCTCCGAGCGGAGCGAGCGTCCGGTGGATCCTGTCCAGAACTGCGGTGCCACCCGAGCGAAATCTCTCAACCGCGCCTCCGTGAAAGGCGTCAGGGCGGGGGGCGACGTTCACGGCGCCGCCCCCCAACATCGTCCTGGCGGGATGAACTACCATTGGAATTCTACCGCGAACCGCCTGGGCGGGCAAGGGGAATCAGCTTCTCCGGCTCCTTACCGCAGTAGTGGCACTTCGTCCCCGGCGGATTCTTGGCGCCGCACTGACAGATCGGCCAGGTACTCCGGCCTTGACGCCGACGGTCCCGGACCCCGCGCCAGTAGTCACCTTCCTCGCTCATGCCGGGATTTCGGTCTGCTCGCCAGCCGCCCCAGCCTTCAGCGTCTCCGTGAGCTGGTCGAGCTTGCCAGGCTCCTCCTCGGGCGGCAGCCCGGTCAGCTCTCCGAGGTGCTGGGGAAGCTGAAGCTCAGCGCGCTCGTCGAGCTCGACCGCCTGCTGGATCTCGATCGAGGCCGGCGAGAGCTTGAAGACTCGGCGAAGCACCGTCTTTTTCCCCATCTCGGGATACTCGGTGACCCACGGCCCGTTCTTCGCTGCCCGTGAGTAGCGGTCTCGATGGGCGTCGACCTGAGCTTTGGTCATCACCTCGAACTGCGCCCCGCCGTCCTTCAGCTTCACGACCGCGTAGAAGTGGGTGATCGGGCCGCGGTCGGCCTCTTCGGACGGCACGTGGTCGAGCTGGGGAGCCAGTCCGTAGCGGTAGGAGAACTTGTCCTTGGCGCACACCTCGTGGGCCGTGACGGTGCTGATTTCCCCGGAGCGCCGCGAGAGCTGGAGCAGGCCCTTGTAGCCGACCACGAGCTGAACGTCCTTGCCGTAGGGGATCAGGTAGGCGTGGCCCAGGACTCCGGGCTCGAGACCGAGCTGGGCGCACTGGATCACGGCGCCGAGCAGGGACCGCGGCGTGCAGTCCAGCAGCTTCGGCGTCAGGTTGAAGGACGTCAGCGCCACACGGATGAGGCGGTCGGCGTTCATGTGGCGGGGCAGGGCCGCGACGAACGCGCCCCTGTTGGTCTCCATCAGGGCCCGGATGGTGTCGACCTTCGCCCGCAGGGTTGGAAGGGTGGCTTCGGTGGTGCTCATGACGCGCTCTCTTTCCGGCGCAGGGTGCGGGTGGTCGTCGGCTCGACCACGTAGCCCTTGCGCTCTCCGGCTTTCCACGTGAACTGCACGCCGTTGCTGAGCAGGCCGGTCTCGGCCTCGCCCAACGCGGCCTTCAGCATATTCTCCAACGCCTGCGCTCTGGCGTCGGCCTTCTTCTTCCCGGCCTTGATCTCCTGGAGCTCGGCGTCCCACTCGATCGCCTCGCTCGGCAGGTTCACGACCACGCCGGGCGTCTCACGCGGGTAGAGCTTTCGTAGCAGCTCGCGCGCGGCGTCGCTGCCGTCGATCGGTGGCGGGTCCTGCTCTTGGAGTCGGCGCCAGAACTCGGCCTCACGCTCGATCAGGGTGGCGATGAACGTCTCGTTCCGCTCGATCTCGTAGTGACGGAACCGCTGCCCGCCGAGCAGCACGGCCAGCGCGCCCCACCGAGCGCCCGTGACGGCGATCTCGTGCTGAACCTGCACCTGATAGCTGAGCGGCGGCTCGTCGTCCCAGTCCGCGGCCCGAAAGGCGCCAGCCGTCTTGATCTGAAGCGGCGCCGACCCGCGGGGGTCAGCGAGAATCCAGCCGTCCGGCGAGAACGTCATCCATGGGTGTTGCTCCGAGCGCACGATCGACGGACCGGACGAGCCGACCACATCCCGCCCGGTGATCTGCTTGTACCGCTGCACGAGCACGGGCTCCAGCAGGAGGCCCCACTCGACGGCCTCGGCCTCCAGGGGGTCAGGCTCCGCGAGGCCGAGCTTTTCGCAGTAGAGCGTCATCGGCGATCTCCTACCCACGCCCAGCACGTCGGCCGCGTCACTGGCGCCGATGCCCTGCCGGCGCGCTTCGAGCCACGCGGTGCGATCGTGAAAGGTCTCGACCGCCAGAAGGATGCTGCTCATCGCGTCACATTCGGGTCGTCGAGCGGCCCGCCTTTCTTCTTGTGCTTCCGTCCGTCCACCCGCTCGTCGATCTGCTCGACGTCCGAACGTACCGCGGTGAGCCATGAGATCAGGACGCCATGCGGGGCGCCCTGGCCAACCGCCGTGACGGCCTTGTCGATCTGCGCCAGCGCCTTCTGTTTCGGGGTCGGGTCGGTCATTGCCGGGCTCCTTTCTTCTTCGAGCGTTTCAGTCTCCCTTGCTCGTCGCGATGTTCCCACCACAGCGATTCGAGCTTGTCGAGGTCAGACTTGGCCCAGCCGATCTTGAGGCACACGGCGAGAAAGTGGGCGCATGCACGTAGGGCGTTCAACGTCGGCTCGCTCATCGCCCGCCCCCTTCGCTCGGCGCCTCCGCGGGAATGAGGGCGGCGATTGCGTCACGGACGACCTGCTCAGCGATCGAGATCCCCCGGGCGATCAGGCGCTCTTCACGGGCCGTACCGCGCGCGTTGTATTCTCGAGCAAGTCGCCGGCTGATTTCCATGAGCGCCTCGTCCCGCGCGCGCTCGGCGGACTCGGCGGACTCAGCGGACTCAGCGCGGGCGCGGAGAGCGTCGGAAGCGCGACCTAACGCTTCATACGAGTTCCGCAGACCAAGGACCAGCGTTTCTAGCCGCGCGTTCTCCTCCGTCAGCGCGCACACCTGCTCGCGGAGATGTTCTTGCGCGATAGAGATGATCTGTGAAGCGGCAGCTCCCGGGGGCGTCGCCCCGTTGCGAACGCCCACAATGATCCGTTCGACGCGCACCGCTAGAGACTCCTGCCCAGCCTTCGAAGCGACGACGACCGGCGCCGCCACCTCGGCGTCACGGTGGGCGGCGAAGAGGGCGAGGATTTCTGCCGCCGTTTCCTCCAGCGCTTGCTTGTGCTCGTACTCCCGCACGTGGTGATCGCGCGGGAAACGGTAGTTGATCTCGCATTCGATTTGGGCGCTCGTCACCACACCACCATCCCGTGCCTCCAGCTTGGCGCGCAGCGCGTCCCGCTCGGCGATCACGTTCTCGATCAGCTCTATCGCGGGGTTGCTCATCGCAGCTCGCCTCCCTCCACCTTTTCGCCCGGTGTACGCCTCGATCCACCTCATCACGGCGTCGCTAGTGGTGGTCCATGACGGGCCGCTCCGCGAGATCACAGCCTCGGCGAATGGCGTCACCAAGTGCGCGGGCACCGGGTCCAGCACGACCCCGAGCACGTCCGCCGCGAGCCCTTCCAGCGTCAGAGGCGTCCGCAGCGCGCACCGATAGCCGTCGATGAAGAGATGCCCGTGAGGCCCGCGGCACGCGAAGTGGCAGGGGCCGTCCCACCGGATCACGTTCACGTCGTCCGACAGCGAGATGTCGCCGGGGAAGGCGCAGGGCTCGGCGATCGCGGGGCGGGTCATCGCAGCATCCCGGCATCGTGAAGCGCAGTGAGGAAGAGCACCTGTGATTGCACGGCTAAGCACAGCACCGCGCGCGGAGCGTTGACGACGAGGTTGCAATTCTTCGAGTCGCAGTTCATGGCGGACTCCGGCGTGATATGCCCGCCGGTGTTCACGAGCTTCGCCGTGTAGGGCTTCATCCATGCCGGCTCTGTCCAGCGTTTCCGCTTCATCGCGCATCCTCCATCAGCGGTGGGCATTCACATTGACCGCACGCGAAGCACCCATGGCAGACCTCGCACGGTGGCCCGCACTCGCTGTGCGGATCGGGCTCAGTGGTCAGGACCAGATCGAGGCTCGCGCGCCACGGGCGAGGCATCAGCGTTCCACCGTCCCGGCCGGATCATACGACTCGCCGCTCTCCCGGTACTCGTCCATGGTGGGCGAGAGCCCGTGACGGAAGATCATCAGGAAGTGGCCGAGGTCGGGAGTCCCCAGGCAGAGCTGTCCACAGTTCTTCCCGGCGACGAACAGCGTGAGGCGCGAGTGCGTCGCGTTGCTCTCGTCGATCCGCCAGTGGATCTTCATCGCGTCGTGCTGTGGAAGCCGCAGCGGGGGGTGGTCGGGCAGCATCCCGGAATGTCGAGCCCGAGGATCAGGGCCTCGTGGTCGCGCGCCAGTCGTCGGGCTTCCCGCTTCGTGCCTTCGGTCCACGTCTGGCAACGATCCTGCCCGTCAACGAACGTGACCACGGTATAGCCGGTAGCCTCCTGCCGATACTCGTGCGTGATGTTCACCGGCACTCCTTTCGTTCTCGGCACGCCTGAAACGCGACGGGGAAAAGATCCTCCGCATGCGCGTCCATGATCTCGGCCTCGGTCGGTTGCGTCCACGTCACGCGCCCCTGTCCCATCGTCGCGCGCCAGCCACAGCCGGCGACCATCGCGGCCAGCGCGCACAGGGCCGCGAGGCTCAGCAGCACCCAGGCGCCGAGGGCGACGTTGGCGACGCGGCGGCCAAGGCGATAGGCTAGTAATTTCTGGTCGGTACGCATAGCCCGTCTCCGCTCACCGAATCCGACTTCCCGCTCGGCACCCGGAGCTTGACGCACCCACCGCCAGGGAAGCCGTTGAAGATGGGGGCGAAGGGCTGGAGCGAGCCGCCGCGGCGGTAGTCGCCGGCCCATGCCTTCGCGCACCACTGGGCGATCAGGTCTTGCGCGTGGCAGTTCGGGCAGATACGTCGTCGCTTCCAGTCCGGTGTTTTTCTGAGATCCGCCGGGATGTACATGACGGCCGGGACATAGCCGGCCTCGCAGCGCGCGCAGGGCTCAACCTTTCGCTCGCCGTTGTCGCACGGCCAGTCCCCATTACACTTGGCCGCGCTGAGCCGCTGCACCGTGTTCGCGTGCCGGAGGATGCGCCGGGCGATCGACTCCGGCATCCCCTCGGCCTGCATGGCGATGACGAAACGCTCGCGCTCGACCGCGGGCGCGCTCATGCCGCACCCCCGGCCACGATCGCCGGCAGCGTGTTACGTGGTCCGACCCACGACCCGGCGCCCCAGCGGTAGCCGGCGGCCCTGAGCGCGTCCAGGATCTCGCGCGCCGGCTTCTCGGCGAACGTGACGCGAATCCACTCCGCGTTCGGATAGTGTTGCCCCTCCTCGTGGCCTGCCACGCGTCCGCAGGTCCACGGATGGCCCGCCGCGATCTCGACGAGGGCTCCGCAGTCCGGGCCCACGGGTCCGTCGATCGTCGCGCCGCCGTTGGCTTCGGCCTTCGCGGTCCTGGCCTGCCGGCGCTCGATGTCGGTGATGCGCTCCTTGTCCGTCCGGATGCGAGCGCCGAGGTTGGTTAGCGCGTAGGGCGGGAAGATCGGGGCGCCCGTCGCCTTGTCGCAGTAGTACGGTTGGTGCTGCGCCACGAGGATTAGCTCCTTGCGCTCGCCCTCGGTCAGCGTCACGCCGGCCGCTTCGAGCCGCGCCTGCCATCCTGGCCCCTTGCGGATCTGCGCGTTGATCGCCTTCATCCGGTCGCGCTGTTCTTCGTTCGCGGCGATCCGCGCCCGAAGCTGGTCGATGGCGTCGGCATCGTCGGAGAACACCGACCGCTCGAGCTGATCGGCCAGGCCCGCGGCCTTGCTGTCGTGGTGCTGAGCCATCTGGACGTGATCGAAACTCTTTTCCGTCGCCCGGATTACGCGCGCCCGTTCGGGGATGTGGCCCGGCTGGGTGTTGAAGGCCCAGTCACCTCGGAACTTGTCGGTGTAGCTGGTGAGGGCCGCGGCCTTCTCGCGTCGTCCGGCCGCCCACTCTGCGCGCTTCTCGATCTTCGCTTCCAGTCGTTCGCGTCGGGTGGCCATGTGTCCCTCCGATAGTTCCCGCTGGCCAGTGAGCTGCATTTACCGCGTCCGCTTGGCGACCGATTCGAGCCAGCGAAGATCCGCCACGCGAATCGTTCCGACGCAATCGAGCGCGGCAGCGATTCGCAGACGTGCGCCCATCGTCCGGGGGCCTCGCTCTCCTACCGCGTGGGTGGCGTCGAGCGCGTTGACGGCTCGGCTCACCAGCTCCGCCTCCCAGTCGCAGCCCATGACTTGCGTGTCCATGACTACGCCTGCCCTTCGCTGCCAAGTCGGCGGTCGATGGCGGCCTTCGTCGCCCCCGATGAAGGATAGAGTCCAACGCCTTCGTTGGTCTCGTGAACCTCGTAGTGCGTCTCCGTCCCGATCACGCGCGGCTTGATGAGCAGGCCGCGGTAGACCTCGATGCTCTCCCCGCCTTGCGAGTGCGTGATCCGACGACGATCCGTCATGAGCCACACCACGGGCGCCCCTGGTCGGTTGTCGGTGACGATGTAGCGCGCGCCGCTGTACGCCTTCTGAATGACCATGTGAACCTCCGATGACTTCCGCGTGGTCGGTCGCTGCGCGTGGCCGACGTCTTCCGGGCTCGATGTCCCCGCGTGGCCCGTGACGAATCCCGGCGCCTGCCGCTGCCCACTGCGCGCCGGAGGATTCATCACCATGAGCGGAGTATGCGCCTACGTACGTGTGCTTGTCAAGCCCCCCGATTATTTTTCTCCGCACGTGTGTATCCTGTGTTATCGTGCGTCGTGATGATTCGGATCTGCCCGCACTGCGGAGGCGCGTTCGTGGTCGGCCGACTCTTCGGCCATATCGCCCGTTGCCCGGCCAGGAGATCGCCATGAGCCCCGCGGAATCGCCCGGCGCCGCGCTGGTACGCAAGCGGTGGAAGAAGACGACCAAGGTGGAACGGTCGGAGATCATGCGCGACGTCGCCCGCAAGGGCTGGGCCTCCGGCAAGCGGCCGAGGGCTAAGGCGAAGACATGAGCCGGCCAGCGCTCTTCGGCGTCGCGATGACGTCCGCCGAGCGGACACGGCGGAAGTACGCGAAGAAGCGCCGTCTCGGGCTGTGCCTGTTCTGTCAGCGGCCGGCGCTTTCGCCTGGCCAGGCCTGCGGCGAGCATGTCCTACGCACCCGATTGGCGATGCGTAAGCGTCAGGGGTGCCGACCCTGGCGCCCTGGTGGCCGAGGCCGCCCGCCGCTGGAGTCCTACGCGTGACCCCCGCCGAGCGCTCCGCCCGCTTCCGGGCCGTGATCGCCCGCGCGATGGCCAAGCCGCTGAGCGAGCTGCCCTACCGGGCGCCGGTGACGACGGAGGATGAGCCACGCTACGCCTGGCGGTCGGCAGGGCGTCCATCGAATGAGGTTCTTGATCGACGGAGGATCTCGAAGTCGTGACCGTGCTACACTCCCGGCCATGCCGTTCCTCGGCACGATACCCCGCGCCAGCTGGCGCATTGACGGGCAGCGTCGAGACCTCGCTGTGGCCATCGGCTGCGGGCTGCCACGCCCCGATGGTCGTCAACACACATACGAACGGCGCCGGGACACCGACCCCGACGCCGCTCGAGCACCCTTCGACCGCGACCGCCCGCGATCAAAGAGCCGTCTGCTCTAAGGGAAATGTTTCACAAGGCCCCCCAGAAGTCAAGAGGGGGCGGACCCCGGCGATCCAGTGGGGAGGGACGGTGCAGGCGTCTTCTTCTCGCGCCCCCGCGTGTACGCCCCGCCTGAAGCGAGCCATGGACAATGAGCCCGGCGCGGATCGACGACCTGGGGTCCTGATCCCTGACGCTGCGGCCCTGCACGGCGAACCCGTCTCGGCTCCCGAGCCAGGACCCGCCCTCAATCTGAGGGGAGGGGGGACCGGGGGGAGAGGAGCGTCCAACGACGCACCGAACGCCAACGCCTCGGAGAGATCGCCGGCTCATGACAACGCCTGACGCGGCCTCCGCCACCCCGCCGACGTCGCCCCACCCGACGGAGGCTCCTGTCAGTACGTCGTCATTGACACGTCGATACGTCATGGACAAGCCGGGCGCCTCTCCTGCCCGAGGTCAGGACGTGAAGCCCAGACGGCCCGGTGTCTGTCGCGAGCGCGGCCCACGTGGCTACGCCTGCACGCGCGAGAAGGGACACGATGGTCAGCACTGGTCAGCGAGCCGAACGATGCTCCGCGACGCCTGGCCCTCACGCCTCCGAGGCGTCCAGTGAGGGGCGAACCACGCGCGCCCTTCGTGGGCCTCGGCCTCCTGCTCATCCTCCTGTGGGCTTGGTTCGTCCTCGTCCATCTGGGCGGCTGGGAGATCCTACGTGACGGAAGCGTCCAGTGACGGACTTCGAACGCCTGCGCGACGACGTGAAGGCCGGGCGGATCTCTGATCGTGTGGCCGCGTTCCGACTCGCGCTGCTCGCGCCTCCGCCGTCTTCGCCTCCTGCGACAGTGAAAGGAGCCTGACGTCCTCATGACGGGAGAGAACACGGCGCTGTGGCGTGCGCCGACATGCACCTACTGCCCAGCGCCGGCCGTGCGCCTGTCGCCTGGCGGGCGCGACGGCTTGATCAACGTCTGCGCTGCCTGCTGGGAGGCGATGTGCGCCATGGGCCAGCAGCGGCTCCCCTTCGATCCCGTCGTCCGCCTCGTCGACTCCGACTACGTGATCCCGGACGAGCTGTCGGTAGACCGGCTGTGCTGGCGCTGTGGCGGTTCCGGCCAGCGATCGGCTCGAGAGACGCTCCACAGCCCCGGCGATCATCCGTGCCCCGCGTGTCGGCCGGCGGACGCGAAGGTATCGGAAACGCCGATGAGCGCATCGGAACTGCCGATCGGAACTGCCGATCGGAACTGCCGATGGGACACTGACGAATGGCGCACCATCGCCACCACCATCCAGAATCTCGTGGAGGCCCTTCTCGAGTTTCTCGTCTGGGGCGGGTGCGTGTTCGTCGGTCTGGCTGCGATCGCGGCGGTCGTGACGTGCGGTATCGGTGTCTGGCGACTCTGGGACTGGATGCTCGGGTGAGGCTCTGACAAACATGCCCTTCTCGATCGGGAATCGGGCATTCGCCGCAGCGTGTGGCCGATCGTCCGTCGAGGCACGTGGTGCCAATACGTCGGCGTGGGGCCGTCGTCTGCTGGCGGCTCGTGCCGGCCGTGCGGTGGCGCGGAGTTATCCCGAGCTGCTGCGCCGTCAGCTCATGAACCGACACCTCAAGCGCTGGGGCCTGCCGCTGCTCGATGTGCCCGAGATCCCTGACGCCGTGATGCGGCCGGCGAACGTGGTGAAGCGGAACGCGCGGAAGCTGGCGAAGCGACGGAAGGACTACGAGGAGGGGAAGAAGTCGTGACCAGACGAGCGCTGATCGTCATCTCTCTCGGCTTCGGCTGGTTCCGTGATATCTGGTGCGAAGCCTTCCATCAACGCCTCTGGCAGACGACGAACGCCAGCCCCTTCGTGTGGTGCTACGCCTGCCGGCGTTCAGTGGCGCACCTGTGGAATCCGGCGCGATGACCCCCTCGCCCTGCGGGCGCTACGTGATTACCGTCGTCCGGGTGCCTTGGGCCTCGTGGCTGGTCCCTCCTGAGTTAATGATGGCGTTCCTTCGTGCCACAGCGCCGTCGGTCGCCTTCGGTGTCGTCCTGGGGCTGTCGTGACGGACGTCTGCCTCTGCGGCTTCCCGTGCAACACGTGGCGCCTCCTCACATCGACCACCGATCCGTTTGTCGGGTTGCTGCCGCCCGTCCGCATGATCTGGCGATGATGCCCTTCCTCGACTCCGCCTACGACGCCTGTCCGTGCGGCTTCCCGTGCGAGCTGTTCAGGCGGTGGAAAGCCATAGAGCGCGCTGTGCGCGAGCAGGAGCTGGCGCCTGGCGCGCTGAGAAAAGCATGGGCACGTATCTAGGCGGATATTTCGACGGGATTCTCATCGGTTTTGGCGCCGGCATCGTGTTCATGCTGGCCCTCATGCGGTGGCCCAGCGGTAATTCCCGTTGACGTTCCGCCCCGTACTGCCCCACACTCTGGCCCAACAGGAGGAACGATGAGCTACACCGACCGAGCACTCTGGACCTACGTGACGCCACGCCTACGGCTCGCGTGGGCCATCCTCCGAGGTCGCAGCGTCATCTACCGCGCCCGATTCGAGGCGCCCGTCTGCCTGTCGGGAGACGTCTATGAGATAGCAGAGTGCATGTTCTACGCGGAGGCCGGCAGCGCATGCCTGGAGATACGATGACCTACCGAGTCCCGTTCGCCGTGCTCGCTCTCGTCATCGCCGGGTGCTTCGCCATCGCCCAGGCCCAACCGCCGGCTCCCGTCCCACCGCCGGCCTCGGGTATCGTGAGCGGTGGTCAGTTGCCTCCGCCTCCTCCGTCCCCTGACGCCGTAGCCCGCGAGCTGTGCACCATGGGGCGCGCGAAGTCGGACGCCGACGCGGCGGCCATCATCAGCCAGAACCTTCGCGCCCTCCAGGAGCAGGCGGCCCGCATCGTGGCGCTCGAGGCCGAGGTGGCGAGGCTGAAGGCGGCGGCGGCTCCGGCAGCAGCAGCCCCGGCTAACCTGCCGACTCCTGCGCCTGCCGTCGGCCCGGCCGCGAGGTGACGTGAGCAACCGTATCGTTTTCTCGGGCTACTCGCAGGAGGATTGCGTGATCTGGGCGGATGCCGAGATTCGCCCAGATGCGACAGTGGACGAGATCCGCGAGGTAGCGAAAGCTTGGGCGTGGCAACATCCGCTCAAGATCTTCGTACCCGACATCGAGGATCCACGGGTCCAGCTCTTCATCGAGATCCTTGATAACGAGTACTTCATGGAGCCCGATCAGTATCGGGTCTTCGAGCCCGGCGGCTGCGAGGTCGACGTCGCCTTACCGGACGAAACCCTGACCTCCCGCCCCCGCCCGTGCTCCGATGGCCGGTGATGAACCTCGCGATCCTGGTGCTGCAGATCGTGATCTTGGTGAGCCTCGGGTGCCTCGCGAGAGTGATCTATGTGATTCGGGGCGACCAGATCCGCCACGCTCTTCGGCTAGCCCACCTGGAAACCGAAAGCGGCGAGACGCTGGTGCTCGCCCGCCAGGCGCAGCAGGAACGGGAGCACGAGCGAGCGGCGACCGACCGCCTGGAGATCGGCAGCTTCGTGCCGTCGGACGAGGACGCGGCCAGGCTGGAGCGGCAGCACCAGGGGGCTCAGCGGGGGTTCCTGAGCGCCCGCGGCCCGAGACCCTAGCCGATGCCCTCAAGGCGATCCGAGAAGATCTGGCCGGCGCGTTTCGCGAGGTCGGCGATGATCTGCGCGCCGGCAAGTTCGAGGCCGGGGGCGAGGAGTTCCCGCGGCGGCTGATCCAGCTCGCGCTCGACCGGGCGGCCGACTTCCTGGCCCTGGAGACGCCGAAAGAGCTGGTCCAGCAGTTGGGCGTGAGCGCTGAGATGATCCGCCGGGCGCGCGGCAAGGGCGCCAGCGGGGCGAGCGGCGCCGAGCTCGTCGACCAGGTACGGGCGATGTTCCGAGGCGAGGGGCTGGAGCGCCGAGCTCGTCGACCAGGTACGGGCGATGTTCCGAGGCGAGGGGCTGGACGATCCGCCAGCCGAGGGAGAGGACGATGAGTGATCGGTGGTCCTGTGGTCGCGAGCTTCTCCCGATGTGGTTCTGCACCCGTGAACCGGGGCACGCTGGCGAGTGCGCGACGATCGAGGGGACGCATGGACGGGGGCACGGCGAGAATTACCTTCGCGCCAAACAAGCTGGATACGCGGCCCGGCGCGCCGCTGCATAGGAGAGGACGATGAGTGAGATCGAGGTCACGACCGCGGCCGAGAAGTCCCCCACCGATCTACTGCTCGACCAGTTCGTCGACAGCCTGACGCCAGGCCACCACCGCTCGATGGGTGCGCCGCAGACGTCGTGTGAGGTCACGTTCGCCGCGCTCCGGGAGGCGGGGCGGGCGTTGCTGAACCGACAGGCCGCCGCGGCCGCCGCGACGGTGAAGATCGCCCCGGCAGACATGACCGTGCACGTCGACCACAGCACCTTCGCGATCGGGGCACGCGAGACGGCTCCTGCCGCGCCGCCCAAGCCCCCGGCCGATCCGCCGGCCCCCACGACCCCAGCCGCGCCAGATAGCGCGTAGAAGGAGACCCCCATGCGACGCATCCTCACGCTGTTCCTGGCCCTCACGCTGCTGCTGCCTGGTCTGGCGATTGGGCAAAGTTCACCCTTCCCGTACTCCACGACCGTCACGCTACAGAACGCGGTCGCTGCCACGGGCAACGGGGCCGTCATCCCGACGAACTACGGCGCCATCACCGCCATCCAGGCGTCCGGCACCTTCACGGCGACCGGCACCTTTCAGGGCACGGTCGACGGCACCAACTACCGCACCATCACGTGCTTCACGCCGGCCGGCGCTGCGGCCACGACCTTCACGGCCGCCGGCCTCTGGTACTGTCGCACGCAGGGCCTGACGGGTGTGCGGGTGCCCATCACGTGGAGCTCGGGCACCAGCGTCACGGTGGTGGCGAACGCGACGTCGGGCACCAGCCTCCCCTTCGACCAGGCCACCGGGGTGGTGGCGCCTTCAGGGTTCGCCATCACGAACGGGGCGACCGGGACCGGGACTCAGATCAAAGCCACACAGACGACCGTCCCCACCTGCTCGTCCAACTGCGGTTCGACTGGCACCCCGGTAGTCGTGGGCTCCGACTCCGGCGGCATCATCACGCTCGGGACCGGCACCATGAACGCGGCGCCCGTCATGACGTTCGACGGCACGTGGGCGGCGGCTCCGGCCTGCGTGGCGACCCAGATCACGACCGCGGCCAACTACGTCGTCAAGGCGCTGTCGACGACCACCACCCTGACCATCACGTTGGCGGCGACCGCGACGGCCTCGGACAAGATCGCGTTCATTTGCCAGGGCGTGGCGCAGTAGTGAAGCCCCTGCTTGTCGTCGACCGGGACTCGGCCGATCCGGCAAAGCTCGCCGAGCTGGAGAAGGACGGCTACCGGGTGCTGGAGGTGGCGCTCGGCGCCCGCGTGCAGCTGCTGGGGGGTGATTCACCGCTCCCCGCGCATGCGTCGGGGCCATACCCACCCGTCGTCATCGCCGACGCCGATTCGGGTCTGACGCCCACGACGCTGACCGATCTCGGTTATACCGTCCTGCTCGTGAAGTCCGGAGCCAGAGTCCGGCTGCTGGACTGAGGAGATGCCATGCCCAACGCCTTGAAGACCCCCAAGCCCCACCAGGCCGACAACGAGCACATGGTCAGCCCGATCGGCCGCGGGCCCGAGCAGACGCCGGTCTACAGCCCGTCCAGCGCCAAGGGGCTGACGACACCCACCGAGCGGCGGCCCAGCGGAGAGTTTCGAAAGAACGAGCGCCGGGGCGGATAGCGTGTTCGGTGACGACTACGATCCGAACCCTCGGCCGCTGGTCTCCAAAATGGGTGAGCATCGCCGCCGCCTGAACGGTCGCCCCTACGTCGACCTCCGGCCCAAGCCGAAGCCGCGGGTCCGGGTGGTGGGCAACGCGCTGCTGGAGGACGTCCCCGCCGACGGCGTCGTGATGCTGCTGCTGGGCGACCCTGAGCCGGAGATCGCGTGCGCCATGACGCCCGACCAGGCGCGCCAGCTCGCGGACGCGCTCGTCAAGCATGCGGAGTCGGTGGAGGCGGCGGGCATCCCCGAGACGGACGGTGAGCCTTCGTGACCGTCTTCACGCTCTCCGGCCTCTCCAAGCTCTGCGAGACGTACCGGTTCCGTGACGTCATCGTGGTCGACGCGGACGAGTGGGCGAGCATCAGGAATCTCATCCCTTCGGAGAGCGTCGTCGCGGCCACCGCCGATCGTCCTCCCTTCTTCTGGTTCCGGGACAAGAAGATCGTGACGCCAGCGTGGGTGATCGCTGAGAATGCTACAGCGCGGACGGGAGGGCCAGACGCCCAGTTCTCGTGCCCGCTCGGAGGGACGCACTTCCACCGAGAGAGCGACCGTATCGCCGACTGCCCGACGTGGAAATCTCGTGCCCGCTGAATCCGTCTCCGACGAGATCAGCCACCTGGTTCGCGACAAGGGCTACCCGCAGAAGCGTGCCGTCGCCGCGTCGCTGAGCATGGCCCGCCGCGGCAAGTTCGGCCGCAAGGCGAAGCGGAAGGCGGGACGGAAGAGGGGGCGATAGGTGGCCGCCCACCCCTACATCATGCGACTCGTCCGGCCGGGCGACACGGACGACGGCGGCGTGACCTTCCCCGGACTCGTGGACACCCGATCGTGGCCCTTCATCCCCGGTGATTGGCTCACCAAGAAGACCCAGCGTCGGATGCGCCGTCAGCAGCTCGTACGCTTCGTCGAAGCCGGCGATCTTGAGCCATGGGATGGAGCCGCCGACGAGTCCGACTGGCGCACCCACTTCGGGGTGCTGGCCGAGGCGTTCGAGGGGTGACCCGCCCGACCGTCAAGGTGCTGAAGTCGAAATTCCTGACCGAAGGCGTCTGGGAAGAACCCGTCATGAAGGGGTACCGACTCGGCTGCTGCGACTGCCGCCGCGTTCACAAGGTGGACTTCCGCATCCGAAAGGGGCAGGTCCAGTTCCGTGTGTGGCACGACCGCGCGTCGACTCGCATGGCCCGGCGGCTCAAGAAGAGCGTGTGGGTGAAGCGGTGACCCGCTCCGCGCTTTGGCTCAGGTTCATCGAGTCGCTCAGGATTCGTCGAAGCGACCGCCGCGTCTCGCTCCTGCGTCTGAACTACCCCCAGCGCAAGATCTGGCGACGCATCGCCCCGCTGATCGACGACGGGACGCCGATCCGGCTCATCGTGTTGAAAGCGAGGAGGGAGGGTATCTCGACTTTGATCGAAGCCCTCTTGATGACGTTCATCACCGAAAGCGATTACGTCAACGCGCTCATCACCGCCCACATGAAGCGCCCGGCCACCAAGATCTGGAACATGTCGAAGATGTACGCCACCAGCCATCCGGTCCTCAACCGGATCGCGAACGTGGGGGCCGGCGTCATCACGGTCGGCAACTCGACGCTGGAAGTCACGACGGCAGGCTCCCCGGAGTCGGAGCGCGGCGGCGACCTGACGGCGTGGCACGGTTCGGAAGGCGGCTACTACGCCGACCCTGGCGTCATGACGGCCACCATGCAGTCGCTCCCCAGCGACAAGCGGGTGTTCTCGATCGGCGTCCTGGAGTCGACGGCGAACGGCAAGGTCGGGGACGGGCGCCTCTTCTACCGGGAGTGGCAGCGCGCCATCCAGGGCGACAGCGGGTGGATCGCCGAATTCATCGCGTGGCACGAGATGGTGGAGTACCAGATCCCCGGTGCGACGATCGAAGGCGCGGACGCGGAAGAGCGGGCCTTGAGGCAGCGATTCGAGCTGACGGACGCGCAGCTTGCGTGGCGACGCCTCAAGATCGACGAGGATCTCCAGGGCGACATCGATCAGTTCCACCAGGAGTTCCCCTCGTATCCCGAAGAGGCGTTCATCGCGTCGGGGTTGCCCTTCTTCCGCCACCAGTACCTCATCCACCTCGAGGGGCACCTCCGCAAGGGGCTGCGCTTCACGATCGAGACGGACGGACGCCTGCACCCCGAAGACCGCGGCTACCTCGAGATCTGGAAGATGCCGGAGCCGGGCCACACCTACGTGATCGGCAGCGACTCGTCGATGGGCATGGAGGACGGCAACGAGGACGACGACGAGGAGGGGACGGGCGGCAAGCACTCGCGCTCCGCGGCCGAAGTGCTCGACATGGAGACCATGGAACAGGTCGCCGAGTACGACGCCGTGAGCGCGCCGCACGTGATGGCCCAGCACCTCGCCGGCATGGGGCGGCTCTACAACAACGCGCTGCTGGCCCCTGAGATCCAGTCATCGGGCGGTGGAGGTGGACGCGAGATCCTGGTGTTCCTCCACGAGCTCTCCTACTGGAACATCCACCGCTGGAACAAGAACGAGGACAAGGTGCAGCCGCAACCCAAGGTGCTGCTCGGCTGGGAGACGTCTTCGCGCACTCGGCCCCGCATGCTGGCCCGCCTCCGACAGGTCATCATGGAGAAGGCCGTCGTCATGCATTCGCGGCGGCTCTTCGATCAGATCAGCAACTTCGGCGAGAACGACTCGGGCCGCATGGAGGCGCTCGCGGGCCACGACGACCTCCTGTTCGCCTACGGGATCGCGATCATGTCCCGGAGCGAGAACTACTTTAGAATGCCCTCGACGCCCACCGTCGCCACGCCGATCGACTGGCAGGCGCTCGGCATCCGGGTCGGTCTGGCGGCCCCGGACACGGGCGAGGGCATCCGGCAACGCCTGGCGCTGGCGCAGGCCACGAGCGGTGAACCGAAGTCGTTTCTAGACTACTGAGGAGATCCCATGCCTGCACCAACTCGCCCCCTCGTCCTCTGCTGGAACGACCACGTGGAGGAGAAGGCCGGCGGCAAGGGCGTGTTCCATGGAGAGCGTCCGTGCCGCGACAACTACCGATCGTCGGACCCGCGCCCCATGCGGGTCGTCAACGAGACTGCTTCAGCCTACAGCTTTCACTGTGATACGTGTAGTTGGCGACGGGTCTGGACCAAGAACCTGGTGGGCGGCACGATGGGCGCCGGGCGACGCGACGACGGGACGGGCCCCTCGACAGGGAAAGGCCCGGATCGACTGAGGCCGCTCGGCGGGATCTTGCGTGGAGGAACGAGTTGACTGAGTACGAGTTGGGGTGGGTCGTGGGGTTCATCGAGGGCGAGGGCAGCTTCGCGTTCAGTCGGAAACCTGGGAATGGTTGCACCATTAGCGCGCGGGCCACCCAAGTCCAAAGAGAACCGCTCGAGCGACTCCTCCGATATACCGGCATCGGATCGATCGGGAAGCCGTACGTCAGGCGCGGCAGGAACTGTCAGCCGGTCTATGCATGGAATATAGGGGGCGCGGCGGCGCGCGTTTTCATGGGGCAGATACGGCCACACATGTCCCCTCGCCGCCAGTCTCAGATCGACGCCGTGCTGGCCAGGTGGGATGCACGCGGGCCAATCTCTTCAAGTGACGCTGGCCGCAAAGGCGTCGCGGTAAAGAAAGCCAATAATATCTTCCCGTTTGGCCCACACAAGACCCAAAACTCGGCGGCATCCTGAAGCCGTGAGGAGGAACACATGAGTGACAATCGCTGGGGCGACAAGGCCCGCGGGCTGCTGGGGGGCGAAGCGCCGACCCCCGAGCGCGTGGCTGGGCTGATGACCGAGCTGGAAGAGCTGCGAGCGGGAGCCAAGCCGCCGGCCGCTGATCCCTCCGACGTGGCGGCCGAGAACGAGATGCTGAAGCGGACGCTCGCTCAGTTCGAGGCCAAGCTGACAGACCTCGCCAAGGCCAAGGAGCCGGGCGCCATCGACCAGGCGATCGGTGAGGGCCGACTCCCCGTGAACGTCGGCCCGCGCGTCGTGCTGGGCTACGACGGCATGGGGGCCAACGGCGGTCCGCTGCCCCGCGGCGAGTGGTTCACGCCGACGTGGGGCCCCATGCAGATCCCGACCCAGCTCTGCGGATGCGGGAAATGCACCGACCACCGGGAGTATCACTTCTTCTGCGTCGTGTGTCGGAACGGCGGCCCGCACCCCCAGGGCCTCTACGACATCGCGAGCCCGCGCCAGACCTTCAAGCGGGCCAACATGATGCCGGGCGACATGCGGGGCCTCGTCTACTACGCGTGCGCGGGGCCGTGCGCCATCGGCTTCATGCAGACCCTCGGGCAGGCGGCCAACATGGTGCCGGTGACGCCGCCTCCGATGGAGCGGCCCGTGCTGCGAGAGATCGCGGTACCGCTCGCCAAGCCGCAAGTTCCGCTGGGGAGCGACTGACCCATGATCCCGGAAATCACGAGCAGCGAGTACGTGAGATCGCTGAACCAGCGCATCCTCACGCGCCAGATGTTCTGGAATGCCGAGGCGGTCTCCGCGGCCACCGGCGAACCCGTCCAACTCAACTACTACCAGTCGATCGCTATCCCTGACGATCAGGACTCCCAGGCGACGCGCGAGTTTCGAGAGATCGAGGCGCTGGGACGAATTGGCCAAATGATCGCCGAAGCCAAGCTGGGTCGCGGGTACATCGTCCACTACAATCGCGTCGGGGTGATCCAGCAATACGTCGAGTCCGTGATCAACGAGGACTTCGACCCTCAGTACGTCGATACGATCGAGCTACGGGCAAAGCTCCGGCGGGCGATCGAGGCCGGCAACGCTGAGTACGAAAGGCACCGCGCCGCGGCGATCCGGCTGGGCGCAGACCCCGATAAGCACGGCCGATGGGGCCTGGAGATCCCGATCCATCCACTCCAGGAAACGACACAGGAGGTGCCAGCATGACGGACTACGACGCCCAGATGTCCGTGTTCCGAGCCGTGATGGGCGGCCCACCGTCGTACGAGGAGTACCGGCGGGCCGCTCGACAGGGAACGATCGCCGGGTCCGTCATCGCGGTGGTCCTGATCGCCGCCATCCTTCTGTTCACGTGGAGCCTGCCCGCGGACGCCACCACCAACCTGACCTCCGGCAGCCTCACGGCCGGGGGGTCCGACTGCTCGGTCACGGGCCGGTGCGTGACCTTGACGACCATCGCTACCGGCAACGGGACGCTGGAGGTGCGTGGCACCTTCGTGGCGACCGCGCTGCTCGAGTGCTCGATCGCGGGCCTCACGTACTCGACGGTGCCCCTCACGCCGATCGCCGGAACGGCGGCGGTCACGAGCCTTACGGCGCCCGGCCTATGGACCTTCTCGGGGGCCTTCGGAGTCTGTCGCGTGCGGGCCTCGGCCTACACGTCGGGGACGGCGACGGTCGATCTGCTCGTCACGGACGCCAACGTGCGACCCGTGCCCTCAGCCGGCAGCCTGCTGGCGAATCCCGTCACGCCCGCCCAGGGTGGGACCGGGGGCGATTTCTCCTCTTCGACCGGCGTGCTCTACGATGCCGCCGGGACATTCAGCGCGATTGCCTGCGCCTCTGGGGTGCTTCAGGGCGGCGCGCCGCCCACCTGTACGAACGCGCCCAGCATCTCGGGCCAACTCACCTCCACGCTGGCCACGGGCACCGCGCCCTTCGTGATCCCGAGCACCACGCTGGTCCCGAACCTCTACGTTCAGCGCGCGGTGCTCGGTGACACGGCGACGATCCTTGCCACGCCCCGCGCCATCAACGGCGTCGATTTCAATGGCTCCGCGCCTATCACGGTCACGGCCGACGCGAATACACTGAGCGGCACGACGCTGAAGTCTACCGTCGTCACCTCCTCGCTGACCAGCGTGGGTGTGCTGGGGTCGCTCGCTGTTGGCGTTGCGCCGGGGTCCCCGCGCTCGCTTCACGTGGAAGAGTCAGCCAACCAAGACACCGTCGATCTCATCAATGCGAACGCGTCGTTCTCGAATACGCTGCTCTCGCTCCAGACCAACCGCGATCTGAGCAGCGCCTTCACGCTGCTCGATGTTCTGACCAATCGGGCGGGGACGGCCCATCGGACGTTGACCGTGCGCGGGGATGGGCAGGTCACCTTTGGCCAGTACGGGCTCGGCCTCCTGCACAGCTCGGCCGCGGGCGTACTGACGTCGAGCGCGATCACGGACGGGGAACTACCGTCGGCGTTGACCGGCAAGACGTACAACGGCCTCACGGTGACGACGACCACCGGCACTGTCACGATCCCGAACGGCGTGACCCTCACAGGCCCACCGTCGAGCGGGACGGCCGCGACCGTGGCCGGCGCGGAGTCGCTGACCAACAAGAAGCTCGGCAGTCTGACTAGCGATGGGTTCGTCAAGACCTCGACAGGCGATGGAACGCTGAGCGTCGACACGGCGACCTATGTAGTGTCTGGCGGCGCGCTCGGCACGCCGTCATCGGGCGTGGCGACGAACCTTACAGGGACCGCCGCGGGTCTGACGGCGGGGCTGGCGACCGCGTTGGCGTCCAACCCCGCGGACTGCGGAGCCAACACCTTCGCGACGACCATTGCGGCCAACGGCGATCTGACGTGCGCACAGCCGGCCACGACGAACCTTTCCGACGCGGCGGCCACGACCACGTGGACGCCGACCGATGCGAGCGGGGCCAGCTTGAGCTTGACCACCTCCAGCGCGCATTACTACAAGCTCGGGAAGCTGGCCTTCGTTACCTTCTTAGTCACCTGGCCAGTGACGGCAAGCGGCGCGTCGGCGCAGGTCGGTGGACTGCCGGCCACCGCCTTCAACAGTGCGTCTCTGGTGCAGGGCTGCATCCTCTCGGTACCCGCCGCCAGCGCCGTGTTCATTCAGATCACCAACAACGGCACCACGTTCTTCCCGGTTACGGCCGGCGGCGCCAACGTGACCAACGCCGCGCTCAGTACCCTGACGATCCGAGGCTCGTGTGTGTACCTCACGACGTAGGCCCCGATGATCGATCTCCTCCTCGCGCTCGCCATCATCGCCGCGCTGGTCGGCTACGACCTGTGGGTGTGGCGGTGATCGCCTGGTGGTGGCTGTTCCCCGTTGCCGCGGTCTTCTACATCCTCGGCCTGGTCACGATCGCGGCGTGCGCCGTCAACCCGCCCGAATGCCCACGGTGCTGCACGGCGCTGCCGGCGGATTGGGGAGCGGCGTGAGCGCGGCTCTCGTTAGGCTCCGGGCCATCATCGAGGCGTTCGACGTTGAGCTCCTGGAGATGTTCCTTGCGGTGTTCATGTTCACGCGCGGAGTGGTGTTCCTGGCCGTGGTCCGCGAGGAGGATCTTACGCCTGCCGTGATCCGCGCCATGCTCGGTGTCCCCGCCTGGGCGTGGGGAGCCGTCTACGCCAGCGTGGGGTTCAGCAGCCTCGTTGCACTGTCGATCGGGGAGCGCGGCGCGCGGGTCATCGCGACGTCGTTCATGGTGGCAGTGGTCGCACTGGTGGTCCTGTCGGCGGGACGTGCCTCGATGCGGGCGCCCGTGTTCGTCAACTCCGTCGTGCAGCTCATCGGTTCGATGTTCGTGCTGTACCGCGTGCAGGCCATGGAAACGCCACGTGGCTGACCTGAGCACGATAGTGACGTCTGTGTCGGCTGCGGCTGGCACCGTGGCCGTCACGTTCGTGGGGGCAAAGGTCGCCGCGATGCTGCGAGGGGAGCGCGCCAAGACGGACGTCGAGACCGGGCACGCCTTGCGGGACGATCTTGTCAGGGAAATCGGCCGGCTCAAGGCCGATATCCTCTCCGAGGAGACGCAGCGTCGAGAAGAAACGTCAGCGCTGGAACAAGAGGTCGCCCTCTGCGAGGCAAGGCGCGTGACGCTCGTACAGCGCATCGAGGCGCTGGAGGCGCAGATCGGCGAGCTGCTCAGGACGGCGGCGATTGCCGGGGAGCGGGCGCACGTGCAAACGAGTCAGGCCGCCACGGCGGACGCGGTGAACCTCGCGCACGCGGCTGGAGTTCAAGAGGGCTTGGCGACGCCCGCGAGGCCCAAGGAGGCAACACCATGAGCAAGGCGTGGAGCGAGACGGCGTGAACGGAACCAGCAAGCTCGACCAGATCGACCAGGCCGTTCGTTCCTACTGCGTCATCGTGCTCGTGACGGCGCTGGTTGCGGGCTGGCTGGTCGGCGTCTGGCGAGCCGATCCCGTGATCGCGGACTCCACGTTCATCGCTGTCGTCATGTTCGCGTTGCAGTGGTGGTTCAAGAGCCGCGACGACAAGGCAAAGGCAGAACAGGCGGCATCGCTCCAGGCCGTGCCGCCGCCACCGGGGACCACCGTGACGTCCAAGGTCGAAACCGTCCAAACAGGAGGTACACTCGATGCTCAGAAACCGTAGCGCCCTACTCCTCATCCTCATTCCGCTCCTGCTCGTGGCCGCTGCGTGCGCCGGCAGGCAGGCCGCGACGCCCGAAGCGCAGGCCGTGCTCGACGCGCAGGCGGCCATGCACCAGCTCGCCGTGGATCACCAGGCAATCGCCACCGCCTACTTCAAGGGCTCCACCTCGACCCCGCGCACGATCGACGTGGCCAGCTCCAACGCGTGGGACACGGCGGATACCGCATGGCGCGCCAAGTATCGCGACGTCGGCAATCGGCTGATCGGTGGTGCGTCGGCGGCCAGCGTGGCGGCCGATCTCGTCGATCTGCGCGCGACCCTCAACAAGTACAAGCGGTAGGAGGAGGGACCATGGCACTCGATCTCAGCAGCATCACCAACCTCGGGGCCACGCTCAGCGGCCTGCTCGGCAAGGCACAGGGCGAAGCGCCCGTGATCCTCGATGCGGTCAAGAACCTCGTCGCCGAGGGCGCCAAGCTCTTCGAAACCGTGAAGTCGAACATCGGCGATCTCTCCAAGAACTTCGGCGGCACGATGACGCCGGCTGAAACCGCGGCGGCGATCGACGCCGGCTTCGCGCGGCTCAAGGCCGACATGGACGCGGTGGACGCCGACCCGAAGACGGGACAGGCGACGGTGTGACCACGAGACGCCGGAGCTTGTTCTGGTTCGGCGTCGAGATGCAGATGGAAGAGGTGGTGGACCGCGTGAAAGCCTGGTTCAGGCGGAAGTAGGCGCAGCCGATGCTCACGCCCCTCGGAGCGTTTCTGCTCTGGCTGGGCATCGGCCTCGCTTTGCTGTTCACTTCGAAGAGACAGGGAGGATAGACGTGGGGCTTGCGTTGCTTGGGTTGCTCGGGCTCATGCTGCTGGCGGGGACGGCGAGCGCATCGGTCTGCCGGTGGGATTCAATCGACACGTGGACGTGCGTGGCGAAGGGGGAGCCAGAGGACCACGAGGTCGCCCTCACCGCCGACATGATTCTCGGGGGGCCACCCGTCGCCGTCTCGGAGATCGGCTGGACGGGCGTCCTGGAAAATGTCCGCCCTCCGGCGGCGCTGGACGTACTCGTCACCTACGATGAGGCCATCCGCCACGCGATCTTCCCGCCCGAAGAACTGTTCTCGATCGGCGTGACCAACGATCCGATCTGGCGCGATCATCTACCGGGTGACGTCGTGCCGTTGTGCCTGTTCTACCAGGAGCGCCGAGTGGTGGTGAACCCGTGCCAATGACCCGCGCCCTCCTGGCCGCCTGGCTCGCGCTGCCCCTGGTCGCCGCGGCAGCGAGCGCACAGCAACCCATCGGCATCGCGGACCCGTGCATCGACTACGCGACCGGAGCGCTGAGGGCGGGGTGCCGCGTCGTGGTTCGGCAGACTTCGCCGTGCGACTTCGCCGAACTCCTGGCCGCCTCGCGGGCGTGGGCGAAACTGCTCGACGAGCAGCGCAATGAGTCGACGTGGCACCGTCTGAATCTTCCTGCTCGTCTCGGCGACGTCGTGAGCGGGGAACTCCGAGCGCAGTATTTGCGTCGAGAATCAGCCGAACAGCGCTGGCGCAAGGCCGTCGAGGCCTGCGGGCCGTAATGGCTGACGAACCCCAGGAGGGCCAGGAGATCGACGGCGCCCCCACCGTCCTGACCTCCCGCAAGGCGAGCCCGGAAGAGCCCATGCGTGAGCACGAGGCCGATACCGTCGAGTGGGTCGAGTCGATGTTCGAGACGGCGAAGGAGCAAAAGCGCCTTCAGTGCGACCCCGACTCCTGGGATGCCGCGCTCGATACATGGTGGGGCGATCAGTGGCCGGAGACGGTCCCGTCCTACAAGCCGCGCATCGTGGTGAACGAGATCCAATCCCTCGGGCTGCAAGAGCTGTCGGACCTCACGGACTCCCGGCTGACGATCTACGTGCAGAAGGACCGTCAGTCCACCGATCGCGACAAGGCCGTCGAGGACACGATCCAGACCTACTGGATGCGCCAGTTCTGCGACCTGGAGGTGCTGTCGGCCGCGCTCGACGCCCTCATCTTCCCGTTGGGGTTCTTCCAGTCCGGGTGGGACCCGCTGGCCGCGCAGGGGCAGGGCGAGGTGGTGTTCGAGGCGCGCGACCCGCGGAGCGTCTTCCCTGACGGCGACGCCAAGAAGGACGAGCAGCTCCGCTACTTCTTGCTGCGCGACATCGAAGACCTGATGGTGCTGCGCCGCAACTTCCCGGAGACCGGCTACCTGGTCTCGCCCGAGGCCGCCTACTCCGAGCCGCTGGATGATCGCCGCGGCGACCGACCTGAGCCACGCGGCGGGTCCGGCTACGTGGGGCCCCTCTACACGCAGACCCCCTCCGGCGGCGTCCAGGCCTGGAAGAAGGCTCGAGCCCGCGTCCTGACGTGCGTGGTGGACGACGACGACCTGATGGAGGAGCTGCACCAGGTGAAGGACGAGGCCGGCCTCCCGCGCGTCGAGGTGGTGCAGCGAGCCCGGTATCCCCATCGCCGCCTCATCATGGTGGCCAACCGGCGCGTCCTGTACGACGAGGACTGTCCCTACCACCACGCTCCGATCCTGACGAGCGTGAATCTCCAGCCGCGCGTACACGCCTACTGGCCCGCTCAGTCGATTGTGGCCAGCTACGCGACCATCCAGGCGACGGCCAACAAGCTCGACTCGATGGTGGCAGAGAACGGCCTGCGGCTGAACCTCGGGGAGCTGTTCGCCGACGCCGACAGCGGCATCACGCCGCAGACCTACGGCAACATCCCCGGCGGGGTGTACCTCCTGAAGCCGGGCTCCAAGGCCGAGAAGCGGTATCCGCCTCCCATGCCGGCCGACATGGTGGGGGCGGGCGAGCGCAACCGCAACATGATCCGCGGCAACTTCGGCTATCCGATGTCCCGCACGGGCGCCGGCACCCATGGCAACGTGGCGGCAGAGCTGGCCGAGACGGAGATCAGCCAGTCGATGGGCCTGACGCGTCTGCGGGGTAGGTTGCTCTACCAGGCCGTCCAGCGGGGCGTGGAGATGATCTTCGCCCGGCAGGCGCAGTTCTACACGACGCCGCGTCATCTGCCCTACATCGCGGACGGCGACCTCAAGAGCGTGAAGTGGGAGCCGATCGCCAAGCCCGAGAACTACGCCGTCCACGTGGATCCGGCGTCCTTCCAGGTCCGGTCCAAGACCATGATGCAGCGGCTCGCCATGGCGCTGGCCAAGATGGGCAAGATGCCGACCAAGCGGCTGCTCAAGTTCCTGGACTTCCCGGACGCCGACAAGATCGCCGAGGAGCTGACAGCCGAGCTGGCCCTGATGGCCGCGGCCAAGATGCGGCAGGGGAAGGGGAAGGGGCGCGGGTGATGCGCAAACTTGACACAGCCCTACCCGGTGGCGTGCAATGCCCGTGATGGACTACCGAGACCCGCCCACGCCCGAAGCCGTCGTCACCGAGATCCACGAGCGCAACGGCTGCCAGTACGTCTCGGGCAAGGTCTGCCGCAACGGCGAGTGGATCGACGCGGCCTTCACGGTGCCGACCGGAGACATCAGCCGCATGACGCGCGAGCAGTTCCACGCCTACGCCGTCCGACAGCTGCCCCACTTCTGCGCGGACGTCGACTGGCGCTCGATGGTGCTGGCGTGAGCGGAACCTTGGCCCTGAAGTCCTACTCGGTGTCCATCCAAGTCGAGCGCGGCCCGGCGTGCTACGGGCGCGTCAAGCGCTGTGGCCGAGTGTTCTACCGCAACTATCGTCGTCCGGTTCGTGGCGGCGTGACGTTCGTCGATCTGTTGGACGAAAAGATGAGGATCGCGCGGCAGACGAACCTCGACATGTTGAGCCGGCGACTCTTCGGAGGCGCCGAGTAGTGGAGCGTTGGAGCGAGCTGAGGAGCCTCGGATATCACGGCAACCACGAGTCCTGCCCGCTCGGCTGCCCGCGCATTCCGTGCCCCAAGGCGACGACCGAGTTGAACTTCTGGGGCGGTAACCCGGAACACGATGAAAGGCTAGACGCGATGTAGCGCACTGACTTCCCGCCCACGCTCGCGGTTGATCGCCGCGGGCGGGCGCAAGCTGGACACCAAGAGCCGATCTCGTCGACGAGCGAGATTGGCTCTTTCTGTTTCGGGCGGGAGATTGATCGAGCCGGCCACGAGGCTGGCGACTGCTGGTGATCGGCACAAGGCGGCCGGTCCCTTGGGTGATCCGAAGAGGGTCCCGGCAGAGCGCCGAGAGAGAGCGAGGTGGATGCCATGTTCCAGGACGAGATCGCGCGCGGCCGGCGCAAGTCGCACCGCAAGGGCAAGCGGAAGTGATCCGCAGGGTGGGGGGCCACCGGGCTCCCCACCCCACCAACAGACAGGAGGAGTCGATGGCGAAGAAGGGCGAGAACGCGCAGTTTCTCAGCCCGCTCTATGTGAGCGGCAAGACCAACGGACAGGTCGCCGGCCCCACGGGCGGACGCTCGATCGCGGGCGGCGCCATCCTGACGAAGAAGGGCCTGCCGGCACCGGGCGGCAAGAGCAAGTAGCCGCATGGGCATTCCCGGAGGACTGATGCAGATGCTTCAGGGCGGTGGTGCGCCACCTCCTGGCGACGCCGGTGGTGGGGGCAACCCCCTCGGCAACCCGGAGAGCGCGCTCAAAGTCCTGAACTCCATGCAGCAGGTTCCGCCGCAGTCCGGTGGCGACGAGCTGTTCCGACAAGCCTCCGCGGCCGTCGGTCAGCTCTACAACCAGATCGCGGGTCGCTCAGCCAAAGCCGCCAAGGCCGTGAGCGAAGCCCTCGTGAAGCTGAACCAGGCCCGCCAGGATCTCCAGCAGGAAGGCTCGCGCCCTCTGGCCGGCCCTCCCGATCTCGGGATGGGCGGACCCATGGGCGGGGCGCCGACCCAGCCGCCGCCGATGCCCGGCATGGGCGGGATGTAGCGACGCCGTGGCTACACCGTACCTACGTGACCCCAGAAGCGGAGCGGAGCGCTCGGTCGAGCGTGACCCGTCCGTGACCCTGAAAGGACACGCCTGATGCCCAAGATCGACCCGCGCGACCTGTTGACCGACAAGACCAAGTTCCCCGATGACATGGAGTTCGCCTGGACCGGGCCAGACGGCCAGCAGCACTCCATCACGGTCGGCGAGTACCGCAATGCGACCGGCCTCAAGTCCGAGTTCACGCGCCACACCGAGCAGCTCTCCGGTCGGCAGCGCGACCTGGAGGCGCAGCTCTCGACCGCGCAGCAGAACCTGGCCGCCGAGATCGCGCGCCGCGAGGCGACTCCGGCGCGTCCGAATGGTGACCAGCCAGTCCAGCCAGCCGGGCAGATCACGACCGCGGAGCTGTTCCAGGATCCGGTGCTCGGCCCCCTCTACCGCGAGCTGCGCGAGTCCCGCGAGGAGCTCAAGGAGTTCAAGGGCCAGGTCGCCAAGAGGGACTCGGAGTACGTCAACACGTGGCAGCGCCAGCAGTTCACCGGCCAGCTCGAGCGGCTACGCGCCGCCAATCCCGAGTTCGACGAGGCCGGTCTCCTGGCCTACGTCCAGAAGCGGCCCGTCGTCAATGTCGAGGCCGGGGGTCAGGTCGACCTCGAAGCCACCTACCGCAACTTCAGCTACGACGCGTCTCTGAAGGCCGCCGAGGCGCGGGGCGAAGAGCGCGGCGTCGAGAAGGGCCGAAAGGCCGCGTCGGTGCCGCGGATTCCGATGGGGCGACGCAGCGCGCCGGAGCGTCCCGCTGGGGCGCCCGCCAGCGTGCAGGACGTCACCGAGGACATGGTGGCGAACGATCCCGAAATGCAAAAAGCAATGTACGGAGCCGAGGCGTAACTGGGGCCATGCCGCGCGTGGTCGAGGCAGCCCCCCGATTCCACACCCACGGAGGGTAATGTATGGCCACGGGCAGCGGTCTCTCACAGCCACCGATCAGCGAAATCAACTTCGCCAACGCGTACACGAAGAAGTATTACACCCCCCTCATCCCGGACTCCATCTTCAAGGGCAGTCCGTGGTGGTGGAGCATCACGCGCCTCGGTCGTCATCTCGACGGCGGCGGCTCCATCGTCTGGGGTCCGCTGACCAGCGAGCCGGGCCAGGGCGGGGCGTTCTGGGGCACGCAGTTCCTAGACACCACGCCGAGCGATCCGTTCCAGCCGGCCGAGGTTCAGTGGAAGACCTACTACCAGTCCATCGTCATCCCCATCATGGACGCCAAGATGAACCAGGGGGAGGGGCGCGTCATCTCGCTCGTCAAGGCGCAGGAAGAGGCCGCGATGGGCGCCCTGCTCCAGAAGCTGGCGCGTGGCCTGATGGGCGTCGCCCCGCAGAACACGGCGATCGACTTCGACAGCATCCCGTCCATCCTGGGAGCGCTCGGCGGCTCCTACGCCGGCATCACGATCGCCAACCCGTGGGCCTGCAACGGCGGCGCCGGGCCGTCCGCGGGCGGCGCCCTGAGCTTCGGCAACATGATGTCCGACTACATGTCGGCCAGCAACGGCAACGAGCAGCCGGACCGATGGTTCGGCACGGCGATGGAGTACCAACAGTTCTGGACGCTCCTCACGCAGCAACAGCGGCAGATCGAGGACAGCGAGGCGATCCGCGCCGGCTTCAAAATGCACTTTTTGTTCAACAACGCGACCGTCATGTGGGACGGCTTCGTGCCGGCCGGTGAGTACCACTTCATCACCAGCAAGTACCTGCGGCCGATCTTCCACAGCGGCGTCTACTTCCTGGTCGACGACTTCATCCAGCCGACCAACCAGTGGGTGCTGGTCTCGCGCATCTACGTGGCGGGCACCATCCAGGCGCTGACCCTTCGTCAGCACGCGCGTCGCACCGGCGTCATCGGCGGATAGGGCCGAGATGAAAGGAGACCTGACCATGTGGACCCGACTCCGCAACCTCGGCGCCAGGCTGTCGATGATCCTTCGCGACACGCGTGGCGCCTTCGCCATGACCAACAAGCAGTTCGTCACCCCTTCCTTCTCGCCGCTTCCGGCCGTCCACGCTGAGTCCGAGGTCACGCTCGTCAACAGCACGTTGGTGGGCGCCACCGTCAACACCGGCATCGCGGGTCTGAAGTGGGCGCGCGTCCGGGCGCGCGTCAAGACGCTCGGCGGCCAGGCGGCCGGTGAGACGCTGCGCATCTCGATGCAGGGCAGCACCGGCGCGTCGCTGGCCACCCCCACCAACATCGGGCAGCAGCTCCGCACCATGGAGACCGGCGACACCGAGATCAACTTCGAGTTCTACTGCTGGTCCGAGGCCGGCTTCCAGTCCTACGCCCTGCTCTTCAACTCGTCCGGGTCCGCGCGCGTGCCGGTTCTGGACGTGATGGTGGACGCCTGTTGAGGTGGAGACCGGCGTCTTCAAGTGCTGCCGCTGCAAGAGCCTGAAGCCGGCAGCATGTTTCGGCCCTGACGTAAGGCGCGGGCGCGGGCTACAGCCGGACTGTCGCGACTGCCGGAACCGTCGCGCCAAAGAGGCTCGGGTGAAAATCCGCCTGGCGATCATCCGATACTACAGCCTCGGCGCGAATGCATGCGCCTGCTGCGGTGAACACCGCGTTGAGTTTCTGTCTATCGACCATATCGCTGGCGGTGGGAACAAGCACCGCCAGAAGAACCATCTCTACGGATTCAAGTTTTACCGATGGCTCGTGAGAGAGGGGTTCCCGGATGGATACCGTATCCTCTGCCACAACTGCAACATGTCTCGAGGATTCTACGGGTTCTGTCCGCATGAGCTTGAGGTAGCGACTCCGGCGGCGGCGGCGCAGACATGATTCTGTCCGGCTCGGTCGCCGTCCCCGCGAACGGTATCACGGTCGACATCCTCGGGGGGTTCGGCGTCGGCTACACGGTCGTGGGCCTGGTCCCCGACTGGCTGGCGGGCGGCCTCGATGCCACGGCGCTCGTGCCCTCTCAGTTCACCGCCACGTGGGATCAGCCGGCGCCTGCAGGCGGTGGGACCCTCCAGTGGACGGTCAACACCGGGGCACCGTCTCCCGTCGGCACCGGGTGCGTGGTGGCCGGCACGCTCCTGACCCGCATGCGAGCCAAGATCCCGGACAACGTGTACGTGGCGGGGGTGCCTCAGCCGGACGCCGATGGGAAGTTCCGGGCCTCGGACTGCTATGCCTGGATGGACGATGCCGCCAAGGTGCTGACCCAGCTCACGGGCTGGACGATTGACGACTGGTACGCCGTCCCCCAGGTCGCCAAGCAGCCGTGGTACGCGCTGGACCCGAAGTTCATCTCCATGCAGCAGGCGTTCGCCAACCAGTTCCCGCTCAGCGTCATGCTGAACGAGGGGTGGACCATCTGGCCCAACACGCTCGGGCCCGTCCAGCAGCAGGCGCTGGGGGCGTTCGTGCGGCGCCTGGGCGAGGTGCTCGAGGTCGGCCTGTTCCCCTCCCCCATGACGGCGGATCCCGCCACCACGCTGACGGCCAACATCGGGGCCAGCGGCGCCGACCCCATCCTGCTGGCCTCCACGGCTGACTTCTTGACCTACGGCTACGTCATGATCGACTCGGAGATCATCCAGTACCAGGAGCGGCCCATCGCCCCGGTGAGCATCGGCGTCATCTCGCGCGGGGTGTGCGGGACCGCGGCGGCGGCGCACGCGATGGGCGCCACCGTCCAGCACCTCGGCTTCTGGATCAAGGGCAAGCGACTGCCGGTGGACCTCACGGGCAGCCAGTCGTGCGTCGAGATCCCGCGCGCCTGGATGAGCCACCTCGAGACCTACGTGCTGGCCCAGGTGCGGGAAGCGCAGCAACGCTCACGCGAGTCCGCTCAACTCCTGGCCGCGTTCGAGAAGGCGTGCCGCGGGATCGACGCGGACCCGAACTGGAAGGTGAACCGGGGGCAGATCGCGGCGTTCGGGGACTACGGCGGGTCCGGGCCTCTGTATGGACGATCACCTTTCGGGGTCATCGTACCTTGAGGCTCGCGGAGCTGATCGGATGGACTCGAACCACCGACCCCCAGGTACTCCCCGTTCTCGCCGGCTCAGGGTTCAGGCCCGTGCCGTGGACCGGGTTTCTCCGTCGCTCTGACCGACTGAGCTACGACCAGCATTACGGCGCTGAATCGCCGCCGCGAGCACGAGGAGTCTAACCCATGCCCTTCCTGGCCGCAACGATCATCAACAACGTCAGAGACATTTATCCTGACCCAGCGTACAGCGCGGGCGTCCCCCAGCCCGACGCCGACGGGCCGATCTTCCGCGCCGGCTCGCTCTACCGCTGGCTCGACGACGGCGCTCGGCTCATGGTCTCGCGTACCGGCTGGACGCTCACCGACTGGACCGCGTTCCCCGCCGTGGCCAACAAGGCGATCTACAACGTCAGCGAGCTCTGGCAGATCATCGACCAGGTGTACGCCTCGCGCTTCCCGTGCCAGGTGATCTCACGGGCCGAAGCGCGGGCCGTCACGCCCAACGCGGCGTCGGGCCTGCAACCGAAGGACGCCTACGTCCACAGCCAGGGTGGCGGGCTTGCTCTCGGCTTCGATCCGTTCCCGAGCGCTTCGGACCCGGCCACCACGCTGAACGGCGCCCTGACGATCGGGGCGGTGTCGATCGTGCTGACCTCGGCCGCGGGGTTCCTCCCCTCGGGCTACGCCCTGATCGACAGCGAACTGGTCTTCTACCAGGCGATCGTGGGCAACACCCTGACGCTGGTGGCGCGGGGCGTCGGTGGCACCGCGGCCGCAGCCCACCTCACCGCGGCCGCGGCCACGCACTGCTCGCTCTGGGTCCAGGGCGCTCGGGTGCCCAACACCATCAGCTCGAGCACGTCGTTGGTCGAGGTGCCGCTGGCGTGGGTCTCGCTCCTCAACCTCTACCTGCTCGGCATGATGAAGATGTCGGGGCAGGACGAAGCGGCGGCCACGAAGCTGCTCGACCTGTTCGAGAAGGGGTGCGCGGCGATCGCCAAGCAAGTCGGCGGACGCGATCCGATCGTGCGGCGGCTCGGCGACGACCGGCAGAGCGGTGGAGTGCCGCCGCCGATGGTCAGTGAGCCCGCTCAAATACAATCATCGGGGTGATTTTGGCTCGAATTGTCCGCTTGAGTTCCTTGTCCTCTTCTCTGCCGCAGCAATCCAGGCCGGGATGCGGAGGTGCACCGTTCGTTTCAGCGTCTCGGAAACTTGCCGGCGACGTTCCGGCGTCCACATCTTCTTCATGCGATCTCGTGCCCACGCCATCCATTCCGGGTCTAGCAGGCGCTCTTCGGCGTGACGCTTCGCGTGCTCGCTGCGCCCCGACAGCGTCACGAGGTGGTCTTCATTCAGACATCCAGGGTAATCAAGGCACCCGATCTCTTTGCAGATGTGGTGCGCCACTTCGCCTTTCGCTAGCTCGCGACCGATCTTTCTTTCCAGGACGAGGCGGTGCGCCCAGACCCACTTCCCATTCGGAGCCTTCTCGTACCAGTAGCGGCCGTTCTTGTCGCGTGTCCGGCTGCCAACCGGCTTCTGATGAGGATGAGTATTTCCTGGCAAGACGCACCTCCCATAAAGGTGGTTGCGGGCGGGGAAGTCGAATCCCCTGTGCGAGAGTTATGGGCCCACGCGGCCTCCGAGGCTGCCCGCTTCCGGCATCCTAACATGACCACCGAGCCAACGTACGAGGACCTGAAGGCCGAGCGCGTCCGCGAGTGGCAGGACGCCCAGCGACGGGCCGCGACCGAGCTGGACGCGCTGCGCGACAAGCTGGCGAAGATGCCCGACGTCCACGCGCCGGCCTCACCGTGGGACACGAAGGGCGAGATCCGGTGCGGGTGCGGGGGCACCACGTTCACCGTCCACCGATGGGTAAGCTGTAACGGCAGAAAGTACCGGACGGAACTCGCCTGCCTCGGGTGCCGAGCGGTGGGGACGTGGGATTTCGTGGAGTCGCGATGGCTGTAGAGCAGGCGATCGTACAGCAAGACCTTTCAAAGGGGACAAATCTCGCGACATCACCTTATGCGATCGGCCGCCAGCAATCCCTCATTCTCACAAATTTTCTCCTCTCGGAGCATGCCTCACTCACCGTCCGCGACGGCACCATCTCCCGCACGACGGCGCCCGACACCCGGCCGATCATCAAGCTCTACGACTTCATCCACCCGGACGGGACCATCACGCAGCTCGCCATCGTGCTGGGCGACGCCACGAACAATCAGCTGTACAACCGCGGCACCGTGCCGTGGACGCTCATCGGCACGCTTGGCACGCAAGAGGTGCTGCCCGACATCCTGACGTTCGTGGGCAAGGCCCTCATCATCAACGGCTACGAGACGCCCTACCAGCTCACGCCAGCGCTGGTGCTGTCTCACCTGACGGACGTGCCGACCACCGGCAGCGTGCCGCCGGGCGCGAAGCACCACGCCCTGCACCAGGGCTTCTATTGGGTGTGGAACACGGCGGCCGTCTCGGGCAGCGGCACGCAGGCGGCGCTCACCACCGCGTTCGCGACTCCCGACGCCAACGTCATCCTCAAGGCCAAGACGCCGGGGACGGGCGGCAACGCCATCACAATCGAGTTCGCGGACGATGGCCCGTCTACCCCCTTCAGCATCTCGGTCGTGGGCACGGCCATCACGTTTCACTTGGTGACCGACGGTGGCGGTGTCATCACGCTGAGCGGGCAGGGCATCATCGACGGCATCCCGTCATCTCCCGAGGCGCTGGCCCTCATCGGCGGCACGCTGGCACCCGGCAACGACGGCACCGGGGTCGTCTCCGCGATGGCGCCGACCAACCTCTCGGGAGGCTCGGGCTCCACCGCCTCGCTCTACGATGGCCCCTCGTCCCTCCGCTCGAGCGACCTGAACGACCCGAACGCCTGGCCGCTGGCCAACCAGATCTTCATCGACAAGGACGACGGCGACGTGGGCAACGGGATGGCGCAGTTCACGATCGCGGAGTCCGGCATCTCGCCGACCACGACGCAGATCCTCTTCAAGTACAACGCGGCCTACCAGATGATCGGCGTCTTCGGGTCCACCAACCCGGCCTTCGCCATCCAGCGGGTGAAGAGCGACATGGGGTGCGTGGCGCCCAGGACCATCCGGTTCGCGCCAGGCTTCGGCATCCTGCGGCTCTCGAACCGCGGCGTGGCGCTCTTCAACGGCGTGGACGACACCCTGATCTCCGAGGAGATCCGCCCACTCATCTTCGGCGACCAGACCTTCACGGGCATCGACTTCAACTTCATCGACCGCTGCCAGGCCGAGGTGGTGCCCAACCCGCCCCTCTACCTGCTGTTCTGCCCGGTCCAGGGTGCGGCGTTGACGCGCGTCTTCTGCTACGACCTCGTGCGCAAGGCGTGGACCGTGCTCCAGTACGCGACCTCGGTGGCGACCATCCAGACGATCCGCAACCCGAACCAGCTCCCGCAAGTCCTGCTCGGCGACTACGACCAGGGCCAGGTGCGGGAGATCTTCCGGGCCGCGGCGGGGGCGAGCGGAACGGATGATGGGGTGCCGATCCAGTGGTCGGCCCGCCTTCGGCCCGTCAGCGCGCCGAGTCCGCAGCAGCTCGCCTACTTCGCCCGCGCGATCCTCAAGCTGTTCGAGGTGGACGCCGGCCAGAAGATCACGTGGTCCGTGCTGTTCGGCCCCATCACGACGGCGCACCCCGCCCACAAGAACGGGACCGTCACCATCCCGGTCAACGTGCCGGCCGTCATCGCGGTCGGGGGCTACGGAGCGGCGCCCTACGGCGGGCCACCCTACGGCGGCGGCGCGGGGAGCGGGCCGTCGAGCGAAGTCGACGTCACGCTCGGGCTCGGGCTCATCGGGACCAACGCGCGACTGGCCGTCTCGGGGCAAGGGCACGCGGTAATCCGAGGCGTCGAGTTCCATGTGGTGCCGAAGCCGCTGGGCCGGCCGAGCGTGTACGTCTAGGGCTTGAGGTCTTTCCCGCAGGACGGGCAGCGCTTGCGCGTCGTGGCCACGAGGGACCGCGGAATCCACTCGTGGCCACAGTGCGGGCAGCTTTGGACGGCGACGGTTTTAGTCTTCGTCGTCTCCGGCATTCAACGTCTTCCCGGTCTCTTCGAGGCAGATCCAGTCGCACACGCGCTCGCTCCACCCGCTGACCCGGTGCCAGCCGTGGCTGACGTCGAGCCCCGGCTTATAGCCGGCGACGTTCACGAGGTACGCGCGCCCGGCCAGGATGGGCACGATGCCGTCGTGCGTTTGTTCGTCGGTGATGACCACGAGCCGGTTCTCGGCGCGCGTCTTCTTGCTCAACTCCATGAGCGCCCCCGCGAGGTACGTCCCCTGATGCGACTGGCTTCGCGCGATCGCCTCGACCAGCGGTAGCCCACGATAGTTCGGCACCTCGACGAGCGCGGTGCTGAACGTCCACACCCGGCACGTCCGCGAGACCTGGCGGAACAGCACGGCCAGCGCGGACGCCGCCTCCAGCCGCGTCAACTGACTCTTGCCGCTGATCGCGTAGTCCATGGAGCCGCTGACATCGATCACGAGATCCGTGGCTCCCGGCAGCGTCCCCAGCGGCACGCTCAGCAGCGCGTCCGACAGGGCGGCGGCGTACTGCGGCGCATGCTTGGCGGCCGAGAGAAACCGGAACGGCAGCGCGCGGGACTTCGGGGCACCGACGCGGATCGCCGACTCGACGAGCTCACGATCGACGCCGGCCTCCGTCATGTTCCGCAGGTTCATGAGGAGCGCGATGTAGCCGAGACGCTTCTCGCGGAGCAGCCGTTCCCACGTCGCGCGCTTGTCCTGGCCGGTGGACAGCGCGACCTCCCACGTGTCGGGGACGGCCAACTCGCCCTTGACTAGGCGCTTCCAGAGGTCATCCTGCTCGGCGTCCTTGGGCTTGGCGTGGCATAGGAACAGGACGTCACGCAGCTTGACCGCGCCGTCGCGGTTCCACTTCGCGAGGCTGTACTCGTTGAACTTCGTGAACGCGCCCGCCAGCCCGCGCTTGACCTGCGCCGACAGCGGCTGCTTCTTGTCCTTCCAGTAGAGGGACAGAAACTCGCTCATCTCGTCCGGGCGCTGGATCACCGACGCCAGCACGTCACCCACGAGCTTGCCCTTGTGCAACCGCGCCATCTGCCGCGCAAGGAACAACGGCACGTGACGGAGCTTGAGATCCGTTCGCGCCTTCACGGCGAGCGCGGCTAGCTCTTCAGGCTTCACCTTCGCACACAGCGCCTCAATCCGGCCCGCCATATCCGAGCCCTTCTCGTAGAAGGTGTTCTCGAAGAGCAGGCACGTCGAGACCGCCCGCGTCAGTTCGACGAGCGGCGTTTGGTGCGCGTCGGCACGACCGCCCTCGTGCGTCTCGGCGACCATCGCGCACGGCTGGTTCGTCTTCATGGCGACCTCCTGTTTACGGCGTCGGGAACAATCGCAGCGCGTCGTTCGCGTCGGCTGTCGAAGCCGAAGAAGTACCGCGCGGCTCCACCACGACGCCAGAGCTATGCCGAGGGGAACAGGCGAAGTCGGTCATTTTGGCGCTCTAACCAGGCTGAGCTACACGCCCTTGCGGGCGTGACGGGATTTGAACCCGCGACCTCCCCATTAGCAGTGGAGTAACCGACCTCTACGCCACCTCGGCCAAGTACGCCCCGAGGAACAAGCGGACACGGGGTTGTTCTTTCCAAGAGAAGTACCCGCGCCCTTCACCATCGGGGCCAGTGGCGGTAAGTTACCGCGACACGACGGAGCTTGTCAAGCGGAGATTCCTTGGTCTTCCCCCACCCCGTTGCCTAGGATGCCGGTATGGCCTGCACGCCGCTAGGCACGACGACTCCCACGATCGGGCTCTGCAAGCCTGGCGACCTCGAAGAGGTGGACTGGGCGCCAGCACTCAACTCGAACTTCGACCTGATCGACGCCGCCTTCGCCGGCATCACGGCCCGCACGCTGGCGGTGTCCACCAGCAACACCCCCGCCCAGAACCGCGCCGCCATCCAGGACGCCCACGATTCCTTGCCCGCCGCCGGCGGCATCCTGTGGCTCACGCAGTACGGCATCCACATCAACGCGGCCATCAACATCACGAAGCCGGTCCTGTTCCTGGGGCCGGGCCTGACCGAAATCTCGACGCCGGGCGTGTTCGGGCTGTACCAGGACACGGCGGCGACGACCCTGTTCAACGTGACCGCCAAGGGCCCGTTCATCCTGCGCGATCTCTCGATGAGCCTCGCGGCCACCGCCATCGGCATCGTAGTCGACGGTCCCACGGGCGCGCTGAAGGGCACGGAAATGGTGCTGGTCGACAACTGCCAGTTCAACGGCGGCGCCACGTGCGTCGACATCCGCAACGGCATCTTCTACGCCGTGCGCCGCTCGCAGTTGTGGAACTACACCGCGTTCGGCGTGAAGGTCAACAACACGCTGGACGTCGACCAGGGCGACGGCCAGGTTGAGGGCTGCACATTCAGCGGCACCGCGACGGGCAACGGCTTTTACTGGCAGCGCGGTGGCGGGGTGCGCCTCCTCAACAACAAGTTCCTCGGCAACGACTACGCGATACAGGTGGACGTCCTCGCCAACCCGAGCACCTCCGACATCATCATCATGGGTGGCAGCATCGAGAACTTCCAGACGGGCGGCATCCTCATCACGCGCTCGGCGGGAGCGCAGTCGATCGCTCACGTCCAGATCGGCGGCGGCCTCCAGATCGCTCAGTACGTCAACCCCGGCTCGGGCATCATCATCAACCCCATCGGCGCCGGCCTGCTGGTCCAAGCGCTCACCATCATCGGCGTCACCATCAGCGACGTCACCGGGGACGCGATCGTGCTCCGCGAGGTGAACGGAGGCACGATCCTCGGGAACCATCTCGACGCCGGTTCGGCCGCGTTCAATCTGGACGCCACGGTGCTGAACGTGCTCGTTGGCGAGAACAACTACTATGCCTCGCCGGCCATCATAACGGGCGCGCCTGGGGTGGGTACCTGCATGCACGGCGGCACCATCGGGGGCTCGGCGGGTATCCCGGTGGCCGATCTCCCCGCGTTCGGCAACGGCTCGCAGGCGTTCGCGTCGGACGGTAAGAATCCCGGAGACGCCGGCTACGCGTTCGGCGCGGTCGCCGGTGGTGGCACCGGGACGCCAACCTATCGGGTCGGTGGAGCCTGGAAAGCATGACCCCCACCTTCCAGGCCGAGAAGCTGCACGAGGTGCGGGAGGAGATCGAGCCCCTGCTCCGCGACCACTGGGATTCCGTCCCCCCCGACTACGGGCATCCGTTCGACCCGGACTGGGGTGCATACGACGCGATGGAGTCGGTGGGCGCGCTCCGCATCTACACCGCTCGCGACGAGGGCGTGCTGATCGGCTACGTCGTGGCCGTGGTCGGGCCCGGCCTGCACAGCCGTCACAGCCGGCGAGCCATGACGGATCTCTGGTACGTCATTCCGTCCGCCCGCGGCGCCCGTCTCGGCGTGAATCTGCTACGCTGGGCCGAAGATCAACTGCTCGGCGAAGGCGTGGATCTCGTCTGTCACGGGACCAGGCAAGCGCGCGTCGTGAAACTCCTGGGGCGGGTCGGCTACACTGCACAGGAGACCGTGTGCGTGAAGAACCTGAGGGAGGTCGCTCATGGCTAAGTACGCGGGCCTCATCGCGGCCATCGCGTCCGTGGCGTCAGCCGGAGTCGGTATCTCGGGGGCACTGAGCGGAAAACCGAGTGCGCCGAAGGCACCCACGGTCTCGGCACCGCCAACGCAGGATCTCAACACACAGGCCAAGGGCGTGCTGCCGGGCGTGAAGGCTGACTCCGCGGCCCGCGGCCTCGGCGGCGCGGCCCCCGAGTTCCTTCAGGGCCTCGTCGGCAACGAGATGGGCGTGCCGGGGCAGCTAAATATTCTCGATGAAATTCGCCGCTCGACGGGTGGCGCCGGAATTCAGGCTTCGTAAATGGCCGACTGGGGCGACGCCGGAGGATTCCCGCAGGGCTGGTGGGGCGCGGCGGCCACCGGCCTCGGCGCGCTCGGCGACCTCTCGTCCGTCGTCCAGAACCAGCAGGGGCGGAGCCAGCAGAGCAACATCTACGAGATCCTGAGTAATCCGGCGAAGCTCTCGGAGTACATCCGCTCCCTCTACCGGCCGATGAGCGCGGACGCCAACACCGCGGTGCGCCGCGACCTCGGCGCGCAGTGGGGCGCCATGACAGGCGGGGCCACGGGCGGCGCGCTCAATCAGTTCATCGCCGACGCGCTGGCGAAGATCGAGACGCAGCGCTACCAGGATGCGTCGCGCACAGGGGTCAATACCCTCCAGGGCTCGCTCCAGGGCATCCCCGGCCAGCAGCCCGTCGGTATGATGGGCGGCGTGCTCAAGAGCCTGATGGCGCTGCGCGGGCTCCAGGGGCAAGATCGTAGCCCCGGCCTCGTCTTCAGGGGTGGCGACAACGGCTACGGGTCGGGCACCGAGCAGAACGTCGCCGACTACCAGCCGGTTGTCCCCGAGATGTCTGGCATCTGATGCCTCCTGGCCTCGGCGTTCTCGGCGGTCTGGCCGGCGCGGGCGCTCAGGGCGCCGCTGGCGCTTTCGAGGGGGTGCTCGAGGGCGAGACGCTGCGCCGCAAGTTCGCCGGCCAGGATCTCCAGAACCAGCTCCACATGCTTCAACAGATCGCGCTCAAGCAGGACATCGCTCAGCGCGGGCAGCCCAACGAGGAGATCGCGCATGGGTTCAAGATCACGCGCGCCTTCCCCGGTGGGCCAGTCATCAAGATGGAGCCGCTGCCGCAACCTCCGCTGAGGGCAGACCAGCAGTCGCTCGCTGACCTGCACGCCACCCAGAACGCGGGCGCCAAGCTCCACAATCAGGAACAGGAACTGAAGCTCCAGGAGTTTCGCCAGTGGCAGGCGCGCCCAGAAAACAAGAACAAGGGCTACGGCGAGTTCCTCCAAATGCTCCAGGCCCAGAAGCACCACGAGACGCTCCCTGAAGGGGAACTGGTGCTGCTCAAGCGGTATCTGGCCGGCGACCCGACGATGAACGAAAACGAGCGGAGGGTTGGAGAGGGGATCGCGAAGAAGGTCTCCGGCGACAAGCCGCCGACGCCTCACGCCCAGTTTGTGCAGACGCCTGAAGGTGGCCGGTGGGCCTTCGCGACGGTCGATCCCTCCAAGCCGTCGCCCACCGGCGCGCCCAGCTACTCGGCCACCGTCACGCCGAACATGCCGGAGCTTCGGAAGGAGCCGCCACATCACGACCCCGGTACCGAGTTGGGCATTCTCAACAGGATCAACGATCCGAAGACCCCGACCGACGAACGGACGCGGCTCCAGAAGTCGCTCACCGACTACCGGGCGCTTCAGCAAGGGAAGTCGGACAGCAAGCTCGATCTCCAGATGATGCGAGGAGGGCCGTGGGTCGACAAGAAGACGGGGCAGATCGTCGACAACCTCACGCGCGGGGACTGGTCATCGAACGGCGGACACGAGGCGTACAAGCCCATCACCAAGAACCAGCAGCAGACGATCGACCTGTTGGAAGCCGAGGCCATGCCGCAGATCGATCAGCTCCGCACGATCGGCGAGCGCATCCTGGCGCGCTACCCCGGTCAGAACCTCGCCAAGCTGCTGGAGAACCAGATCAAGGGCAAGCTCTCGGACCCGGACGTTCGCGAGTACGGCCAGGCCCGCAACATCGTGACGTTCACGCTCTCACGGGCGATCGGCGGCTCAGCGGCCGTGCGTCAGTTCATCTTCAAGGCGCTGAGCGAGGCCGAGACGCCGACCGTGGGCGACACGAAGGTCACGATGCGCCGGATGGCCGAGAACAGCCGGACGGCGATCATGAACTTCATTCGGTCGGCGAAGGGCTGGAAGCCCTACCCTCTTCCGTCCACCGCTAGGACGATCGAGGCGCTGTCGCCCAAAGGCGAAGTCGTCCAGATCAAGCTCGCGCCCTACGAGCCCCTGCCCGAGGGGTTCCAGTACCGCTACTGATGGCTGAGATCATCTATGCGGACGGTCGCCGCGAGACGGTGGCGCCCATGCAGGCCCCTGAGGGGGAGATGTCGATCCGGCGCCCCTCGGTGTGGGAGCGCTCCCGCATGGCGACGTCCGGGGCTCTGGAGAAGGCTCATATCGCCCCGGAGTTGGCCAAGGGCGTGTCAGACTTCGTGATCCCAGGCTCGACCGGCGAGGCTGGGATCCAGGCCGGGCTTGCCCTCATGCCCGGAGTCGGCCCGGCGATGGCGAAGACCGTGCCGGGCCTGCTGGCCAAATCACCGCTCGGTCGCACCATCGTCGAGCGGTTGATGCGGTACGCCCTCCCGGCGACCGGAGGGGCCGTAGGCGCCAGCGTCGGCGGGCAAGACCCCATCAGCATGGGGATGCGGGGGGCGTTGTCAGGGCCGGCTGGCGACGCAGGCCCACTGATGTTCAAGGGTATCCGCCGAGCGGCCGGGGCCGGCGGGGTTGCTCGAGAGGACGCGTCACGGATCGGCGGGGCTCTCGGCGCCAGCGTGCCGCCCCTGGCAGGCGCCGAGACAGCGGAGGGGCTCTACACCACCGCGATCACGTCGCGAGGTCGTGGCGCTCTCGACACCGCCCGCCAGGGCTCCATGGACGCCATCTCCGCGAGTCTGCGCGGCACAAGCCGGCTGGGAGGACCAGCTCCTGGGCTGGGGGGATCGTCCGGTCACGACACGATCAGCGTACCGTCCCTTCGTGGCGTTGCCGGGACCAGCGTCATGTCATTCCGAGATGCCGTCGGGTGGCTCAGCAAGCTGGCCGACGAGGGCTGGCTACTGAGCCAGGGCCTCAAGGAGGGCCCGAAGGCGGTCGACGCGCGGGGGCTCCGGGCCGCCGCACGGAAGGAGATCGTCTCCGAGCTGGACGGCCAGGTGGCTGGTCTCGGCGCCAAGTTCGACCAGGCCCAGAAGCTCTACGCCCGCGGACTCACGTACCTCGATCTGCTCAAGAAGCCCGGCGTGATCGAGGACGGTCAGCTCAACATGAACGCCCTCCGGGACGCGGTACGCGGGCAGGCGAACCAGCGAGAGACCTACGCCCAGAAGCTCGAAAAGCTGTCGACCCCGGCCGAGATCGCGCGCTTCTACCAGGCCCTGACTCGCGGTGGGCCGATGTCCGGCCGCGACAAGCCGGGGAGTCTCGGCCTGCACGGGACGGCGGGCGCCAGCGGCCCACACCTACGCTTTTCGACGCCGCGCTTCCCGTCCTTCACTGGAGCGCCGGAACAATTGCCGAGGGCGTATCGTCCTGGCATGCCGAGCGGGGGGCCAGCCATCTCGTTCGGGCTGCTCGGGCTGACCCGTGGAGACGAGCGGGATGAGTGACAGCGGTTTCAGCTTGCCGTGCCTCCGTGAATGTGGAACACTGGCGGAGTGACGGAATGCTCACGGTGCCGCACTGAGGAAGCTCGTCCGGGACAACGCTGGGGTCGGCGCTGTCACGCGGACTACATGCGGGAGACGCGCCCCTCGTACGCCGATATGTCTCCCGAGGAGCGCCGGAAGGCGAAGTGCCGTCACCACTCAGCCATGCTTCTTCGGCGTGGACGACTCCAGCGATTGCCGTGCTGGGAATGCGGAAGCGACAAGGCTGAGATGCACCATCCGGATTACGACAACCCCTGGATCGTCTTCTGGATTTGCCGGCCTTGCCATCTGAGACATCACCGAGCGAAGAGGCTGGAGATCGCTTCCGGGTTGACGCCCCCCACCTCCCTAGCGTAGTCTCGCGCCCAGATGGCGACAGTCGATGTCGTCCGCGCCCCAATCCTGCACGCCCCCACCACCGGCGACGAGCTGGTCGATCAGTGGCGCAGCGTCTTTTCGCGTGAGCTGGCTGACGTGCCGTTCTACTGCCTGAACGCCCTGGCCGAGGTCGCCGACGCTGCACTGCTCGATGCGCGCACCCGTCGGAACGTCCCGCGGCATCCCATTCCCGAGGACGCCAAGCGCGGCGGCGCGGAGCTGCCGAAGCGGTAGTCGTTTTCCCTTCCGCCTTCCGCCCCGCCTGACCCATCCTGTGGGCATGCGCTGGCGCCTGATCCTCCTGCTCGTGCTTGTGCTCGGCCTCACGAGCCCCGCTCTGGCCACCGTCGCCACCACCCAACCCGGCGTCTCGTGCGACCTCGACCCGCGCTTCGCCTCGCCGCGAGTCGGGCTCGATTACTGCTTTCAGAGCACAACCAACGACCTCCGCCACTGGACGGGCACCGCCTGGGAGCCGATCCCCTCGCCGGTCTCGAGCGGCGTCTCGTCTCTCAACCTTCAGACCGGAGCGGTGTCGATCCTCGGGGTGGCCAACCAGACGGGCGTCGTGTCGGGCGGCGGGTCCGTCACGATCGGGGCCGCACAAGACATCGCCGCGTCGTCGTCCCCCACGTTCTTCGGCCTCACGCTCTCCAGCCTGCTGACGGGATGCCTGCAATCCACCGCGGGCGTCGTCGTCAGCACGGGCTCGCCGTGCGGTGGGGGAGGCGGCGGTGGCGTCTCGGCCGTCAACGGGCTCTCCGGCGCGCTGGCGCTGCTCGGTACCGCGAACCGCGTCACGGTCTCATCGGTGGGGACGACTATCACGCTCTCAGGCCCGCAGGATCTCGGGACGGGCAGCAGCCCGACGTTCTTGTCGCCCACGGTCACGAACCTGTCGGCGACCAACGTCACAACGAATTCACTGGTCGCGGCCGGTTCCGTCTCGGGCCGCATCACCGATACCGGCGAGCAGGTCTACAACGTTAAGGCCCCCCCCTTCAACGCCGTCTGCGATGGCGTGGCGAACGACGGCCCGGCAATTCGCGCGACCGTCGCCGCTGCGGCCGCCGCCAGCAAGGGCGTGGTATTCATCCCCGCTGGCTCGTGCGTGGTGAGCGCTGCGGCCGGCGATCCCTCGGTGACCGGCGTGTTCGTGCCCGAGAACGTCACGGTGCAAGGCGCCGGCATGGCGTCGCGGCTCGTGCCCGGCACTAACAACATGGCCGTCTTTCGCGCCACCGGCTCGAATGCCAAGATCCGCGATCTGTGGATCGACAACTCGGTCGCGCTCAAGACGGGGGTGTCTGCGATCCGCGTGGCGAGCGCCACGGAGGGGACAGAAGCGTCCAGCTTCCAGGCCGTATACACCGTCGTCGAGAACGTCCACATCTGGAACACGGACGAGGGCGTCGTGCTCGTGCCGGGCCTCAAGGTGGGCGCCACCGACCAGGCGATCTTCTACAACCGCTTCACGGGCGTCTTCGTCGAGGGCGCCAAGCGCTGTTTTTGGTTCAAGGCGCCGACCGGGGGCGTGGGCAGCGGAGCCAACGCCAACTGGATCCTCGGTGGCCGATGCGGCGGCGGCAGCATGAACACCGGCCTTCAGGTCGATTCCGGTAGCACAAACTGGATCGATCAAGTGTCGTTCGAGGGGATCAGCGTCGGGGTGTCCACGAACGCGGTCCCCACGGCCATCAAGGTCGCCGCCGACGCGGCGGGCGCGAGTGGCAACCGGCTGGTGCGCGTCCGGCTCGAGAACAACACGCGCGACCTCGACAACGCCTCCACGACGCTGGAGGTGGTGGAGGGCTTCGGCGACACCAACGTGGTGGTCGGGACCGCGCCGCTGCTCCAGGTCGCTGTCGACACCACCCGGCTCGGTCGCGCCTATCTGAGCAAGGGCCTCGCCGTGGGCGGCGCGCAGGCCAACCTACCCGACGATGTGTCGGTGGCCATCGGTACCGGCTCCGTGTCCAGCCTCTACCTCGGTCACGTCCCCGGTAGCCCGCGCACGATGTCGATCCGCGACACGCGGAACATCAACGCGCTGGAATTCATCAACGCCAACGCTGGCTACACCGGAACGGTGGCAAGCGTCCAGACGGTACGCGACCTCTCCAGCGCGTTCACATTCCTGGACGTGATCGGCAACATCACGGGCTTCAACAAGCACGCGATGACACTCCGGGGCGACGGGCAGATCGTATTCCCGTTCGGCCCGTTGGGCGTGGGGACGAGCGCTCCGGCCGTGGCAGGGGCCGATATTCGTGGCGCGTCGATCATCTCGACCAACACGGCGGCGCTGCCGATCTTCCCCGGCGTGCTCCAGGTCGCCGGAGCGAACAGCTCGCAAGTCGCCGTCGTCGTTGACAGCTTCGCGGCGGGACTTCCCGATCAGACACAGAGCGCGCTGATCCTGCGCAGCTCGGGCGGGACGCCGACGAGTCGATCCGCGATGCCGGCCGGCAAAGCGCTGGGCGCCGTCATAGGTGAGGGCGCCTACGACGGAACAAGCTACAGCGGCAGCCAGGCGAGCTTGGGGATGTTCGCCGCCGAAAACTGGGACGCGACGCACCTCGGCACGTTCCTCACGGTGGGCTGCACGTTCGCTGGCACGACCACGCTGGTCGAGTGTGCCCGCTTCAACGCTCTGCCGCCAGTGAGCGGTGCACAGCCGACCCTCTTTGTGGTGGCGCGCAATGGGACGACGTCTCGTCCAGCCGTGACGGGCAATCTGACGTCCGTCACTCTCAACGTCACCGGCGGCGACGGGAGCAGCGGGGGTGCGGCCGCTCTCTGTACCGGAGTCACCGGGGCGGCCGGCTGTCTGTTCCCGCTCTACGTCATGGGCCAGTTCTCCGACTTCACGACCACGCCGGGCGCTGGCAGCACGTCGAACGTGGTGATAGACGCGATCCGCCACCTCGTGACGCTCGGTGGCCCGGTGGGCAGCGCGAGCCACCTGACCTACGCGGAGTACACGGGCACGATCGGGACGACGACGTACCAAGAGCACTACGGCCCGTCGTCCCTCGCCGTCATCAACCCGGCCGCCGCTACCGCCACGAACGGGGTCGCCTTCATCATGAACGCGTCGCAGCCGTTCATAAAGGCGACGATCAACAACGCCCTGATCTCGGCCTACGACGCGCAGGTGGTCAACGCCGCCGCGGTGGGCACGAATACCAGCATCTACGGCATGCGGATCACGAACGGCGTGGACCTCACGACCAACAACCTCGTGACGGCGACGGCCGGCCTCTTCATCGCGGCTCGGAACGGATCAGGCGCCGGGGTCGAGACGTGGGTCAATGCCATCCAGCACCGAGACTACGTGACGGGTACCGATCGGTTCCTACTTCGCAACACGGGCGGCCTCTTCGCCAACATGCCGGCCGGGACGACCGACGCCGCGGTCGATCTTTCAATCAATGGAACCGGGCTGTTCAAGGTCTCGTCGACCGGCGTGATGAACGCGTCGCTCGGGTCGACGCCGAGCGGAGCAGTGGAGTTTGTCTGCATCGACGCGAACAATCAGATCCACCGGAGGGCCACGAAATGCAACGCCAACTAGCGCTAGCCATGGCGGGGCTGCTGCTCGTCGCCTCGCCGGCCTTCGCCGACGTGACCTACTGCATCGCGCTCCCGGACGCCGACGCGGCGACGGTCGCGACGCAGACCGACAAGCTGAACGCAGAGCGCCGGGTATCGAAGGGCTCGCCTCCTGACATCACACCGACCCAGCTTCTCCAGCGCGTCATCCAGGGGACGGTCGGCCACTGGGGCGTCGCACGAGGACCAGGCGGTGCGCGAGCAGATCCGGGCGAAGCGGAAGTAGACTACAGCTCCTCCATCGGTTCGGTGAGGCGGCGGCGCTCCATCTCCGTCAACCGCTGTTCGATCGCGGCGAGCCTCTGCTCTAGTTCCGATGGCTTGTCGTCGATCGGCCTGAAACAATCGCCGCCATAGTGGCAATGCTGATCCTGCGCGCAGAATGCGCCGGGGTGCCGACACTTCATCATGGCCGCCGCCCACTGCTCGTGAGAAGACCCCTCGCGGAGCCACGATGCCTTGACCCTCATCGCCCGAGGGCTCGCTGGACGTCGGCCACCGACTCCACGCAGGCGTAGAGCCAACCGGCGGCCTCGAGCGTCGCGGCCATGGCGAGCTGGGTGGGGGAGCGCTTGGCTCCCGGACGCTTCACCTCGAGGGCCCAAGGTCGGGGGCCGTGACCACCTGTTCGGACGCCACCGTGGCCGTAGCGACAGGCGTGGAGCGGGCGGTCGGTGAGCCAGCACCACGGCATCGACCCGAAGAGGTCCGGGAACCCCTCGATCCCGAACCGCACGAACCGATCGCCCACCGGCAGGGCGCCAGTGTTCGCCCGGAAGGTCAGGACGCCGGGCAGCATCGCGAGGTAGTCTCTGATAGCCCTCAAGATGGGCGCCTCCCGCTGGCGGCCGGCGGCTGAGCGGAGGTGGGGAGCCGAATTCCGCGCCTGAGGCCCCTGGCTGCCCTTGTGAGGCGATCTCGTCTCCCGCCATATCCGTGTGGCACCCCCCGTCGACTTCACGGCAGGCCGTGATGGCGAGGCGGGCTGCAGAGGCGGCTGGCGCCTCGGGGCCGGCCGAATTCGTCCGCTAGATATTGGGCTCATAAACGATCTCTTCTCCAGGCAGAACGATGGCGAGGACATCCCAGCGACCAGTGCGGCCCACATAGAGCTTCCCGCCCGCCGAGCGCGTCCCGCATCGCACTTCCACCCTGATAGTCGTGGAGCCGGGCCTCATCGCTACCAGGTCGCATGAACAGCACTGACTCACCGACCGAAATACCTCGAAGCCGCGACGGAGTAGATCCACGCAAACCATCAGCTCGCCGGCTGCGCCGCGCGTCCCTGTAGAATCAGCCGAAGAGGTGCCCACGACTCGACGGTAAGCCGAGGCACACTTTTTCGAGCAAAACGCCGAGCGACGGGTCACCGGCACGGGGTTACGGCATCCCTCCCGCTCACAGAAATTTGGGCTCGACCACTTCGCCTGCTGCCGTGGCAGCCCGCCCTGTCCCTGAGGCGCTGTGCGACGGGGTGCCGGGCGGCTCACACCGCCCTCCAGGCCCGCGCCGGCCACCAGAGACCGCCCGCCTGATCCGGCATGACGTAGAACTGGCCGGGGTGGACCTCGCGCAGGATGCCGCGCACCGGCGCCTTCAGGACGTCGGGATGGTAGCCGCGGTCTCGCGCCAGCTTCACGCCGAATGGGGTCAGTTCTACACGGTCGCCTGCGCGGATCACGCGGCAACTCCTCGCGCCCGGATCTGCTCGAGCATCGGCTTCCACCGGCGCTCGATCTCCTCCTCGCCGTCCCACACGCACTCCTGTAGCAACTCGACGAGGCTTTCTGGAGTCGGGAGACCGATCTCGTGGGCGTGGCTGAATTCGCCGGCCGCTTCCCGGCATGCCCCGCAGTACTTCCCGCTGAACACCTCGCCCTCATAGACGCCGAAGATGGCGCGGTACGATTCGCCGGTCAGGATCCTCCGACCGCAGCACCCACAGCGGTGCTCTTTTCGCGCCTTCCGCTCGGTCTCACGCCAGACGTCGCACGGCTCCAGCTCAACCACGCACATCAGGACGCCGCTCCTTCCCTCGCCGGCGCCCGCCGTGGATCGTTCCGTGGCCGGCGCGGCGGTACCCGCTTCTTGAGCCAGCACGTTTGGCACGTGCCGGACGTTCGCGTTGGACACTCGCCGTCTTCTTGGTTCGCTTCCCACCGCGGCTCAGTCAACGCCGCGTACTTTCCGCACAGCGACCGACTGTCATCGCCGAAGTAGTGAGCCTTCCGGGTCTGCACACCATCCACGAAGACGGTCCCCCATCCGGTCTTACACGCCACGCCTGTCTCCTTTCGCGAATGTTTGGCTCACCGCGCCCCGGCTTGAACGGAGCCGCTAAGTTCCGTCCCCTGAGGAGGCGCCGGGGCTGCGGTGAACACGTTTTGGTCGGTGGTGGTGCCGCGCACCATGTCCCACAGGAGCCACTGGCAGAGCGCGGTGTTGATCCTGAGC
>VFSW01000625.1_pt1 | contig 52205 bp, 52 predicted proteins | sample 5358111 | NCBI WGS metagenome assembly VFSW01 (sample SAMN11554181, study PRJNA540505) | mine drainage metagenome | isolation source: sediment from site ElyBrook_90M | place: USA: Ely Copper Mine, Vershire, VT | collected 2017 | reverse complement strand
CCAACCAAAAGACGCTGCCGACCAGTTGCCACCACACAAAGCGTTGGGGGCTGTTGCTGCTGCCAGAGAGCGCGAACCCCGTCGTCGCGCCAACGTTCATAACCTGATTTAAGAAGATCATCAGCCCCATCGTTGGGAGATTGTTCATCGGATTGCCTCCACGTTGAAAAAGGATGAGATCATTTCCGATTCAGGAATCTTCTTCAAGTATAGCACATTCCGCGCTGTCTGACCATGAGATGATAAAACTGTAATCTTTCCACCGCGTTCGTTTTAATCCGCGCCGCTTATACTTGTAGTAGATTCGCGGATGTACCGCGCATCAAGAAACCCGGAGGTGACTATGACAAGAAAATTTCTGATGGTGGCGGCGCTCGCGCTGTTTGTGGTTGTTGCGCTCTACGCGCCAGGGCACGCGTTCGCGCAAGGACCCACGATGCCGCCCGTGACGAGTGCGGCGGTCGCTCCGCAGCCGGCGGGCGCGACGCTGAACGCCGCCAACGCGCAGGTGGAAGACGGCGCGCCGGATGGCGCGGCGGTGAAATCGACCGCGCTGGACACGGACGCGATCCAGAGTGGCGCGCAAGGCGGTCAGCAGATTCAAGATGGTCTGCCGGACACGGGCGCGCCGGAAACCGGCGGTTAGTCAACTGTGGAGAGCGCGGGGCAGACCGCGCTCTCTGCGAGAGTCGATATGAAGACGCGTACATTCAACTGGGTCGGCGTGAGTTCGGGCCTGGTCGTGCTGCTGGGGCTGACATTCGGCGCAACGATGGTTGCCAAATCGCCGGCGCTGCCGCGCCTGGTCGACGCGGTGCGCGGGGTGATCGGACCGCAGCCGGTCGCGTTCACCGAGAACACCGTTTACGGCTTGATCGATGCCTACAACCGGGCTTTTCGCAAACAGCCGGCTCCCGGCTACTGGACGCCGACCGCGCCGGTCGAACCGCCGCCCGCGCCGGGTGCGCCGGCGGCTGCGGTCATCCCCGCGCCGAGCGCCACGCGTACGCCGATCGTAACGCCCACCCGCGCATCGGCGTTTCCGCCGCTCGACTTGCTGCCGCTCTATCCAAATCTCGCCACGCCGGGCGAGGGCGTGTGGCTGCCGATTTCCAATGCCTTCAACCCCGCGTCGCCGCTGATGTATAAAACGTTCCTGCACCCGGATTCCACGCGCCCGTACGCGCGCGTGGCGATCGTCGCGATGGACTTGACGCGCCTGCGCCTGCACGCGGTCGCCGGCACGGCAGAGCCGGTATCGACCGCGAAGGTCACACGCACCGGACTGATCCCGGCGGCTGACCGATTGGCGTTGGTCGCCGCGTTCAACGGCGGTTGGCGAACGATGCACGGACACTTTGGGATGATGGTGAACGGTCAGACGATTCTGCCGCCGCAGGCGGGCGCGGACACCATCGCGATTTATCCGGATGGACGCGTTCGCATTGCGCCGTGGACCCGGCTCGCGACGACTTGGGGGCAGATGGAATCATTTCGTCAGACGCCCTCGTACTTGCTCTATCACGGTCAGCTGAATCCTGCGCTCGCCGACGAGCAGCGAATTTCCTGGGGCGCGAGCGTGAGTGGCAAGACGGTGATCTGGCGCTCGGCGCTCGGCGTCAGCGCGGATGGGCAAACGCTGTTCTACGCCGCCGGCGAATCGCTGACGGCGCGCACCATCGCCGAAGCGCTGCGCGCGGTGGGCGCGAGCAACGCGGCGGAGCTGGACGTCAATTGGTCGTTCGAACGCTTTTTGATCTATGCGCCCGCGACCGGCGATTTTACCGAGCAGGTTCTGCTCGATAAGATGATCTATCAACCCGGTATGTACGTGCTTCGACCCGCCGCGCGCGATTTCTTTTACGTCACGCGCGTGTCGGGTCGGTAGCCAGTTCTCGCATACCCCACAAGGAGAATTCGATGTTGCAAAAAAGATTTTTCACGCCGGACCTCGCGCTAGTCCTACTGGCGGCGTTCGCGCTGTTCGCGTTTACTGCATGCGGCAAGACGGCTGCGCCGCAAGCGGCGTCCAAGCCGGCGGCGGTCAATCCGTCCGTAGCGTCTCAGTCGCCAGCGCCGCCGGTCGCGCCGAGCAGCCCGCCTGCCGCGCAGAACGGATCGAGTAGTCCATCCACATCGCAAAGCACTGCGCCCGGCGTGGACAGCGTCAAGCCGGGCAGCGAGGGCGCGCCCGGCGCGGAAGGCGCGGGCAGACCGGAAGGCGGCGCGTCCGTCGCCAGTGTGACCGATCCCGGCGGACTGCCGCCGTCGCCGGCGACGAACGACCCGCTCCTCGCGCAAATCGGCGAAGAGAAAATGGTGGTCTATCGCGATTCGCAAAATCGCTACCAGGTTCTTTTCGTGAATGGCTGGGTAACCGGCACGGGAGATGTTGTCGGCAGCGTCAAATCGAGCAACCAAGACCGAAGCGTTCAAATCGTCGTCGTCAGCGGCGCGGGCAAATCGGCGATGGCGCTCGCTGCCGCGGATGAAGCCGGCTTGAAAACATCGACGCCGGGTTATCAGACGATTGTCATCAAGCCCGGTCAAACTCTCGCCGGCCAAGTCGTCAGTTTGATCTATCGCTACCAAGCCGGACAGAACCCGGTCACCGGCAAGCCGCTCGAGTTTATCGCCGCGCGCGTCTACATTCCGCGCGCCGGCTCCAGCGATGTCGCTGTCATCACCACGACGGGACCCGCCGCGTTTTACGGTGACCTCAGCGAAATCTTTGATCGCGTCGTCAGCAGTTTCAAATGGATCTAGTTGGATGGTTAGGTAGTTTGGGAGTTGGGTAGTTTGGTTGTTCTCTATTCGTCACTTGCCAGGTAACCAATCGCCTAACCACCCAATTATCCAACCCCAAACTACCGTAGGAGTCTTTATGCTGAGCACTCAAACCATGCACCGCCCGGTTGAAACGGACGGTGCGCTCTTGATGGCGCACGACGTTTTCAAAATTTACAAGACGAATGATTTGGAAACGGTGGTCTTGCGCGGTGCGCACTTGCGCGTCCAGCCCGGCGAGTTTGTCGCGATCATCGGACGCTCAGGCGCAGGCAAGACGACGTTGCTCAATCTGGTGGGCGGGATCGATACGCCGACTGCCGGACAGATCGTCATCCGCCAGACCGACATCAGCAAATTGGACGAGGCGGAACGCAGCGCGTTTCGCCGGCAGTACGTCGGCATCGTGTTTCAAACCGGCAATCTGATGCCGTTCCTGACCGCGCTCGAAAATGTGATGCTGCCGATGCAGTGGGCGGGCGTCGCGCCGGATAAAGCGCGCGCGCGCGCCGCCGACCTGCTGACGCGGCTGGGACTCGGCACGCGGCTGGACCACAAGGCGAGCCAGCTTTCCGGCGGCGAAGCGCAGCGAGTCGGCATTGCGATCGCGCTTGCCAACAATCCGCCGCTGATCCTTGCCGACGAATTGACCGGCGAGTTGGACACTGAGACCGCCGACCGCGTGATGCAATTGCTGGAAGAGTTGCACCGCGAACGCGGCAGCGCGCTCGTCGTCGTCACACACAATCCGCGGGTCGCCGCGCGCGCGAGCCGCGTCATTCAGCTGCGCGGCGGTTTCTTGCAGGAGGATGGCAATGGCTGAGCCGATTCTGATCGCGGAGGAAATCGAAAAAGCGTACCGCGTGGATGGCAGCGCGGTCGCCGCGCTGCGCGGGATTCAGCTCACGATTGCGCGCGGCGAGTTTGTCGCGATTGCAGGTCCCAGCGGGTGCGGCAAAAGCACGCTGCTGAATCTGCTCGGCGGCTTGACGCGCCCGAGCGCGGGTCGCATCGTCGTCGACGGCAAAGACCTGACGAAATTGTCTGAAGACCGCGCCGCCGAACTGCGCCGCCACACGCTCGGGTTTGTGTTTCAATCGTTCAACCTGTCGCCCGTCCTGACCGCGCAGGAGAACGTCGAGTTTTCGATGCTGCTCGCCGGCGTTTCCACCGCGGAGCGCGCCGCGCGCGCGGTCGAATTGCTGCGCGCGGTCGGTTTGGGCGATCAACTCGATTATTTGCCGGGCGAACTGTCCGGCGGACAAAAGCAACGCGTCGCTATTGCGCGCGCGCTGGCGAATCGTCCCCGCGTGCTGCTGGCGGACGAACCGACCGGCAACCTCGATAGCGCGACTGCGCGCGAGGTGATGGACTTGCTCATCCGGGCGCATCGCGAGAATGGCGCAGCGTTTGTGATGGTGACGCACGATCCAAACGACGCCGCGCGTGCCGATCGCATCGTGCGAATGCGCGATGGAAAAATCGAACCTCATCCCTAACCGCTACCCCTTCTCCTCTCCCGACGCGGTTCGTCGGGAGAGGAGAAGGGGTAGCGGCAGGAGAAACTCAATGTCGTATCTTTCCTACGCTCTTCAACTTATCACGCGCAACCCGCGCCGCACGTTCACGTACCTGTTCGGACTCGTACTGGCAGTGGGTCTGTTTGCCGGCATCCTTTTCTTTGTCGATGCATCCAGCCAGCGGATGACGCAAGCCGCCGTGCAAACGGTCAAGGTGGACTTGCAAATCTCTTCGACGCTGGCGACGCCGAATCTCGACCCGATTCTGGCGGAACTGAAACGCACGCCGGGCGTTCTCGCTGCGCAGCCGCTGCTCAGCGCGGATTTCAGCGGCGCGGGAAATGCCGCCGGCGACAAGACGGCGGCGGCGGGCAAGGTGTTCGTCGTTCCCCCCGATTATTTTACCGCGCTCAAAACGCTGCGCGTCGCCGCCGGCACGTTCAACGCGCAAGGCGTTCTCGTCAGCCAGCAACTCTTCGGCGCGCTCGGCTTGAAGATCGGCGATACGATCGCGCTCGATTTCGCGCAGACCGCGCAGCCGGTCCCGTTTGTCGTTACCGGCGTGGTGGACACGAGTCAGGCGAATTATCTTTTTGTCACGACCGATCCCGCGCACGCCGGCGAATTCAATCCAATTCCGAATGATATTTTCATCACGCCGTCGCTGTGGCAAACGACGCTCGCCGATCCGCTGACGCATCCGACGCTGACGCGCAATGGCAAGCCGGTCGCCGCGCAAACGATCCTCGGCGAGGTGGATGTCCGCACCGACCATACGCTTTTGCCGAGCGATCCGGCGCAAGCGAGCCTGGCGGTGGACAAGCAGCGCCGCCATCTGGAAGCGCAATTCCCCGGCGAAGTCCGCGTGACGAACAACCTGGGCGACGCGCTGACCAAAGCGAAATCGGATGCGCTGTGGGCGAAACTGCTCTTTCTGTTTCTCGGTATGCCCGGCGTCGCGCTCGCCGCGTACCTCTCGAAATACGCCACCGATCTGATCACCGGACCGCAGCGGCAGGAAATTAGTTTGCTGCGCGCGCGCGGTGCAACCCCGCGCCAAATCCTGATCTCGAGCGGTTTAGCCAGCGTGTTGATAGCCATCATTGGTACGCTCCTCGGGCTTGGCGTCGGCATCGCGACGACGTTGTACCTGTTCGGCGCGATGCTGGGGCAGACGGTCCGTCTCGGCGATTTCTTGGTCTCTGCGCTCTACGCGTTTCTTGCCGGTCTCGCGCTGACGACGGTCGCGACGTACCTGCCGATTCGTCAGACGCTGCGCCAGCAAATCGCGCCGGAACGGCAAGAGACGACGCGGATGAACAGGAAACCCTTCTGGGCGCGCGCGTATCTTGATTTGGTCAGTCTCGCGATTGCCGCGCTCTTGTTCACGGTGAACAATCAAGGCGGCGGCTTTGATACCGCTGGCAGCGAAGGGCAAACGCTCTCGCTGGGCTTTATGATTTTTCTCGCGCCGCTGTTTCTCTGGATCGGCGCGACGCTCTTGCTCTCGCGCGTGATGGGCGGCGGCATCCAGCGCGCCGGTGTCGCGATCCGCGCGCTCTTGCGCGGCGCGTTCGGCGATCTGGGCGAGATGGCAGGGCGCGAGATCGTGCGGCGCGCGAACGAGGTTGGCGCGGCGGTCGTCATCATCGCGCTCGCGGTTTCGTTCGGCACGAGTCTAGCGATTTTCACGCGCACGTACCAGGCGCAAAAAGCGGTGGACGCGCGGTACGAACTGGGCGCAGACATTAGCGTCACGCCGGCGATTAGCGCGAATCCAACCGCCGCGCTTGGCGCGACGATCGCGCGCGCGTCCGGCGTTGGCGCAGTAACGCCCATCAAGGTCGACCAGGTGTACGTCGGCAGCACAGCGCAGCCGGTCTTTGGCATCGATCCGGCGACGCTCGCGCAAGCCGCGTTCTTCCCGGACAGTTACCTGAAAAATATGACGCTGGCGGAGGCGATGCGGCAGATGGCGGCGACGCCGAACGGCGCGCTGATCTCGGCGCAGCTCGCGGACGCGTACAGCGTGCAGGTCGGCGATCCGCTGCTCTTTCGCGTGCTGGACAAGCCGGCGAATCAGTACCATCAGGTCAAGGGGCGCGTCATCGGCATCGTCAATCGCTTTCCGACGAGCACCGCCGATTCGTTCGTCGTCGTCAATTTGCCGTTCCTCACGCAGGCGATGAACGACTCGACCGTGACGTTCTTTCTGGCGCGTGCGACCAGCGCGCCGGGCGCGGCGGCGGCAAACATCCGCGCCGCGCTGCCGAATATCCCGGTGCAGGCGCAAGACATCGATACGGCGATTGTCGCCACGGGCAGTTCGCTGACCAGTCTCAACATCAATGGGCTGGGAATGATCGAAGGGTTGTACACGCTCATCATCGCGTCGGTTGGACTGGGTGTGTTTCTGATGGCGATGGTGTACCAGCGCGCGCGAGAGTTTGGTACGATGCGCGCGCTCGGCGGGAACGCGGGGCAGGTGAGCCGTTTCCTGTGGGCGGAGGCGTTGACGATCAGCGGGCTGGCGCTCGTCATCGGCGGAGCGATTGGCTTGAGCTTGAGCAAGGTGTTTATCTTGCTGCTCGCCGCGCTGTTCACCGTTCCGCCGTCCGACGTTACGATTCCGTGGACGACGCTCCTCGCGCTGTACGCGCTGACGCTGGCAGGAATGGCAGCCAGCACGCTGTGGGTCAATCGCCGGTTGAATCAGATGGAGGTCGATCAGGTGCTGAGAGAATTGTAATCCAAATCCCGCGCTCGTTTTAATGTCGCGTGGTTAGAATGAAGGCAGATTCGCGACTCGAGTCGCGGACAGTTTCACACCAGGAGGTAAACGAATGCGAAAAATCTTGTTGGGCGTGACAATGGCTGCGCTTGCCGTTGCCCTGATGGCGCCGCTCGCGGCGTTCGCGCAGGGTCCAACGAGCGCACCCAATCAGGGATCGAACGATCAGACTCCCACGTACACCTGCAGCGTCAAGTCCGGCGGGACGCCGACCATCACCGCCGATCAAGCGAAAGCGGCTGCGCTCGCGGCAAACCCCGGCGCGACCGCGGCTTCTGTCGGGCTGGATGACGAAAACGGATGCCTGGTTTACGGTGTTCAGCTGAGCAGCGGCGCGGACGTCAAAGTCGATGCGGGCAACGGGCAGGTCGTTCACACGGACGCCGCCGGTCCGGAGACCGGCGCTGGCGTCGAAGGAGGTACAGTCCAAGCCCCTGAAACCGGCGACTAGACGATGATCGAAGAGGGCGCGGAATACTCCGCGCCCTCAAATTTTCGTAACGGTTCAGCCCCGTGTTATAGCAAGGAGCGTAGTTGGCGACGCAGCCAGCCCGTTTACTTGGGTCGCTCCGGCGCAAAGTGGCGTTCGGTCGGACGGTCGCGCTCGTCCGTGGGATAAAACACCAGGATCGCCCGCGAGGTCCGGGTGTCTACATTTTGCCAGCGGTGCGGCAGATGCGATTCGAACAACAAACTGTCGCCCGGCTCCAGCAGGTAGGTATGTTCCTCGATGGTATACACGATGCGACCCTCGATGCAGTAGACGAACTCGTAGCCGGTGTGGACGATCGTATCCGGACCGCTGCCCATGTGCGGTTCCAGCGTGACGACGAATGGCTCCACTGCGCGGTGCGACAATCCCGCTCCCAAGTCTTCCAGCGTTCCGTGCGCGAATGCTGCGCGCGGGCGGCGCTCGGCTTTAATGTATGCGACCTTGTTTTTAGGCGCGTCGGTTTCAAAGAACGCCGTGATCGGCACGTCGAGCGCAAAAGCCAGTTGTTGCAGCGTGCTGACGCTCGGCGACGTTTTGCCGTTCTCGATCAGACTTAGCGTGTTGACCGCCAGACCACTTTTCTCGGCAAGGGCACGCGCAGACAAATCGTGTTCATCGCGTAACGCGCGCAGACGGCGTCCAACGTTCACTTCGGGATGGGAGGACTTGTTCAACGATGGTTCACTCGCCGGCGCGCCGCGCTCTCGCTGGCGTTGCGCTCGCGCTGAATCGGACTGACGCTCGGGAAGCAGGTGTTTGGCGGGCATGGTCAACTCCGTCGATTCGATTTGCCCAATATTATAGTAAGAATCGTCGTGAATTGTCAAATCGTTTCGATGCGTTTAGGGTGTCTGTGCCATCAAAATGGTAGGAGGACGCAGAGAGGAAACTGAAGGGGAAGCGCGCGCGGTCGCGGCGGCAAGGAGATGTCCATCACCTTACCGCCGCGCCTCCTCGTCGCTGCGCCGTCTGACTTTTACTTTCGTCCGCGCCAAATCAAAAACAGAATCGAGACGACAATCAGGACGTCTGCCGCCAGCGCTGCTGGATCCAGCGGGATATGAAACGCCAAGTCAAGGATCGCCGCGCCCAGGAATTTGGCTTGAATCACAAGAATACCGATCCCAAGCAGGATGCCCGCCCAGCCCATCCACGTGAACGAACGTTGTTCTGCGCTCATCGCGAATTCCTCCACCGACGCGTTCTATTTCTGCGATCCCTCGGTTTCCAATTCCTTCAGCCAGCGCGGATGCTCAACCTGCGCGTACAGGCGGGTGATCGTTCCCTTGATCATTCCATCCAGCGCGCCGTAGACAAACGTGAAATACACATGCCCCACCATCAGGACGGTGAGAACGGTCATCGAAATGTCGTGCACGACCAGCGCGCTCAGAAAAGCTTGCCCCGGTATTCGCCCCGCCCCAAACCACATCACAAATCCCGACCACGCGACCAGATTATAGAAGACGATCGTCATGGCGTGATGTACGCGCTGCCCGGCATTGATCTTGCCCTGCGGCGGCAAGCCCTTCGCCAGCCCGATGAAATAGAACGGCGACTTGATGAACCAGACCAGATCGTCGCGGTTGTAGGTGAACGACGCTTTGAGCAGGTAGACGAAATCTTTTCGATCCGTGACAAAGTAGATAATGGGTCCCAGAATCAGCAGCAGCGCCGCGATGCGATGAATGACGCGCGATGGAAAACCTGCCAGCGGCGAAAGGGGCCAAAAGAACAGCAAGAGTCCGGTGAGCAGCAGCGCCAAAAATGCCAGCGCGTTGAGCCAATGACCGATGCGTTGGATCGTCTTGTATCGCAGAATCGTGCCGTCATTTTGCAACATGTTCTTCTCCTTCCGATGGGCTGCTCGGCGTCGTTTCCGTCTCCACCTCCTTGAAATGCTCCGTCGCGTTGCGCCGCGCGACCTCGAACGCTGTACCGGTCACGACCACCGCCGCGCCTAACATCCCCAACGCCGCCGGGCGTTCCAGATTATGCCGGAACCAGACGAGACCGTCGACGTTTTCGTTGACGGGAAATTCGGAATCGGTTTCCGCGCGCGCGGAGATGTAAAAGACCTTGGGACCGGTGCCGGTTTCCGGATGGAATGGACGCGCGCGCCCGGTGGCGTACAATTTCGCAACGTCGCTCGCCGGGTCGTTCAAATCGCCAAAGTGACGCGCGCCGCCGACGCACGTTTCCACGCAGGCAGGCGGCTGCCCCGCCTCCAGCCGATGTACGCACGCCGAGCATTTATCGACGACACCGCGCGTCTCGTCGAAATACCGCGCGCCGTACGGACACGCCGAGATGCAGAACTTGCACCCGATGCACTTGGTCGAATCGATCAAGACCAGCCCATCGGCGCGCTGATAACTTGCCCCGGTGGGGCACACCTGCACACACGGCGGATTCTCGCAGTGCATACAATTTCCCGGCACATAGTCTTGCGCCAGATTCGGAAAGACGCCTTGCAGCGGTGCTGCCTCAACCCAATTGCGGTGATGACCCAGCGGGACCTGATTCTCGATCTCGCACGCGACCATACACGCCTTGCAATCTATACAACGATCCACCTCGATGACAAACGCGTACCGTTTCTGAGCTGTCATTTTATGCCTTCCGAACCGTGACAAAAGTTTGCGACAACGCCTGCCCGCCGCTCGCCGGATCGGTGTAGGTGACGTGCAAGTCGGAATCACTCTCGCCCTGAGCGTACGCGGTGTGTTGCGCTTGCGAGAAATGTCCAAAGCCCGGCGTCATATACACACAGTCCGGGCGAATGCCCTCCGTCACCAACGCCGGAATCTTTACTTTGCCGGCGGGACTCTCCACCCAGACCGCATCGCCGTTGCGGATGCCGCGCGCGGCAGCGGCTTGCGTATGAATCCACACCGCATTCGTCGGAAACAACTCGTGCAGCAGTTTGTTGTTCTGCGTCGCAAACTGCGTGTGCTGCGCGACCTTGCCGGTCAAAAGATAGAACTGATCGGCGGGCGGCGCGGGCGGCTCTTGCCACGTTGGCACGGCGGGAAACTTCCATTGCGCCAGCAGCGCAGACGACAATTCGATTTTGCCGCTCGGCGTGTCGAACTTGAACGGGTCTAGGGGCTGCGTAGGCGGACGATAGTAGCCGGTGTTTTTCAATTTCTCCAGTGTGATGTTGAATGGCGCGATTTGCTGGCGCAGGTAATCCTCTTCGTCTTTGTAGGCGAAATAATCTGCCAAGCCCAGCCGCGTGCCCAGCTCCTTGAAAATCCACAACGCTGATTTGCTTTCGCCCAGCGCCGCGACCGCGGGCTGGCGAAGGAAGACCGCATCGCCAACCACCGACAATGGATCGTACCGTTCGAGATAGCTGGCTTCCGGTAGCACCACATCGCTGAACCACGCCGTATCGTTCATCGTCGTATCGATCGTGACGATAAAATCGAGCTTGCTGAATGCTTGCAGCGTCTTGCGGCGCTCGGGCAGCGACGCGATCGGATTCTGTCGATAGACGAACCAACCGTGCGCGGGGTACGGTTTCTCCGCGAGGATGGCGTCGCGGATTTCCTGGAACACGCCGATGTCGAGCGGCACGAGCGGGTATTTCGACGGTACTCCATCGAGGCGGAGCGCGCTGACGCGTGGGTACGACGGCTGCGGCGGCGAGCCGAGCGTGTTGGTGATGTCGACCACGGGCTGCAAGCCGCCGGGCTGCGCCCAGTTGCCAATGAGCGCGTTAAGAATCGCCATCGCGCGCTCCGCCTGGAACGAGTTGATAAAGTTCGATGTGCGCCAGTTGTTGTGAATGAACGCGTGCGGCGCAGCCATCGCAAATTCGCGTGCGATGCGGCGAATCGTCGCGGCTGGGATTTCGGTCTTGCTGGCTGCCCATTCCGGCGTGTAATCCTTGACACCGTTCGCCAGATCGTCAAAACCGATAGTATATTTACTGATGAACGTAGCGTCGTACAACTGCTCGGCGATGATGACATTGAGCATCGCGAGGAAAAACGCGAGGTCGGTGCCAGGTTTGACCGGCAGCCATTCGCTGGCTTTTTTCGCGGTGACGGTAAAGCGTGGATCAAGCACGACGACCTTGACGCCGCGCGCAATCGCCGCGACGAGTTCCTGCGTCTCGGAATTGGAGATCGCTTCCGCCAGATTGCGCCCGGCGTAGATGATGTATTTCGTCGCGCTGTAATCGCGGTCGGGCTCCTGGATGCCATACGTGAATAGGTTGGCGATGATCATCGCGTTGAAGCAGAGCGACCGTTGCGTGCCATAGTTCGGCGAACCATACGCGCGCAAAAGATTCTCGAATTGCGTCTGCGCCAAATTGTGTGTCGAGCTAAAGACCATCGCTTCCGCGCCGAACTGTTGCTTGATCGCCTGCATCTTGCCGGCGGTGTAGGTCAGCGCCTCGTCCCACGTGATGCGCTTCCACAGACCGCTGCCGCGGTCGCCCGCGCGGATCATTGGAAATTGCAGGCGGTCGGGATCGTACAGTGTGGCGACGCCGGCTTGCCCGCGCGGGCAGAGCATGCCGTTCGAGTGCGGATGGTACGGGTTGCCGTCGAGCTTGTACACTTTGCCGTTGAGGACTTTGGCGCGCAGCCCGCAGCGCCACACGCACTGCTCGCACAGACTGTACACCTCGCGGTCGAATTTCACCGGCGGCATCGGCGTGTTCGCGGGCACGGTTGCTGTACTACTATCGGACAATCCTTGCGCGAACGGGATCGCGCCGAGCGCGAGCGCGCCCGCAACTGCCGCGCTTGCGCCTAGAAACTGCCGCCGCGACATTTCCCATTCAAACACATCGCCTATTTTGATTTCGTGCTCACCCATCAGTCGCCCCATTCGATTGCGCGTATCATGCCTGGATTTCTTTCGCCAGCGTGATCAGCGTGGCGAGCGCATTTTGATCGCTCTCGTTCAGCGCCATCAGCGCTTGAAGATCGATCCGGCTGAACGCTTTCAGAATTTTGGGTCCGGTCTCGCGGTCGGAAAGTAGGCGCGTCACCGCGCGCACCGTCGCGGGATCGTGCGAAGCGAGCAGGGGCAGCAGCGCGCCCAGCTCGGGACGCCCTACCATGCTTGCCGGAACGTTCACCGACGCGCCGTTGACGGTGGTCGTCACCAATACCGGCGTGCCAAGCCATTGACGCGCGATCAGCACGGCGCGTTCAAATGGATGTTCATAGTGCCACACCAAGCCACCCAGAATGAGCAAGGTCGCGGCAATCAATCCAATCAATACGATATTGCCCACGTTCAGCCCGGCGTTTGCCTGATCGAGTCCGGCGTAGACATACTTCAGGTCGATGACCTGTCCACCGGTCGGCGCAGCGGGTCCGCACGGCGCGGCGCTGGCGGGCGGCGCAGTCGATATGCTGGCAACCGTCGTCGTGGTCGTCATGCTGCTCGTCGCCGGCGCGCTCGTGGCGCTGATCGTCTTGCCCAGCGCGGCGGCGTACTGTTTCGCGCGATCCATGTAATCGTTGGGATGGCACGACTGGCAGCTGCCTTTGACATCCGAGAGCGGGTCCACCATGCCGGCATGCGCGGCGGCTTTGTCTTTCGCCTTCACATTTCCGCCGTGGCAGAACTCGCAGAAATCGCCGAAGGCGTGCGCGGTGTGCCATGCGCCAACCGTATTGACCGGCTTTTGTTTCTGGACCTCGTGGCAATTCTTGCACGACGATACCGAAGACCCACACTGCGCAGCTGCAGGGCGGGGCAAAGCAATAAGAGCGATGGTCGCCAGCAGGAGCGCGGTCAGTAAGAAAAATGCGACGCGTGTCTTGGACATGGATTGAACTATTCCTCCACTAGATTCTGCAGATCGTAAAAAATTCCCAATCAAGCGGACAGTGTCCCTGATTTAGGAGGCAGAGACTTGGGCGATTTCGACGACCTGTTTCAATCGGGATAGTAGATCGATGCGTTCCTGGGCGATATGAGAATAGGTGTCTGTCACCTTCTGCGACAAGCCGAGCAGCTGCTCGGCACGCGCTGGCAGAAGCACGCGAAGAGTTCGCGCCGCCTCGCCCAGTTTTTTCTCACTCACCCCGCACGACTGAGCGACCTGGGCGATGTGTGTGTGCGTGCGAACCTCCGCTGCTTGATTCACCACGAATTGACCCACGACCAGCATGGCGATGGACGTATTGCCGACGACGACGTATCCACGCGCGCAGGATAATCCGGCGTGGCATTGCTCCAATCGCGGCGGGTTGCCATTCTGCACACCGAGCCGTTTCCAGGTGGCTTGGCAATTCGCGCGACCGTCAGCGGTAGAGAGGATGAGAGTACAGAACGCGCAAGGATTGCTGAACGGAGTCAGCCGATTGCCGTCGGTGTCGGTCAGGACGGCTCCGATCTCACTCGTCAGCGCGAACACATCCTGAATTGACTGAAGGCAATCGAGCGGGAGGACGCGATCGGCGCGCAGAGCAACGACGGTTTGTTCCACGGCGTTGGTCGCGGCAATGGATTCAGAGTGGTTTTGCCCTTCGAGCCACGTGTCGATGGCTTGCCGCGAAAAGCGCCACCGCCCGCCCATTCGCACGCCGGGCAGGTATCCATCGTTCAGCATCCGATAGATGGTGGTACGGTCTAGTTGGAGCAGTTCCATCAACTGTTTGGTGGTGAGCAAGTCGTTTGTCAGCGCGGTCATGGACTCGTCCTTGTCGTCTCGCTATCGATAGAGCGGTTACTGCGCGATGGACGCGAGCGGACCCCCGTGGTGAGTCGGCTGCGCGGGGTAAGAAACTGGCGTTCCCAGCGTATTGGCGAACCAGGTGGCGCGCTGCAAATAATCGTCGGGGTGGCACGCGTAGCAACTGGTGTACGCGTCCTGGAGTGGGTTTGCAACCAATCCGACGTGCGCCAGTTCCTTGGTTTGAGCAGTGTCATTGCCACCGTGACAGTTCCAGCAGGCGTACCGATGCCCAAAGACCGAGTGCCAGTCGGTGGTCCCCAGGACCGGGTGCGTTTGCGCGTGGCACGTGTAGCACGAAGACGTGATGTCTCCGCACTGCGCGCGCACGACGGAGGGCAGTGCCAGCAAAAATAACACACCGATCAGAGCCAACGTCAAAGATGCTTTTGTGGACATACAGACCTCCTTGTCCTTTCGTTTTTGTCTGGCGTGCCGCCGGTAAGGGATAGATTCACAATAATGGTTCCTGCTAACTAATATTATAGTATAATATAGCCAAAAAGTCAATATTTACTACTATAATAATATTTGTTTTAGACTTTTTAATGGAGATTTCCCACACCAAACTCGATGGATCGCAAGGAACGCGAAAAAGATTCTGAGCGCTTACGCTATGTGGTTGGGCTTGTGGGGTTTCGGCTCGTCCGAGTTAGGGGGTGGGAAAACAAGGCTCGGCTGTAGGCGTAAAAACAGGGTGTGGAAACGCGGCAGGGAGACAATCTGGAAATGCCTGGGTGGCTAGGGTTCTCAGTTGAAACGGGATTTCTTTTTGTTCCCAATAACTCTTGTCTCCCGGAACGAATTCGGCAAGAACCTGTTGCGCTTTCACCAGCCAGATCGTCGAATAATATTCGTTCTTCAAACGATCGGCTTCGGAAGGACAAGAGTTTGTCCAGCCCAACGATTGCGGATAGTAAATCACCATCGCTTCCTTGATCGTCCAAACCGTAGTGAATATTTCCCAAGTTTCCGCGCTGACGGTTTTCCACCCCGGCGCGGTGAACAGAATTGTTTCTCCGCCATACTCGATCAGACCGAACTGGCTGTGACCATAGTTGCAAGCCCGCCGTTCAGGGATTAGTGCCAGTGATTTGATTCGGCTTAGGGCTTCGTAAAGAGTTGTCTGGCTCATCGGCGGACCATCGGTTTGCCAATGGGAGGTAATTCCCGAATCCGCCGGCAGAGCAAAATCGGTCATCCGCGGAATCCATTTGGTTACCGCCTGAATGACCCAGCTCTCCCGATTCTCGAATCTGGAATACTGCATCTGCGATGGATCGAAGATCCATTTGAGCGCCTGGTCTCGTTCGGACGAGTTCATGCGCTCCCAGTGCCAGGCGACGTGGTTGTTATGGAATTGGTCTTGCGGGTCAAACGTCGCGATAATAGCGCCAGCTGGATTTGTGTAGTTCACGCCGACGAGATTCTCGTACGCATCATAGCTGGGTCGCGCTGCCAGCCCGGACACGCGCGGAATCGGCGTCGCAGACGAGCGCGCCGACGCGACTGGCTCAACCGGTCGTGTGGAGACAAACGTTGGACGAGAAATTGGCACAGTCGCCGGCGCAGATTGCAGCGCGCTAATCGCCGATGGGGTTGGCGTCAGCGCCGGCGCGCACGCGAATAGCCCTGCTGCCAGAATGAACAGCGCGCCAATTCGCAGTCGGATCGAATGGGGCGGGAGGGTGGCGTATTTCATTGGATCATTTTGCCCGACTGGCGATGTTCAGGCGCGCTGAAGTGCTCCGCGGACTGTACGGTGGTAGGAATCGCTCAGTCGAAGGCAGCGCAGTGTGTTCGGTGAGGAGACCTTGCCCGAGTTACGGCGCGTCATCGGCGGCGATGTATGCGCCCGCCGGGACTGGTGAACGAATCCGTCGAGTGACAAGTCGATTGGACGGCAGATGCTTACTGATTGCGAAGCCAGACCAGAGCGTCTTCTTCGCCCGCGAAATAGCGGACGGCGTGGATGTAATAGCTTTCCGGAAATTCGAGAATCTTGGGATCCAAGTCCGTGCCGAAGATCGCCGTGACCGGCATCATCGGACGAAACTGTCGAATGTGCCTGGCGCATTCCTCGGCGGTTGTCCCGGTCAGGTCCACCAGTAGTCTGCCCCGGTAGTCGTCCAAGAAGCTCGCGAGCATCCGCACTTCTTCCGGGCTAAACGCTCCGGTGTGCTTGCATCGCATAATTCCCTTTTCCACGGGGGTAACGATAAACGACGCCATAGGATGCCTCCGTTCCAGGATGATTCTCTGCGGAACCAGGCTGGCACTCGCGTTCCTCTGGAAAACATTACCACACCGCCGTCAACCCGGGGCGACGGCCGGTTGTCGCAACGTCGCCATCACGACCGCGCCGTTGATTCCACACGCGCATCGCGCCGATTAGAATCGGCTTGAGGAATTTCAAATCGAAAATTCCGCTCCGATCACGCGTTCCCACGGTATCGTCGCTGCGTCAGAGTTTTAATGCAGTCGGTCGACGCGATCGACGATCGTGCCTTCGCTGTACTGCCTCACTGCTTCTTCAATCGAATGGATGTCGGTGACGATGGGCGTGATGCCGCGCGCACGCATGCTGTCGTACGCGCCTGCGCCCATCCCGCCGCACAAGAGGGCTTGGCAGTCGGCAATCGCTTCCGCCATTTGCGTATGACGATTTTGCGAGGCGGGATCGAAACCGTGCAACTGACCTGGCTCGGCGCGTGCATGTGGCTCATTCGCAAAGTGGACGTGTCCAAGTTTATCACGCATTTGGCGGTCTACAATCTGCCCATTCTCTAAAGTCACCACAAGGTAGTATGGCGCGCGCCCAAAATGTTGGCTGATGGTTTTCCCATCCTCGGTGATCGCAGCGATTTTCATTTTCTCTCCCATTGATCAATATTTGGAATCCGAAGTTCCCGGCAACGGTAGTTTGCGCGGATCCGCACCAACGCTTTCTCAGCCGGCAAGAGCGTGGTTGGCGTCAATACAATATAAGGTGCATTTGTAATATTATTATGGTTGTATTTTTGACTTTCTGGTGATATTATACTATAATATTAGTATACAGTCAATACAAAGGTGTGCTGTGGTGTAGGTCGTGTAATTTCTAGAAAAGTCGCGAGGTCTTTAGATGGCTGAGAAATCCCGCTCCTCATGTGTCCGAGCCGTCGCCGCCAAGCGCTCCCGGCAGCGCGTCGTCTCAGTCAACGCGGGCGTGGTTCCGCAGCCGGCGTCCAATCCAGAGGTGAACGTTGGACTCGCGTTGCGCTCGCTGCGCGCCAAGCGCGGTTTGTCTATCCGAGCATTGGCGGAAAAGAGCGGGCTGGCTGTAAATACGCTGAGTCTTATCCAGAATAACAAAACCTCGCCCAGCGTGGCGACTCTGCAACAGTTATCGTCCGCGTTGGCAGTGCCGATCACAACATTCTTTGAGAACGGCTCACACAAGAGTAGGGTAGCGTACGTCAAAGCCAGTCAGCGTGTGAGCGCGGCATTCGCTCACGGCACACTGGAAGACCTGAGCGCCGGACTGTCAGACCGCACCATCGAACCGTTCGTCGTGACGATGAAGCCGAACGCCAACAGCGGGACACAGCCGATTGTTCACACGGGGCAAGAGTTTGTTTTTTGTCTGGAGGGTCGGGTTGTGTATAGCGTCGAAGACCGCACCTATCTGCTGGAGCCGGGAGATAGTTTGCTGTTCGAGTCGCATCTACCGCATCGCTGGCAAAATATCGAAGCCATACCGGCTCGGGCGATTCTAGTCCTTTGTCCAGCGGACTCGCGCGACCAGCCGACCCAGCATCATTTTTTACCGGAGATGCTTCAGGAAAAATAAATCGATTTGGGGAATGCGGTCTGGTTCCTAACGCGACCGCAACAAACCAACCCGAATCCGATTCATAACTCAAAGGAGAAATTGAATGTCTGCAATCGATCTCACTACACTCCAACCCGCCAAAACGGCGGATGCGCGCGCCATGGCTTGTCCGGGTCCCTTGCTGGAAGCAAAGAAAAGCATTGGGACAGTCAAGGTCGGCGAAGTGCTGGAAATCTGGTCGGGCGATCCGAACACCAAGAGGGATATGCCGGGCTGGTGTGAAAAGGTCGGGCATGAATTCCTGGGCGTCGTCGTTGCTGACGGCTATGACCGGCTCTTTATTCGACGCAAAAAGTAGCGGGCATTTCGTGATCATGAGTGAGAGGGCTGCTATGACGACCCAGTTACGAACTCCAGTCTGCAAGGTCCTGATTCTGGCAACGTTATCGGGAGGATACCGGGGCGCAGACGCGGCGGGGCAATCTCATCTCGAATATCCGTCCAATAGTTACATCTTGCCGGTAAGGACCGCCGCGATGTTCCCGCCGTCGTTCTACCTGAATGCTTTCCAGCAAGGCATTGACGGTATCATCGTGATGTACAGCGGCACCGACAGCCCGTACAAAGGCGAGTCAGAGCGGACGGCGAAAATCATCAACCAGACCTATGTCCTAATGAAAGAACGCGCGCTGGATCCTCGACGCCTGCGCTTGGCGGCGATCTGCACGGTATGCGTCCGCCCATTTCTCAACGAAATCCAAAAAATGAACGCGTTGCTCGAAGAAATTGGGCCCGCGCCGCGTGGATTGCCCACCGCTCTCATCGTGCAGGCGCAGTCGGCGAGTTAGAGAAGGAATAGCGTATGGCAGCGGATAGACTTCAGGTAGACACTATAGTCATCGGAGGCGGGATTGCCGGGATGCAAGCCGCGCTCGACCTGGCAGACCAGGGCTATCGTGTGGCATTGGTGGAAAAGAATCCCAGTGTTGGCGGAAAGATGATCGGACTGAGCAAGGTCTTTCCGACGCTGGACTGTTGCAGCTGCATCACAACTCCCAAGATGGCAGCCGTCGCCTATCACGACAACATCGATTTGCTAACTTACAGCGAGGTGCAATCTGTCTCGCGGAATGAACAGGGCTTTGTCGTCCAAGTGTTGAAGAAACCGCGCTATGTGATCGATGATGCTTGCACCGGCTGCCGGTCGTGCGAGCTGGTGTGCCCGCTCGATCTGCCGGATGACGCGAACGAGTTCGGTCGCACCGCGCATCGCGTCATCTACGTTCCTTTTACAACGGCGGTGCCGCAAAAAGCCCTGATCGATATTGACCAGTGTGTTTTTTGTGGCAAGTGTCTCCAGGCGTGCCCATCCGATGCCATCGATTTCAGTCAGCTGCCGGCGTTTCTCGAAATTCAGGCGCGGAGCATTATTCTCGCAACGGGCTACCAGGTCACTCGGTATGACGCCAAAAAGCAGTACGGCGCCGGGAAACTGCGAAATGTCATCGATGGCTTGATGATGGAGCGACTACTCGCGCCTACGGGTCCCTATGGTCGCGTGCTGCGACCTTCGGATGGCAAACAGCCAGCGTCCATCGCCTATGTCCAGTGCGCCGGCTCGCGCGATGAGACGCTGGGAGTGCCGTACTGCTCACGCGTCTGCTGCATGTACGCCATCAAGCAGGCGATGCTGCTCTCGGGTATGCTGCCGCTGGCGGACATCACCATCTACTACATGGACATCCGCACCTTTGGCAAGGGCTATGAACAGTTTTACCGGAGCGCCCAGGCGATGGGGATCACGTTCGTCAAAGGTAAGGTGGCGCGCATTACTGAAGATGCCGATCAGAATCCCACCGTGCGGGTGGAATTAATCGACGATCATTCCCAGGTGGTCGAACGGAAACACGACTTGGTAGTGCTCTCGGTAGGTATGCTACCGGGCGGGGACCCTCAAGCGCTGTATGGAGTGCCGACATCGGAAGACGGCTTTGTTCGCATTCCCAACTACAACGTCGCGCCGGCGACGACGACGCAAGAGGGTGTCTTTGCGACCGGCACCGCCATCGGTCCAATGGACATCGTAGACAGCATCGTGACCGCGAGCGCCGCGGCGGCGGAAGTTTCGGCGTATCTACAATCTCACTATGCCGCCGGGTCTCTAACTGATGCCGAGAGGAGTCTGATCCATGCCTGATCCAACCGCAGAATCCCAGACCGCCGCGGCAGGCAAGATCAATGCGTCCTCGCCAGCCGGCGCGCCGCGTATCGGCGTGTACGTCTGCGAGTGCGGCGGAAATATCGGCGAGACGGTGCGCTGCGAACAGGTGGCGAACGCGTTAGGGAAACTTGCCAACGTGACCATCGCGCGGCACTATCAATTTATGTGCTCTGATCCCGGACAAAAGTTAATCACAGACGATATCACAGAGAAAGGCGTCAACCGGGTGGTCGTGGGCGCGTGCTCGCTTTTCCTGCACGAGCAGACTTTCCGAAAAACGGTCGAGCGCGCCGGGCTGAATCCGTATCTGTACTACCACATCGGTTTGCGCGAGCAGGACAGCTGGGTGCATCACGAATGTCCGGCAGATGCCACTGCCAAGGCGATTCGGATGATGTCTGCCGGGATTGCCAAGGCGCGTCTGATGCAACCGCTGGCACCAGTGCATCTCGACGCCGATCAGCGCGTTCTTGTGATTGGCGGCGGCGTGGCGGGGCTGCGCGCCGCCTTGTCCATCGCCCGGCGAGGTTTGCCGGTCACGCTGATCGAGAAAAGCCATTTCCTGGGTGGTCACGTGGCGCAATGGGAACATCTCTTTCCAACCGATGAAGATGCCGCTGCGCTGCTGGAGGGTTTGATCGAAGAGGTGATTGCCGAATCCAAGATCACCATCTACACCGGCGCTGAGGTCGTCTCCACCAAGGGCTACGTAGGCAACTTTGACATTCGCATCCGCGTGCAACCGCGCGGCGTGGCAAAAGATTTTGCGGCAGTCGATCAAGCCATCGCCGCTTGCCCTGTCCAAGTGCCAGACGAATTTAATTTCGGCTTGACCCAACGCAAAGCGATCTATCAGCCGTATGTAGGTTGCTACCCTGCCAGTCCGGTAATCGACAGAGAACACTGCACTCGTTGCAATGAATGTCTGCGTGTCGGGCAAAACGGCGGCATTCGTCTCGATGAGCCACCTGTTGAGATCGATCTCAAAGTGGGCGCAGTCGTCGTGGCGACCGGTTTTCGTCCCTACGAACCCTTCGCCGGAGAAATGGGATACGGCGAATTTCCTGAAGTGATTACGCTCCCCCAATTGGAGCGACTGCTGGCGACCAATGATCGGCTCGAATGGAACGCGCGCCCTGTCCGCCGCCTGGCGATGATTCACTGCGTGGGCAGCCGGCAGATCGAAGGAATGCACGCGCCTCAACCGGATGGGAAGGTCAACGACTATTGCTCGCGTGTGTGCTGCACGGCGACGTTGAGCGCAGCCAATCGAATCCACACGCGTTTCCCGAACGTCACGATTTACGATGTTTATCAGGACATCCGCACGTACGGCAGAGGACACGAAGATTATTACGTTCGCGCTTGCAAGAATGGAGTGACCTTCCTGCGCCATCTGCCCGAAGAAATTCCCGAGGTGATACGGTCCGAAAAGGGCGCGGAGTATCCTTTGCTGGTGAAAGTGAAAGATCGTCTAACCTGGGGCGAAGAAATCGAATTGCCGGTCGACCTGGTGGTTCTATCGGTCGGAATAATGCCCAGCCCGATCAGCGACCTGGTGGATATGCTCAAAATTGCGCCGGGGAATGATCGCTTCTTGTTGGAAGTGCACCCCAAACTGCGACCGGTCGAGACCGCGGTGGCTGGCGTTGTTCTCGCCGGGACCGCGCAAGGTCCGATGACTGTGCAGGAAAGTTGCGCTGCCGCGGAAGCAGCGGCGACCAAAGTAGCGGTGTTGCTGAGCCGGGGCAAAGTTGAGCTTGAGCCATACGTTGCCCAAGTGGACCCCGAACGCTGTCAGGGCGTGGGCGAATGTGTGTGCGTCTGTCCGCAAGAAGGTGCGATCCATCTGGAGACGCGTATCGAGAATGGCAAAATGCTCCGGCGAGCGGTCGTCACCGCAGCGAATTGCAACGGGTGCGGCGTGTGCGTGAGCGTCTGCCCCAGCCGGGCGATTGACGTGCAGGGATGGCGATTGGATGGGTTCGAAGCGATGGTGGAGGCGATCACCGCTGAGACGCCGGCGTTGGAAGGTGTCGCATGAATGTGACGAGCAAAGAGCAAGCCCGAAAGCGGACGCAGATGCTAGTTGAACTCCGCAAACAGCATGACGCGCAAGTGAAGCAGGCACAGGAACGCCTCAAGGAGCAGCAAACGATTCGCAAGACGCTGCAGCGCGCGATGCAAGGCGCGCCGCGCTCGGTGCCTCAACTCGCCGCGATCACGAACCTCGCCGCGTACGAGGTCTTGTGGCACATCGCCGCGATGAAGAAATATGGGGTGGTCGAGGAAGCCGGAATGGATACAGGCGGCGAGTACTACCTGTATGAGTTATCGAAGGAGGCGAAAGGATGAGCTACCGCGCCGATCCGCGCTTGATGTCGGAACTGAAGAAATACGGCGCGGTGAACGTCGAGTCCTGTTTCAACTGCGGCAACTGCACCGCCGTATGCCCGTTGTCAACCGAAGAAGACAGCTTTCCGCGTCGAATGATTCGTTACGCTCAAATCGGAATGCGTGAGAAATTGTTGAGCAGCAAGGAACTCTGGTTGTGTTACTATTGCGGCGAATGCACGGCGACTTGCCCGCGCCAAGCGGATCCCGGTGAGTTTATGGCGGCGGCTCGGCGCTACGCGATTGCCCAGTATGATCGCCTGGGACTTGCCAGACGGCTCTATACCTCCGCTGGATTCAACGCGCTGTTCTTGATCGTGCTGACCGCCGCGCTGGGCGTATTTCTGTACAGCTTCCACGGTCCAATGGCAACCGATGCGCTTCAACTGTTTCAGTTTATGCCGTCAGAAGTGATTCACAACCTGGGCGTGATTGCGGGCATCCTGATTGCTGGGACTGTATTGGCGGGAATGATAAATATGATCGTTCGGGTTGGCAATGAAATCAAATTCGTCAAGGGTGCCCCTCTCAATTGGCTGGGCGCGTTCTGGGAAACGATCGGCGAAGTGTTGGGTCAGCGCCGCTATCGGCAAGATTGCGAAATCGACGCAATCGATCAGCCGTGGTACTACCAAAAGTGGTTTGTTCACGCGTCGATACTCTGGGGATTCCTGGGGCTGTTTACGGCGACCGCGCTGGACTATCTCTTGGAACTGCTGGGAATCAAACCAACTGGCGCGTGGGTGCCGCCTTGGTATCCGGTCCGATTGTTAGGCACGCTTGCCGGAATTTTACTGATGTACGGCGCTACGGTTGTCATCGTCAGGCGATTGCGCCAAGCCGACGAAGCAGCCGCCCACTCGACGCCATCGGATTGGGTCTTCCTGGCTCTCCTATGGCTGGGCGGAATGACCGGTTTCGCGCTGGAGGTTTCGATTTACCTACCGCAGCCAGGCGCTTGGAGTTACTGGATGCTGTTAGCGCATCTGGTCGTCGTCGGAGAATTGTTGGTCCTGTTGCCCTTCTCTAAATTTGCGCACGCTGTCTATCGGATCGTGGCTCTGTATGTTTATGCCCTCAAGCCGCTGCCGGAACAAGTTGCTGTCGCAGGAACCGCCGAATAAAAAAGATGTGGCGGCAATCCTAGCGGATAAAAAACCAAATCACTGGATTCAAGGAGGTTTCCCGTGCCTGAAAAAATGATCGTCGTTTGTAATCATGCCGAGACCGGCAGCGTTATGCCTGCGCTGATCTTCGCTTCATCGGGCATCGCACTCGACTATGAAGTGCACATGTTCTTCTGCCCGGGCGGCGCACAGGCGTTGGTCAAAGGCGAGTTGGAAAAGATCGGTACGCCTAAAGGGATGCCCAACCCGGTCGAACTTTTCAACACGATTCTCGATCAAAAGGGCAAGGTCGTGTTTTGTGAACTGGCAATCGAAAACAAGGGCATCAACCCGAAAGACCTGCGCGACAGCCGCATCGTCGTTGAGAAAGTGCCGCCGTTCTTAATGGCTGCCGGCGGCGCGGGTATGACGTTCGTCTTTTAGCACCTTGAGCGACGGGCGCTGCGTGGTGCTCGTCGCTCATTCTGCGCAGTATGCATCTGACCCTGCCAACTTGCCCCTAACCCGCTTCTGCGCTATCATCCGTGCCAATCCACTTTATGCAGAGGCGCAAGTGACTGGCTATCCTCCACCCCTGACGAAAGAACTTTTCCTGCTCGATCCCGACGTCGTCTTTCTGAATCATGGCTCGTTCGGCGCGACGCCGCGCCCGGTGTTCGAGAAATACCAGTGGTGGCAGCGCGAGCTGGAACGCCAACCCGTTGAGTTCCTGGGTCGCCGGTTTGCGGATTTGATGCGTCACGCGCGCGAGGCGCTCGCCGCGTATGTCCATACCGACGCGGACAATCTCGTTTATGTACCGAACGCGACGACCGGGCTGAACATCGTCGCGCGCAGTCTGCATCTGAACCCCGGCGATGAGATCCTCACAACCGATCACGAGTATGGCGCGCTGGATCGGACGTGGCGATTCGTCTGTCGTCAGACCGGCGCGGTCTACCTGCCGCAGCCCATTCCGCTGCCGGTCACAACCGCCGAAGATTTTATCGAGCGCGTGTGGGCGGGCGTGACGCCGCGCACGCGCGTGCTCTTCCTCAGCCACATCACTTCGCCGACCGCGCTCACCTTTCCGATCCAGGCGCTGTGCCGGCGCGCGCGCGACGCCGGCATCATCAGCGTCATCGATGGCGCGCACGCGGTTGGGCAAATACCGCTGGATATGGAAGCGATCGGCGCGGATTTCTATAGCTCCAATCTGCATAAATGGCTCTGTTGCCCCAAGGGATCGGCGTTTCTCTATGCGCGTCCGGAAATGCAAAAGATGGTAGAGCCGCTCGTCGTCAGTTGGGGCTACGAAGCCGAGAAACCGAGCGCGTCGCGCTTCGTCGACGAACAGGAGTGGACGGGCACGCGCGATATCGCCGCATATCTCACTACGCCGGAAGCCATTCGCTTCTATCAGGAGCATCACTGGGAGGATGTGCGCCTTCAATGCCATGCGCTCGCCCAGCAAGCGCGCGAACGCATCACCGCGCTGACCCAGTTGCCGCCGCTGAGTCCCGATTCTACAAGTTGGTACATGCAGATGGTCACGGCGGCTCTTCCACCCTGCGATCACGCGCAATTTAAAGTGCGGCTTTACGACGAATTTCACATCGAAGTGCCGGTGATCCAGTGGCAGAACAAGCCGTACCTCCGCGTCTCGATTCAGGCGTACAATACGCAAGACGACGTAGACCGATTGCTGCACGCGCTTGGACTTCTGGTCGCCGCGTCGACGCGTTCCCATTCCGCGCCTTGAAATTTGACGCGCGCCGTCCATCGTGATAGACTGATTGTACCAGCCCCTTGGTTCTCGACGTTCGCATAATCCTCGCTTCACGGAGACGCGTCGATGCTTGCCAAAGTAACCAGTTGCGCCGTTGTCGGACTCGACGGCGCGCTCGTCGATGTCGAAGTCGATGTCTCCAACGGACAACCCGGGTTCACCATCGTCGGACTCCCCGATGCGGCGGTGCAGGAATCGCGCGAACGCGTCCGCGCCGCGATCAAGAATTCCTCGTTTGCTTACCCGTTCAACAAGCGCATCACGGTCAACCTCGCGCCGGCGGATCTGCGCAAAGAAGGTCCCGCCTACGATTTGCCGATCGCGGTCGGCTTGCTGATGGCGTCCGAGCAGCTCTGCGCCGATCTCTCGCGCACTTTCATCATCGGCGAGTTGTCGCTCGACGGCGCGGTGCGTCATACGAACGGCGTCTTGCCGATGGCGGCGCTCGCGCGCGAGCGCGGCTATCGCGCGCTGTTCGTTCCAGCAAGCGACGCGCCGGAAGCCGCGCTCGTCCCCGGGCTCGACGTTTTTCCAATCGAGAGTCTCTTTGCGTTGGTCGCGCACTTGCAAAGCATGCAACCCATCGCGCCGTATCGTCCGCTTCATAACTTTACGCCGGAAGCAACGCCGAGCTACGCCACGGATTTTTCCGAGGTGCGCGGACAGGAGCACGTCAAGCGCGCGATGGAAGTTGCGGCGGCGGGACAGCACAATCTCTTGATGATGGGACCACCTGGCGCGGGCAAGACGCTGCTCGCGCGCTCGCTGCCGTCGATTCTGCCGAACCTCACGCTGGACGAAGCGCTGGAGGTGACGCGGATTTACTCCGTCAACGATATGCTGCCGAGCGATTCACCGCTGGTGCGGCATCGCCCGTTCCGCGCGCCGCACCACACGATTTCGCACGCGGGCTTGGTCGGCGGTGGACGCTGGCCCCATCCGGGCGAAATCTCGCTCGCGCATCGCGGCGTGTTGTTCCTCGACGAGCTGCCAGAGTTCGATTCTCGCAGTCTTGAAGTGATGCGGCAACCGCTCGAAGACAAAATTGTAACCATTAGCCGCGCACAAGGCTCGCTCACGTTCCCGGCTAACTTCATGCTTTGCGCGGCGATGAATCCTTGTCCTTGCGGCTACTACAACGACCCGGTCAAAGAATGTACCTGCTCGCTGACGAACGTGCTGCGCTACCAAAAGCGCATCAGCGGACCGCTGCTCGACCGCATCGACATTCACGTCGAAGTGCCGCGCGTCGATTACGAAAAGCTCTCTGGAGATCGACTCGGTGAAAAATCGGAGACGATTCGCGTGCGCGTCGAATGCGCGCGCGAACGACAGCGCGCGCGGTTCGCAGGAACGACCTTGCAATGCAATGGCGATATGGGACCGGCGGAGGTGCGGCAGTTCTGCGTGATCGACGACGCCAGCAAGAGTCTATTGCGCGCGGCGATGCAGCAGATGCAGATGAGTGCGCGGGCGTACCATCGCATCCTCAAACTCGCGCGGACGATTGCCGATTTGGCGGGTAGCGATAACATCGAGACGCCGCATCTCGCGGAGGCGATCCAGTACCGACCGCGGAAACAGGCGTAATCAGAAATCGACAAGGAAAAACGCGCGCGGGATGAGATTCCCGCGCGCGTTGCTCTAGTACAGCTCGGCGTAAATCCTTCGGTGGTTTAGACAGTCAGCGGACGACCAGTATATGTCCATTTGAACGGCTTGGCCATCGTGCGATTGAAATACTCAATGAACTTTAGAATCCGTTGCCGCAGATCTTCCACCGAACTAAAACTGGCCCGTTTCAATAGCTGGCGAGCCAGGATGCTAAACCAGATTTCAACCTGGTTCAGCCAAGAGCTATGCTTGAGTGTGTAGGTAAAGCGAATCCGGTGGGTTGGGTCTTCCAAGAAAATCTTGCGCGTGTCCATGGATTCGAGAATGCCCGACTGACCTTTCACACCCAGGTCCAGATCGAGGTGGCACAGCTCGGTCACCTGTTGGACTAACCCTTCGGATTGATGCGTGTTTAGTTGGTCGAGGACAACGATCCGTCCGGATCAGTGGCGAGCGTTTGCCGCACATGGGCCACCAGATCTTCCTCGGTGCGGGTCGGCCTCAGCGTGGGCTGAATCGCTTGGCCGGTAGCCACCTCGAAATTTGCAATTAACGCGAGGGTGCCATGTCGCTCATACTCATATTCGCGTAACTCGACTCGTCCCAGCCGCATGGGGCGCGTGGGGTGTTTACGTTCCAAGGCTTGGATGCCCGTCTTCTCATCGAGGCTGACGGTGTGGGTGCCTTGCGTCGCGAGCGTCGGGGCGGCCGTATAAAGTTCACAAATCGTGCTGGCTTGAGCATCAAACGCGCTCGGATCCAAGTCCCGCTCATTGTTCAGCCAGTAGCGACTGCGATGAGGTTGGAGGCCCATCGCTTCCAGCACCCGTCCGACGTGGCGCGGCGAGATGCGCTCGACGATCACGCGCTTTTCAAATTCGTCCGCTAATTCCCGGGGCGTCCAGTGAGAGATTTCTCGCGCGGAGTCGCGCGGGTCGCTACACGCGACGGCCACCATTTGAATGAATTGTTCGGACTGGAAAGTGTCGGGCGTCCCCGGTCGCGGGTCGTCGGACAGGACGCTTTCGATCAAGTCACGCAAGTCTTTCTCGGGCATGCTCACAGCTTCCGCCTCCGATAGGCGCGGGGCAGCGGCGAGCCAACGCGCTCGCCACCGCGCAATGGTATCCGAATCCGTGTCAAGCCGTTGGGCGATGTCTACGTTGTTGAAACCAGCCGCGGCATAGAGCACCATCTTAGCGCGAATTACCAGCCAGTACGGGTTGGTATACTGGCGCACCATCTTTTGCAAAATCTGTTGAACCAAGGGCGTGAGTTTAATCGGTAAAGGTTGTGGCCCGGGCATCATCATTTCTCTTGGCGAAGTATGGTTGTGGCACCATGGGTGATTATGCCACAGCCAGATTGAGCTGTCGAGTGTGCCCTCGAATTTTCCGTTCACTAACAACCACCGAAGGATTTACGCCGAGTTGTACTAGCCCGGCAGCCAGGAAAAGCGCCAGCCAAGCAAGCCGCTGATCGCGCGGCTCCGCCTGACGATCGTTGATAACGCGTAGAGCGCGCCGTACAACCCATGGACTCAGAATGATCGCGCCAATGCCTGCGGGCACCAAGCCAAGGACAACCCACCAGACCATGCCGAGTACCCGCTCGCCTTCGGTGCGCTGAATCGGCGGAAAAAGCTCGCGATTGGTGCGCGCTTTGGGAACGACAATCGGACGGGAGTTCCGAAAAGTAATCACGTAATGTTTGTCCGTTTCGGCAAGAAACGCGACAAAGGGATCGCGTTTGAGCTGTTCCCCCACGATTCGTAACAGACTTGCATGCACACGCGGGTTGTCTGGCTGCAAATCGACCGCGCGCTGCGCAAATTCGAGCGCTTCATCAGGATCGCGCGTGCTGCGGATGATTTGGAGCCACCGTTCGGCGCTTTGAAGGGTGGCAGGGAGAGGCAAGGAACGTGTGGCGGTGTTACCATATTGTTCAGGGATTGGATCGTTTTGTTCCATCCGTACCTTCGACTGTAGTCTTTGATTTGAAAACAAAATGAAGGGCATTGTCGTTGTGGTTTCGAAAGCGGCGGTGTTATCTTTCGACCGTGCCCTTCGCTCGAACATCGATGCGACCTGTGCGACTAGAAACCGATTGCCGCCCGATGCTGCCGCTCGAACTCGCCGAGTCGCTGATTGATTTCGTACGTGGCTTGCTGCTCACTGTACCCGTACTTTTCCATCAGCAAACTGATGAGCACCTCGGATCTGCCGTTGATGCTGTCGAGATCAGCGTCGGTAAGTTGGCTCCACCAACTTTTGATCAAGGGTCGCACCTGATTCCAACTACCTGTGAGTACATCCTGCATGTGTATCACCTTCTTTCCATATCATATTCGAGTGGCATGGCAACCACTATCCACAACAAGTATACAGCGCTGCCAGATGGAATAGAATCACCGGAATAATGAAATCGTTGTCGTATAGATTTGACTGCCGATGTCGTGCTTCCGTTGACAAAAGCAGGGGGGCACAGGCAAGAGTATTATTCAGGAGGTATCGTTCGTTATAACAGTACCGGCGATGTCCTTTGCTTGGAGTAGGCGACCTCGATGGTTCGCGCAATCGGTTTCAGTGGATTTGCCGGCAGGGCGTGACATTTTCGAGAGGAGGATGGCTCGCTCTCGGCGAGCAGCGCGCCGAGCATCGCCTTGCGATGGATGTGCGCGCGCAAGTCGTCTATGCACAAAGGTCTGCAAGTCGTCGTCGTGACGATGTACGTCGCGACATTTCTTTTGGTGACAGGGATAACAGTACTCGCCGTCCGCGGCGTCTTTGCCGACAACCTACCGCAAGTGAGCATCGATTCCCCAGCAGATCACAGTCAATTTCACGAAGGCGACAGGATCGCGGTGGAATCAACCTCGACGGATCCGAACGGCATCACCCAAGTGAGGTTGTCCGTCGACGGCGCGCTCGTCCGGACCGATTCGTCTCTCAGTCCTCAGCAGTCTTTCAAAGTATTCCAGACCTGGCAAGCGACTGCCGGCAATCACACCATCTCCGTCCAAGCAATCGACAAAGACAACAACCAAAGCGACCCAGTCTTGATCTCAGTGAGCGTCGCGCCTACTAGCGTCACTTGCACGAACGATTCAGCATTCATTGCCGATGTAATGCCGAAGAATGGCAGCATTCTCGCTCCCGGTCAATCGTTCGACCAAGTCTGGCGCGTTCAAAACAATGGCACCTGTGCCTGGGGCGGTGGTTATCAGATCGGGTTCACGGGGGGCTCGCGGCTAGGCGCACCTGCCGTGATTGATGTCCCCGTGACCCTATCGGGCTTGAACGCGGATTTGCGCGTCATGATGAAAGCACCCGCACAGCCGGGTGAGTACACGGGGCATTGGCGATTGCATAGTCCCGGCGGAGCGGTCTTCGGCACGGACCTGGAGGTGACGATTCAAGTACGCGCACAGCGCGCCGGGAGCTGTTCTGGAAATCCCGTGATCTCTTCTTTCAACGCCGATCCGATGACGATCATCGCCGGACAATCATCGACTTTGACGTGGGGCTTGGTGAGCAACGCCGACTTTGCCTCGGTCGACCCGGGGATTGGCGGAGTTGCCACGCCGGGCAGCCGATCGGTATCACCGCCGGCGACGACGATTTATACGCTCACCGCGCGCTGCGGTTCTCAGACCACGACGGCGCAAGTCATGATTACGGTTTTGCCCTGAACGTCGCATATTCAGTGCTCGTCCGCATCAACGCCTCGCTCATTCAATTCTTTCTCGCTTGTTTGCGACAGAAATAAAAACACCGTTGCATGGTGCAACGGTGTTTTTATCACAAAACCCCATCCGCAGTGCTCTACCATTCCGTAGCCAAACTCAGGTTTCACATCCTGATTCCCACTTGGCGCTTAAATGCCTGCTCGGAGGATACGGATAGATGTGGATTACTTCGCCTGATCTTATGCGCTCTTGAGTGCATTTCCAAAAATCGACCCCAAACAAATCGGCGTGGCGATCTATGAACACCTTGCGCCACGGGGACGCCAACCCTAGCCAGGTCTGAAATTCCTCCGGGAAAAAATCATTCTCGCCGACGTAGAACCATGGTTCGGCAGAGAATGCCTCGTCGTCATCACGTGGTGCGGGCAGGGGTCTGATATTGCAATCGGTGAGCAAAGTTAGTTCATCATAATCGTACGAAACGACGCGGCCGTGCCGAGTTACGCCAAAGTTCTTGAGCAGCAAATCGCCCGGAAAAATATTCGCCGCCGCCAGGTCCTTGATCGCATTGCCATAGTCGATGATTGCGGCGTGAACCGCCTCCTCCGACGCTTGACGCTCGTAGATATTCAACGGAGTTACGCGCCGCTCGACATACACGTGGTGGATGACGACGCGCTGATCGTCGATGACCACGCTACTGGCGGCAGCGCGCTGTAGTTGCCCCAGCAATTCAGCGGAAAATCGGCGGCGCTCAAATTCCAGGTGCTCGTATTCTTGGGCGTCGATCAAGCGGCCGGCACGATCGTGGGTGAATACGAGCTGATACTTTTCGATCACTTTTTCCCGCGTCGTGGTCTTGGGATGATCGAAATGATCTTTGATCACCTTGAAGACCATGTCGTACTTCGCCAGGGTGAAAACCAGCATGACCATGCCGCGATCGCCTGGGGCAATTTCGAATTTGTCGTCGGTGGTGGCAAGATGGTGAAGTAAATCCCGGTACAGTTCCGTCTTGCCGTGTTTGTGGTAGCCAATAGCGATATACAATTCCGCGATGCGCTTGCGCGGCATGATCGATTTCAGAAAGCGGACCAGATCATACGGTCGGTCCACCGCGACGTGAAAGTAGGAACGCGCAAAACTAAAGAGGATACTCACTTCGTCTTCGGTCAACAAAACCGCGTCGACGACGATGCCCTCCGGCGAATTGAGCAGAGCCAGCGCGAGAGGAACGATGAGCGCGCCGCAATACATCTTGCCAACCAGATATGCTCCGTTGCCGCGGTAGAACGCAGAATCTATCAATTCCACCCGCTCGACGGACGGTGCCGCGTCCAGAGCACGCAGATGCGCCGCGACCTCAGCCGCCACCAACTGCGCGTCGCGCGATAGGTTCTGGAAACCGACGCGGAACGGGTAATCCGCCATGATGTTTGCGATGAGCGCAGCGGTCGAGCCCGCGCCGGGATACACGCGAATAACTGGGCGCGCCGATCGCGTGGGCGGTGTATCGAAATCCGTGTCCACGAATTCGATCTTGGGATCAACGCCAATCGTAGAAAAGATGCGGCGAGTAACCGAATTGAAAAAAGTTTCCGCGATTTCCCAATCGTCCCGATCAGCGATCAGACTGGAATAGACCGCTTTGGTGCTCGCCCAAATCAATTTGTCGTGAACGCGATTTTTCAGTCGCTGGCGGGTTTCGGTTACAATTTGGTCAATGATCTTCTTGCGGAGGTCTAGTCGTTCTACCGCATCGGCTTGCATCCCGCGCCAGTCCTGGTCTTCAAAGCGCGCGCGGGCGCGCCGCGTGATGGCTTTGAACTGCGTCTGGTATTGATCGAACGCCGCGTGGATGGCGGCGGCGCTAAGGTTCGAGAGTCGGCTGTCGGTCGGAGTCTTTGGCATGGTAAGTCAAGATGAGCGACGCCTGTCGCGCCTTGCTTATGGATTATCCGACCGCCGCAAACTGCGCTTCTTCAGTCGAACCTTTCAGCGCGGTGGTGGACACTTCATCGCCGGTGATGGCGATCTGAACCTCATCAAAGTATCCGGCGCCGACGAAACTTTGGTGTTTGACAGCGCGATAGCCCTGGTCGCGCTCCATCTCAAACTCGCGTTCCTGCACACGCGAGTACGCCAGCATCCCCTGGTTTTTGTACGCACTTGCCAGTTCGAACATGCTGGCATTCAAGGTGTGGAAACCGGCGAGCGTGACGAACTGGAACCTGTAACCCATCTCAGCGAGTTGTTCCTGAAAAGTCGCCATCGTCTTTTCGTCGAGATTCCGTTTCCAGTTGAACGAGGGCGAGCAGTTGTATGCTAGAAGCTTGCCGGGGGATTTTTCGTGGATGCCTTGGGCAAACTCGCGCGCTTCGCCAATATCGGGCTTGGCAGTCTCGCACCAAATCATATCGGCATACGGCGCGTACGCGCGCCCTTTGGCAATCGCATATTCGATGCCGCCGCGTACGCCATAGTATCCGTCGACGGTCGTCTCGCCGGTCGCGAACTTTTCGTCGACTGGATCATTGATGCTGCGACTGAGGTTCGCGCCGTTCGCATCGGTACGCGCGATGATCAGCGTTGGCACGCCCAGCACGTCGCTCGCCAGCCGCGCGGCGACCAGTTTCGGAATGAACTCGTGGACCGGCACTAGCACTTTGCCGCCCATATGTCCACACTTTTTGAGCGACGACAATTGGTCTTCGATGTGCACTGCCGCAGCGCCGGCGTCAATCATCGCTTTCATCAACTCGAAGGTGTTTAGCGGACCGCCAAAGCCGGCTTCGGCGTCCGCGACAATCGGGACGAACCAATCGACCTCGCCGCGTCCTTCCATGTGCTGGATTTGGTCCGCGCGGATGAGCGCGTTGTTGACGCGGCGCACAAGATTCGGCACACTGCTCACCGGATAAAGACTCTGGTCGGGGTACATTTGCAGCGCATCATTCGCGTCGCCGGCAACTTGCCAGCCGCTGACGTAAATCGCTTCAAGCCCGGCAGCAACTTGCTGGACCGCTTGGTTGCCCGTGAGCGCACTCAGCGCACGAATGAGCCGTTCACGGTGCAGTAAATCCCAGAACCGTGTGGCGCCCAATTCTGCCAGCGTGTGCTGAAGTTGAATGGATCCGTGTAGCCGCACCACCTCAGTGGCAGGATAGGGACGAACAATGTTTTGCCAGCGTGGGTTCGTTGCCCATTCATTGGCAAGTTGGGCTGCCGATAATTGGTTAGTCATGGCTCTCCTCCCTCAGAGATGCATTTGGCGGCAAACAGTACCGCCTCTGAGATATAAAACGATTCAATCCAGATATCCGTACGCGATCAAGGTGAGAAATTCGACAAACTCCGTATCGGTCGTCAGCCGGTTGAATATCTGTGCGGTGGTTTCGAATTTGCTCGCGGCGAAATTTTCCGCACCGACCAGTTTTTTTATTTCCGCCAATTCCTCCGACAGCAAGTGCTGATAGAGTTCCAATGTAACTGTGCGCCCATCCGCGAGCGCCGCGCCGCGATGAAGCCACTGCCATACCTGAGCGCGCGAAATCTCTGCGGTCGCGGCGTCTTCCATCAAGTTGAAAATGCCGGCAGCGCCAGTGCCGCGCAGCCACGATTCGATGTACTGCAATCCGACGTTGATATTGGTACGCAGCCCGGCTTCCGTGATCGCGCCGCCAGGTACGCGGAAATCGATCAGGTCTTTTGCCGATACCTGGACGTCTTCACGCAAGCGTTCCTTCTGATGCGGCTGGTCGCCGAGCGCGTCATCGAAAACTTGCTGCGCGACCGGCACGAGGTCCGGATGCGCGACCCAGGTGCCGTCAAAACCGTCACCCGATTCGCGCAGCTTGTCTTCGCGGACTTTGCGCAGCGCGACCTCGTTCACCTGCGGGTCTTTGCGGCTCGGGATGAACGCCGCCATTCCGCCAATGGCATGCGCGCCGCGCCGATGGCAGGTCTTGACGAGGAGCAGCGTATACGCGCGCATGAACGGCACCGTCATCGTGACTTGGGCGCGATCCGGGAAAACGAAATCGGCGCGATGGCGAAACTTTTTGATGATACTGAAAATGTAATCCCAGCGACCCGCGTTGAGCGCAGTGATGTGATCGCGCAGTTCGTACAGAATTTCTTCCATCTCGAATGCCGCGAGGATGGTTTCGATCAAGACTGTGACGCGAAGTGTGCCGCGCGGAATTTTCAATTCGTCTTGCGCGAAGACGAACACGTCATTCCAGAGCCGTGCTTCGAGATGGCTTTCCAGTTTGGGGAGGTACAGATAGGGCGCGGTTCCTTTTTCGATCAAACGGCGGGCGTTGTGGAAGAAGAACAGCCCAAAATCGAATAGGGCGGCAGAGATCGGCTGGTCGTCGATCAGCGCGTGGCGTTCTTCCAGATGCCAGCCACGCGGGCGCACCATGAGCGTCGCGATTTTGTCGCTGAGGCGATATTCTTTTTCGGCGCTTGAGAAACTAATCGTCCGATCGATCGCATCACGCAAATTGATGTGCCCCTGCACCATGTTGGCCCAAGTAGGCGAGTTCGAGTCTTCAAAATCCGCCATGAAAACATCCGCGCCGGAGTTTAGCGCATTGATCATCATCTTGCGTTCCGTCGGACCTGTGATTTCGATGTGGCGACGTTGGAGATCCGCGGGGATCGGCGCAACGTGCCATGCTGTATCTTGGCGAATCAATTCTGTCTCGGGGAGAAAATCGGGGAGGTGACCGGCGTCAATACGAGCTTGACGTTCGGCGCGTTTCTGCAGCAAGGCGCGGCGGTGCGGACCAAATTCCAGTTCCAGCTTCGCCAAAAAGTGGAGCGCGGCAGGCGTAAGGATCGCGGCAAATTCAGGCGTGATTTCGCCAGTGACCCGCATGCCGTCCGGCATCGAATCCATCGTCAGATTCTTCATTGCAACCGCCTCCCGCTGGTCAAGTGAGCCAGAATATAGCACTGTCGCGTCTCAAATGTCAATAGCGTTGCGCTGTAGGTTTGTCACGACGGACCGCGAATCTTACCGGCTCGGTCAGAGAGCTGCGGGCGCCGGCTTGCCTCGCTTGCGAACTCGCCGCAGCAACCACCACGCTCCCACGCCCAGCGCTGCGAGAACAATTAACGGTCCAGCGATTCCAATGCACAGCAGAAGAATCAGTTCCGCACCTGCCAGCGTCGTGTCGTCCCGGTATTCGACGACGTAATCGCGCGCGATCTCATCGTTCGGGGCGAAGGAAAACCAAAAGTCGTCGTTCACTCGCGCTGGGTCGACCGTGTCTTCAAACTTGGTTAGGAAAAGCTTGCGGGTCACGAACGGAACCAGCGGTGAACCGGCGCTCAGGGTCGCTGGATCGACCCAATCCGCAAACGCAACATGTGAACTGCCAAACTCCTCGGTCTTTTGGACTCGATGGGCTGCCAGCACATACAACGTCACCGTCTCTTGCTCCCGCGCGTTCGCGGATGCGCGCATTGGGTAGACCAAGCGGTTGGAGGCGAACGTCACCCACAGCGGATCGAGTGCACCCTTGAGGGTATCACCCGTGCCGGGTTGCAGTCGCACCGCGACATAGAACCAACCTTCCGCGATGTACGGCTTGAGCGCGTCAGCCAGTTTCGGTGAGATGGTGTAGCCGTTGGCTTGCAGCCAGGTCGACAGCGCGCCCGCGTCGGTCGCCGCCAGGTTGCTGACATCGAAAGGTCCGAGGGTTTGTCGATCCAACAGTGTGACCTGTGCGCTGACTGGAGGTGCAGCGGCTCCCGCTCCAAACTCTAACCCGACGGATCGCTTTTCGATACGGACCAGCGGCTTGGTCAGGTCGCGCAGTTGATCAAAGACCTTCGCATCGCCCAGCTTCACCGTGGCGCGGGAAGGCACAGGCAGAATCACGGCGGCTTCTTTTGAACCGCCCAAGACGTCCAGCGTCATGACAAGATCTTCGGTCGCGCCGTCCCAGCGCAAGAGCGTTTCTTCTTGAGAGACAAACGCGTCTCCCTGCTGCGGAAGGTAACCGCCGCAGCCGCACGCCTCGGTGGGTTGGACGGACAACGCCAATGCCAACGCGAGTGCGACCAGCAGTGATCCAATCACGACAACGCGCTTCACCGAAGTGACCTTGGTCATTCTTCCTTCCTCCCACAGTTTGTTGAATTGACATGGATTAGCCGTCGGAGCAATAGCCCCCGCTGCTTCGTGCAGGCGATGACGATCGAGCGACCATATTCCATTGCCTCATCCATTCTGCCATCGTCATCCAGCGGCTTGACTCGCACGCTCCATTTCTTTCAATCGTGTTAAAGTCTCCTCCGCGCGCTCACGCCAAGGGCGCAGAGTAACGGCTGCCACAGGATAGTCTCGGGAGTCAGACGCATACCGCTCAATCCAGTTGTTAGTTTCCGCTTGCAATGCGCCGAGCAGCAGTTCGATCCGATCAAATTCGCCTGCAGACCGAAACAAACTCTTGAGCATCAAGCCGCGGTCGCCAAAACTCATCGGCAGTTCCAATCTGCGTCCGATGGTGGACAGTTCTTGCTTGCTCAGAAAGATTCCCGACTGCACGGGGGTGACAAGAAAACTTACGACAGAAAACAGATCGTCTTCTTCGTTCACCCGTAAGGTGGATTCGGGATTACTGCTACGCGGTAGGTCGGCACCACGTGAAGATGAAGCGGATTCTTCCAGCAACCAGCGCCGCGTCTGCCGAGCTAATGTTCGATAGAAATCTTCACATGCGTTTTTCTCCGCCGCATGGAGGAGGACTTCAGCCCACGGTAGGATTTCCGTTTGGAGAAACTGATTCGCCGCGTCGGCGTGACCGCACGATAACAAATGTGCGACGAAAGATAATTCTACGCCAAAATGATCGGGCGCGCCGACCGGCAGGTCGCTCGCCGGTTCAAAACCGGCCGCGGCGTACTTCGCCTCGACGCGCGCGGTCGTTTCGGTGTTGAGCAGCGCTTCCGGATCGAGAAAGACGGACGCGTACGGAAAGGCATTCAGCGCAAACAAGCGCGTGAATTCGACGCGCACATCGCGCAGGGTGGTCCCTAACGCGCCCGCGAAGCGCGGATCGCCTTGCAACGCGGCGAGCGTCTCCGCTTCCGGCTCGAACAAAAACAATCGCGCGAAGGATCGATAGCGTTCTGCGCGCGCGTCGGGAATTGGCTTCATGTTTCTCCCAACCTGACCAGCGTCTTGACCAATGGATCGAGTTCCAGTTCTTCCGGGATCAATCCGGATTTGGACATTTTGGCGATGCGCTCATTCAGCGCCTCGGTTGTCAGCGGCGCGTCGAGCAGCATCTGCGCAACGATCCGCCATATCATTCCGCCAAACCCCGTCTTCGATTCAATCTTGAGCGCGGCGATCTTGCCGTCCGCCGCGCGCAGTGTCACGTCCAATGCTCCGTCCGCGCCGCCGACGAGCAGAAAACAGGTTGCGGTTTTGAATTCGTCGCTCATGTTCGATGGTTGGGTAGTTGAGGCGTTTGGTGGTTAGGTGGTTGAGCAACACATCCAACCACCCAACTCCCTAACTACCGAATTTGTACGCCGCCGCGTCCGGCTTGATTGGTCGCGGCATCCATACAGGTCGGCGTAGATTGTCGGGACCGGGCGCGGGGCGCGTCATCGCCAGCCATTCCTTATAGATCGTGTGCGCTTTGTTCGTATCGACAAAAATGTCGCCGTACTGATCGCCCGCGTGCGCTTTGTCGACCCGTACCTTTTGATGCCAGCAGTGCATCCCGCTGATCGGATCGGGATGCACCGGGAAGGTGAGATTCTGATGCACGCCGACTTCGCTCCACCAAATGCGCGACGAATCCGGGTCGGCGCTCTTGAACGGTTTGACGCCTTTGATTTGCCGCATCTTCCATTCGCCGTCGCCACGCTCGAGCTTGACCTGCGCGGACAGCCAGCCCGAGCCGCCCTGCGCGTCCAGGCGCCAGCGCCCCATATGGTGCGAGCACGCGACGACGCCGGGACGGATCGATTCAGTCACCCAGACCTTGTCCACGAAGTAACCAATATCGGTCGTCACGCGCACAATGTCACCATTCTGGATGCCAAGTCGGCGCGCATCTTCCGGATGCAGCCACGCCGGATTCTTGTGTGAGATTTCGACCAGCCATTTCGCGTTCGCGCTGCGCGTGTGAATCATCGTCGGCAAACGAAAAGTCGAGAGCAATACGAATTCATTTTTCGCGCGATTGACCTGATCGGGATGCACATGGCTCTTGATGTACGCCGGCAGGGCGTATTCGCCCCACTTCCAATCCCTCATCGTCTGCGAATAGATTTCCAGTTTGCGCGAGGGTGTTGGAAAGCCGGCGAACTTCTTCCCATCGATTTCGACGCCAATTGCCGCGCCGTCTTTCATGACGACGCGCGTGGTTGGATTAACCTCCGTGCCTTCGAGTTGCGCTGCCGACAATTCTTGCTCGTGTGGTCGATAGACCGCGTCCTTGACCGTGAACGCGCCGTACTTGCGCATGTAGTCGAGCGGCGACAATTTTTCCTTCGCCGCGGCTTCGGGCAAGCCGGGTACGCTGTTCTCGAAAATCCATTGGTAGTATTCCGTGATCGTCATCTTCTCGCCGGCGCGATACGGCGATTCGAAATACTTGCGGATGCCGAGCGAACCATCGGGGTCGATGCACCACGACAGCTCGATCCAGAATTCATCCTCTTCCCAAACCTGACCCGGGTTCGCCTCGTATGTGAGATTCACTTTCTTGCCAAGTTTTTCAAGCGCGACGCGGCGCACGGGCTGGCGGAATGCGATCCATTGCGCCGCGTGTGTTTCGTAACTCATCAAGTCGTGCCGCTCGGGCCCGTGTCCCATCGGCAGCACGTAATCCGCGAACCACGCGGTCTCGCTCCAGGTCGGCGTCAGCGCGGCATGCAAGCCGACGAGATTCTCGTCCGACAGTACTTCCATCCAGGTCGCGCCGTCGGGATTTGTCCACACGGGATTGTAGACGCGCGTAAAGTAAGTATCGAGCTTGCCGCGCCCATCCTTCAAGAAATGCGGCAGCAGAAAACTCATCTCGAAATACGCCAGCGGATATTCCTTCGGCATGAGAAGCTCATTCCACACCTTTTGCGGTGGCGGCTTGAGCGGCGGCGTCGCGACGAATTTGTTGAAGCCGTTCGGCGTCGTCCCGCCGGGCGTCGCCACCGCGCCGACGAGGACGTTCAGAAATTCTAAGCACCGTGCGACCTGCCACCCGCCCAGGTTGCCAGTCGCCGCGCTGCGCCAGACGTGCGACGCGAACGCCGAACCCGCGCGTCCGATCTCGCGCGCGATCTCGACAATCGTCTGCGCCGGAATGCCGGATTCCTTCTCCGCGAATTCCGGCGTGAACTCGGCGTAAATCTTTTTCAAGCGCTCGATAAAGTCGTCGAAATTAGGTGATTGGGTGACTGGGTGATTTGGCTCATTGGCTAATTGGTCAATTGGCTCATTGAGCATCAACTCTTCCCAATTCGTCCAGCGGCGCATGAATTCGCGGTCGTACAGATTTTCCTCCAAAATCACGCGCGCCATCGCGAGCAAGAGCGCGGCTTCGGAGCCGGGCCACGACGGCAGCCAGTAATCTGCCATCGACGCGGTATTCGATAGGCGCGTGTCGATGACCGCAAGTCTCGCGCCGCGCATTTTCGCTTCGATAATTCGCTGCGCGTGCGGATTGAAATAATGTCCCGTTTCCAAGTGCGACGAAATCAGGAGAATAAAGCGCGCGTTCGCGTGATCGGGCGACGGGCGATCGTACCCGTGCCAGAGCGAATACCCCAGCCGCGCGGCAGAGGAACAGACATTGGTGTGCGAGTTGTGCCCGTCAATGCCCCACGCCTGCAACACGCGGTCGATGTAGCCGTCGGCGCCGGGGCGACCCACGTGATACATAATTTCGTTACGGCGTCCTTCGATAATCGCTTTGCGAATTCGTCCGCCAATATCGTCCAAGACCTGATCCCACGTCACACGTTCCCATTTGCCTTCGCCGCGCTTGCCGGCGCGCTTGAGCGGAAACAAAATGCGTTCAGGATCGGTCACCTGGTTATAGGTCGCGGGACCTTTCGCGCAGTTGCGCCCGCGCGAGCCGGGATGCGCGGGATTGCCTTCGAACTTGCGAATCTGCAGCGTTTCCTTGTCGATGTACGCAAGCAAGCCGCAGCCGGCTTCGCAGTTGAAGCAAACCGTTGGCACGAGCATGTAATGCTTTTCGGTGCGTTTGGGCCAGTCCTTGGACTCGTACTCCATCCAATCGTCCCACTGGTCCGAAGGCGGATACGCGGCGAGTTCAGTTCTCGGCGAGACGGAATCAAGCGCAACACGCGTCATGAATCACCTCTTTGTCTGTCATTGTGAGGCGTCCTGAGCAGAGCGAAGGATCACGCCGAAGCAATTCTCAACACATGATGTAGAGATTGCTTCGCTTCGCTCGCAATGACAACTACGAATTCGGCACTAACTGCCCCGCCTGAACCCACGCGTGCTCGACCGCGAGCAAGCCCGCGAGCGCGAACGCGCCGCCGATCGCGCCGAGAAGCAGCGACGACGCAACAATCCCCATCGCGACGAACGCAAGTCCGGCGACATGTGCCAACGTTCCGCCCCAGAAGAGTCCGCCATAATGTCCGTGTGTCATCAGATGATGTCCGTGCTCCGCATTCGTGGTGGAACGCGGCACCGCGAAATCGCCCAGCACCAGCGAAGCCAGATGACCGACCAGCGTCGCCGCGAGAATCTGCATGAGCACGAGTGGTGCATCTGCCAGTCCGAGCGCGGCAGCAACGATGAGGAGCGCGCTGCTACCCGCCATCGCCGCGTGCAAGAAGAGATCGAGCGGCAGGAGCGGCGACTGCCACAGGTCGCGTCCCTCAGCTTGCGCGAATAGGAACGCGGAATAGATCGCGGAGAAGATCGCGAGGATCGCAGCGGGGAAATTCAAAACCGACTGGACGAGTCGCAGCGCGTCTTGTGGCAGCGCGATGACGCCGCGCACCCAATCGGTCTGCCCCGCGCTCGCGAGAAACCACGCGCTCGCGAGGGCGGTAAAACCCATCAGGATAAACGCGCCCAGCGCGAGCCATGAGCGTTTCTGGGGACGAAGAACGATTTTCAAGAATCGCAGCGGCTGCTTCAAGTCCCAGACCAAAAGAAACGTTGTGATGCCGATGAAAACGAGCGAGACGAACGCGGCAACCGCCGCGAACAAGTTCGGAATTTGCATGCCGAAGCCAAGTAAGAGCGCGGGGATGAAGAACGCGCCCGCGCCAATCGATTTCGTCCACAGGTACGTCGAGACCTTCCAGCCCCACGGAATCGCATGCGGCACATCGTACACGGTTTGCACGAGTCCGCTCGCGAAGGAGCCGGAGCGTTGAATCGGTCCATCCAGCCATTCTTGCGGCGCGTACGCGGTCTCGCCGGCGTTCGACCATATCCACGATTCGGGGCGCGAGGTGGCGAGCGGATCGAGCGCGGCATTCTCGCCTTCGATGTAAAACAACTTGGGCCGTGTGCCTTGCTCCGGCTTGCGAACGGAAACTTGTTCGCGCGAAAGAAGCTGCGAGACCTGGGAATTTGGATCATCCATGTCGCCGACGATGATGGCGCGCTCGGGACAGACGATCACGCATGCGGGTTCGAGTCCGCGGTCGATACGGTGCGCGCAGAAATGACACTTCGCCGCGGTGTGCGATTCTGGATCGATGTAGATCGCATCGTACGGGCATGCTTGCAAACATGCCTTACAGCCGATGCACTGACCACCGTTGAATTCGACGATGCCATCCGGACGCTGATACATCGCCGCGGTGGGACAGATGCGGACGCACGGAGGATTCTCGCATTGATTGCAGCGCGTCACCTGGAAATGGCGGCGCGTGTTGGGAAACTGACCCTTCTCGACGTACTTGACCCAGGTGCGAAAGACGCCGAGCGGTACCTGATTCTCTTCTTTGCACGCGACGCTGCAGGCGTGACAACCGATACACTTGCGGTTGTCGATAACCTTCGCATATTTCATCTGCCCTCCGTGGGCATGTTGGCGCTTGTCTTCCAAACGACGTGTCACGTCATGGGCGATGCATCGTCATGTATCCGTTCAGTCCATGCATCGCATGCAGTTGACTTTCAGCTCTTCGATCTTTTTCTGGTACTCGATGAATGCCGCGACCGCGTCCACGAGTTGGTCGCGCTCAGCGTCCCAATTCGATGGGTGCAGCTTGACGAGCCAACCCATGTCGTACGGCTCGCGGTTCGCCATCAAAATATCGCGCCGAAAGGTTGGCTCGTTCGTCTCGACAATTTCGCCGGAGAGCGGCGCTGGAAACGCGCCCACCCATTTCGCAGACTCGATCGTGACCAGCGCCTTGCCGCGCGCGATCGTTTTGCCCACTGCCTTAAAGCGTAGCGAGACGAACTTGCCGCAGCGCGTCTGCGCGGGATCGGTCATGCCGCAGGTGACGATGCCGGACGCGGCATCGAACCGCACCCACACATCGTTCGGCACGTCGTAGAGCAAATCTTCAGGGAACACACAGCCGCGATAAACGTTCATAAACAAATTTGCCAAATAAGCCAAATAAGCCAAACTTGCCAAACAAAATTTGGCAGTTTTGGCATATTTGGCACGTTTGACTTACCCGCACTTGATTCCTTCCGCGTCTAGGAATTTCTGATACGCGGCAACGCCATCCACGCCTGTCACCAGCGTCCCTTTGTCCGCGTCCCAGTTTGTCGGCTTGATGCGCGCCACCCATCCGTTCCCGTACGGATCGTCGTTGATGACCGAGGGGGTTTTCGTCGCCGCTTCATTCGTCGCAACCACTTCACCGGCGACCGGCAGCGGCACCGGTCCGACCCATTTGCCGCTTTCGACCGTGGCAACGCTCTTGCCGCGCTCCAACGTCTTCGCCGTCTTTCTGATCGTGCACGAGATAAAGCGCTTGGCGAGATTCTGCGCGACATCGGTGACGCCGACCGTGACTGTGCCATCCGCTTCAGGTCGCGCCCAGACGTGCTTCTCGGGCCAGTAATACAAATCTTCAGGAATGTTGCAGCCGTTGATCGTGCTCATGTGGTTGTCGTCTCCTTCAATTCTTGGTGGTTGGAATCTTGTCCTGAGGATTGTCGCTGTGTTCCCCTTGCAGATGATACAACAACATATCGAACGCGACAAGTCGGATTTCGCGATCAAATTCTTGTAAAAAACTCGGATCGGCATTGCGCGGCTTGACCTGATGTTCGTACGGCGCGCCGCAGACCGGACACGCGATGCCATAGAATCGCTTGCCGCGTTCATCGTCGACGCGAATCATGACCTTCTCGCTGTGCGCGTCCGCGAGATGGCGATGCACCGCGCCGCGCGAGTCCTGAAGATTGCAATACGGACAGTTCACGACGACTCCAGACCCGAAGGGTTTTCCGAAGCGGAGCGAAGGGCCCTTCGGGTCTCGAATTTTGGCGGAGGATTGTCTTTCGTCAAGCCGGCGCGCACGCGCTCCGTCATCTGCTCGCGAAGCGCTTCGATCCACGCGACGATTCCCACCGCCGCGTGCGTGGTCTGCACCACGTCGCTTTCTAACGCCTGTGCAACGAAGCCAACTTGCGCGAGGTCTTTGATCCGTTCCGTCAGGTCGATGCGTGTCTCGTTCGTAACCCGCATCAAGTCCGCGACGCTCAATCCGTCGGAATCTTGCAACGCGCGCAGAATCCGGTAGTTCAATGGATCGGACGCGAGTCGCAGCGCGCGGAGCAACCAATCGCGCGTGGTTGCCTCGATTTGCGCGTCGTCGCGCTGAAACGCTTCCACCCAGCCGACGAAATCGCCTGCCGATTCAAGGCGGTCCATTCGGTCGAGCGCGATCAGCGTGTTGCGCAACCGCGCCCACAATCCTTCGACCAAGTCATTCTTAGATTCGGTCATCGCTAGACTGCCACTTGCTCAACAACTGGAGCTGCGACTTTGGGTTTTTCGCTTGTGGCTTTTGATTTTTCTATCTGCATCGCTTCGGCGACGAGTTCGATAATATCCTTGACGATGATCTTGCCTTCGTTGCCGGACGTTTTCACCGCATCGGTGTACATTACTACGTCTTTGGGGCAGGCGACGATGAAGAGCGGCACGCCCCCAACGTCCTTCCGATACGGATTGTCAAGGACCTTCAACGCTTCGCGGATTCGATTCTCGGCGGGCTTTTCGCCGGGCACGCGCGTGCCTTTCCAAATTTGCCCGCCGCCCGCGCCGCAGCAGAACGAGTTCTCGCGGTTGCGTGGCATCTCGATCAGCTCGACGCCGGTCTTGTGGATCACTTCGCGCGGCGCGTCGAACACGCGGTTGTAGCGTCCGAGATAGCACGGATCGTGGTACGTGCAGCGATATTTCAGCGGATGCGTGAGATTGAGTTTACCTTCTTTGATGAGGTACGCCAGTGCCTGCGAGTAATGCGCGACCTTGAACTCTTTGCCCAGTTTGGCGTACTCAAACCGCAGCGCGTTCATTGTGTGTGGATCGGTCGTGAGGATGCCCTCGCGGAATTGGGCTTTGCCGATCGCGTCGATGTTGTGTTCGGCGAGCATTTCGAACAAACCCTCTTCGCCGGCACGTCGCGCATCGTTGCCCGAATTCCATTCCGCCTCGTAGAGTATCCCGTAATCCAAGCCGGCGTCACGCAAGACGCGCGCGACTGTGCACGTTAGTTCTTGTCCGCGCGGATCGAATGACGCGTAATCGCCGACGAACCAGAGATAATCAACTGATTCTTTGCGCGCGTCTTTGATTTTGAAATCGAGCGACTGCGTCCATTTGGCGCGCATCCGCGCCGATTGCCCGAACGAGTTGCCTTGCTTGGCAAAATTTTCGAGCGACTTTTGCAGGTTCGTGTCGATCGTGTCGCCTTCGTTGATCAGCCCGCGCCGAATATCGATGATATCCGTCATCGGTGCGTTGCCGACCGGACACACTTCCACGCACGCGCCGCAGGTCGTGCATGCCCAGACAGCTTCCTTTGTGATCGCGAAATCCAAGAGCGACGGCGACGGCTTGCCGCCGGCAAAATCGGTGAGATGCTGGTTGAGATAGTAGCGCTTGTTGATCTCGAGCGCCGCCGGCGAGAGCGCAGTACCGGCGGCGTACGCCGGGCACGCGTCCTGGCAGCGATTGCACATGATGCACGCGTACGAATCCATAATCTGGTGCCAAGACAGATCGTCCAGCTTTTTCGCAGCGACGCCGTTCGCGTCTTCAGTCGTCGCCACCGGTCGATCGCGGTAGAAAAACCAGTTGAGCGGCGCGAAGAAAATGTGAACGTGCTTCGATAGCGCGAAATATGGGAAGAAGAGGAGGATCAAGCCGAGCGCGGTCCACCACGTCACGTGAATTCCAATCTGTAAAACCGAGGGCGACAAGAATCCCAACGGAATCGCGAGCAGACTCGCGGTCGGCTCAAGCAAATCGCCGTGCCCGCTCGCCGCGAGCTGGAATCCTTGTCCGAGCCAGCGCGAACCGACGTGCAACAGAATGAATCCGCCGACGATGAGCGAGTCGCGGCGAATCGCCCCGGCGCGCACGCGGGGATCGAGCAAAACGTTTTCATGGATATTGAATGCCGGGTCTTTGCGGATGAAACGCCGAACGAGAAAGAAAATCACTCCAATGAGCACGCCAACGCTGAGCAAATCGGCCGCGAGGTTGTAGAGGTTGAATAGCGGTGCGAGCGTCCAAGTCGATTGCGGATGAAGCGTTTCGTATCCGGTGAAATAACCCTCCGCTACATCCGAAAGATTGACGAGGAAATAGAACGAAAAGCCCGCAAAAACCATAAAGTGAAAGAGACCAACGAGCGGGCGGTTGAACCAGACCGGCAAATTCGTGCCGATGACGAGTATTTGCGCGAAAAGTCGCTCCTTGAGCGTCTTGACGACGTACGCCCATTCGGGACGACCGCGCCCGCGCGCGATGGCGCGCACAATCCGGTATGCGAGCACTGCCGTCCAAGACAGCATAGCAATGGCGAAAAGAATGAATCCGATTTTCTCAGGAAGCGTGAGCATTGAAACTCCGGGTCAAATGTGCCAAACAGCCAAACGCGCCAAAAACAATACCTTGCCCTGTTGGCTTATTTGGCAAGCTCGGCATTTTTTGGCACGTTTTTATTTTGCCTCTTTGATTTTTTCAGTCAGCGCCGGCACCACATCGAACAAATCCGCCGCGATCCCATAGTGCGCGACGTCGAAGATGGGTGCTTTGGGATCAGAATTAATGGCGATGATCAATCCCGCATCGCGCATTCCCTCTAGGTGTTCGGGCGCGCCGCTGATCCCGACGGCGAAGTACAATTTCGGTTTTACGGTGGCACCCGACTTGCCAACTTGCCGCGCTTTCGGCAGCCAGCCGTTGTCGACGATCGGCCGCGACGATGAGAGCACGCCGCCGAGCGCGTTCGCGAGTTCTTCCACAAGTTCGAGATTGTCCGCCGATTGAATGCCGCGCCCGACGCTGACGAGAATGTCTTGCTTCGTAATGTCCACGTCCGCCGCTTCCGGTTCGATGAGCTGCTTGAAGCGCACGCCCGCGCCGCCGTTGATTGATAACGGCGCTTTGATTTCTTCTACTGGAGCGCCACCGGTTGCTTTGCCGGCATCGGCGCTGAACGAGCCGGCGAGAATCGAAACGACCAGTTGATCGCCGGTCGCTTCCGCGTCGGCGAAGAGTTTGCCGCCATAGATCTGCGCGGTCGCAACAATCTTGCCCTCTTCGACGCGCAGATTGTTGCAGTAGGCGATGAGCGGAATGTTCAACAACGCGGACACGCCCGCCGCGAGATCCATGCCCATCGAGGTATTGCCGATCATCAAGAGGCGCGGCGCGCGTTCGCGGACCAGTTCGCCGAGGGCGTGCTTGTACGCGGTCGGATTGAAATTGGCAAGACGCACGTCCGCGACACACAGCACGCCGTCGGCTTTGCCGAGTTCGTCCGCGAGGCCAGCGCACTGCGAGCCGATCAACACCGCGTACAATTTCCCGCCGAGTGCATCCGCCATCTCGCGCCCTTTGCCGAGCATTTCAAAGGTGATGTCGCTGATCTTTCCTTTCAGTTGTTCGACGACGACGAAAATATCGTTTGACATTGTGCTACTCCGGAATGCGTAAAACGTGAAATGTAAGATTCTACTTGGATTACGTTTTACGATTTACGTTTTACTTCACCAACGCCTTCTCTTTCAAAATTCCAACCACGCGCTCCGCCACCGCGTTCGCATCGCCTTCAATCATCTCCGCGTGCCGACCGCTCTCGGGTTTGAAGAGACGACGGATGCGCACGCCTGCGTCGACCTGACCGTCCGTTGGCGTGACTTGGTTGATCTTCTTTTCTTTCATCATCGCGCGCACCTTGGAAATCGGCGCATAGCGCGGCGCTTGCGGCGCGGCTTGAATGCCCAGCACCGCGGGCAAGTCGACCTCAAATTCCGCGAGCATCCCGCCGGCATATTCCTTTCGCACGGTCGCGACCTTGCCGTTCACCGCGACGCCCGTGACGACGCTGACGTGTGGGATGCCCAGGTACGTCGCGAGCAGCACCGCGTTTTGTCCGTCCAGGTCTTCGACCGACTGGACACCGGTCAGAATCAAATCGTGCGGCATCGTCTTGATCGTCTCGGCGAATAGTTTTGCGGCTTGATGGCTCGTCGCGCCGCCGACGAAATCACCTTCGATCTTGATTGCCTTGTCTGCGCCTTTCGCCAAGCAAGTGAATAGTGTGGTGTCGACTTCTGGCGTGTCGAGCGCAAGGCAAGTAACGGTCCCTCCGTTCTGTTCCTTCAGCAGTAGCGCTTGCTCGAGCGCCCAATCGTCAAACTCGTTGACGACGAGTTTCAAGTAATCGCGATTCAGGCCCGTGCCTTCGTCGTTCAATTCAAGCTCTTCAACCAAGTCGGGTACCTGCTTCATGCAAACGACAATATCCATGGAACCTCCAATGACAAATTACAAATGAGCAAATGACAAATCGGCGAGTTTGTCATTTGTAATTTGCTCATTTGTCATTTCATGCTTTCGTCGACCAACTCGATAATATCTTTCACGACCAATTTGCCTTCGTTGCCGGTCGCTTTCACCGCATCTTCGAAACGCGAGACCTCGAACGGGCAGCAGACCGCAAGCACATCCGCGCCGGTCTCGACCGCTTCCATCACGCGGCGGTCCGACAGCCGCATCTTGGTGTAATCGCGCGAGAATGAGTCGGTCCACATTCCGCCGCCGCCGCCGCCGCAGCAATAGCCGTTCTCGCGGCAGCGTCCCATCTCGATCAAGTCTACACCTGGGATCGCGCGAAGCAAATCGCGCGGCGCGTCGTACTCGCCGTTGTGCCGACCGAGGTAGCACGGATCGTGGAAGGTCACTTTCAGGTTCAACGCTTTCTTCATCATCGGTTTCAGCGCGTCGAGCATCGGGCGCAGAAATTGGGTGTAATGCTGGACGTTGAAATTGCCGCCGTAGTTCGGATAGAGATTCTTGAACGCGTTGAACTCGTGCGGACCGCTGACGACGAGTTTGTTGAACTGGTACTTGTTGAACGTCGCGATGTTCTGCTCCGCCAGCATTTCGAACAAGCCCTTCTCGCCGGCAAGCCGCTGCGAATCGCCGTCGTCTTTTTCTTCGATGCCGAGAATGCTCCAGTCGACGCCGAGCGCGCTAAACACGCGCGCCATCGCGCGCGCGGTGTCTTTCCCGCGCGGATGGTACGACGTGTACGTCGAAACGTACCACAGTACATCTACCGGTCGTTTGACCTGTGCCATGATGTTGACCGGTACGCCGGCGCCTTTCACCCAGTCCGCGCGCTTGCGCGGATTCTCGCCGAGCGGATTGCCGTAGCGCGCGGTGTTCTCCAGCGCCTTCTGCAATTCGGACGGCACCGGTTTGTTCTGGTTGATCGCCACCTCGCGCACGGCGGGCATGATCTTGATCATATTCACTTCTTTGGGACAGACGCGCAGGCAATTCATGCAGGTGGTGCACAGCCACAGGTCGGGGTCTTCTGTCAGATCAACGCCGAGCTGGAGTTTCCGATAGATCTTGCGCGGGCCGTAATCGCCGACCACGTCGACCGGACACACCGGCACGCATTTTGCACATTGATAACAAAAGTCGATCGACTCGCCGCCGTTCAGCGACGCAACGAGATCCAGGTTCGTGAGATCATAATCGGAGATCACGCGCGGCTCGAACATGCGATTCCAATGACCCTTGAGCTCGACATCGCGAATCGTCACGGATTCTTTTTCGACGACAATGGGTCCTTGCTTGACGCCCTTAATCGGCATGATTTCCTCCGGTGATCTTCGCCTTGCGAATTCCGTGCGCCTTTTTGTCCCACACGCCCAGCAACCGCCGCGCCAGTTCGGGCAATTCAGGCATCACCTTGTTGAACTCGTTCGTCATACGCAGGCGCAAAACCGTGTACGTGTAAACGCCATAAACGCAGGCGAGAAAAACATCCGCGCCGAAAGTTTGCTGACCGAGGCGCGTAAACCCTGCGGCTTCGCCTGTCGCGTTCACGAACGCCATCGCCTCGCCGACCCTGAGATACGTTTCGCCGAGCGACGGCGCGCGCAGATCGAAATCGTCCATCGTGACGAGTCGTAGCGATCCAGTTTCGGTGGCGGGATCCCACATCCAGCGCGTCCACAACCAATAGTCTTTGGGACGCGTATAGTGGAGCAGTTCACTTGCCAAATCGTAGCGCACGTTCTCGTCGAGGTCAGCAAAGGCGTCACAAAAACTTGGGAACCGCGCCGCGAGTTCCGCATCGCCGTAAATCAAATCGTGAATTTGATCGCCCAAGTCGTTTTTGGCATGCGCCGCGAGAATCGCATCAGATTTGCGCCGCACCGCGAAAATCATCTTGAACAAGCCGCGCCAATCGTCGCGGGTCAAACGCGAGATTTGATCCGGCGCGAGCGCGGCTTGAAACCGCACGCTCTTTGCTGCGACCTCCTGCTCGATCGCGTCGAGTTCCTCGATTGTGATTTTCTGCATCGCCTCGCGCATGAACTCTTGCGCGCTGGGCGTATCGACGACTTGACCCATAATCAAATCTGCCAAACTTGCCAAATAAGCCAAAGGTGCCAAATCGTTTGGCAAATTTGGCATGTTTGGCTATTTTGGCTTTTTTATGCAGTTACGCGCGCCATCTTGCGCACCAGCGACACCGCTTTCATTGCCGCCGCACCCGCCATGCCGATGCAATCGTCCAAATCCTTGGGACCTGCCGCCGCGCCGGCGACGAAAATACCCGGCACCGAGGTCGCGGTGGGATCGAGCGCATCGTGCGGCACATCGATAAAATGATATTTGTTCTGCTGGATTCCGAAAACCTTTGCCATGTCGCGCGTGCCCTGGCTCGCCTCCATCCCGTTCGAAAGAATCACGATGTCCATCGGCACTTCGACCGGGCGCCCCATTGTTGTATCCTCGCCGCGGATCAAAAGTTTGTCGCCCTGTTTCAAAATCTCGGTGACGATGCCTTTGATGTATTGGACTTTGTATTTTTCTTGCGCGGGCCAATAAATTTCATTTTCCCAGTAGCCGTACATACGCATGTCGATGTAGAAAATAAAGACGCGGCAGTTCGGTACTTGCTGGCGAATCTCAATCGCTTGCTTGGACGCGATGCCACAGCACACTTTGGAGCAATACTCGTTGCCAATGTGACGGTCGCGCGAGCCGACGCATTGAATGAAGCAGACACGCGTTGGCGTTTCGCCGTTCGACGGACGTACGAACTTTTTCTGCTTGAGCAGCGCTTCGGAATCTTGCAGCGTGATCACATCGTCGAATTCATAGTAACCGTACATCTGCGTCTCGCGCCCCGGATCGAAATGCTGAAAGCCGGTCGCGATAATTACGGCACCGACGTTTACGGTATCGCTGTGTCCGTTGCCCTCTTTCGCCAGCGTCACTTCGAAATCGCCGGCTTTGCCGGCGGCGGACGCGACGCGATAGCCCAGACGAATGTCGATAGACTCATGCGCCTTGACGTCCGCGATCATCGCGTTCAACACTTCTTCCGCGTCGCGCATGCCGTGCGTCAGCGCAGCATAGTTCTCCGCGATGGGCGTGCCGCCGAGAAAATCGCGCGCTTCGACCAGGATGACTTGCGCGCCCAAGTCCGCCGCGCCGCGCGCGGCTTCCCGCCCGGCGGGTCCACCGCCGACGACGAGCACCGTGTCGCTTGGCATGTTGCCGGCCGGTTTCTATC
>VFSW01000624.1_pt1 | contig 52243 bp, 45 predicted proteins | sample 5358111 | NCBI WGS metagenome assembly VFSW01 (sample SAMN11554181, study PRJNA540505) | mine drainage metagenome | isolation source: sediment from site ElyBrook_90M | place: USA: Ely Copper Mine, Vershire, VT | collected 2017 | reverse complement strand
GTCGGTGCCAGCTGACTTTCGTTGGTCAGCCATGCTCTGTCGGTCAACACCTAGCCCTCTTTCTACGACAAATGTTGTAGCCACTGTCCGTCAAATGTTCGATCAGACCGCCGCGAAGGCGGTCTTTTTGTTGAGCGGAGTACCATCATTCTTACGATGTAAGAAAACCCCGTTTCCGTTAGGATACCAATGGAATATTGTGGCAATTCACACATCGCACAGAGAGGTGAAAGATGGCGAAACGAATCGGCGTGCTGACAGCAGGCGGCGACGCGCCTGGGCAGAACGTCTGCTTAAAGACGGTTGTCTACAACGCGATCAATCAAGGTTACGAAGTGATCGGCATTCGCAAGGGTTGGGAAGGTCTACTGCATATCGATCCCAACAATCCCACCACGCAGACGGAAAATGCGATGGCGCTGACCAAACCGCGCGTCCGCGACATCGACCGGATGGGCGGATCCTTCCTGCATTCCAGCCGCTTTGATCCGGCGCGCGTCAGCCCATCCGCGGTACCCGCGTTCCTCCAGCTGGCTCCCAGCAACGCGAACCATTGGCTTGACCTCACCGATCAAATCACGCGCGCCATCGACGATCTGGGGCTGGATGTGCTCGTCGTTATCGGCGGCAACGTGACCCTGAATTACGCGGCGCGGCTCAGTCGTGCAGGCGTGCCGGTGATCGGCATTCCCAAATCGGTGCACAACGACGTGAGCGGCAGCGATTACTCCATCGGCTTTTCCACCGCGCTGGCGAGCGGCGTGCGCTTTGTACACGAGCTGCGCGCCATGTCCGGCTCGCGCGAAGAGATTGGCGTGGTCGAAATGTTCGGTCGCAGTTTTGGGCTGACGACGATACTGATCGCGCTGCTGTCCGGCGCGGACCGCGTGTTGATCCCCGAAGTACCGTTCGACCCGGAGCGGCTCGCCGTACTGCTGACGGAGGATCGGCGCAACAATCCGAACAATTACGCCATCCTGATTATGAGCGAGGCAGTCAGCATCGATCCAGCCCAAGCCGCCAAGTACGCGCCGGAACTGCTTCAGCGCGCGAATCCGCGCGCGGCGACGCTGGAAGGCGACGCGTACACAATCGCCGGCGAGCGCGCAATTGGACTGGGCGCGGCAGGCGGCGGCGCGGTCGTGACTGAGATTCTGGAAAAGTTGCTGTGCCAACGTTTGGTCTTCCAGCCGCTGACATACCTGCTTCGGCTGGGTGAGCCGGACGGGCAAGACCTCTTGGGCGCGACCAATTTTGGCACGATGGCGGTCAACCTGATCGCCGCCGGCACCACCGGTCGGCTGGTGGCGTATCGGCGCGGCGACAACTATGTCGATGTGCCGATCGACACGGTCTCCGAGCGCGAAGGCAACATCAATCTCGCCGAGTACTACGACGCGACGATTTGCCGCGCCAAGCCCGGCATCTTGTGGGCGGCGCGAATCTAGTCCCCACCCTTCCCGCGACAACAGAGGGTGAGCGAGGCGCAAAAATGACGAACGGAAATGGCAACGGTCACGAATCGATTGTTCAAGTCAAAGACCTGGTCAAGAGTTTCTCGGTGGGCGGCGGCGAGATCACGATTCTCAAAGGGATTACCTTCAGCGTCGCGAACGGCGAGTTCGTCTCGATTGTGGGACCTTCGGGCAACGGCAAATCGACGCTGCTGAATATGATTACGGGCATCGACCGTCCGACGCAAGGCGAAGTACGCGTCGCCGGCAATACGGTGAACAAGATGAGCGAAGACCAACTCGCGCGCTGGCGCGGGGAGAACCTCGGCATCATCTTCCAGTTCTTCCAAATGCTGCCGGGGCTATCGCTGCTTAACAATGTGATTCTGCCGATGGACCTCGCCGGTTCGCGCAAGTTCAAATCCAAGGAACGCCGCGCGCGCGCGATGCAATTGCTGAAGATGGTTGGGCTTGCCGATCAAGCTAACAAGCTGCCCGCGCAGGTGAGCGGCGGACAGCAGCAGCGCGCGGCGATCGCGCGCGCGCTCGCAAACGACCCGCCGGTGATCGTCGCGGACGAGCCGACCGGCAATCTCGATTCGGCGTCGGCGAAGATCATCTTCGAACTGTTCCAGAAACTAGTCGCCGACGGCAAAACGCTGCTGATGGTCACACACGACAAAGAACTGGCGCGCCAGGTACCGCGCAAAATCGAGATCATGGACGGGCGCATCACGCGCGATGAATACGTTGGCGTCGGAGAGTGGGCAGGACACTAACCCAAGTCAGAAGGCGGAAGGATGAGGGATGAAACGAGGAGAAAACGTGGCAGAGGAGAAGGATCTGAAAGTAAGAACCAAATCGTTCGCCTTGCGCATCATCCGCCTGTATGGTTCATTGCCAGAAACAACCGAAGCGCAAGTGATTGGAAAGCAGGTCTTGCGCTCTGGGACATCGGTTGGCGCACAATACCGTGAGGCGCAACGCGCCAAGTCGGACGCCGATTTCATCAACAAGATTGAGGGTGCCTTGCAAGAATTGGATGAGACGGCGTATTGGTTGGAATTGCTTTGTGAATCCGGAATTCTTGCACAGGAACGATTAACTGCTTTGCGCGCCGAGGCAGATGAATTGATAGCGATCACCGTGGTGAAGAATGTAAAGCGCAAGCTCAAATAGACTTGCATCCTTCCGCCTTCATCCTTCATCCTTCGAGGTTGGCATGGGCGTCATTTGGCAAAAGGTCTGGTTCGATCTCTGGCACAACAAGACCCGCACGCTGCTGGCAGTGATCAGCATCGCGGTCGGCGTGTTTGCCGTTGGCACCGTCTTTGGCATGAATGACCAGATGCTAACGGCGATGGACGCGTCGCACCGGAAAGATATGCCGCAGCACTTTACGATGAACTTGACTCGCCTCATCGACCGGGACACCGCGCTCGCGCTGCGCCAAGTGCCGGGAGTGGAAGATGTCGAGCCGCTGAATCAGATCGCGCTGCGTTATCGTTTCCCCGCCGATAAAAATTGGCATCAAGCCATCGTCCAGATGCGAGACGATTATCGGCAACAGAAATATCAACTCCTCCAGCTCAAAGCGGGCGAGTGGCCCAAGGGAAACGGCATCGGCATGGAGTTCATGCAAGCGGACTATTACAAACTCAACGTCGGCGACCAGGTCATCTTTGAGATCGACAAGAAGGAACGCGCCTTGCCCATCACAGGACTCATCCGCCATCCTTATACGCCACCTCCCGCGATGGGATACGACCTGGCTTTCTTCTTCACCGATGCCGCCGGCATGGAGCGGTTTGGAGTACCGCAGGGACAATTCTCGACGCTGATGGTGCGCGTCACGCCGTATAGTCTGGAGCACGCGAAAGAGGTTGCGTCAGAGATCAAGGATCGACTCGCCAAACAGGACATTGGCGTTGCGGCAACGCAGTACCAAGACCCAAACAAACACTGGGGCAGAGTGTTCATGGATTCATTCGTCTTGGTGCTGAACCTCATGGCAGTTGTCTCTTTGCTGTTGAGTACGGTGCTCGTGCTCAATACCTTCATGGCGCTCATCACACAGCAAACGAACCAAATCGGGATGCTCAAAGCAGTCGGCGGCACCAGCAAAACGGTTATGCAAATCTATCTCGCCGGCGTCCTCGCCTATGGACTGCTGGCGCTCTTTATTTCTTTTCCGCTCGGCGCGTGGCTGGCATTCAAAGCGTCCCAGGGATTTCTCGCCCTGTTCAACATACCCTATCCAATATTTCAGGTCTCGACCAGCGCGGTCGTCTTTCAGCTCGCCGCCGCGCTCATCATCCCGCTGATCGCCGCGCTGTGGCCCATCCTGCACGGCGCTGGCATCACCGTGCGCGAAGCGATGGCGAGTTACGGACTAGGCGCTGACTTTGGATCAGGGCGATTCGATCAATTCATCGAGCGCGTGGGGCGGCGCTTGCTCCCGTCGCACTATGCCGCCGCGCTTGCCAACACGTTCCGCCGCAAAGGTCGCCTGATCCTGACGGAGGCGGTTTTGATTATCGCCGGCGCGATGTTTCTCATGATGATGGCGATGAAGTCGTCTCTCGCCGCCACGCTGGACGCGGAATTTGCGCGACGCGACTATGACCTGACCATCCAATTCGAACGGATGCAGCGGATCGACCGCGCGGTGCCGATCGCGCTGGAGCTGAACGGCGTCGCGAAAGCCGAGATGCGTTTCGCGCATTCGGTCAGTATCCTGAAACAAGGACAGAAAACGAAAGAGGCGGGTATCGCCTCGTATCTCCTCGGCACATCGCCGGAAAACTCGATGTACAAACCAATGATGGTCGCCGGGCGCTGGCTGCAACCGGGCGATGATCGCGTAGTCGTCCTCGAGAAAGACCTTGCCGACCTAAACCATCTTCAAGTCGGCGAGGTCGTCACGCTGGACTTGGCAGAACTGGGGCACAGCGATTGGCAAATTATCGGCATCAGCAAATCGATCGGCACCGGCGAGTTGAGTGTGAACAATATTTATGTGCCCATCGACGCGGTACTGGCGACAACGAATCGGATCGGTCGCGGCGACGGGCTGTACGTCAAGACGCGCCAACACGACGCTGCCAGCGTCAAGTTGGTCGCGGACACATTGCAAGCGATTTATGGACAGCGCAATATGAAAGTCACCGCGATTGCGACCGCGCCGGGAGACCGCTTGCAGATGGAAAGCTCTTTCGCGATCGTTGTCTACATGTTCCTCGCGATGGCGTTTCTCGCCGCGCTCGTCGGCGGTATTGGACAGATGGGTGCGCTCTCTATCGGCGTGATCGAACGGACGAAGGAGATCGGAATCTTGCGCGCGATTGGCGCACGCTCGCGGACGATTATGGGGATGTTCATGCTGGAAGGGATTCTGCAGGGGGCGTTGAGTTGGCTGATCGCCGTTCCTCTTTCGCTGATCGGCGCGCCCTTATTCTCGAATACGATTGGACGCATCATGTTCGGCATCAACCTGGAGTATCGGTATGACTTTCAGGCGGCGCTCGTGTGGTTAATGGTTGTGCTGATCATCGGCATGGTCTCGTCCATCGGGCCAGCGCGCAGCGCGACGCGCGTCAGTGTGGGGCAAAGTCTGGCGTACGAGTAACACAAACAAGTTGTTCATCTACTACCGATTTTCGTAACCATCCAATCTCCCGTACGTGGAGCCAGGTACGACCAAAGTAGATTGCTTGGTCGACCTCTCAAAGGCGCCGCTGCGCTTGTCCACAACCGGCGAGAGATCGGGTGGTTACGTTTTTTGTTTTGATCCGTGTTCACCAGCATCAACGAGTCTCGCTTGCCAACCGTTGAAGATTACTTCGTGATTAATTGTCGCCGACAGTCGTTTGGTAGTGGTACAATATTCCTATGTTCATCAAAACTCACTTGCACTATAATGGCTTTCGGGGTATAATTTTGCTGCGTTTGATGATACCCACAACGACACCGCAGCAATCCGCGTTGCCGTTGTTATATATTGTAGCGGCTCACGTGCCAACATCGGATTGACCGGATTCTTCGGTGGGTTTGCTTGGAGGAAGCGATGTTCTCAAATACGATGAAAGTTACCGCGCTGGCTATGCTGGCTTTGATCGGTTTGTTTGCGCTGGCAGGGCAGAACTCGGCGCAGGCATCTGTCGCGATGGCAGGTACACCAGTTGTGCCAGCGACCGTGAACACCACTGCGCCGGTGACAGCGACTGCGACGTTGACTCCGACTGCCACCGCCACGGCGACCACCGCCGCGCCAACCAAGACCGCGACCACCGCGCCAGCCACGCCGACCAAGACCGCGACTAGTGCACCGGCTACTCCCACCGCGACCTCCACGGCAAAACCGACAGCGAATGCGACGTCGATCAGTACGCCGACGGCACAAGCAACTGCGACCAACACGCCGACGGTGCGCGCAACGGCAACCAGTACTCCGACCAAGCAACCCACCACAACTCCGACGAAGATCCCGACCCGCGCGGCACTTAGCCCGCGCGCGGGAACAGTCAGCTCTATTTCAACTTCATTTGTGGTACAAAATACCAATCCGAGCACTACAGCGAATGTCAGCGCGTCCTTTTACGACACCACCGGGGCACTCACCGGTCCAATCAACGCGACGATACCACCGAACCGAAGCGCGACCATAGATCAACGTGCATCGGGGGGCTTGCCGGGTTCGCCGAGTACGTATCAGGGCGCGGTTGTTCTGTCTTCAAACACACAGCTTGCCTCGGTGGCGAACGAGTACTCGGGGAATGTCAACACACTAGGAACGGGTTTCCGCGCCGACAGCTATACGGGCATTTCGAGTGCGGATGCTGCGACTTCGGTTCTTATGCCGCAACTCTTGAAAAACGTTTTTGATAGCGGTCAGAATGCAACGTACAATTCTCTAATTGCGATTCAGAACACGAGCGCGAGCGCAACAGCGCATGTCACTCTCACCCTGAACAACCAGACGCCACCGATCGGAACGTTCACGCATCCAGGAATTCAGATTCCACCGAACTCGTCTGTGCTCGTTGATATGCAGACAGAGTCATCCATATCTGGCGCCAGTACATTTTATGGGACTGGAACGATTGCGTCTGATCAACCTGTAGCCGTAGTCGTGAATCAAAATGCTGGTGGTGTTCTGACTGTTTACACTGGTTTCACTAATGCGAATGCGGCGACCACGATTTATGCCCCACAATTGCTTAAAAATGTTTACGATTCTCAACAGCAGTTGACATGGGGCAGTGGGATCATGGTCATGACGCTGAATGGGTCTACTGCCAGTGTGACCGCTACATACGTAAACCAACAGAACGGTCACACGATCGTACAAACCAAGACTGCCAACCCTGCTGCGACATTCGACCAACGCTATGATCTCACAACCGAAACTTCGTTCTATGGATCAGTGACCTTAACTTCCAGTACTCCTATCGTGGCGCTGGCTAATATGGTCACCGCTTATGGCGCGAACGGAGTGCGCGCCTCAACTTATCGTGCTCTTACCACTGTGCAAGGGACGAACACTGTGTTCATCCCGCAAATTCTCAAAAACTACGCTGATTCCGGAACAGGCGTAACGTGGGGCACCGGTATTGCCGTAAGACTGTTAAGCGGCAGTTCAGGCACCGTCCAGATTACGTATTACAATAATCAGGACAATGCGGTGCTTACTTCGCCTGCACAAGCTATCAGCCCAAGTAGCCCGATGGTCACATTTGATCAGCGCTTCGATACAACTCTTTCGGGTGAGAGCGTTGTCTACGGCTCAGCTGTCATTAGTTCCACCGTGCCGGTTGCTGCTACAGTGAATGGGGTTGGCGCCGCTGGTACGCCGGGGGATTGCGCGACAACATATGCGGGTGTTAATCAGTAGCAGACAAATAAGCTCGTGAGAATAGGGACCGACAGACACTCGTTTGTCGGTCCTTTTTATATTGATCATGATTCTTGATTTGACATTGCGTCGAAATAAGATAATATGACGTCCTGAATTGTACCAACACCTATAACCAACTCCAAATCATTTCCGCCGCAACACGAACATTGGTCGCTTAAGATTGACCAGAGTCCAAGCATCACGTCTGGAATGTTACAGCCCGAAAGTCTGTTGTTCATCATTCAGCAATTTCCCAAGTAGGAGTCGTAATTGAGCTTGAGCGATCGAACTAGGGCACAACATATCAAGGAATCTAGATTCTCTGTTGCCAGAAATTCCGGTAAGTCGCGTGTGATCGTTGTTTGTCCACCGCAGGGTTGGGTATCACTTGACCTAAATACCTTGTGGCACCATCGCGAGTTGCTTTACTTTATGGTCTGGCGCGACATCAAGATACGCTACAAGCAAACTGTCTTGGGTGTGGCGTGGGCGGTTCTGCAACCATTGATGACTATGATCGTCTTTAGTGTTTTTTGGGGGCACCTCGCCGGTGTATCCTCCGATGGTCTGCCTTACCCAATTTTTTCTTACGCCGCACTATTGCCGTGGCAATTATTTTCGCGCGCCTTGACCGAATCGAGCAATAGTCTCGTTCTTAATCAAAACCTGATCACTAAAGTTTATTTTCCGCGCTTGGTAATTCCTATTTCAGTCATCTTGGCTGGATTAGTTGATTTCGGGATCGCTTTCGCGGTTTTGTTGGGCATGATGGTTTTCTATGGCATATTTCCAAGTGCCGCGATTCTTACGCTTCCCTTTTTTCTCGCCTTGGCGATTGCTTCAGCGTTAGCTGTGGGATTATGGTTATCCGCGCTCAATGTGCAATATCGCGATGTGCGCTATGTTCTTCCGTTCCTTAATCAACTTTGGATGTTCGCGACCCCCATCGCCTATTCGAGCAGTTTGGTTCCGCAAGCATGGCGAACCTGGTATGGTTTGAATCCCATGGTCGGCGTCGTTGAAGGATTTCGTTGGGCATTGCTTGGCACGACCAGCGAAGTTGGCTCGGCCATTGTAGTCTCAAGCATTGTGGTCGTTGTGCTTCTTTTTGGTGGACTGGTCTACTTTCGACGGGTAGAGAAAACATTTGCAGATGTGGTGTAGCCAATGAGCGATCTTGCGATTCGAGTTGAAAATCTCGGCAAACGTTACCAAATCGGTCAGCTTGAGCGGCACAACACCCTGCGCGATAGTTTGATGGAGAGGGTCAATCAACCACTGCGTCGATTGTCATCGTTAGTACGCCAAGGCGGAATCGCCAAGGGGCAAAACAACTGTACGGACTGGATCTGGGCGTTAAAAGGTGTTTCCTTTGATGTCAAGCGCGGAGAAGTCATCGGCATCATTGGGCGCAATGGCGCGGGGAAAAGCACGCTCCTCAAAATTTTATCTCAAATCACCGATCCAACAGAGGGTTACGCAGAAATCCATGGCGATGTCGGTACCCTATTGGAAGTTGGCACGGGCTTTCACGGGGAATTGACCGGTCGAGAAAATATCTTCTTGAGTGGTGCTATCCTTGGAATGAAGAAAAGTGAGATTGAGCGCAAGTTCGATCAGATAGTTGAGTTCGCTGAGGTCGAAAAATTTATCGATACACCAGTGAAGCACTATTCAAGTGGCATGTATTTACGGCTGGGTTTCTCGGTTGCTGCTCACTTGGAACCCGAGATCTTAATTGTAGACGAAGTGTTAGCCGTGGGGGATGCACGTTTCCAGGAAAAATGCTTTGACAAGATTGAAAAGATGGGACAAGAAGGACACACGGTACTGCTTGTTTCGCACAACATGCCGGCGATTACACGTTTGTGCTCAAGAGCTATTTTATTGAACGCCGGCAAAATATTGGGAGACGGCGCTTCGCATCAGATCACCGGTCAGTATTTGTCTTCGAGTTTTGGAATTACCGCGACACGAGAATGGCATGACCTAAATCATGCGCCCGGAAATGATGTCGTGCGCCTTTGTGCGGTCAATGTGCACACGGAGGATGGTCGTATAACCGAAGCGCTGGATATCCGAAAGCCGATTGGAATTGCAATGGAGTACGAAGTACTCAAGCCAGGTTACGTACTCATGCCCAACTTTCACTTTTATAATGAGCAAGGACTTCATCTTTTTTTTGCGGGTGATGCTGACCCGGCTTGGCGTGGCAAATTCCGGTTAGTCGGACGCTATCTCAGCACTGCATGGATTCCGGGTAATTTGCTTTCAGAGGGAACGGTCTTCGTGGCAGCGACGATTGTTTCGCTTGACCCAGTCACAATCCATTTCTTCGAACGCGATGCGGTTGCCTTTCAAGTCATTGATAGTCTCGATGGTGATTCCGCGCGCGGCGATTATGCCGGGGCGATGCCCGGCGTAATTAGACCGCTACTAAAATGGACTACACAATTCATTTCTGCCGGCTGATTTCAAAACATCGATGGATCAGACACGAGCTATGCCGGGAATTTCTCGCTTGATCAAGACAATCAAAGAGAGCTTTTGGCTCTTATCGCATGTAGGTGAACTTCGAGTACGAATTTCCGAAATGTATGCCTTCATGCAGAACGCGAGCCAGCAGAATCAACAACAAAGGTGGCTTGAAGCGGGCGATTTACGCGCGTTCGAGCGGCAAGTCTATTCTCAAAATGGAGAGGATGGAATCATTCAGGAAATCTTATATCGAATCGGCACGAGTCGCGGATTTTTTGTAGAATTCGGCGTCGAGTCTGGTATTGAATGCAATTGCGCTCGCCTCGCACTGGAAGAGCATTGGGATGGGGTTTTCATCGAATCCGACGAGACGCATTTCAAAGAACTCCGCAATCGCTATCGCGACTTCAAGGGCGTCCAATGTGTCAATGCGTGCGTGACCTCCTTGAATATCGAAACGCTTCTTGAAGCCAACCATGTGCCACCAGATTTTGATCTCCTTTCGATTGACATAGATGGGAACGATTATTGGGTTTGGTCAGCGATCACACGATGGCATCCTCGCATTGTAGTTATTGAATACAACGCGGCTTTGCCACCGACCCAAAAACGGGTGATGCAGGAAAACATCAATCACCGGTGGGACGGAACGAGTTATTATGGCGCGAGCTTGGCTTCGCTCGCGGCACTTGGCAGAGAGAAAGGTTACGAACTCGTAGCTACGAACTCGCGTGGGGTGAATGCATTCTTCGTTACGCAAGAACTAGTAACCTGCGACAAATTTCTCGACCCGCATGTGCACTATCACTATTCACCGCCAAGCTACGGAAATTATCTCGGTGCACATCCACCTCGAAGTGGTCCTTGGATCGAGAAATGAGACGCGCTCAAAGCGTACATGAGCATGGACTATTCCATCGAAAGCGCCGAGGCATATAAGTGGTCATCGGTTACTGGTAACCTCAATCCTGAGCGTCTCTCACACCTTGCCACTTTTTTATGCGGAAAGCAAATTCTGGATGCGGGCTGTGGCGGTGGCGCCTTTGCGCATTTTCTCGCGCAAAAAGGATACGACGTTATCGGAATTGACAACCATTCTGAATTCCTTCAAATGGCACGTCAAAGGCACAACGATGGACGTTACGTCCAAGCCGATATCTGTAATTTGCCGTTTGCCAACCAAAGTTTCGATTGTGTATATTGTTTCGATGTTTTAGAACACGTCGATGATGTGATGGCTCTCCGCGAGTTAGCGCGCGTGACGAGACGGCGTCTCATCGTTGCTGTGCCGAAACGGGACGAGATCATGCCTCGATTTGGTCTCACTTTTTTTCACTACCAAGATCGAACGCACTTGAGGGATTATACGGATAACTCGCTCAGGCAGCTCGTGACGGGAGTCGAGCACTCACAAATCCAAATTTTTCCGGAACTTGCGATTCCTATACAAGCCCTGGTCTCAACGATGCTCGAACCGGAGCAACTAGGTCTGAAAACTTTGCAAAGAAAAGTTTCCCACTTCTTTTTGAGGAGGTTGATTAGCCAGGCGGCGTTCAAGTCGGTATATGAGGGCTTGGTAGCCGTCGTGGATTTCTAATCATTGCAAAAGTCCCCAGTCCATTATTCCAAGTTGCACTGCCGGAAGGATACACGAGTCCCTGATGGTCAAGTCATATATGCCGAAGATCGGAATCAAGAATTTTGTGAAACATCGGTTTCCAAAGGTTGCTACCAAAATACTAGGGTTACCAGTGACCGATGACCACTTGACTGCCTTTGTGTTTACACAATTCTCGAGGACGGCGAAGGACGTCGTTTCTCTTTTGTTGTTTTCAGACAATGCTTCCAAGCATCTTCCCATTCCACCGCCGAACTTGATTACGCTAGTTGCTGGAACTGCCGACGTCTTTTGGTTTCTTGAAGGTGGGCGGCGCGGCGCGAAAAGCATGTTAGATATTCTGAAAAAAAATGGGGTGATGGTAAAATCACTGGGGGCGATTCTTGATTTTGGTTGCGGTTGCGGTCGTGTGATTCGACACCTGAGTTCTTTGAAACACACGCAGGTCTGTGGTACAGATTACAATCAACAGCTCATTGATTGGTGCAAAGGCAATTACCCTTTTGCGACGTTCCGGACTAATCATTTGGCTCCACCGCTGGATTACAGAGATGGAGAATTCGACATGGTCTACGCACTTTCGGTATTCACACACCTAACCGAAACGCTGCAACACCAGTGGATCAATGAGCTGTACCGCGTGCTCAAGCCCGATGGATATCTTCTGATTAGTACGCATGGAGAATATTATCTAAACCAATTGACGCTGCGGGAGCAACAGATTTTTGCCATGGGACGTTTGGTTGTTAGAGACGAAGTTGCCGCTGGGACAAATAATTGTAGCGCCTATCATCCAACGACGTATGTTAGAGAAACACTCACAAAAGGATTCCAACTTGTCGATTTTGTTAAAGAGGGGGCTGCCGGAAACCCCTATCAAGATCTCTACTTGTTAAAAAAACTATAGAAATGGATTCGCAACGACTTGAGTCTCGGACCGATTGCGATGAAGATTGTTTTTGATATCTCCATCCTTGGCATAGGGAATGTGGTTCCCCATGTACGCGCCGGCACATTCAGGTACGTTGAGAACCTCGCCTACGGACTGGCAAAATCAGTGGACTGTGATTTATCGTTCTGTGCTTTCAGACCATTGGGGCAGGTGAATGGCTGTGCCTATGCACTGAACTATTTGCATGATAATGCGCAATTAAGTCAAGTGCCAATTGTCAAGCCGCCACTGATAACACCGAAAATAGCTGCTAAACGGTTTCTCGACCACCAAATCAATCTATTGAATGATTCAATTAATAGCGCCAACCGGTTCGCGGTCAAACAACTCCATCTCAGAGCTGCCAGGCGGATGTTAGACTACACTCGAAGGAAAATTGACGCACCGCCTGCCAAGGAAATGCCCAAGCAATTCAAGGGATTTGAAATTTTTCATTCTCCGTCTAATTTTCCTTTGCCTGAACAAAGAAATGGCATCAAAAGAGTGAAGAGATTTGTTACCATATACGATATGGTCCCAATCATATACCCTGATCTTTTTGACTTTGATGTCAAGTCGTCGTTCAGCGCGCTGATCGACAGCTTGAATTGGGACGATTGGGTGATTTGTATCTCGCATTCAACGAGGAATGACTTCTTGAATCATTTCAAACACATTGATCCATCAAAGGTAATTGTTACACACTTGGCAGCATCTAATCTTTTTTATCGTTGTACCGATAAAGAGAGAATTGCAAGCGTACAGAGAAAATATGGAATTCGCCCGGACACACAATATTTCTTGAGCGTGAGTACTCTTGAACCACGCAAAAACCTTAACCGCGTGATTGAAGCCTTTTCTCAGTTTGTTCAGGAATACCCTACTAAGGATGTGGCTGTTGTATTGGTAGGCGCGAAAGGCTGGAAGTATGAATCGATTTTTTCGAGCGTCATCCAAAAGGATTGGCTAACAGACCGCGTGTTATTTACCGGATATGTGCCGGATGAAGATCTTGCGCCTTTGTACACCGGGGCGATTGGCTTCATTTACCTTTCCCTATTCGAAGGCTTTGGCTTGCCACCCCTCGAAGCGATGCAATGCGGAACACCGGTGATTGCGTCAAACACATCGTCGCTTCCGGAAGTGATTGGGGATGCGGGCATATTGCTTGATCCGACCGATCGCGACGGCTTGGTTCAATCGCTTCGGATGCTATACAGCAGTCCAGAAGCGCGAGCGAACATGTCTAGCAGATCCTTGAAGCGCGCCTCACAGTTCAGTTGGGACAAATGTGTACAACAAACAATTGCCGGGTACAGGGCAGCACTTGAGAGTTGATTATGGATAAAACGGCATAATAATCATGCTACAGTTATCAAAGATGACCACCTTGGATCAGGTGCTAATCGTTATCCCGGTTCACAATAGCTTGTCGTTCACAATTGGCTGCCTCGACTCACTGCACACGGCTAGTGTATCGCCATGCAATATTCTCGTCGTTGACGATGGATCGACCGACGAGTCGGCAATTCGGATCAAGGACCGTTTCCCTCAGGTTAACATATTTGTACAAGCAAACCTAGGCTATGCAAAAGCAGTTAACGTAGGATTGAAATACTCCCTGCAAAAGGAATATCGATACACCTGGCTCCTTAACAATGACACAATCGTGCCAGCAGACACTCCACGCAATGTGTTGGATTTTATGGAAGATACAGCAAATGCACGAGTTGGCGCGTGTAGTCCGCTCATCTACTCTATGGAGAACCCAACTCGGGTAGATTTTGCCGGTTTGTTGTTGTACCGCTCAGCGTGGACTATTCGCCACATCGATGATCCACAAGTTGGTGAACATGCCTTTGACACGCATCCCGAGTCTGTGGTTCTTTCTGCACGAGCCCTGTTTCTCCGGAACGCTGCGGTACGCGATATAGGGTTATTCGACCCTACATTTTTTATGTACTGGGAAGATGTCGACTATTGTATGAGATTGTTGAATGCCGGCTGGCACTTGCGGCTGCTACGCTCCACCACTATTCTGCACAAAGGTTTTGCCAGTTCTGGCGGAGAGACTGGGCCCTTTGCTTTGTACTATTTTACGCGCAACCGATTCCTGATGTGGCGAAAACACACTCGCGGACGGATTGATCAAGCAGTTACGCTTACGAAAATGCTGATTACAACTGCCTTTCAAATGACAATACCCTCAGTACGGCATATTCCCAAGGTTCGGCGTGCCTTTGCCTTGGGCGTGCTTGATGGATTGTTGGGATATTTTGGAAAACGCCATGAATGGCGCGAGCAATGAGTCACTTCATAACCAACAGGTGCAAAACTAACGTACAAGCGCGAGAAAAACGCATTTTTCAGCGTGAAAACGTAGAACAAAGTTTCGGTTTGTACGTGAGTTTTGCACCTACTGTTCATAACAGGGAAATAGTATGGAAGTCGTAGTTGACGGCATAATCTACGAGAAACCCTCCTCCTATCGTGGACTGACGCGAATGTTTGATGAGGTCCTTCCGCGCATGTGTGATCTCGACGCTTCCCTTCGTATTCGATTATTGGCACCCCGGAAATGGATCCCCTCATCACCCTCTCACCCACAAATCCATTTGCAGACTTATCCGCTCGTCTATCGCGTGTATCGGCTTGGACGATACCTGGGACCAATCGTTCCGAAGGTTAAGGCACAGTTGAGAAAGATCTCGCCGGCTTCCGTAGAACAGCCAGGAACGTATATGCAAGCCCTTTGGCTTGGAAAAGGCCAAGAGCGTATCTGGCACTCGACCTACTACACGTTCCTGCAACGATGGGAAGGACCAATTATTATGACCGTTGCCGACATGACCTTTGAACGGCTACCCCAGCTATATCATGGCGCGGCATATGATTATTTTCGAGAACACAAGAGACGTTGCATTATGAAAGCGGACGCGTTGACTTGCATATCTGAAGCTACAAAACGCGACATTCTGGAATTTTATGGAATCCCAGAAGCCAAGATTCACGTCACGCCTCTGGGGTACAGCCGCTCTTTTCGAATTCTGCCAGATGCAGAATATTCGCCCATTTTTCGGAGCGGCAAACCATTTCTGCTTTACTTGGGCAATCGTTTTCCGCACGAGAATTTTGAAACCCTTTTGCGGGCGTACAGTCGCTGGCATTTGTCCAAGGATATTGACCTTTTGATTGTCGGCACCAAGTTAACGCGTAATGAGGTTCGCTATTTCGTACAACTAGGAATCGAAGGTCGTGTACATACACTTCAGAATTTGAATGATTCTGATTTGGCTTTGTTGTATAACCGAGCAATAGCTCTCGTCTATCCCTCTCTACACGAGGGCTTTGGCATCCCGCTACTCGAAGCGATGGCTTGCGGCTGTCCAATCGTCGCATCACGTATTCCTTCGAACATCGAAGTCGGGGGCGAATGCCCTATCTTTTTCGAGCCTATGGATATTGAAAACCTGTGTAGCGGATTGGACAATGTCGTGTCGGAAGGACGGAATTCAAAACGGGCGCGAGTTGGATTTGAACGCGTCAAGCGCTATTCATGGGATGAAACAGCAAAACAGACACTGCAAGCCTACCGATCATTATTGTAACCAATCTCGCCAGCATACTCCCGCCCCTACTTCAGAACACCGCCACGTTACGCTCGGGGAAACATCTGATGCGAATCGCCATTGACGCTACCGCGATCCCCACCCAACGCGTGGGCGCGGGCAACTATATCCTGAACCTCGCGCGTACGCTGATCCAAATCGACCGCGAGAACGAATATGTGATCTTCGCCCAAGCCAGCAACGTGCCTGATTTGGGCAACTCACCCGCGAACGCCAAAATCGTCTCCTTGGCTTGGTTCTCGCGCTTGCAGCGTATTCTGTGGGAACAGGTCTTGCTCCCTCGGCAGATCCGATCGTTCGGCATCGACGTCTTGCACTCGCCGCATTACACCTTGCCTGTCACCGTTCCCTGTGTCTCTATCGTGACGTTCCACGACATGACTTTTTTCCTCTATCCACAGATGCACCAGTACTATAAAAGAATCTTTTTTGGCGCCATGATCCAGATCGCTGCCAAGCGCGCAAACGCCATCGTTGCGGATTCTGAGAGCAGCCGGCAAGACATTCTCCTGCTTTTAGACGTCAATCCCAATCGGGTGTTTACGGTGCCGCTCGGCGTCTCTCCAGCTTATCACCACGTTGACGACCGCGAGTCGCTCGAAAGCATACGTCGCAAGTATCACCTCCCGGAACGCTTTCTGTTGTATGTCGGTGTGCTAGAGCCGCGCAAGAATCTGCCCGTGTTGGTGCGCGCGTACAGATCGCTGGTGAATCGCGGTATCCCGCATTCACTGGTCATCGTCGGTCGCAAGGGATGGATGTACGATCAACTGTTTCAAACCATCCGGGATCTCGATCTCGCCAGCCGCGTCATTTTCACCGGCTATGTGCCGGAAGCTGAGTTACCGCTCATTTACAGCACGGCAGACCTGTTTATCTATCCGTCGCTCTACGAGGGCTTTGGACTGCCCGTGTTGGAGGCGATGGCGTGCGGTGTGCCGGTGGTCACCTCCAATATTTCCTCAATGCCCGAGATCGTGGGTAACGCGGGAATCCTTGTCGATCCGCGTCGTATGGACGAGTTAGCAGACGCCGTCTTCCGCATCTCGACCAATCGCGATTTGCATGACGAACTGGCGCACAAGGGTGCCGTGCGCGCCCAACTGTTCTCATGGGAGCGCACCGCACGAGAAACGCTCGATGTGTATCGAAGGGTAGCTAATGCAAAACGAGCGTGAATCTTTAGCCAGTCCGGTTGCTCCTGAGGACGGTATAGCCAAGTTCCGTCGATTCCTGCTTGGGGGCATGGTGCTCGCTTTGTTCTTTCCTGCCCTAGCTATTGCCACCGTCGGCGGCAGTGGCATTCAGGTCTATATTATTTTTTTGGTTCTGGCGTGCGCCCTGGGTGCGCTTGAACTCGTCCAAGGCAAATTATCGTTCCAACTCAAGCGCAGCCATTGGCTGCTTTTGGCTCTCCTCATCGTCGCAACAGTGCTGATCTCTAGGGCGTCTGCTGCCCCCATGGGTGGTTGGGCTATCAATCCGTTGACCAAGACACTGCGGCAACTCGTCTTTCTCTATTCCGGCGTCGCGGTTTATATCAGCGTTACCTATCTGCTCCGTACAGAAAACGATCTGCGGCTTGCAGTGACTATGCTCTTTGTGGGCGGCTGGTTCGCTCTGATTTACAGCATTGGCGAGACCCTAGACTTTTTTCACCTCACGCCGTGGTTCGATTGGGTCGATCATGTGATCAGGAATAACCCTAGCTTCGATTTGTCCATCACAGAGCACCTATTTGGTCTTGTGCCGAGGTTGCATAGTTTTGCGCCCGAGCAATCCGATCTTACTCTGCTGCTTGCGCTTCCTTTGAGTCTTGCTCTGTCTGCTCTCTTGGTCGCGCACGGCACAAGATCGAAATCGTACTATCTCTTGGCTTGCGGTCTTGGCCTCGTGTATATAATCTCTTTTTCTCGCTTAGCGATTGTCGGTCTGCTAATAACGTTCCTGGTGATTGTCTTGCTCGTCGTGAAATCTCGATACGCGTCTCTGCTCCGTTTCGCGCCGCTCCTGCTCGGCGTTTTTATGGTATCTGCTGTTGCGCTCGGTGCCTCCTCGACCGGAAGGCCGGAGAACTTGTTATCTTATGGGACTGACCAATCGATTTACACTCGCGTGGTGACCCAGATTATTGCGCTCGATGTGTGGAGCAAGAATATCCTTGGTGTGGGCTGGGGGCTTTTTGGCTATTATTTTCAAACGCGCGTGACGCCCTACCTGCTGCCCAATGCCACCGAACTACATACTTTTGTTTTTTCAAACTCTCGTGCCTGGGTCCCCATTCACGACGTCTATCTCCGATTCGCGACTGAACTTGGGATTGAAGGACTAGCCCTCTTTGGAATACTCGTCGGTATCATTGGGGTCAAGTCTTTTCGCGCGGCGCAGGCGTCGCTCAAAAAACCATCGTCATTCGTTCCCGTAGCGACCCTTGCCACCTTCGCCGCAATTCTCGTGACGGGTTTAATGGCGGATTTTACCGTGTTCGGTATGTTCTGGTTTCTCTTGGCGTTTGTCGAGCGAGTGGCTGATGTAACGCTGGCAAATCGCCAACAAGCAGTCCCTTCTGGTTAAGGTAACTTTACCGCCCGGAGCGGGCGACATTTGCGAAGAGAATCACTTGGGGTATAATCAGGCACATTCAGTTCGCGAGGTTACACTCCATTTGATCATGATGAAGAAACGCCACCGGTTGAAAGGCGGCTAGACTGCCAATCGGTTATGAACAAATAGTGCTTATCCAATGAAATATTTTCACAAATTCGCGTTCTTTGCGTCCTTCGCGGTTAAACTGTTTCGGCTTGTCCGAGTTAGGTAGAATGTAGGTAGGAAGACCTTTTGCCTCTGGCAAACGCAGGTTACGTCCAGTTCACCCTTAAAGAACATAATCGCTGCCATCCCCAATTGGCAATGTCAGATTTCAGATCGTTACGCTTCGCTCCGCTCTGCGTGACAAACTGTGAACCGATCAGGAATTTGCTAAGAACCTGTCTGAAAACTCACGCAAAGCCGCAAAGTCGCCAAGAAATTTATCTAAACCCTTTGCGTCTTTGCGAGAGATCCAGAACTTTTCAGACCGGCTCTAAGAAAAAAAGATTCTGAACCTTGGCGACCTTTGCGCTCCATCGGAGGACACGAGATGGTTGTCAAGACACTTGAGAAAAAGCGTCTGTGGACGTTTGACGAGTTGGCTGCCAAGACGCCCGAAACAAACCAACCTACCGAATTATGGGATGGAGAATTGATCATGGCACTTGCGCCTACTCCTCTGCATCAAAGAATCTCTTTCCGTCTAGCGCGGCTTCTGGAACAGTTTGTATCGGCGCGTCAACTGGGTGAGGTTATGGTTGCGCCTATCGACGTTGTCCTGACCCAGCGGCGGGTCGTGCAACCGGACATTCTCTACATCTCCAACGCCAAGCGCGCTATGATTCAGGATCGGATTCGCGGCGCTCCCGACTTGATCGTCGAGATCGTATCGCCGGGAACCTGGCGGCGCGATCATGTGGACAAACGGGCACTGTACGAGCAATTTGGCGTTACCGAGTATTGGATCGTGGATCCCGAGGCAGAAACGATAGAGGTGCTGGCATTGGAGCAAAAAAGTTATCAACTGGTTGGTCGCGTGGGTCCTGGCGAAAGAGCAACGTCACGGCTGCTCGTCGGGTTCGAGGTCGCGGTGATCGAGGTCATTGGATAGTCAAAATGGAGCACTATGTACTCTGTATTTAACACAAAGAGTAATCTTCAAGCATTTCGCGAGTTGATCTCCCTTCTGACCAGACATCGACAACTCACCCTGGCTTTGGCAAAGCGTGAGATCGGCGAACGCTACAGCGGCCAGTTTTTCGGCACCTTCTGGACCATTGGGCATTCGTTGACACTGATGTTCGTTTACATTTTTGTTTTTGGCTGGGTGTTCAAAACACAAATCGGCGGTACGGCGGACCTGCCGCTCGATTACACGACGTATCTTCTCGCTGGCTTGATCCCGTGGTTGGCGTTTCAGGAGAGTATGGCTAAAGCCGGGACTGTTATCGTCGCTAATGCGAACATTGTAAAACAAGTCATCTTTCCGATCGAAGTCTTGCCGGTTAAGGGCGTTGTTGCCACGCTCGTTACCGAGGGGATTTTCTTCGCCTTGCTTGCCGCGTACACGCTGATCACACATCACGCGTTGCTCTGGACGTACCTGCTGCTGCCGGTGCTGTTTGTCGTGCAAGCACTTGCGATGATTGGCGTGAGTTATCTGCTCGCGGCAGTCGGCGCATATTTTCGCGACGTAAAGGATTTTGTGCAGGATTTCAGCACTGTGGCATTTTTTATCATGCCCATGCTCTACGTCCCAGAATCGGTCCCGGCTGCCGTGCGCGGCATCCTCTACGTGAATCCATTCAGTTACATGGTCTGGTCCTATCAGGATATTCTCTATTTTGGTTATTTGCGGCACCCGTATGCGTGGGTCGTTTTTATTGGATTGAGTCTTTTTGTCTTTGTATTCGGCTATCGTGTCTTTCGCCGTCTCAAGACGATGTTTGGAAATGTGCTATGACTGACTCGCACGAGATTGCCATCCGCGTTGCAAACCTCTCCAAGATGTTCAAGATGTATAACAAACCAGCAGACATGTTCTGGGAACTGGTGACGAACAAGCCGCGTTATAAACCATTTTGGGCGTTGCGCGACGTGTCGTTCGAGGTGAAACGCGGTCAGGTCGTCGGCATCATGGGACGGAATGGCGCGGGCAAGAGCACCCTACTCAAGATCATCACCGGCACGCTCGACAAGACGGCGGGCGAGGTGATGGTGAATGGGCGTGTGTCGTCCATCCTCGAACTGGGCACCGGGTTTAGCATGGAATACACCGGGCGCGATAATATCTATCTTGGCGGGTTGATGGTTGGGCTGACGCATGAAGAGATCATGCACAAGATGGATTGGATCATCGAGTTCAGCGAATTGGAAGATTTCATTGACCAGCCCTTCAAGACTTATTCCACCGGCATGCAGGCGCGCTTGACGTTTGCGACGGCGATATGTGTTGATCCGAACATTTTGATCGTGGACGAAGCGCTATCCGTCGGCGATGCGAAATTCCAGCGCAAGAGTTTTGCCAAGTTTGAAGAATTCCGCACGTCTGGACATACAATTTTGTTCGTCTCACACGATGCGAATACAGTCAACCAGATTTGCGATCACGCTATTCTATTGTCTGAAGGTCGGTTGATCGATCAAGGTGTGCCCAGAGACATCACGCGACTTTATGAGCGGATGTTGTTTGGGAGCGAAGCAGACAAAACGACAGTCATGCAGATTCCGGCACAACAAACATCGGAACAAACCCAGTTGCTTCAGCTGGAAAAAGAAAAACGAGTTGAAGCAGACCGCCAAGCGTTGATGCAAACTCTTGCTATGCAAAGCGATAGTTCAGACGGTGTACGGTATGGGGGCAAGCAAGCGGAGATTATTGATTGTGGTATCGTTAACGAACGCGGTGAGCGTGTAACCCAACTTGAGACCGGCAAGAATTACACACTCTTCTCGCGTGTGCTGTTTCACGAGGAGATTAACGACATCTATCTGGGATATGGCATCAAAACGGTGAAAGGTGTTGAAGTCTTTGCGGTCAATACGCGAGTTCAAAAGGTACAGATTCCACTGCAGAAAAAAGGTAATATTGTTGAGGGACAGGTGGATGTGCGAATGTGGCTAGCGCCAGGCGATTATTTCTTGACGGTCGGCGCATGGGGGCTGCACGCAAGCTCGCATTATGATCGACGTGTAGATGCGATTCATTTTCAGGTGATTGGTGATTGTCGTTTGTTACCGCAATCGCTCGTGAACTTGGACGCGGTCATTACGACCAAGCAATTGGCGACTATTGTTTAGATCAAGGGCAAACTATGGCAATTCTACTCAAATGTGGTGCAATCTTTCTCCATATTCCCAAGACGGGAGGAAACTGGATCGCTGATGTTTTGGAAGACCAAAATTTAGTCTTTGCACATTTTGGTGAGAAGCATGCCAATCTGACGCAAATTCTTGAATTTGAAAAATGGTTTCGTGTGACATCCAAGTATTCGAAACCCAACAAACCATTCTTCAAGTTTTGCTTTGTGCGTCATCCCTTGACATGGTACGAATCATGGTTCAAGATGCAGACTACCCAAGGTTGGCCCAATTGGGGAGACGATTCAAATATTTGGCATCCCAACGCAATGCTAGATGGTTTGGACAGTCCAGATTTTGAGATATTCATTACGAACGTGTTAAAGCGCCGTCCAGGATACGTGACTGAACTATATGGTTGGTACACGACTCCCGGCATCCATTTTGTGGGAAGATACGAAAACCTTGCTGACGATCTTATAACTGTGTTGAAATTCTTGAATGTGCGATTTGACGAGGAGAAACTCCGTAAATTCAAGCCAGTTAACGTAAGTAAACCGGCGGACATCCGTTGGGCGCAAGTCCTTCAAGAGACAGTCGAACGAACAGAATATGCCGCGTTTAAGCGTTTTGGATACAGGACGGAAATTTATTTGCCGGGTGAATCCGAGCGTCAAGATTTTATTCCACGTTTCTCATTCGAAGCGACTCAGATCCAACTTGAAAGACCTTTTTCGAAAGATAATGGATGGGGTTGGCACGTCTCTATGCCTCAATTCGCGCATCTGGCAGATGATACATCTGATCCGTATCGCTCTCCTCTAGTGTTATTGGAAGATGGACATCCATCACCCTTTGCTCATGCACTTCATGATGATATTTGTAACATAGGGCGAGGGCGCTTTTCACACTGGAAGTCAAATTTGTATTTCTCGTCTACAGATAATTCGGATCCAAATGCCAATGGACGTACCTACCGAATCCGGTTTCAATTTGGGGCCACCGACAATCTATTGACGACTACCCTTGGCATGGCGCAATAATAAGGTTATGGATACACCTCCACATTCAATTGCTTCAGAGACAACGACTCAGATATTGCCGTTCAATCTCGATCAATTCATCGCGGCGTATCGCCAAGTTACTGCTCAATTCGGCTATGCACCGGTCATTCGACCAGGCAAAATTGAACTATTGGATTGGGACTTGGAGTATGTGTGCGGGCCTGCACTAGCCACCTTTATTGACCAAATTCTCGTTCGTCAGCTGAATGATTTTATTCCAGACAACGACCACCCGCTGATTCTCGATTGTGGTGCGAACATTGGATTCACCGTTTTGAATTACAAGCGTCAGTTTCCGCGAGCCAGAATCATCGCATTTGAACCCGACCCGCAGTTCGCACCGGTCTTGCGGCGAAATCTTGAACAGAATGGTGCCGGTGATGTTCAAGTTGTCGAAGCCGCCGCGTGGATTCGCGATGGTCAAGCCCGATGGCTTTGCGAGGGGATTGATGGTAGTAGAATTGTCGACGCCGAGCAAGAGACATCAGGCATTGTCTCAGTGCGAACAGTTGACCTTGCAAATTACCTTACCGAGGCAGTGGATTTGCTCAAGATGGATATTGAAGGCGCGGAATATGAGGTCGTCGCTCATCTGGGAAATCGCCTGCAAAACGTCAAGAACATCCTGGTCGAATGTCACCTAGATCAAACAAAGATAGTGCCGTTTGGCAACTTGTTGTGTGTCTTGGCAGATGCCGGTTTCAATATGAGCGTGAATTCATTCGGCGACTGGCGCGACTTGATTCGCCAGACGCCGGTCTTGCCGCCTCACTGGGAGCAGTACTTGCTTGTAACGGGCTGGCATGGTTCTATTCCGTTAGCTTCTCAAGAGAGATCCCTTTTGCCGTATACCGGCGTGCAACCAGAAATTGCGTTGCGCGAGGCGCGCGCCGAATCGCAGGAACTACGGAACGCGCTCTCATCCGAGCAATCTGAATTGCAATCGCGCCAAGTCGAATTAGCCGCGCGCGAGCGGCAATGGCTTGAATCACTTCGCGCCTATATGGTCACTGGTCGAGGTTTGCTCAACCGTCGTGTGCTAACAGTGCCGTTCATGCGTGCGGGTGAGCATGGCTGGGTCGTTGCACTGCCCGATCTCAGACATGACGCAGATAATCAGCAAAACCCAACACGCTCGACACTGGTACTTTTTGAAAATGACAACTTGCTTGGTCCCGCCCACAGCTTGCACGATGATATTCGTAAATTGGGCGGTGGGCGCTATTCGCATTGGACAAATGCGCTGTACATTTCCACGCCCGACAATTCTGACCCAAACACCAATGGACGCAAATACAGCATTGTGTTTGTAGACCAGAAGCATCAGAAAGAGTCTCAATAATGTGTGGTATCAGCGGCATCTTGTATTATGATCGCGCACGACCCGTCGCGCCGGAGTTGGTTGCACGGATGAACCATGTCCTCCACCACCGCGGACCAGACGATGACGGCGTGTGGACGTGCGCGAACGTCGGCTTGGGGCAAGCGCGTTTGTCCATCATTGACCTCAGCCCGCTCGGTCATCAACCGATGTCGAACGAGGACGGTTCGATTTGGATTACCTTCAACGGCGAGATTTACAACTTTCCTGAACTGCGCGACGAGTTGATCAAGAAAGGGCATACCTTTCGTTCGCGCACGGATACAGAAACGATTCTGCATCTGTGGGAAGAAGAAGGCGAACGGTGCGTCGAGCGTCTGCGCGGGATGTTTGCCTTCGCGCTATGGGATGAGAACAAACAAACACTCTTTCTCGCGCGCGACCGCGAAGGGAAAAAACCCTTGTTCTATGCCGCGCTGCCGGATCGCTTGATCTTTGGCTCGGAGATCAAGGCAATTTTGCAGGACCCGGATTTCAAATGTGTGCCAGACCTGCAAGCGATCCATCACTATCTCGCGTTTCAATCGGTTCCTGCACCGCTCTGCGCGTTCGAAGGCATCAAGAAATTATCGCCCGCTCACACGCTCACCGTGACGAATGGGCAGATGCGCCTGCGCCGCTATTGGAAATTGTCGTACCGCGATAAACTGCCGATCACATCTGTCCAAGACGAGAATGCCTTGCAGAATGAAATCATCGAGCGTTTGCGCGAGGCAGTACGGATTCGTTTGATCAGTGATGTGCCGCTTGGCGCGTTCCTTTCTGGCGGGATTGATTCGTCCATTATCGTCGCGCTGATGGCGGGCTTGATGGATCAGCCGGTCAAGACATTTTCGATTGGTTTTACGTACGAGGAATACAACGAACTGCCGTATGCGCGAATGATCGCGGAGCGGTACGGCACCGATCATCACGAATTCATCGTCACGCCGGACGCGCAGGCGATTTTTCCAGAACTCGTGTGGCACTATAACGAACCGTTCGCTGATTCATCCGCGATTCCAACGTACTATGTTTCCAAGATGGCGCGGCAGCACGTCACGGTGGTGTTGAGCGGCGACGGCGGCGACGAGAACTTTGCGGGCTATCCGCGTTATCAGAATCAAGGCGAATACGCCGTCCATCGCAAAGCACCCTCATTCTTTCGACGTTTCTTCCGCCCCGATCAGATGTGGCGCGCTTTCATTGTTAACGGGGATTGGCGCGGCGCGTTTGCGCGTCTGAGAGATTTGAATCCAAAGAGACTGTTATACTATTATCGCATCACGCATTTTCACGAATTGTATCAGGCGCGCCTTTATACGTCCGATTTCCGACAGCGGCTGGGGAATGTCTGTACAGTGGATTGGATGCTGGACAAGTACCGCCAATCGGACGCGCAGGATTTTCTCGACGCGACGCTGGACGTAGATTTGGGCTTGTACTTGCCGGACACATTGATGACCAAGACAGACGTCGCGGCGATGGCTCACTCGCTGGAGGTGCGCGCGCCACTGCTCGATCACGAGTTTCTCGAATTTGCCGCGCAGATTCCGCCGGAACTCAAGTTGAAAGACGGCACGATCAGCAAGTACATTTTCAAAAAAGCGGTCGAGCCCTATTTGCCCAATGAGGTCATCTATCGTAAAAAGATGGGGTTTGGCGTGCCGATTGATCACTGGTTCCGCCACGAATTGCGCGAGATGGTGCGGGACACTCTGTTGAGTCAACGCGCGATCCAGCGCGGCTATTTTCAACGCGGGTATATTGAACAGATGCTTGAGCGTCACCAAAAGGGCGGCGAGTCTTGGCATTATATGATTTGGAATTTGCTGATGCTTGAGCTGTGGCACCAGATGTTTATAGATAAAACACTAATGCCTCCACATTCCAGCTAGAGTTCTCATGTAATTTCAGCTTTCAAGCAAAGAATGAATCTCCCGCGCTATCGAACTGCAATAAGCTTGGCTTGGTTCCGCTACGGTCCAATGGTGGTTACCTGCCTCATTTACATTATTTTAGCTGCGGGAGCATTTTATGATCAATCTTACGGTATTCCCGAGTCATGGCCTTCTGATGAGGAGAGCTGGGTTTCCCAGCGCATGATAGAACAAAATACCCTAGACCCAAGCAGATTCTTTTATCCAGGTGGACCATTCATCTACATTACATTTCTATTCACAAAAATCGCCTTACCTATGACAGGTGGCAACTTGCCCTCAACCGTCTTGCATGTAGCGCGGTCAGTGAATGCCATCTTCTTTCTACTTACGGTCTTTGTTGTTCAGAAAACCATTCAACTTGCCTGTAAGCGTAACCATACACCGTTTACTGTTCTATTCATTGGTAGTTCGCTGGCACTGATCCATCATGCGCATCTTGCTACCGTAAACAGTGGCGCATTTTTCAGTATCGCCTTGGCGCTGTATGCGTTTGTCAGAACTATTGTCTATCGTCGAGAAATTGATTTCTATTTGTCTGTAGGTGCTTGTAGTTTGGCTGCTGCCTTCAAGTACAACTCGATTTTCTTGTTTGCGGCTCTACCCTTGGTATGGATATTGACGTTCGGTTCAGTAATCAAGCGGCAATTCGTAATTAACCTAGGCGTCAGTTTGTTGTTAGCACCACTGCCATTCCTGCTGACCAATCCCTATCTGCTTCTGGATTTTAACACCGCCAAGTCTAATATTGTCTCTCTGTTTTTTGTGGAAGCACCCGCATTTCAAAGCGCCACATCGGTATCGGATAAGATAGTGTTATACTGGGACCGGTTGCTCAACTATAGCTATGGATTCTTCACAGTTCCGGTATTCATCATACTCATCATCACGTTGGTGTTTTGGATCGTTTTCAATCCGCTTCTCTTCTTCCGAACAGGAGAGCGGGGAACCATATTGCGACGCGATTTTGCGATTCGCTACAAGGTGATGCTCGTATTGGCATGGCTTTTCGGTCTTCAGACTGTCACCAACTTCGATACAGGTATCTTCCAGAGCCGATATTTCATACCTGGCTTGTTTTTTGTCGCAGTGGCTTTTCTAGTTGCTTTGTATGGTTTACGTGACTTATTCGCGAACGACAAGGGTTTCACCTATTGGCAGATTCGATTGGCGCAATGGAGTCTGGCGGGTGCGATGGCGATTTGCGCCGTGTTCGCTGCGATCAACGGTTACGCCCATGTAGCCTCATTTGATCTGGCACCCAAAGTCATAGCAACTAACTATGTCTTATCAAAGGTGCAGGATCATCCAACGATTCGGATTGGGGTCATTGGTTATGGAAGTACTAGTTCTCAAACACGTAGCCCGTTCCAACGCGGGTTGCCCTCCGTGGAACCGCACCTTGACGTATTCATGACCATGCGGTCACCTGAGAGCGAAGACATTGACACTTGGGATGCTTACCTTGCTTCAATTCAAAAGTTTTTCCGGGAGAGGTCGCCCCAGTACATCGTTGCCGAAGACATTATTTTCAATTGGACCGTGTTCCTTCCAAAGAAATACGCGGCGGACTATGGCAAACGCCTTCTTTTTCCCAACCCTGGTTATGACGCCTGGCGACGTATGCTACAAGGGATAGGTTACACGCGCGTGGCGGTCCTCTCTTATCCGAACCGGGATTGGTTCGTCAATGCACTCATTGGCACTTATTATGCTGAGACAACGGAAGGCGTTGGTGGCAATGTCTACATATTTGAAAAGAAATAAGGAACGATTTCGAGAGAGAATGATACCAGGGGTGATCATTCCAACCTATAACGAAAGTTATAATATCCCAAATCTCGTTGCTAAAATCCTCGCTCTGCCGATTGGCGCGCATGTGATCGTCGTGGATGACAACTCTCCCGATGGCACCGGCAAACTTGTGGACCTGCTGGCGGAGCGCGAGCCGCGAATTCATGTTGTGCATCGCCCGGCAAAGCTGGGACTGGGCACCGCACACATTGCAGGAATGCGCCGTGCGTTCGCACTCAATCTCGAACCGATCGTAACAATGGATGCTGATTTCTCTCATCACCCGCGTTACATCCCCAGCCTCCTCGCGGGACTGGATCGGCTTGACGTGATAATCGGTTCGCGCTACGTCCTCGGCGGCGGGACGCGGTTCTTTAGTCTTCAGCGCCAAATCCTGAGCACCAGCGCGAATGCGTTCGCACGCATGATGCTCGGACTTAAAGCGACTGACTGCACGGCGGGCTTTCGTGCGTATCGCCGCGCGGTCCTTGAATCGCTGGACCTCGATCAGATTTTTTCAAACGGCTATTCCTTTCTGATCGAGTTGCTATTCCTGTGCCAGGACAGGGGATGGCGGATTGGCGAAGTCCCGATCATTTACGATGACCGCCGGGCAGGTAAATCGAAAATCTCCAAAGCCGAGGTGTACAAGGCAACGTACACCGTGCTGCGTCTGTTCTGGCGGCGCAGCCGGATGAAAATGCTGGCGTTGGCGAATCATTGAATCAGGCGGATAACATCCATGGGTGCAACCCTCAGCGAAGATATTGCGTGCAACTTGTGTGGCTCTCGCGATGCGGAGCTACTGTACCCGAGTTCGCTTACTAGTGCCACGCCCGCTGCCTCGGACTTTCGTTGTACGAGCGCCGCGTACGGTATTCATCCGCCGATCGTACGCTGCCGCGTGTGCGGCTTGGTGTATGCAAACCCGCGCTGGGATTCGTCCGTCGTGCGCGAGAGTTATAGCATCGTCGAAGACCAGACCTACGTCGAAGAGCGCGAGGGACGTGTGCTGACGTTCAGCCGTAATCTCCAGCCGTTCGAGGCGCTCGTCGCGAAAAATTCAGGCACGCGCCGCTTGCTCGACGTGGGCTGCCACATCGGCGTGATGGTCGAATTAGCCCAGGCGCGGGGTTGGGAGGCATGGGGAGTGGAACCTTCGACTTGGGCGGCAGAGCAGGCGAGGGCGCGCGGCTTGCGCGTCGTTACCGGCACACTCACCGATGCCAACCTGAAAGAGGATTATTTCGACGTGGTAACGATGTGGGACGTGATTGAACATCTCACTGACCCGGCAGCGGAAGTACGCCAGGTGCACCGCGTGCTCCAGCCGGGTGGTGTGTTTGCGATCCACACGATTGACATTGAGAGTTGGTTTGCGCGGCTGATGGGTAACCGCTGGCCTTGGTTAATGGAAATGCACCTATACTATTTTTCACCGCGCACGCTTAGCAAGATGTTGGAACACAATGGCTTTAAAATCATCAGTTGGAATGTGCAAGGACGCTATCTGCGCCTGGGTTATTTCATTACGCGTATTGAGCCGTACAGTAAACTGCTCTATCGCCTGCTTGATGCAGTTATCTCGCGTCTGAATTGGCGCAATATCGCGATTCCTATCAACTTTGGAGACCTATTCACACTCTACGGCTACAAAGTCTCTGATTCTGAGTTAAGTTGATATGTTGAATCAAAAGAAACCGCGCGGGATGATGGTCATTCACCAATTCCGTCCCATCATGAGCGGAGCGGAATTGCAAGCGGAACGGCTCGCGGGCAAACTGGTGATACGTGGGCATTCCATCCAAGTTTTGACAGAGTTGAGGGAACCCAATTCATTGCCTGAAGAAGATTTAAATGGTGTCCAAGTGCACCGTGTTCCTTTCCCACTGGCATATCAAATTGTCTTTGACATTGCGAATACGTTCCGGTATCTAGTCAAACACCGCAAGACATACGATATATTGCACGTGCATCAAGCGTTCGGGCATGCAGTTGTCTCAATTGTCGTCGCGCGGATGTTTCGCAAAAGGTGTATTGTCAAAATTGCCTGTGCGGGCAGTTATGGCGATTTGAACGTATTCTCGCGATTTATCGGATTCAAGTGGGCACTCTATATTTTGCGCCAAGCCGATGCGATGATTGCGACTAGCCGCGAGGTAGAAGATGAATTGCTCCATCAATGGAACTTTGCACCATCACGGGTCATTCGTATTCCGAATGGAGTAGATATCGAGTTTTTCAGGCGGAATCAGCCATTTCCGCCGCGCAATCCCATACGTCTTGTTCTGATTGGACGGCGCACTCCCCAAAAGGGCATTGATATTGCGCTGAAGGCGGTTAAACTATTGGCAGATCAAGTAGCGGAACAGTTTGAGTTGAAATTTTATGGGCTTGACTATCCGGAGTACGACTATCACAGTTTAGCCAAAGAATTGCAGGTTTCTCACCTTGTCGAATTTCTGCCATTCAGCCAAGCGATCCGCGATATTTTGTATTCCGCACACTGCTTAATTCTCCCTAGCCGGGGTGAAGGAATGTCGAATGTGCTACTCGAAGCGATGTCTTTTGAGTTACCGGTCATTGCTAGCCGGGTGAGTGGCACAGTAGACATTATAGATAATCAGGTCAATGGCATTTTGATTCCGACTGATTCGCCGAATGCGCTTGCAGAGGCAATGACAAATATCATCTGCGATCCTGAGTTAGGGCTGCGGTTAGGTCAACAAGCGCGGCAAAAAGTCCTGGACTGTTTTTCATTAGATAGCGTAGCACAACAGTATTCCGAATTGTATCAGCGGTTATGCAAGCCCGATGAAATGAAATGAAAATCCAAGTTTTGAAAGAAATTCGTCCGGATAATGGGTTCGCTTATTTAGCACCCACTTACCATCCCGAATTGAGCGCTCATATTCATCCTTCATCCGCGGTGGTTCTAGAGGATGGTGTGCCCCTTCCCGGTCCTGCTAACGCTATACACGATGCTATTCGACAATCCGGCGGCGGTCAATACTCATTTTGGCGTGGCTATGTCTATTTTTCAACGATCGACAACAGCGACCCACGAACAAACGGCAGACATTACGCCATTAGTTATACTCCCAGCACCGTGGACACGTTAGTTGCTTTAGCGCCGCAGCGCTGGCAACGCAGCTGGGCACGTATCCTCGGTCATGGCGCAAATATGATGCGACGCCTTAGCCCTAGTCAATTAGTGTGGAGTGGGTTGTATTGGCTTTGTTTTGGGTGGGTTTTACTGCGCAACAGAAAAATTGGTTAATACCTCAGCGACCATTTCGCCAAATAGAATTGGAGAACAGGATGAGCACCGATACCATGCGTTTCCGTTTTGGGAAAAACTGGGAAAATTACGTTAAACAACATTTTAGCGATGAGCGTGTTGAAATCTCACGCAATCATTTACTATCATTTCTAAAGATGGATAGTCTAAAAGGCAAATCATTCCTCGATATTGGCTGTGGTAGTGGATTACATTCTCTGGCAGCGTTACGCGCCAGCGCAGCGAACATAACCAGCTTTGATTTCGATCCAGCATCCGTACAAACGACGCTCAAGTTAAAAGAGTTTGCTGGAAATCCAGTGAATTGGCAAGTAATGCAAGGCTCAATTCTTGATGATGCGTTTCTGGCAATCCTCGAACCGGCAGATGTTGTTTATTCGTGGGGAGTTTTGCATCACACCGGGAATATGTGGCAGGCAATGGATAATACGGCGCGCTTGATAAAACCTGAGGGATTGTTTTATGCAGCACTTTATGATTATGAAATTCAAGTCAATCCGCCTGCCGAGTTTTGGTTAGATGTGAAACAACGCTATAATCGTTCCAGTTGGTGGGGCAGGAAAAAGATGGAATGGTGGTATATCTGGCGCTTTATGCTGCATGGCAATATTATGCGGCTGCCGGTGTTGATCAAACGAGTAGTTGGTTATAAGCAGTCGCGCGGTATGGCATTCTATACGGATGTGGTTGATTGGCTGGGTGGCTGGCCTATGGAATTTGCCAAACGCGCGGATGTTAAAGCGTGGGCGGAACGGCAGAACTTGGAGATGCTAGTCATGAAAACCGGCGAGGCGAATACCGAGTATCTGTTTAAAAATCATAGCGGACCAAATCTGTGAACTATCTTGTTACGGGTGCTGCCGGCTTCATCGGTTCGCAAGTATGCGTACAACTGCTAACGCGTGGCGATACCGTCATCGGCGTGGACAACTTGAACGACGCATACGACGTACGGGTCAAGGAGTGGCGGCTTGACCAGTTGCAAGGCAAGCCAGGTTTCACATTCTATCACTTGGACATTACCAACCGTGCTACGCTTGACGCACTGTTCGATCCCGCGCACATATTTGATGCTGTGATCAACCTTGCCGCGCGCGCCGGCGTCCGCACATCGGTGGAGAACCCGTGGATCTATTTCGATACGAATGTGACCGGCACCCTAAATTTACTAGAACTCTGCAAAAGTTTCGGCGTCCCGAAATTTGTCCTGGCATCTTCGTCTAGTCTGTATGGGACGAATAATCCGATGCCGTTCCGAGAGGATGCCAATACGGATATGCCTCTTTCGCCGTATGCCGCATCCAAAAAGGCAGCTGAGACGCTGTGTTACACCTTTCATTACCTTTATGGCATTGATGTGACTGTATTCCGCTATTTCACCGTCTATGGTCCCGCTGGACGCCCCGACATGAGCCCCTTCCGATTCGTGCAATGGATCAGCGAAGGGCAACCAGTTGTTGTATATGGCGACGGCAAACAGTCGCGCGATTTCACCTACGTGGATGATATTGCGCGCGGCACGATCCTGGGTTTGAAACCGCTGGGTTATGAGGTAATTAACCTGGGTTCGGATACGCCGGTGGTGTTGAAGGACGCCATTCGCGCCATCGAAGAGTTGGTTGGGCAAAAGGCGAATCTGCAGTTCAAGCCCGCGCACCCCGCGGATGTCCAGGCAACGTGGGCAAACATTAGCAAGGCAAAGCATCTTCTCGGTTGGTCGCCGCAGACCCGTTTTGAGGATGGTGTGCAGAACCTGGTCACGTGGTATCAGCAAAACCGCGCGTGGACGAAGAGCGTCAAGACCCGGTGAAGTACAATGAAGGTTATGTTTCTCATCCCGGCATTGGAAGTAGGTGGCGCAGAGCAACAACTCGTTGAACTGGTCAAACATTTGGATAAAACGCTCTTTGCCGTAACGCTGGTGACTCTTGCCGAGGGAGGTGCGTTACGTCCCGAAGTGGAGCGACTGGCAGGGGTCAACATTTTCTCTCTGCAAAAGAAAAGACGCTGGGATTTGTTACGGGCTCTGCTTCGGCTTGTGCGCTTGGCGCGTGAAACGCATCCCCACGTCATGCATGGATACATGAACTATGCCAGCGAATTGTGCTTGTTCGCGGGGCGACTTGTGAGCACCAAGGTAGTTTGGAGTCTTCGCGCAACTAACATGGACTATGCGCGATATGGCTGGGGTTTGCGTTGGACCTTCCAGATGGGTGCTTGGCTCTCGCGGTTTCCCGATCTCATCATCGTAAATTCATACGCGGGTAAAGAGTATCATACGGCTCACGGCTACGATAGCGCCCGTATGATAGTCATCCCCAATGGTATCGATACGGAGCGTTTTTGCCCTAATCCCCAAGCCGGACAGCACATACGAGTGGAATGGGGTATTGCCAAGCATGAAATTGTTTTTGGGCTGGTTGGGCGGTTGGATGTGATGAAAGACCATCCATCATTTCTGCGCGCTGCTGCTGAATTGGCGCGGGAACGCTCGGACGTGCGTTTTGTTTGTGTGGGGACCGGACCAGAATCCTACGCCGCAGAATTGAGGAGGATGGGCGAAATGCTGGGGTTGGGAAATCGGCTGATCTGGACTGGGGCACAGTATGACATGCCTGCTGTCTACAATGCCTTGAACGTTCTCACTTCCTCCTCCTACGGCGAAGGTTTTCCCAACGTGATTGGTGAAGCCATGGCGTGCGGTGTGCCTTGTGTGGTGACCGATGTAGGCGACTCGGCGCGGATCGTGGGCGAGACAGGCATCGTCGTCCCGCCTCGCGATGTGGACGCACTGACGCAGGCATGGCGACGCTGGCTAACGTTTACTGATACCGAGCGGCTTGCCAGAGGGGTTCAGGCACGCGCCCGGATCGTGCGAGAATTCGGTCTGCCCATCATGGTGACGAAAACTGAAGCGGCTCTGCAAGGGTTACTGAAGCCGCAGAGTCAATCTTGAGATGATCAATTGTCACTGATTCCTGTCTTGGTTGCTAGAAAATGAAAAAGGTTTATCATCTCATCGCTTGTCTGCAGGAAGGTCACGGTCCGAGCAAAGGCATCCTATCCCAGATCGCCGCTCAAGATAGGAATGCTTTCGAGTCATCGGTTTGGTCGTTATATCCTCCTCCTCCTGGTCGTGATCCGCAGGCGACAGTGGCGCAGATTGGGGCTGGCTATCGCGTCTTCCCAATGAGTGCGTCATTCCTGGATGGGCGTATCTTGATTGCGCTCGTCCGGCAGTTGCGGCAAGACCGTCCGGATATCCTGCACTGTCACTTGGTGCGCGCGAATCTTTACGGGCGTATTGCGGCGAAGCTAGTGGGAATCCCGGTGGTAATCAGCACGCTTCGAAATGTCGAAGAATACATGCAAGAACAGGACATCGCTTCACGTGCCTTGCGGCAAGTTGAACACTGGACCGCCAGATGGGTGTCCAAGTACGTAGCCGTCTCAGAGGGAGTACGCCAGAAAGCCATCGAATGCTTGGGGCTTGAGCCAGCCCAGATCGTCACGATTCTTAATGGAATCGACCTTTCTCCCTTTAGACACCTATCGGATGAGCGTGCCGCCATTCGTGTACAGTTGGGACTGGCACCGGAGGATATTGTCATTGGCTCAGTCGGCCGGCTACATCGACAAAAAAACTATTCGTTCTTGATCCGACTTGTTCATAATATGGGCGCTCGTTTTGGGAAGGCACGTTTCGTTATCATTGGCGATGGCGAGGAGCGCCCGATGCTTGAAGCGCTGATTGCTGAGTATGGCCTCGTCGGCAAGGTGCTTTTGCCTGGGTTCCGTTTGGATATTTCGCACGTCTTGCAGGCTTTCGACATGTTTGTGTTACCTTCATTGTACGAAGGGTTGCCCCGATCGGTGATGGAGGCGATGGCGGTTGGCTTGCCGTGTGTGGTCAGCGATGTGGGTGGAAGTGCTGAGGCAGTGCATCACGGGGAAACTGGCTTTGTGTGTCCAGCAAGGGATGTTGAAGGTTTCGCATCGTCCATAGAGCGATTGCTGCACGACTCTGAGTTACGGACGAGAATGGGGCTAGCCGGTCGAGAGCGCGCCTATCGGTTGTTTAGCGCAGACCGTGTGGCGCAACAGTATGCTGACTTGTACACGACGCTGTTACAGCAGACTGGCTGAGTGGGAGCGAATCAACGATATGCACAACACCTGTCAGCAGGTTAGGGTTGCCTACCGGAATACTTGGGATCAGCGTATTGATGAAATCGTTTTGATGAAATCGTTCGCGTTCTCCGGTCGGGCTCTTGATGTCCGAGTTCGCCAATGCTTGACCGCTTGAAACCCGCCGCAAGCCGCCGTGCTTTAGCACGCGCAGACAAGGCGGATTTTTCTCGGCTTGAGCCTAAGGTCCAACGCGCCGCTTGACATCAAAGAACACCCGTGCTAATCTCCAGCCATGCTCAAGACGTTCAAGTATCGGCTGTATCCCTCGCGCCACCAAATCCGTCTGCTCGAACAGACTCTGGAAACGTGCCGCCAGTGGTACAACACCTGTCTGGCGGAACGCAAGGACACCTGGGAAAAAGAGAAACGCTCGATCGGCAAGTTTGAGCAATTGGCGAAGGTGAAAGATTTTCGCCGAGAGCATCCCTTCGCCGCACAAGTCCACAGCCATATTCTGCAAGTCACGACCACGGATTTGGATAAAGCGTTCCAGCACTTTTTCCGCCGCGTGAAAGCGGGAGAGCAACCAGGGTATCCGCGTTTCAAGGGCCACGGACGCTTTTCCAGTTTCGGATTGAAAGAATTGGGCAATGGGTTCAAACTTGACGGTCGGCGTCTGCGCGTGTCAGGCATCGGTCGCCTCGCCGTGCGGTGGCATCGCCCTCTCGAAGGTGAGATCAAAACGCTGCGGGTGGTGCGCCACGCGGACAGGTGGTATGCCTGCTTCGCGTGTGAAGTCGAGCCGCAGCCGTTGCCCTCGACGAATGCCGAAGTCGGACTGGATGTGGGTCTGCATCGTTTGATTACCACGAGCGGCGGCGAGAAGATCGAAAACCCACGCTGGTATCGCCACGAACAAAAGCGACTGCGGGTCTTGCAACGGCGGATGTCGCGCCGCACCAAGTTCGGACGGAATTGGCGCAACGCTGTCCACGCCGTTCAGAAACAACATCAGCACATCGCGAACCGCCGCAAGGATTTTCTGAACAAACTAGTGAACGACTTGGTGATACATTACGATCACATCGCCATTGAGGACTTGGAAATTTCGAATATGGTTCGCAATCACCATCTCTCGAAGAGCATCCTGGATGCGGGCTGGGGATACTTCCGACAACAGTTGTTCGCCAAAGCAGCATATGCTGGACGAACGATTGTGGCAGTCCCCCCAGCCTATACCTCCCAGACCTGCTCGCAGTGCGGACACCGATTTGAATCCCTTACGCTGGCAGAGCGGTGGGTGCGTTGTGAGTGCGGATTGTCGCTCGACCGCGATCATAATGCAGCGTTGAATCTGCTCGCGCTCGGACGGAGCGCGTGGGGCGGAACGTGGGCGGTATGAGCCACGCCGTGCGTGCCCCAAGAAGCCGCGCCGCTTTAGCGGCTGCGGAGTGTCACCTCTCCCTCTGCATCCCAACCCGGCAAGCCAAATCGCTTCTACGCGAGTGCCTCCAATCGATCTACGCCAACACACACACGGTCTCTTATGAGATCATCGTCGTCGACAACAACTCGCGGGACGGCACCGTCGAGATGCTGCGGGGAGAGTTTCCCGCCGTGCGCGTCATCGTCAACGATCACAATGCCGGGTTTACGCGTCCGACCAATCAGGCGCTCCAAGTCAGTTGCGGTCGTTACGCACTGCTGCTGAACAACGATACAGTCATTTTGCCGGACGCGCTCGACCGACTGGTCGAGTTTGCGGACGCGCATCCGGACGCGGGCATCGTCACGCCCAAGGTGCTCAACCGCGACGGCACGCTGCAAAAGCAATGCCGCCGCAGTTTTGCAACGCCGTGGGATTTGTTCTGCTACTTTTCTGGCTTGGCGAGAGCATTTCCCACGAGTCCGCGGTTTGCGCGCTACCTGGTGACGTATCGCGACGAAAACGAAACACACGCCGTCGATGCCGTCTCCGGCTCGTGCATGCTGATTCGGCGCGAGGTAATCAATCAGATCGGTTTGCTCGACGAACGATTCTTTGCGTATCAAGAGGATGCCGATTTTTGTTTCCGCGCGCATCAGGCGGGCTGGCAGGTGTACTATTATCCCGGCGCGCAGATCGTCCACTATGCCAGTCAGGGCGGCTCGCGCATCAATCCCTACCGTTCAATTTGGGAATGGCATCGTTCGTATTTTCTCTACTACCGCAAGAACCTGGCGTCGCGCTATTTCTTTCTCTTCAATTGGTTCTATTACGTCGTGATGGTTTTCAAATTAGCGTCTGCGCTCGCGGTGAATTTCTTCCGTAAGGAGAAATTCGCTGGCAGCCGGAAACCGTGAGCGAATAACAATGCTTGCTCTTCGTCCAACCGAGCGTCGGACGTTGCTGTTGACCATTGACTTGATCATCGTTGAGCTGACCACCCTACTCGCCTTTTGGATCATGGCGCTGCGCGCGGGTTGGACGTTCGACCGCGCCTATTTAGTCAATCAACTGGGTTGGTTTTTCCTCTTGCCGGCATTGTGGTTCCTCTCCGCCTTTCTGAATGGTTTTTACGATCCCAATAAACTGTCCGATCTGCCCGCTGCCTTGTTGGCGTTGGCACGCACTGTCGTACTCGTCGTCATCGTCTATCTCCTGATCTATTTTCTCTCGACAACTCCATCCGATATTCCGCGCGGCATCGTCGCATACCAAGGGATTGCCAGTTTCGTGTTGATCGCTCTCTGGCGGCTGGGTTACGTGTGGTTGAGCCGGCGACCGGGATTTGCGCGCAGAGTGATTATCGTGGGCGCGGGTTGGGCGGGGCAAACGATCGCGCAGGCGATTTTCCAGAACGCGAGCGCGTATTATCAAGTGCTGGGCTTTGTGGACGACGATCCGTCCAAGCAAGGAAAACAATTCCAAATTCCCACTATCCAACCATCCAACCACCCAACTACCCAACTACCCATCCTCGGCGCGTCCCACGATCTGGTGCGTTTGGTGAAGGCGCAATCCGTGCCCGAGGTGATCCTCGCGATCACCCACGATGTCAGCACCCAGGTCTTTCAAGCGCTGCTCGATTGCAAAGAGCAAGGCGTCCAGATCACGCTGATGCCGACGCTCTTCGAGCAACTGACCGGTCGCGTGCCCATCGAACACGTGGGCGATAACTGGAACGTCGCGTTGCCGCTCGAGTCGGCGGAAGCCGGCGGATTCTATCCGATTGCCAAGCGGCTGATGGACCTGACCGGCGCGCTGATCGGCTTGACGTTGTATCTACCGATCCTCGCCGTCGTTGCGCCGGCGCTGTATCTCGACTCGCCCGGTCCGCTCTTTTATTCGCAAGAACGCGTCGGCAAAGGCGGCAAGGTCTTTCGCCTGCTCAAACTCCGGACCATGGTCGCGGATGCCGAGGCGGGCGGGCGCGCGGTGCGGGCGCAGCGCAACGATCCGCGCGTGACGCGCGTGGGGCGGTGGCTGCGTAAGATGCGGCTGGACGAAATGCCGCAGCTCATCAATATTCTGAAGGGCGATATGAGCGCGGTGGGTCCACGTCCCGAACGCCCGGAGCATTTGACGGAACTGGATCAGGCGATTCCATTTCACCGTTTACGGAACGCGGTCAAGCCGGGCATGGCGGGGTGGGCGGTGGTCAACTACGATTACGTGGAGAACATCGAAGACGCACGAATTCGCTTAGAATACGATTTGTACTACATCAAGCACCAGTCGATCGGGCTGGACCTGCTGATTCTGCTGCGGACAATGGGGCATATGGCGATGTTGAGGGGACGATGAAAGAAAAGCTGCGAGCGATTCTCGAAAAGACGTCTCCGAGTATCGTCCTCTTTCTCTTTTTCTTTTCGCTCTACGCCTTGACGATGTCCGGGCGCATCCAGTATGGCGACGAGGTCGAAAAATACCGCGTCGCGCAAAGCATCGTCGAGCGCGGCGAGTTTTCCTTCCGCCCGACCGCAATGCGCGATGTGACCGGCAGCGGCGGACAGACCTATTCGATTTACGAACTTGGGCAGACGGTCGCCGAGATTCCCTTGTACGCGCTCAGCAAATGGATCAACGCCATCTTCCCCCTGCCCGATGTGAACGCGCGCGGATTTCTTCTGGTTGGTTTCTTGAATCCGCTGGCGATCGCGCTTGCCTGCGTTGTGTTTTTCAAGAGTTGCGAGAGTCTGGGTTATCGCCGCCGCACCAGCATCGCACTGACATTGGTCTTTGGGCTTGGCACCATCGTCTGGCCCTACGCCAAGGGCTTTGCGCGTGAGCCGCTCCTGACGCTTTTCTTGCTTTTATCGTTTTATTTTGTTCACCGCTTTCAAAAGACGCTGGGATCTCGCTGGCTGCTTGTTGCCGGACTCGCGCTGGGCTATCTCGCTTTTACCAAACTCATTCAAGGCGTCTCGATTCCGATATTCTTGGTCTACGTCTGGGTGTTGATCTTTCTGGACCGCCGGCAAGCCGGCGTGGACCGACGCGGTGCGGCGTGGGCGCTCGTCAAGGGCAGTGTGATTTTCCTGCTGCCTTTTATCGTTTTTATGGCGCTGCAAAGTCTGTACGCGCTGGCGCGGTTCGGGACGATTTACAGCGGCATTGGCGGCACAAAACTTAATCCGGTGGATTGGATTCTCTTTTTGCTGCCGCAAAGCCAACCTGGCACGGCGCTGATCGGCGTGCTCTTCTCGCCGGACAAGAGTTTCTTCCTCTACTCGCCGCCGGCGTTGCTGCTGCTGGTCGCCTGGTTCAAATGGCTGCACGCTGATAAGAAACTGGCATTCCTCTTCCTCGCGTTGATCGGCGTGGCGTTCCTCTCTGTGATTACGCGTCCGGACTGGGACGGTGGCACCTGGTGGGGCGAACGATACCTGGTTCAAATCACGCCGATCTTCATTCTCCCGCTAGGCATCCTGGAATCTTCGAGCGAGACGTGGCGACGGCGGTGGACGGCGGCGTTAGGCATTCTTTTCGTCCTTGGATTCGGTGTGCAAGTGGTGGGCGCATTCAGCAGCCCGCGCGATCACCTCGACATTGAGGGCTATTGGATCACGCTTGCCGGCGCAATCGATTTCCTGCGCCACGGCGCGCTCGATTCGCTCGTGCTCTATCTTTCGCCGCAGGGATTCCCGATCCAGATCAACCCGTACGGTATAGTGCTGATGCTGATGATCGCCTTGCTCGGCGCGTGGGTCATCTGGCGCATACGGCACACCGATTTCGAAAACGCGTCGCCGCGCGCGGGCTGGGCGCTCGCCGCGTTCGTCCTACTTGGCGAGTTTGGCGCGTTCATCCTCTGGCTCGTCGTGCCCTATCCGCAAGTGCTTGCGGCGCAGGGCAACACCGATTTTGTCGCGGCGAACTCGTTCCTCGCCGACGGTCGCCAGTGCGAGGCAACCGCGCTGTACGCTCTCGCGATCCAGCGCGGCACGACCTACCAACACGACGCGGTGGCGCAACTCGCCGCGCTGCTGCCGCGTCCGCGCGGTACGCACATCGCCGCCGGCGATCTGCTGGCGAATAAGGAAATCTCGGGCACAGCAACCATTGAGGTCGATCCTCGCGTCACCATCACCGGCGACGGATCGCTCAGAGCCAGCGCGCCCGCGGGAACAGACGTGATCGCACGCGGCCATGCCAATCCAATTCCGGTGTTGCCTGACACGACCTATGAAGTGTCCGGGTGGATTCAGACGGAGAACATCTACGGCGAGGGCAACGGGTCGGTCGCGGTCTATGAGGACGATGGCGCGTACCGAAACATTCACGGGACCGACATCGTCAACGTGGGCGAAACCAATGGCTGGACGCGCTTTCAGAAAACGCTGACGACATTGTCAACCACGCATCGGCTCTTTGTTGCGGCAGGGCTGTGGAATACGTACGGCACGGTTTGGATCGATGGGCTTCAAGTCGCCCAGATCACGCAACAGAATCCGGCATCGCCAGCCATCCAACCCTGCCAGTAACGTGAGCACCATACCACCGACGAGATAAACCACGCCTCTTCAAGACTTGCCCAAACCGCAGTTTCGAACGTTAGAATTGCTTCGCAGGGGCGTGTGGCTTATAATGGATGTGAAACAGAACAGGAGATGAATATGGAGAAAGTGCTTCAGCTAACCGCCGTCATAGAACGCGAAGGCAATGGCTATGTCGCCACATGTCCAGAAGTAGACGTCGTGAGTCAAGGCAACACCGTTGAAGAAGCGCGTCGCAATCTGCTTGAAGCCGTCGAGGGATTCTTCGAAGTCGCATCATCCTCAGAGATTCGACGCAGACTAAAGAAAGAAACCTACATCATGTCAATCATGCCTACAGCGCCAACTATAAGATTTAAGCAAGCGGCAAGGTTACGCCATGCCTAGATTGCGTGTTCTCTCTGGCAAAGAAGTTTGCAAGATAATGTCCAAGCATGGTTTTGTTCTAGTCCGACAGAAAGGCAGTCATGTCATCATGCAAAAGAAGGAAGGAGGCACGACAACGACTGTCCCTGTGCCAGACCATGATGAATTGAGAATCGGGACACTGTCAGGTATCATCAAGCAGTCTGGCTTGCCTCGTTCGCTGTTTGAGACCAAATGATTACGGAGCGATCCCTGTACGCGACGCGAGGTCTGCGATTCGCTTCGCCGCGTGACTGCTCCAAATCCGCTACGCCATCAATGAAAAACGCGGGACTCGACGAGTCCCGCGTTTGGTTATGCTGATTCCGGCGTCTTGGAAATTCGGAAGCGACACGCGTCCGCTCCCATATTCATGCACGCAATCTCTTGCACCGCAAATTGCTTGTCCGTCAGCCACTTGGTCGCTTCCATCAGCCCGCCCAGCGTGACGAAGCACGCCGGCGACGAGTGTTTGGGACGATACAAGCACATGCAGTGACTGACGACCCAGATGAACGAATGCGCGTCTTCTTCCAGCGCGGCAGGCTGGTTCACCGTCTTGTTGACCGCCGAGATCATCTGCTCCAGCAACAACTTCATCTTCGCGGTTGTCGGCAGCGGCATCGCTTTGAGCGCCTGTCCTGCCAGCCCCAGCACCGCCGACTGCTCTTTGATGCCGTAGTCAAACGTCGCGCGTCCCACGCGCAGCAACATCGCGCGCGCGCCACGCGCGCCGTAGAAATCCTCGACCGCCTGCTCGACCGCGCCGTATTCACTGAATCGGACTTCCAGGTTCAGATTCTTGGGCGGGTAATTATCGATGTAGCGTTCCAGTTTCGCGCCGTGCAACGCCGCCCTCATCCCATCCTTGCCCATCACCTCTTCAATCGCAAGGAAGAGGATGCGCAGCGCATCGTTCGGCATCATACGATCGTCCGGCATTGGGGGTCTCCTGGGTTAGGTTTTGCGAGCCGGCGATTTGTCTTCCGGAGCGCTTTCCAAAATGACGTACAGCAATTCAAGCAGAATGTTCTTGACGCTGTCCTTCTTCGTCGCGATGCACGGCAGCACGCGTACGTCGGAATCCAGTCCTAGCGCGATCTTCAAGTCTTCGGCGGGCCACGCGTCTTCGTCGTCCTGCTTGTTTGCCGCGATGACGAAGGGCGTCGGGCTGTAGCCGCGGAACGTATCCAGAATGCGCCGCGCTTCGCGGAACGTCTCGGGCCGCGCGCTGTCCACTAACACGACAAAGCCCAGCATCCCTTCCGACAGGATTTCCCACATAAAGTCGAAACGCTTTTGCCCCGGCGTTCCGAACAGGTACAACGCCAAGTCGTTGTCGATGGTAATCCGTCCGAAATCCATCGCGACGGTCGTCTGCTCCTTCACCGACCGCGTGTTATCGGTGATCTTGCGCTCAGTGCGCACTACCGGGATCTCGCTGACGCTGCCGATGAAGGATGTCTTGCCGGAGTTGAACGGTCCGGTCACTACCATCTTGACAGTTTGCATGCTTTATCCAGAATTTCGGGAGTCGGCTGGTATCCGCGCTAGATTCGCCGCAGCCGATCGATGACGCGCAGCAACACGCCGCGCCCCACTGGCTCGGCAGGTACCACCGGCGCAACCGGGCGCGCCGCTGGCGCAGCCGTCGGCATCACGTCGACCAGACCGGCGGTTTGCAGACCATAGACGATTCGGCGAATCTGAAATTCATCGACCTTGAGAAAATTGGCGATCTGGCGGATGGTGTTACGCGCGTTGATGAAGGAAACAACCTTCCACTGCTCGACGCTGAGGTTGATATTGCGAAGGTTCGTATCGGGTCGATCGGAAAATCGCAACGGCACGTCGAGGTCAGGCAGTTCGTCGCGCAGGTGTTCCCACTCTTGCACGCGCCGGCTGCCTTCGATGATGAGATGATCGAGACTGACCGCGACCGTGATGCGTTCCTCTGGCGGCAGCTCGTTCGCTTCAAAGCGGAATTGACCGCCGCGCCAGGTGAACAGCTGGTACACGGTTTCGAGGAGATAATTCTTGACGCCCTGGATGATGTCGTTCTGATTCAGCATACCGCTCTGAATCATCAACAAACCCAGTTCTTTGTCGGTATCGACTTTGGCGCGCGAGCGGACCGCGCGGGCTTGATCCGGCGTCAGCTTGCCAACTTTGACCAGCACATCGGTCAAGCGCGCTTCCTGCCCGTCGAGCGCGGCGTGAATCAAGCGGCCCTCTTTGAAGTAGAGCCGGGCTTTGCCGGCGCTCCCGGAATCGTTCTGAACCGTCAACGCGCCGGTTTTATGCGCCAGGTAGATGAGGTTGAGGAGTTGATTTAATCCAACGTCGCGTAGATTGCCTTTTAGCGCCATGTCGCCAACCTGGATGAAACTGAAGGCATTATACCCTGACTCCAAGCGTAAGTCAACAAACCTTTTGTCCTATCGCGCCGGCGCGCTTTCTTCGTCGATTTGAGGCACGCGCGCGGCGGACGGCGCGAGCGCGCGTTCACGCCACCACAACACGCCGCCGGGCAGACTCGTCAAGACGACGATCAGATGAAAAATCAGCGACATCGATAACGCCAATTCGCTCGGCACGCCGATCAAGCCGAAAAAGAAAACGGCGGCGGCTTCTTTCGGTCCCAAACCGTTAAACGAAATCGGGATCAGGAGGACGAACGCGATGAGCGGGTTGAACAGAAAGAAATTAAAGATCGACACGCGAATTCCCAGCGCCAGCGCGACGGTGTACCACACGAACGTGGTCACGACGACGATAAACCCGGACAAGGCGAGGTTGAGCGCGAGCGCGCGGTAACTATGCCGATACACCTGGAGCGCGTGGTACACCCGCTCGGCGATCGGCTGGGCGCGCCGGAACGGCGGCACCTCGAAAATCCACTTGACGCGCCGGGAGACGCGGCGGCTGAACAGCAGCGCGGTCGCGCAGAGAAACAGCGCCGCCGCGACCACCGTCGCGATCTCGATTTGCTCCAGTTCCGCGCCGCGCGTGAGCGTCGCCGCCGCCAACGCCGCCATCACGACCGCCGCGCCCAGAAACGCAACCAGCCCCATCAGCCGATCGACGAGGACCGACACCGCGGCGGCTTCGGCGCGTGCGCTCGCGCGCGCCATGCCATACGCCCGTACCACGTCGCCGCCGACGTTGCTGGGCAGCAGGTTGCCGAAGAACAAGCCGACTAGCGAGTACGTCAGCAGATCGCCGAGCGAGCCGCCTAGATTCTGTGCGGCGACAAGGAACCCCCATTTGAGCGCGCCGAGAAAGATCGCGAAGAAATAGAGCGCGAGCGCGGCGAAGAGCAAGGCGGCATTCGCGTGCGCGAGGTGCTGTGCCATCACGGCGAGATCGACGCGCGAGAGCAGAAAGGCGATGATCGCGATGGTCACGCCGAGTTTGAGAAGGTTCAGGAGAAGCGTTTTCATTAGGAGCCGATGGTCTACAACCACGCATGCGGAACGCTAGCCACTATTTCGTCTCGCCTGGGGCGGTGGGAGTAGAATTGGCTGGCGTTGCCGCGCCGTTCTCCACGTGTTTGGTTGTCCACGCCATATCCCAGACGACATGCTTTCTGCCGCGCACGTAATAGTCGTACATCCCCAGCACACGTGCGATCCCTTCAACCAACGCGAGCCACACCAGCGTGACGATCAAGCGAATGGCTTTCGCCAGTTCGTCGAACGCGATGCGCGCCACGCGCATATTGTCCAGACTGGACACCTTGTAACCATATTTGCGCGTGAGGTGCAAATGTCCGGCATAGTTGCGCCGCCGCTGCATGATGAATTCCCCCAGCGTCTCAGGTCCCATATTGTAGACGACCGCGTCGGGCGCGTAGTGAACTTCCAGCCCGCGACGAATGACCAACGCCTCCACAAACGCCTCGTCCATCGCGACATCAGGCGGCAATTGCGTGAATACTTTGCGAAACGCGATCAACTCGCCGAGGCGCGGAATCTCCAGACAGAGTTGGTGCTCCATCTGCAGTCGCAGGTGTGACATGTAACCCACCACGTGCTCGGGCACGTTCACCGGAATCTTCTGCGCGCCAGTCATGCCCACCTTGGGGTCTTCAAACAACTTGACGAGATTCTCGATACTGTCCGCGCGCGGCAGCGTATCGCCGCTTTCCAGAACGCAGATATCTTCCTTCGCGTTCTGCAAGAACTGGTTGATCGCCGAAGTCTTGCCCTCGCGGTTCGCCTGTTCGATCAGCCGGATACGCGAATCCCGCGTCGCGAATTCCCGAACGATCGGCACCGTGCGGTCAGTGCAACCGCTCGCGACGACGATGATTTCCGTAATTTCGACTTTGCTCAGTTGTTGGGCAAGCATCGCCGCGATCAACTTGCCAATGTTCGCTTCTTCGTTATACGCGGTGATGCCGACGCTGCAACGGATGGTCATAATAAATTGGGCAGGAGACTGTCACCTTCAAGCGACAGAGGAATGCCCATCCTCCTTTTACTTACAAGATATTGACAATCTTGTGAGGGTATGTTATGCTTGTCAATGTGAAGGTCCGCTACCGCTATCGTTTTTACCCGACGCCAGAACAATCACGCATTCTCACCAACGTCTTTGGTGCGTCTCGCTTTGTCTACAACTGGGCACTTCGCCAGCGAACAGATGCCTATCAAGTGGGCAAGCGCATGAACTACAATGGTTCGTCCGCTGCCCTGACTGTTCTCAAGAAGCAACCTGACTATGCTTGGTTGAATGACGTTTCTAGTGTTCCCACTCAACAATCTCTGCGTCATCTGCAAACGGCGTTCAAGAATTTCTTTGAAAAACGTTCTGCCTATCCATCCTTCAAACGCAAGCATGATAAGCAGTCGGCTGAATACACACGCTCCGCGTTTACGTGGAATGCGATGAATAAGAATCTCTGCGTTGCCCAATTGGGACGCCTTGACATTCGTTGGTGTCGAGCATTCACAAGTTACCCTACTACTGTGACGATAACCAAGTCACCCTCTGGCAAATACTTTGTGACGCTCGTACTCGATGAATCGAAAGACCCGTTCCCCAAGACTGGCCAATCTATCGGGATTGACTTGGGCGTATTGCGATTGGCTACTCTCTCAAATGGCGAGACCATTCCAAACCCAAAGCACCTGAATCGCTACCAGACCAAACTTGCACACGAGCAACGCAATCTCAGTCGTAAGAAGAAGGGTAGCCATCGCTACGAGTTTCAACGTGTAAAGATCGCGCGCTTGCATGAAAGGATTGCGAACACTCGCCAAGATCACCTACACAAAGTCACCACTGACCTAGTACGACGTTTCGACATTATCTGCATGGAAGACTTGCACGTTCGTGGTATGGTTCGCAACCATCACCTTGCTCGTTCTCTTTCAGATGCTGCGCTGGGTGAGTTCTCTACAATGGTTGGCTACAAATGCCAGTGGTATGGGAAAGAGCAAAGGTTGGTAGACAGGTTCTACCCGTCAAGCAAACGTTGTAACGATTGCGGTCACATTGTTAAGGAACTGTCTTTGTCAGTGCGTTCGTGGGTTTGCCCAGAATGTGGGGCAATTCACGACCGTGATGAAAACGCGAGTAAGAACATTTTGGCGGCTGGACAAGCCGTGACTGCGCGCCGAGCAACCATAAGACCCAAGCGAATCACGGTTCGTAAGGGCAAGTCGCGTTGAAGCGCGAACCACCTAGTACGCTTAGGAATCTGTCTCCTTTAGGAGACAGAGGATGTCAATCAGACTCCTAATGCCTTGAGCGCGATTTCAAAGATCGCGGTCGATTCCTTCGTGAGATAGTATACCGCAAAAAAGAGCGGCGTGAAAATCAGGACGATACCCCATGCGGTGCGCGGCAGCGCGCTTCCGTCGCGCGTCGCGCGCGCGAGGACGGCGAGCGCGGCGACGGTCAGCGCGATGAGCGCGCCGAACGCGAGCAGCGCATTCGTTTCCATCCCCATCGCGACGATCGGCGCGCGGAGGGGACTGGCAGCATTCTGCGCGAGCGGCTGCAAGAACGCCGCGAACGCCGCGCCCGCAAACAAGCCAAGTGAGACAAAAAGCACGACGGAAGATGGAGGACGAAAGACGAAAGTTTTCTCATCCGTCGTCCGTCCTTCGCCCTTCGACATCTCGACAAACATCCCCACGAACAGCGCGCTGTTTAGCGTGCCCAGTAGCGCGTAGATCCACCAGTGACTTGGATCGCCCCACGACGCATAGTACGGCGAAAGCGAAATCCACGTCGTCGCCGCTATCGCGATCAGCACGAGATCAAACCGGCGCTGGGGCAGCGCTTCCGCCAGCAAGAACGGAAAGAGCATCACGTAGTAATAGCCCATCACTTTTTTCGACGTCAGGAAAAACGCCAGGGCGATCAGCGTCGCCGTTAGGTAGAGACTCGCGCCGCGCCGCGCGCCAAAAAACGCAATTGCGGCGGCGGCGAGAATCGTCACAATCGTTTGATAGCGCAGCAAAAAGAAATCGCTGGTGAGCGCGGCAGGCGACGCGCGCGTAACGCCGAGCAACGCGACGATCCACGATTGCGTTTGCACCGGCACATTCTCGACGTACGTCAGATTCATATACAAAAAATCGTTCGAGTACAACAGGTACGGCAGACAGACAACGCCGACAACGGCAACGAAGATCAGAATCGAGAAAACAACACGCTTCCATGCCGAAGGATGAACGGAAACCCGATTTTCTTCATCCTTCATCCTTCCGCCTTCCGCCTTTAGCATCATCACCCACAACGGAATCGCAAACAGAATCGCAACCTGCTTGAAAAGCACGGCAACCGCGAGCGATATCGCCGGCAGGACGATGCCGCGCGAATTTTCGTACCACGCGTACGCCAGCACGACAAAGAGCAGCCACTCGCTTTCAAAGTGCCCCTGTACGGCGGTATCGTAGAACGTCACCGGGTTGAACAGCCACAGTAGCATCGCCGCGCGAGCGAGCGTCTCGTCCTTTGATTTTCGCTCGACAATTCCGAACAGAGCGAGTCCCACGCCGATGTCTGCCAGCATCGACGGCACGCGCGCCCAGACGTAATCGGGCAAGACGTGGATCACGTTCCCCACGAGCAGAGCCATCGCGACGACGAACGCATGCAACGGCGGGTAGGCGTAGGGCCACGTCTGCGCCGCCCGCGACTGCGCGTACAGGTCGAACGGATTGCCGCCGTCAATGAACCGATGCGCGGCATGGATGAACGTCGCGATATCCCAAGTCTGCGAAAAATACGCGTTGAGCGTTAGCGCGGCGGCGAGAATGGCGCAGGCATAGAGGAGGGCGCTTGCGGTGAAAAAGACCGCGCGGGACACGGACGCCGCGCGGGTTGCAGAGTTCACCATCGCAGGAGATTGCGACTGCGGACTAGAAAACGACATCAGCGCCATTATAGCAGAGAAACCAGAAATCAACAAAGACAGCGTATTTACGGCTGGACGGTGAACGCACCAAGCGTCGTTACGTCGCGCGGCGCGTCTTGCTCGTCGAGCAGCAACGCGCCCACGCCCTGATCGGCTTGGTACATCAGAACTTGGATCGAATATTCGCCTGGCGCAAGGTCGCGCGGCAGCGGCAGCGTGAATCGATCCGGCACGAGCGCGCCCGGCGTCCAAAGCAACGTAGGCGTCGCGGGCTGTCGATCGACCGCAACGATCTTGTTTCCGCGCGCGTCCACGATGCGCACCGACGTGCTGTAGTACGCATCGATTTTGTTGAGCGGCAGCCAAGTCAAATTGATTTCCACCACATCGCCCGGCGCGTAGGCAGATTTCAGTGGCGCGCTCAACCCAACCCGCGCCGGCAGAACGACTTGATGCGCCGGTTCGCCGTCCTGCACCACGACATCCCCGGACAAATTCCACGCGCCGATCGCGCGGCTCGCTACATTCAGCGCCAGCCGATACGTCCCCGCGCGCGGCGGCGCGTTCAACCGCACCGGCACGACCGACACACTCGTCGTGACGAGCGGCATAGATGCAGCCACGCGCTGCGCCGTGCCATCGCTCCAGCGCGCGTCGATCTGCGGCATATCGGTCGGCTCAATGGCAAAGCTGCGCGGAGCGCGGTTTTGCACGATCAGATACGCCCAATAATTCTGGTTTGGCGCGGCGGGCTGCGGGAGATACAGCCGCGCACTCAGCGCGGACGCGTCTTGGGCGCGCGGCGCGACGCGATAAACGTAATCGCCGCCGAATTGCTGCGCGAGTTGCAGATCGGTAACGCGGCTGATCGCCGCGCGCACGCGATTCCAATCCGCGATTTGGTCGCCGTGGAGAACCACGAACTGAACGCCGAGCGCCTGCAGCAAACTGATCGCGCGTTCGTTCGGAAAGGATTGCATCTCGTACGCGATTTCGCCGCGCAGCGGCGGCACAAAACCACTGTAGCCGTCCGGTGTCGATTGCCAGTGGTACGTCGTGAGGTACTGCGCCGTCAAGTCAAGCGGCTGGGTCGGATCGTTTGCGATCATCGGTAGTTCGAGAGTGACGCCGGGCGGTTGCTGCGCCAGCCAGCGAACGTATCGCGGAATCGCGTCGCCGGCGGGCACGGGCGCGATGCTCGCGGCAGGAATGGCGAGGTACTCAAGCGCGATGAGCGCAATGCCAATCGCCAATTGCCAATTACCAATTGCCAATTTCGCTACGCCAAGCCCTGCGAGCGCCGCGAGCGTAAACATCACCAGCGCGTCGAAGCGGACCGGCGCGCGCAAGGCGCGCATCAGCGGGAACGCGTCGTACAGCCAACGGTACGGCAGCGTGATGCCGGTGCCGGTGGTCGGCGTGAGGAACAGGCGCGGACCCAGGGAAAGTAGAAAGGCAAAAGCTAAAAGCAAAAGGTAAAACCACCTGTCGCGCGATTTCGTTGCGGCGATGCCGATGATGCCCAACACCACGGCGATAATGCCGGGAAACAGATTGGCGAGCGGATAGCCGCCAACGATAATCGGCGGGCGCGGCGCGAGCAGACTGCCGTACAACACATTTTGCGGCGAGACCTGGGCATACAGCGCCAGACTCGCGCTGAACGGCTCGCTCTCTTCGATCTTGCGCTGAAAACCGAGATCGCGCTGGACGCGGAGGTACGGCAAAAAGAAGGGAACGACGGCGATGGCGATAATGATCGCGGAAACAGTGAGACGCGTGAGGCGGGTTGCGTAAAACGTGAAACGCGACGCGTGGTGCGTGACAAGGAACCAGAGGACGTAGAGCACAACGGCAAAGCCGGCGAGGAAGGCGTAGTAGAACGACGAAAGAGATTGAAGCGAAAAGAATACGGCGAACAAAATCGAATCTCTAAGCTCCAATCTCCAACTTCTAACCAAGTTGCGATCGTGAAGCATCCGCCGCAAAAAGAGCATCGCCAACGGCAGCCAGCCGAGCGACAGCAATTGTATCTGCGCGAGATCGTGCAGGTTGAGCGGATTGAACGAAAAGATCACGCCGGCGACTATCGCCGCGCCGCGATGGCGCGTGAGGTCGTACACGAACAGGTACATCGCATACGCGGCGAAAAAGAAGGAGGCAAGCAACACGAGATTGTAGCTGAGCACGGTGTTATCGAACGCGAGGTTGAACGGGAGCGCGAACAATCCTTGCGGCAGCATCGTTTCGGAGAAGGCGAGCGTATTTTGGTACGGGTAGAAGATGTTCGCGTTGAAAAGGTTCAGCGGCGCGGTGATGAGCGCGTGCCCAACCCACGCGATGATCCAGACGTTGAGCAAGCCATCCTGCTTGTCCTGCACGGCATCGGCGATGTGCAGTACCAGCGGGTTGGTCATCACGACCGTGAGCGCGAGAAAGATCGCCAGCGCGATGCCGTCGCGTCGCCGCAGAGACGTTCGCGCCGCGCGCCGCGTCTCCGCGCTATTGGCTTTCAACTCAAAAGCCCCTGCCGCCAGTCTCGCGCGTCCCATTTGGCTTTCAACTGCTTTTTGAATTCCGCTTTCCACTGCGGGTCTTGCAGTTTCGCGTTGAGCAGGGGCCAAACCGTCTCGCTGTCCGCGTCAATCGTGCCGAGGATTTCCTGAATGTAGCGGTCGATCTCAATGCGCGACGACTTGGTGACCGGGATGCCCAGCTCTTCGAACAGCGGATCAAGGTTCACGGTGTAGAAAGGCATATCGATCTCCTCCGCGCGTATTATAGCGCAGTTGCGCGGCGCCAGCAAAAACCTCACTCTATCCCTTCCCTTGTCGGCAACGACGGGGGAGGGCAAGGGTGAGGGTGCTTTTGCCACTTTTTTCGCCCTGTGCTATAATGGCGGCGGCTGGAGAGGTCGCATAGTCCGGTCTAGTGCGCGCGACTCGAAATCGCGTGTGGGCGCAAGTCCACCGGGGGTTCAAATCCCTCCCTCTCCGCTC
>VFSW01000623.1_pt1 | contig 52244 bp, 47 predicted proteins | sample 5358111 | NCBI WGS metagenome assembly VFSW01 (sample SAMN11554181, study PRJNA540505) | mine drainage metagenome | isolation source: sediment from site ElyBrook_90M | place: USA: Ely Copper Mine, Vershire, VT | collected 2017 | reverse complement strand
CCGCCAACATCGGGGGTGAAAGCGTAATCTGCTTTGATCAGGTCGGGATGATGCTTCAACAGCCAGCTCACCCCGTTCGACTTGCCCCCTTCTTCGTCCGCGGTGAGCGCGAGGATGAGGTCGCGATCGGGTTTGAAGCCCTGCTTGTGGAGGCGCAGGAAAGTCGTGACAAGAATCGCGTCGCTCTCCTTCATGTCCTGCGTGCCGCGGCCGTAAAAATAGCCGCCCTTTTCAATGAATCGAAACGGATCGGTCGTCCAGTCTGCGCGACGCGCCTCTACGACGTCCTCGTGACCGATGAAGAGGATCGGCGGTTGTGCTCCCGTGCCCCGATAGCGGACGACAAGATTCTCTTTCCGGTCATTGGGGCCACCCAGGTAGATGTCGCTCGCAGGAAATCCCGCATCGAGAAAACGCTGCTGCATCGCTTTCGACGCTGCGGTCACGCTACCCACGGAGTCGGTAGTGTTGATCTCGATGATCTCCTTGAAAATTAAAAAAGCAAGCTCTTTCGTGGCCGCATCGGGCGGCGTGTACGCGGGCGCGCTTTGGGCGAGCGCTGAGGATGCAGCGAGAGCGGAGACAATGATCAAACCTGCGAAGCGATTTCGCATGCGGGACTCCTGGTGTGGATGAAAGGACAAGGTAACAGATTGTCGGCGCTGGTTACTGGTAGTCGTCGCCCTGCGCTGGAATTGGCGCGCGGCTTTGCGTAAGCTGATCGCGGAACGCAAAGAGGCCAACGGATGAACGCAGTGGCGGTACGACGGTGGGTAGTAGGGACGATAGCGGCAGCAGCAATCACGACGGGTGCAGCCATGGGACAGCCGGAGAGCGGTCCACAACGGGTGTTTGTGAACACATTGATGCCTCAGCCGGCGCAGCTGACCATGGGCCAGGGCTCGCTTCCGATTGCTCGGGGGTTCAGCGTCAGCTTCGATAAGACGCACGACGATCGTCTGGAAAGCGCCGTGGATCGGGCGATGCGGCGCCTGAAGAGCCAGACCGGCGGCATCGTGCAGGATGCTGATGCGGGATCCACAGGAACGCTGGTGATTTCGGTCGATGGCCCCGGCGCGGCGGTGCAGAGCCTGGATGAGGATGAGTCGTACACCCTGGACGTGACGACGCAGGGCATCCATCTGCATGCGACAACCGATGTAGGCGCCATGCATGGACTCGAGACCCTGCTGCAGCTGGTGCAGGCGGATGCGCGCGGTTTCTGGCTGCCGGCAGTTTCGATCCAGGATACCCCGCGGTTCAGGTGGCGCGGGCTCATGATCGACGTGGGTCGCCATTTCGAGCCGGTGGGCGTGATTGAGCGAACCCTGGACGGCATGGCCGAGGTGAAGATGAATGTCTTCCACTGGCACCTTTCCGACGATCAGGGTTTCCGCATCGAGAGCAAAATCTATCCGAAGCTGACCGGCATGGGGTCCGACGGTCAGTACTACACCCAGGATCAGGCCAGAGAAGTAGTCTCCTATGCGCGCACCCGCGGAATTCGCGTCGTTCCGGAATTCGATATTCCCGGCCACACCACAGCCTGGATGGTCGGCTATCCCGACCTGGCCAGCGCGCCGGGACCGTTTTCCATCGAGCGGAAGTTCGGCGTGTTTGATCCTGTGATGGACCCGACCCGCGAAAGCACCTACGCGTTTCTCGACAAGTTCGTTGGCGAAATGGCGGAAATTTTCCCCGATGCCTGCATGCACATCGGCGGCGACGAGAACAACGGAGTCGAGTGGAAGCACAATACCAAGATTCAGGCTTTCGCAGAAACCCACAATCTGAAAGGCACCGCGGCCCTCCAGGCGTATTTCAACCAGCGGCTATTACCGCTTCTAACGAAGCATGGCAAGAAAATGATCGGCTGGGATGAGGTGCTGACCCCAGGGCTGCCCAAAGACGTCGTAGTCCAATCGTGGCGTGGCTTCGATTCCCTCGCGGCCGGCGCGAAGCAGGGCTATAGCGGGATTCTTTCCGCAGGCTACTACCTGGACCACATGGATCCGGCTTCGGAACACTATCGCGTCGATCCGCTGCCGGCCAACAGCAATCTCACGCCCGAGGACGAGGCACGGATTCTGGGTGGCGAGGCCTGTATGTGGAGCGAGTACGTGTCGCCCCGCACCATCGATTCGCGCATCTGGCCGCGCACCGCTGCCATTGCGGAACGCCTGTGGTCGCCGCGCACCGTGACGAGCGAAGATGACATGTACCGCCGGCTCTCCGTGGAGTCGCTGCGCCTTGAGAGCTTTGGCCTGACGCACATCTCTCAGGAGTGGGCGAGCCTGCGCGCCCTGGCCGGTACGCAGGACATCGATGCGCTGCGACCGCTGATGGCCGTCCTCGAACCCGTGAATTTCGATACGCGCGGCAACTGGTCCGAGCATCACGGAATCACGACGCTCAGCCCCATGGACAACGTGGTCGATGCCCTGCCGCCCGATCCGCCATCGCGCCACGATTTCGCCGACCTGATGAGCACGTATTTGCAGGACCCGGTGGGCCACCCGGCAGAAGAGGCTGCGCTCCAGGAAACGTTCCGCTCGTGGTCCGCAACACCGGGCATGATGGCGCTGCTGGAGAGTTCGCCGCAGCTTGCAGAAGCGCTGCCGCGCGCAACCCAGCTAACCGAAATGGGCACCATGGGCCTCGAGGCTCTTTCGTATCTGTTGTCGGGTGCGCCGGCGCCGCCGGGATGGAAAGAGCAGAAGCTGGCCATCCTGGATCAGGCCCAGAAGCCGGTAGCTTTGACGCGATTCACCATGCTGCAGGCGATGCGAAACCTGGTCAACGAAGTACGATGATCGTCGTCAATCCGCAATTCAGCGATGAGTCTCACGTAAGAGGCCTCTCTCCTGAATCAGCCGGAAGATATCCTGGTGGGCAAGGTACGCCAGTATCTTCGGCTCCGGACCGCCCATGTCAATCAGGAAAGCGGAGCCGACGTTCAGGTTCTCCCCGGGCTTCCCTTCAGGGGCAAACTCCATCTCCCATCGGGTATCCACCATCACATAACGATCGCCGATCTGTACGTCGCGACGCTCAACGAGTCGGCTAACTCGATGGCCTGCCTGCCGGAAGATCTCTTTCCTCTGCGGCAGCTTCTGAACAAAGAGTTTGCTCGGAATAATCGCGGAACCCTCAGGGCCGCCGGCAATAAAGCTGTCGGCAAATTGAGCCGCGACGGCTTTCGGATCACCGTTGGCCGCGTTGCGTTCATAAGTCAAGAGAAACTGATCGAGAGCATCCTGTAAAGACGGCATAAGGGGCCTCCACAGCGAAGTTATGGTGCAATCTACCTTTAGTATTATACCACATATGCAGATAGATAGCAAATGCACTGCGCCCGGCACGCAGCCGTCCAGCCCCAATCTACTTTTCCTATTCCCTACCGGCTGTTCCCCGCTTTCTATTCCCTATTCCCTATTGGCTATTCCCTGCTTTTCTATTCCCTGCTGGCTATTGGCTATTCCCTGCTCTTACAGGATCCAACCGCCACCGACCACCTCGTCGCCGTCATAGAAGACGGCAGACTGGCCAGGAGTCACAGCACGCTGCGGCTCGTCGAACGTGGCTTCGACCTCGCCGGCAGCAACCATCCGGATCGTGGCCCAGGCCGGCTCGTGCCGATGGCGAATCTTCGCCCGCACCCGCATCTCGCCCGTAAGAGCAGCGATGGAAATCCAGTTCAGATCCCGTGCCCGCAGCGAGTGTGTGGTCGCCTCGGCATCGGATCCAACCGTGACGCGGTGCGAAGCGGGCTCGATCTGGATGACATAAAGCGGGTCCGATGAAGCGACTCCCAGGCCTTTGCGCTGCCCGATGGTGAAGTTATGAATCCCGCCGTGCTCCCCGATCACCTCGCCTGAAGTAGAAACCAACTCGCCGGCCGTATCGGGAATCTCCTCGCCCTGCTCATGAAGATAGGCGCTGATGAACTTCTTATAGTCGCCGCCCGGGATAAAGCAGATCTCCTGCGAATCGGGCTTGATAGCAACAGCGAGGCCATGCTGGGCTGCCAACGCGCGCACTTCAGGCTTGCGATAGCCGCCAAGCGGAAACAGCGTGCGCGATAACTGTTCCTGCGTCAGTCCGAAGAGGAAGTAAGTCTGGTCCTTCGACTCATCCACCGGTCGCGAAAGAATCCACCGATCGCGCACAGGATCGTAGTGGTTGCGGGCGTAGTGCCCGGTGGCGATGCGGTCGGCGCCGATCTGCCGCGCGCGCACCAGTAGCTGATCGAACTTGATGTGGTTGTTACAGAGTGAGCACGGAATCGGCGTGCGGCCGGCGAGATACTCGCGCACAAACGGGCGCACGACATCGTCCTCGAAGCGCTCCTGCTCGTTCACTACGTAGTAGGGGATATCGAGCGCCTCAGCCACACGGCGCGCGTCGTACACGTCATCCAGCGAACAGCACCGGCCCGTGACCTGCTCCGGCATGCCCTCCTTGCCAGCGAGACGCCGCTGATTCCACAGCTGCAGCGTTAATCCGACAAGCGAGTACCCCTCCGCGCGCAGCATCGCCGCAACGGTCGACGAGTCGACTCCGCCCGACATCGCAACAGCAATGGTGTTGTTGAGGGACATGGGGACCCTGTTACCAGTATGACAGGGACATACCGCCAATAGCGAACAGCCAATAAAGCGCCCTCGTCCTGCGCCCTACAGTTCCCGTCATGCTGCCGAAGGAGAGGGATGCGGAGCGGTATATACTTCCGCCCGATGGATGACGAAGCGTTTGAACGGCTGCTTGATCAGGTTTTCGGAGCTGCGCTGGACCGATGGTTCTACAGCCGAGTGGCCGGCACGCACCACCTGAACCGCGATGGCACCCATCGCCCCCGTATCATCGCCAAATGCGCCGAGCCGGAGATACTGCTCCTGATCTCGGAGCCGGACAACGCGTACGACTCGAATGCTCTGAAGATCGTGCGCCGCGAGACGGGGGAGCAGCTCGGCTACGTCGAAGCACGCGCTGCGGGCGAGATCACACGGGATGTTGGGAAGGGAGGAACCTGGCTCGCGGTACTGCGCAGCCGCAATCATCATCCGGAAACAGGAAAAACTGTCGGAGCTAACATTGCACTCGTACGCCTCCGATCTGAAGAAAAAGAAGCATGAGGGAAAAAGGACAAGGCTCGATTCGCGCTGGCCTTCTATTCCCTCTTTCCCTACTCCCTATTTCCTGCTCCTATTGATTCACGCCGCTGGCGAGGAAGCCTCCGTCTATGACCAGCACCTGGCCAGTGACAAACGAAGCCGCATCTGACGCGAGATAGATCGCCGCGCCCACCACCTCTTCAGTCTTTCCGAAGCGGTTCATCGGAGTGCGCATCTGCAGTTCCTTGCCGCGCGGAGTGTTGTCGAGCAGATCGGCATTCAGGGCAGTGCGGAAAACGCCGGGGGCAATGGCGTTGACCAGCACCCCCTTCTTCGACCACTCGACGGCGAGCGAGCGCGTCAGCGAGGCAACGGCCGCCTTGCTGGCGGCGTAGGCGGCGACTTCAGCGAGCGCCACGAAGGAGTTCAGAGAGGCAATATTGATGATGCGGCCGTAGCCGCGCTCCAGCATATGCGCCCCAAAAATCTGGCAGGCGCGCAACGTGCCGGTGAGGTTCGTGTCCACGATATCGCGCCACTCATCTTCGGGAAACGTGAGCGTAGGCGCGCGCTTAATCTTGCCGGCGGAGTTGACGAGGATGTCGACCTTGCCGAAGGCCTTCACGGACTCGTCGAGGATGCGCTGCATCGAGGCGCGGTCTTTGGTGTCGCAGGTCAGCCGCAGGGTCTTCTGGCCGGTCGCCTCGATGGCGGCGGCGGTCTCCTCGACCTGCTCCTGGCGCCGCGCGGAGGCAACGACATCGGCGCCTGACTCAGCAAGCCCGACCGCGATGGCGCGCCCGATGCCGGAGGTTCCGCCGATGACGACGGCGGTCTTGCCGTTGAGCTGCAGGGATGAAAGGGTCATTTCGCCTCCGCGTGCGCGAGAGCGGCGACCGGTGAAGGTTTGCCCAGGAAGACGGGCGCGATATGACGGTCGTACAGGTTTTCGGTCACGTTCCTGGCGATCACTTTCTCGTTGGACTCGAGGAGTCCTATGTATTTGTCGCCCATTTTAGCGGCGATCTTAAAGCCCACGTGCAGCAACTGGCGAAGACTCGCATTGTAAGCCGAGGAATGTGGATCATGACGCAGCGCCGAAGTGAACTGCGCGGACGTCCACTGCGCAACCGTGGTCGGCGCCGGAAGTTTCGCAGGATCGATGTCGATGACCGTGGCATAAGGCCCACAGAGTTCCTCGCGATGGTCATACGCCTGCGCGTAGATTTCCTTTGCGAGCGCCAGCCCGTCGCCACCCGCTTCCGCCAGGCCGATGATCTCCTCGAGCCAGGTGGTGCCGGCAGTCTTAAGGTGAACGCCCGACTTCTTTGTGGCGTCGTGAATCGCCGCGTAAATGGAGAACTTGTCGCTGCCGGAGTGGACGCTGAGCTTGAGATTCTTCGGCAAGCCCAGGTTCGCCGTAGCCCAGGCGATGGCCGCAACATCGAGCACGATCTCGCGGCGGAAGTGATCCACGTTGCCCACGTAATCGACGCCCTTATTGAAGCGGCCGGTGAATTTCGGCGCGATGGTCTGGATGGGAATGCCTTCGTCGGCGATCGCGGCGAGGATGATCAGCAGCTCGGCTGGCGTCTGCGCCGCGTCGGTCTCATCCATGGAGACTTCGGGGATGAAACCTCCCTTCCCTTTTGCGGTTTCGATGTGACGGTAGACCTTACCGGCCTCCTGCACGGCGAAGAGGAACTTCGAGGCCACGCCGCGCAACAGATCCCGCGTGATATGGATCGGTTCGCTGACCCCTTCGAGGCGGATGGCGCCGGCCAGATCGGAGCGGCGCTTCAGGAATCTTTCGATCGAAGATGATTCCGCGGCCTTACCGATGTAGTCGGCGACATCGATCGTAAAGAAATCGCACGGCGCCAGAAAGCGATCGACCGTGGTGAGGTTGATGTGGTCGGCATCGCAGAAGTAAGGCCTGGTCCAGCCAAGCGCTTTTACCGCAGCATCGGCGGCGGCACGCGTCGAGGCGGGTTCGGAACCGATGATGTTGTGTTCGCGATTCGATTTGTTCCACACAGGAATCACTTCGACGCCCGCGTGCGCCGCTTCGATGCACGCCTGCAGCTGCGCTTTCGCCTGATGAGCGAAGCGGTCGCCCACGCCGATGGAGAATTTGCCGAGTTCGAAAGTATGCGTTGCCATAAGGACCTCAGTTTTTAAATCGGTCGCGGTGGGCCCAGAGACCAAGCCCTGGGTTCGCGACAAAGAAAACTTCTTCGCCGTCCACGGTGTTGAATCCCTGCCGGAGTTTCGCGGGATCGTACCGGCGCTGCACCTCATCGAGTTCGCGGTAGTTGAACCCGACGCCTTCGACCTCTTCGCGCGTGAGATGGCCGGGGCACCAGGTGATGGTAAATCGTCCTTCCGACGAGCCGTGGATCAGGTGCGCAGCCGCGCTCAGGTCGGCGGCGAGATCGGGATTTTTCGCGACCGCGTCGAGCGTCGCGGGCGTCCCGCGATATCCATATTTTCGAATCAGCGCATCGATGGTGCGATCCTCACCAAACTCCTTCACCGCCGGCGCCAGGATAATCAACTCTGCGCCATCGGCCAGCGCCATGCGGGTGCGATAGACCGCTTTGTTGCCGAGCCAGGTGCTGTGAAACTCCTGTGGATCGAGATAGACAACCGCCTTGCGGAGCGGCTGGTCGAGCATCTCGAAATTGACCTTGAGACTCAGCTCGGAGGCGCGCAGAAAACACTCGACGTCGTCCCCGATATAGAGGCCGCGCGTCGCGAGCCCGCCGTCCGCAGCGCGACCGACCACCGTCTGGACATAAACGATAGGCAGATTCTTCAGGAATCGATCCGAAGCGTAGTTCAGAACCCGGCGCACCGGATTGTCGGCGCGGCCCATGATGCGTTCCATCCCGTACACCGCGCCGAGATAGTGGCTTCGGTTGATGCCTTCCCGCCCACCGGTCCCGATCAGGACGTTCTTGTTGTAATTCGCCATGCCGATCACTTCATGCGGCACAACCTGGCCCGCCGAAAGAATCAGGTCGAAGTTGCCTTCGAGCAGCAGGCGGTTGATCTGCGCGAGCCACGTGTAATGCAGTTTCCCTTCCGATTGCTCTTCAATGAACGCGGCCGGAATTTCTCCGACGGTCTCAATATCGGTGCGCCAGTTGTGAACGTGAAACAGCGATTGCGGCATGTCGCCAAACATGCGCGTCAGCTGATCCGGCGACATGGCGGCATGCGTGCCGAGAGCCGGCAGCACCGCGGCGAGGCGATTGCCGTAGTACTCCCACACCAGATGCGTGATCTCGCCGGAGCGGGAATGCAGGCGCGTGATATCCGGTGGGATCACCAGTACACGCTTGCGCGGGCCAAGCCGGTCGAGGCTTTCCACCAGCAGATCGTTCAGCTGCTGCCTGGAGAGATCCGTATCGGTGCTTCCCACTTTGCAATAGAGGCTCATGCTGCGATCTCTCCTCTCTTTACGATTCCATCGCTCACGATTCGATCCGGGCCGGGGCCAGTTTGGGCGTGATCAACTGAATTACGGCCAGCGCCAACACGTAGGCGAGGCAGGCAATGATGAAGAGCGGCACGTAGCTCTTCGTGATGTTCACGATGTATCCCGTCGAAATCTGCAGTAAAAACCCGCCGATCGCGCCCGACATGCCCCCGATGCCAATCACGCTGGCAACCGCCGCCTTGGGAAACATATCGGAAGGCAGGGTGAAGAGGTTCGCCGACCAGCCCTGATGCGCCGCAGCCGCCAGCCCCACCAGGCCCACGACCACCCAAAGGTGATGAATGTACGGCGCCATGAAGACGGGCAGAACGCACAGCGCGCAGATCAGCATGGCGGTCTTGCGCGAGAAGTTCGCGTTCTTGCCGGCGCGCAGCAAAGCGGATGAGATCCATCCGCCTCCGATACTGCCCACCGTCGAAACGCTGTACACAATCACCAGCGGCAGCCGGTTCGATTCGAGGCTCAGCCCAAACGTCGACTGTAGATAGCGCGGCAGCCAGAAAAGATAGAACCACCAGATCGGGTCGGTGAGAAATTTGCCGATCGCGAAGGCCCACGTCTCCTTGCACGGCAATACCTGCCGCCACGGCACGGATTCCTGCCTCTCTACCGGGTCGCTGAGAATCAGATCCAGCTCCGCTTTGGACACGCTGCGGTGCTGCTCCGGCCGCCGATAGTAGAGAAGCCAGCAAATCAGCCAGACGATCCCCGTTCCGCCGGTGACGACGAAGGTGCCCCGCCAACCTACGAATACAACCAGCGCCGGGACCACCAGCGGCACGGCGATATTGCCAATATTGGCCCCGGAGTTAAAAATGCCGGTGGCCAGTGCGCGTTCACGCTTCGGAAACCACTCCGCCACCGTCTTGATGCACGCGGGAAAGTTGGCCGCTTCACCCAGGCCGAGCAAAAACATCGCGATGCCAAACGTGACAACCGAAAACGCCGCCCCGGGCAGCATGGCCGCCACGCTCCACAGGCCGATGGCAATCGCAAACGATTTGCGCGTTCCCAGCTTGTCCGTCAGCCCCCCGGCCACCACCATCCCGATCGCGTACGCTGCCTGAAACGCCCCAAGGATGTATCCGTACTTGACGCTGTTCAGCCCGGGGATGATCGTTTCGAGAAACTTCTCGAGGTAGGCAATCACGCCGCGATCGACGTAGGCAATCACGGTGGCAAAGAAGAGCAGCCCGCAGATCACCCACCGCTGATGGCTGATCCGGTCCGGAGAGCCAAAGGTGCCGAAAAATGATCGTGATTCCGGGCTGCGAGTCGCCATTCAATCTCCGATACCCACATTCCCACCGGTTTAATGACGACCGCCTGCCGCCCGCAGGCTACCGGCTACAGGCTGCCGGCTTCGTTACAGCTTATATGCCTTGCGGACCAGATTGTAGGCGAGGTCGTGCGCTAGTTCGACCGCTTCGTCTTCGTCGAGCCGATGCTCAGCAACCAGCCGCGCCAGCCACACGCAGTCGATGCGCCGCGCGACATCGTGGCGCGCAGGAATCGACAGGAATGCGCGCGTGTCGTCGTTGAACCCGACCGTGTTGTAGAAGCCGGCTGTCTCTGTCACCTGCTCGCGGAAGCGCAGCATCCCTTCGGGACTGTCGTGGAACCACCACGGCGGCCCCAGTCGCAGGCAGGGATAATGTCCCGCCAGCGGAGCGAGTTCGCGCGTGTAGGTGGTCTCGTCCAGCGTGAAGAGAATCAGCGTGAGGTTCTTCTCGTTGCCGAAGCGGTTCAGCAGCGGATGCAGCGCATGGACGTAATCCGTAGCGACCGGGATATCGGCGCCTACATCGCGGCCGTAACGCCCGTAGACCTTGCCGTTATGATTGCGGAAGGCGCCGGGGTGCAGTTGCATCACGAGGCCGTCTTCGACGCTCATGCGCGCCATCTCGGTGAGCATCTGCGCGCGGAAGAGCTCCTGCTGCTGCTTGTCGGCGCGCCCGAGGCGAACCGCATCGTAGAGCGTGGAGGCTTCGGGAGCGGGCAAATCGGCGGTCTGTGCCGTGGGATGGCCGTGATCGGTGGACGTGCAGCCGAGCGCCTTGAATCGCGCGCGCGATTTTTCCAGAGCGCGCAGATAACCGGACCACGTCCCCGTGTCTTCGCCGCTCACCTGACCGAGCTTCGCGATGTTTTCCGCGAATCCGTTAAATTCCGGATCGACGACGGAGTCGGGGCGGAACGCGGGAATGATGCGGGCCTTCCATCCGGAGTCACGGATGGCCTGATGGGCAGCAAGGGGGTCCAGCGGTGTATCGGTGGTCGCCAGCACTTCGACGCGGAAACGCTCGTACAGAGCGCGCGGGCGGAACTCCGGCGTCCGCAGGCGCTCGGAGATGACGTCGTAGTAGAGGTCGGCGGTGGCCGCGGAGAGCCGCTCGTCGAGCCCGAACAGCTCGTGGAAGGCGTAATCCAGCCACATTCGCGTGGGCGTGCCGCGGAAAAGATAGTAATTCTCGGCGAAGATGCGCCAGACGCGGCGCGGATCCTTCAGTTCGGATACGCCGATTTCGAGGTCTTCCAGAGAGATGCCCTGGCTGTACAGCATGCGGAACACATAGTGGTCGGGCTGCACAAAAAGCTTGGCCGGGTCCGGAAACGGCTCATTGCTCGCGAACCACGAAGCCTGCGTGTGCCCGTGCGGGCTGATGAGGGGGAGGTCGCGGACTTCCGCATAGAGGCGGCGGGCGATGTTGCGGGTAATGGGATCGGCCGGGAAGAGGCGGTCGTCGTGAATGAGGGCCATGGCGCCGGTAGACATGGGACTGGTTGACCTCCTGGACCACCAGGAAAAGAATTGTTCTGCAGAGGTCCGACCACTAGAATACACCGGTACAGAAGCATTCCAGGGGTCGATTAGTTGGACCATACAACAAATGTTGCGTAAGGTACTGTGAATCTCACAGGGAGGGACAAAAAGTCCCGAAGAACGCCTGAAGGGCTGGAGAACCATGACAAAATCCGACACACACATGACGATGCGGGTGGTTAACCACATCCGCACCATGATCGAAACCGGAGATTTGCAGCCTGGGGACCGAATTCCGCCGGAGCGCGAATTTGCCCGCAGACTGCGCATCAGCCGCGCCAGCCTGCGCACCGGCATCGGATATCTGGCGGCGATGGGCGTGATGGATGTCCGGCACGGCGTGGGAACGTTTGTGGCCGACGGCCCACCCGAACTCGGCAAGTCGTCCCTGAGCCTGCTCGGCGCGCTCCACGGGTTCCAGTCGTGGCAGATGTTCGAGGCGCGGCGCATCCTCGAAAGCGAGCTGGCGGCGCTGGCCGCCGAGCGCGGGCGGGAACAGCACTTCGCGGCATTGTCGGAAGAGGTCGCCGAGATGTATGCCACCGTCGACAACCCTATGGATTATCTGATCCATGATGTGCGCTTCCATCGCGTCATCGCCCAGGCCTCCGGCAATCCGATCCTCGCCGCGCTCATGGAAACCATCACTTCGGCCCTCTACGACGACCGCCGCAAAACCGCCGAACGCTCCCGGGACCTGAAGGAGTCCGCCGATCTGCACCGCGAGATTTATCGCGCCATCCGGTCGCGGAATGCCGCCGAGGCACGTTCGGTGATGGAACGCCACCTGACCGCGGCACAGTCTGCGCAGAACCTGGAGAACACGGGCAATGGGGTCGTACCCCCGAAGGAAAACGGGCAGGCGAAGAGACCACGGAGAAAGCTGGAAAACTAGAGCGGGTGCCGGTCCTCACCCGCGCAGTGGCACGCACCGGCATCAACCGGGTCCCCGCCTCACCTCGTCCTGGACTTGACGTATTCGTCGCAAAAGCGCAGATACCGCTCCCAGTCGAAATCCGTCACACTGTGGACGCCGCTGCGTACGTGGTAGCTCACCCTGCCGAGGACCGGCTGATTCACCGCGGGCCACTGCGTGGTGGGCAGGCCGGTGCTTCCCAGGAAGCGATACACCCGCGTGACGGCCAGCGCCCCCAGAAATTCGCTCTGCGGGTCGGCGTTTCCATCGAGGATCGCACTCCCGATATAGAGCGGCCGCGGAGCGATGAGCGCCAGCACCTCATTCTGATCGAACGGTAGCTCCGCGTCGTGCCCGCTGTACTGCTTGAAATTCCGGCAATACCAGTAGGGGAAGATCGTGTTCAGCCGTAGAACAGTTTCGCCGTGTACGTCGTGGAACACTTTGGCCCCGCCGGCGCCGGATTCGTTGCTGATCACCGCGGCAAAACGTGGGTCGGTGGCGCCGGCCCAGATCGCCGCCTTGCCCAGCCGCGACCATCCAAACGCGACCACATGCTGGCCATCGACCCGGGGATCGTGCTCCAGATAGTCCAGCGCGCGGCTCATCGCCCAGGACCATGCGGCAATCGTGGAGAAGTTGTCGCCACCCTGCCCCAGCTCCGGCCAAGCGCTCCGTATGCTCTCGTCGTAGCCGTCCTTCCGGTCCGGGTCGATATCGCCGCGATACGCCGTGGCCACCGCATAGCCGGCATCGAGAATTTTCTCCACCGGCCAGCGCCCTGCGTCGATCCCACGGCACGCTTCGGTGGCGCGATTCTCCTTCACGCACGACAGGTCGACAAAGGGGCTTTGGGACTCCACCCACCGATGGGAAATGCGAACCCCGGGATCAGACGTGACCGTCTCGTTCCCCCAGAAATTGAATCCGAGAATCATCGGCGGCCGTTTCACCTGATTGGGCAGATAGACCAGCAGATCCATGCGCGGCCCGTCTTCCTTACCACGAAAAAGGATCGAAACCTGCTCGCGTGTCGCCTTGCCGCCCAGCGCGTGCCGGTCGAGATCGTAAACACGGAACCGCATCTCCGCCGGTCGCGCCGGCATTCGTCCATACATTTGCTCGGCGAAGATCTGGAGCAGTTCCCTTCTCCGCTTCGGCCACTGCGCCGGAGTTGCAACGCGCGTTCCATCGGCAAACACCAGCGGATCGGGCAGGTGCGCGGGCATCACCGGTTGGCGGTCCTGATCCGGATTGCTTTGGGAACGCGCAGGGACCGCCATCGTCAGCGCGCATGCCGCCAGAACCACAGCCCTCGCGGTGAACGAAGCAGTCCTGCCGCTTTTTTCTCTGTTCTTGTCTATCTGTCCGCGTCTCATGGTTTTCCAGCTTATGCCGACGCGCGCTCCATCACCAATCCTGAATCAAAACACTCAGTGGGACTCCCCCCGTGCGCCGAAAGACACACGCGATCGGATATGTAGCTCTCAGTTGCGTCAGGCGATGACAGGCTATGAGCCGGTGCGCACCGAACGGCTCACGACCCGCGTCGAGCGAACGGGCTTCTTGCGCGAGGCGACCAGCTTGGGAGTCGCGGCTTCTTCTTCGACGCCGGAACGGCGATCCATCCATTCATCGAGACGCGATTTGCGGAAGCGCCAGCGATTGCCGAGGCGGAAGGCGGGAATGAATCCCGTCGAAGCGTAGCGATAAAGACTATCGGCGCTGATACCCAGGTAGTGAGCGGCCTGGCGAATGTCCATGACTTCGCGGATCTCGGGCTGGTCGAGCGAGGCTTTCACGGAATCCTCCAGAGCAGTGAGGCACGCTCTTTGTACCATAGTCCGGAGCCGGAAAGAAATGCCGATTTGGAGGGGTATTGGAGTGGCAACCCCATCCCAGTCAACCCTTTCGGGATGAATGGGATGGGACCTCCAGTTAAACTTTTGGCTCCATCGCGCCGATGATCGACAGGAAGCTGTCGTCAAGGGTGCGGTTTTTCGAGATCGCGTCGGCCAGCGGAATGTCCTCAATTTTGGTGCCGTGGAGCACAACCAGCCGCCCAAACTTGCCCTGGTGGACGAGGTCGATGGCCGCCAGACCGTAGCGCGTGGCGAGCATGCGATCGTAAGCGGTCGGTGTGCCGCCGCGCTGGGTGTGGCCGAGGTTCACCGCGCGCGTTTCGAAGCCGGTCTTCTTCTCGCTCTCCTCAGCAAGGTGCTCGCCGATGCCGCTGCGCTGCGCGTGGCCGAACGAATCGACCTTCGTCCCTTTGGTCGCCTGCCCGCCGATCTCCGGCAGCTTCGCGCCTTCCGCCACAACCACGATGCCGTACTTCTTTTCGCCCTCGTAGTTCTTCCTGAGGATCGCGCAGACGTGGTCGAGATCAATGGGCTTCTCCGGCACGAGGATCACATGCGCCCCGCCTGCAATCCCCGCCGTCAGAGCAATCCAGCCCGCGTCGCGGCCCATCACTTCGCACACAATGACCCTCTCGTGCGATTTTGCGGTCGTGTGGAGCCGATCCACAGCCTCGGTCGCGATCATCACGGCAGTGTCGAACCCGAAGCACACGTCAGTGCCGTTCAGGTCGTTGTCGATCGTCTTGGGCACGCCGACACCCGGAACGCCGGCCTGGATCAGAGCGTTGGTAACGGACTGCGTATCGTCGCCGCCAAGCGCAATCAGGGCGTCGATCTTGTTGGCCTTGAGCACCTCGACGCACTTCTCAATCCCGCCCTGCACCTTGCGGACGTTCGTGCGCGAAGTACGGAGGATGGTGCCGCCCTCGGTGAGGATGCCGTCGACCTTTTCCAGCGTCAGCGGGACCGTCTTGTTTTCGAGCACACCGCGCCAGCCTTCGAGGAAGCCGACAAACTCGTCTCCGTAGTGAGTGATGCCCTTCTTCACGACCGCGTGGATAACCGCGTTCAGACCGGGGCAGTCTCCGCCGCCCGTCAGCATACCAATTCGCATCGTTGTCTCCCTGTTCCCTGAAGCTTGAATGGATGATCCGAAGAAACGCAGCGTTCCTCGGGAGAGGCGGCTGTACTCTCCGCGCTCTCAATGACCAGTAAATCGTGTGACCTTCACGGTCATGATACGAGCGCTTCGATGCGCGTTCAAATGACCAAAATAATGCGAGCCGTTTTGTGGGCGTCCGAGCCCGCAGGCGAAATCCTGACCCTGAGCGAGTCGCCCCAGGGGTGGCGAGTGAACGGGGAAGGATCCCAAACTTGAGCCGTTTTGCGGGCGTCCGAGCCCGCAGGCGAAATCCTGATCCTGAGCGAGTCGCCCCAGGGGCGGCGAGTGAACGGGGAAGGATCCCAAACTTGAGCCGTTTTGCGGGCGTCCGAGCCCGCAGGCGAAATCCTGAGCGCCGCGAAGGCCCCCCGGACAACTCCCCGCAGCTCTCTATCGTTAAAATCGGTGCATGTCCCTTCTCAAGGTGATTATTCTGGCCGTGATCCAGGGCCTGGCGGAGCTTCTGCCCGTTTCGAGTTCCGCTCACGTCGTGGTGGCGGAAAAACTGATGGGGATGGACCCATCCTCGCCCGCCATGACCCTCCTGCTGGTCATGCTCCACACAGGAACCATGTTCGCCGTCATCGTCTACTTCTGGCAGCAGTGGAAGAAGACCTTCTTCTCCGACAGCGAGGCCTTCAAGCGTTTTGCGTGGCAGGCAGTGATCGCGACCTTCTTTACCGGCGTGGTCGGCGAAGCTCTCATCAAGATCATCGAGCACACGCTGTTCCGCGGTGCGCCGAAAGCGCAGATCGAGGACCTGTTCGGCCACCTCGAAATCGTGGCGCCCGCCTTGCTGGCCGCCGGAATTTTGATCCTGATCGCCGGCCTGAAGGAAGGCCGCGTGCCCGATGAGCAGGAATCGCCCGAGATCGGCTTCGGACAGGCGGGGATCATCGGCGCCGTCCAGGGCCTCTGCCTTCCCTTCCGCGGATTCTCACGCTCCGGCGCCACCATCTCCGTCGGCATGCTGCAGCGCATCCGCAAGGCAAAGGTCGAGTCCTTCAGCTTCGCGCTGGCGGTGATCATCACACCGCTGGCCATCGGGCGGGAGGCGCTCCGCCTCCATCATGCCGATACCTCCGGCTTCGCCCACGCCGCCATGCCCAGCCTGCTGGGCATGGTCTTCTCCTTCTTCGCCGGACTGCTGGCGCTGAAGTGGCTGAGCGCCTGGCTGGAACGCGGGCGCTGGTACCTCTTCGGCATTTACTGCATCGTGGCCTCGATTGTCGTCTTCGCGCTGCATGCCAAAGGCTATTGAGGTTCGCTGTGTGGATTCGTAAACTCCGCATCGAACGCGTCACCGCGGCAGGCCAGCCAATTCCCTGCCCCATCGCGTGGATCGACAACTTCGCTATGCGCAACTTCACCAACGATGCGATCTTCGACGACACGCTGCCGGCCGGCGATGGGGTGCTGGAGGTTGGGTTGAATGTGCCGCTGGATCGGCTGCGCACCGCGATGGAAGCCTGGTTCCGGCGCAAGAGCTACCTGAAGGCGGAAGAAACCCTGCGGGTATACGAATTGACAGAATAAGGGCGCGAGTTCACTCTACGCCGGGCATATAGCGCAGGTAGATGTACTGCTCGAAGGGCGCCGTCTGCCGGGCAAAGGTGAGCTGCTTCGCGAACTCGATCGCGGGCGGGATGAGATCGTCGTCGTCGGTATCGATGAGATGAACTTTGTGGACCTGGCCATCGGCAGCAACCTCCACTTTGACCAGGAGATTGCCGTAAATCATGTCGAGGGGTACGGGTTTGGAGCCGATGATCGTGTGCGGCGTCTCTCCGTTATTTTCAGGTTCGCCCATATCCGGCTCGTTGGCGGGGATCTTGAAGATATTGGGAGGGAAGGTTTTCACGACCTCGGCATGCCCCGTAGCTTCGACCATCAGGCCGCCCTCATCGTAGATGCGGAAGCGCCGGGGAATCATGTGCGTGCCCACCGGCTGCCAGTCTTCCCAGGTCATGGTCTGGTTGAAGATCTGCGCGAAGGCGAGCACGTGAACGAAGGGATCGAAACACACGCGCATCTGAAAGACCACCTTCGTGCAGTCGAAGGGTGAACCCTCGACCTGTTCGAATTGCACGGTGCGACCGCCGCCGGGAATCGAGAACCAGGTGACAGCATAGGCGGGCTCGTGGAAATTCTGGCGAAGGTCGTAGACCTTGAGCGGCATGACTGTGTTGAAGTGCCGCCACTGGATGGTATGGGCGAGGTCCTCGATGCGAGTGTAGTGAAACTTGCCGGCAACGATGTCGGTACGGGTGTAGTGGAGCGGATCGCTCCACAGATCCCATGTGCCTTTGGTGCGGCTGCCGTGGTGATCGTAGAGCTTCAGGTCGTAGTGGATGTGGTGGGGAACGTCGGTGGCGAGAGCGCCGGCCTCGAGGGCACGTGCGCGGGCAATGGCGGTGCCGAAGGGCGAGTTGGCGAGGACCTGGGCCGATGCCGCGGGCAATAACAGGAGCAGGAGCAGCGAGAACCGCAGACGTTGCATGGAGGGATCTCTCTTAAGGAGACGCGCCATCATAACAGACGGCTGAGAGATAAAAAGGCTACCTGGCTGCCGGGAATTCGGACCTTCGAGTGATGGGGGTCAATGCCGCCAGCGCCGTTTCCGGAGTACGATCCGTCGCAAGGGCGGCTCCTCCTGTCTCGACCAATATCGACGAAGCAGGGATGCCGGGACTCGCGACCGGTCCCTTGTCCCGGTGCGCATCGACGCCATGCGAGGCGGCACTTCAGGCCGGCTCAGACGTGGTGCAGTTCTTCCTCCTGCACCGGCGGAGCGATGCCCACCGGCTCAAGATCGCAGCCGTTGTAGATCTTCTCGACGACGGGAAAACCTGGGAACTGGACGAGGTAGACATCGCGGAGCGGGAGTTTCAGGAAGACTCGGCCGATGGCTCCGCTGTGCATGACGCGGACTTGCTGCCCTGCTGTGTAGACCATACCGCGGGAAAGCCTAGGCCTGGGAACAGACAGGTCGGAATCCCCTGAGAGTGTCAAACGATGACACGATGGGAATCTGGCAAAAAGGTGACGAATGTGGATTACGTCGGAACACAGTCGATCGGGGTGCGGGGGCAGCGAGGAGTCGAGAACAATTCGCCCTCGGCAAGCCTAATGCCGGGAAGCAGCCACCCGGACTGCCTCTGCGAGAAGCAGGATCCGGGTGGGTAGTGGTGGAAGCAGCGACTCGCTGCTTACTGCTGCTGGCCGTAGACTTCGGGGGCCGTGGTCGCCCAGCCGGCATCGGCGTAGCTCTCCTTTGGGTTGACGGTGAAGAGGTTGACCTGGACGGAGTCGATGCAGGCCGCGGAGAGCTCGGCCACGCGCTTCATGCCGTCCGGACCGAGCGCCGCCGCGAAGGCCTTGCCGTTCGTCATGCCTTTGTCGACTTCGGCCAGGGAGCGCATGGGGTTGATCACGACCCACACGCCTCCGTTGTTTTCGCCGTACTGACTTTCATAGGTGGCCCAGTGCTGGTCAGGCATTTTGGCGAAACCGTCGACATAGAGTTTCGTGAGGTCGGCCCAGTCCTGGTCGTGGCCGGGCTTGATGTGGAAGGACATGAACTCCCAGTAGCGCTGGTGCGGAATGTCGACGCCGGCGTGGAGGCTCATCTCCGGGTGGTAGACGAGTATCTGGCTGTCGTAGCGGGTGAGCAGCTCGCCGTCATTCAGAGAGGCTGCGTCGATGGCTGCGGCGTAGGAGGCGTTTTTGGCCTGCGCTTCCTGGTCTTTGCCGTAGTCGGCGAAGGAGTCATAGGCGAACACAAAGAGCGCTCGCGTGGGCCCGGACATGGAGTCCATGGCGATGTAGTGGGTGGGCCACTTGACGTCGGTGGAGGCCTTAATGAAGTTGCCCTCGGACTTGGCGTGGATGGCGCCGGCCTTGCCGGGCTTCAGGTATTCGCGCTGGACGACCAGAACGTTGGGCGGAGGGGCTGACGTGGCGTCCTGCGCGGCGGCGACCATGGCGGAGCCGATGAAGATGCTGGTGAGTGCGACGGCGACGATGCGATGTTTCATAGTTTTGCCCTCCATGGGGCTGATGGTTCTCCGCGCGAGCCTGGTGGATTGCGAAAGAGCGAGGCGTTAACCCACGTTCCGAACCGGGGATGTGGGGCACTCGCGCGCGAAGGTGAGGTGAGTCGGAGCGGTTCGGGAACGGCGGGGCCCGGCGCTTCTCACGTGGGTGGACAGGGGAAACTGGGGCCGGCTTCCGTCAGAGCTGAGCAAGGAAGGACGTACGGGCTCGAGAGGTTGCTTTCGGGGAAGCAGGGCTATGGTTCCGCGTGGGGGCGGAATTGTCAAGGCGCGTGCGCAGATATTCTCACTTCTCCGCGCGGCGGCCCGGCGACTACATCCATTTGACGCCGCTCTCGCCGACCACCACGAACACGTCGAGCAGGTGGGTGAGGCCGAGAAGATTGCGGATCTGCTGGCTGAGGTGGGTGAGTTCGAGACTGCAGCCCGCGGATTTCGCTGCGACATAGAGACGCACGAGAGCGCCGAGGCCCATGCTGTCCGTGTGCTTCAGATCGGAGAGATCGAGCACGATGCGCTTGTGATCTGGCAGCAGCGGGCGCACCCCGCTGAGGAGGACGTCGGTGACGCCGGCGACCAGCTTGCCGTGGCAGCGGACCAGGGCCACCGAGTCGGGACATTGTTCAACTTCAATCGTGAGCACAGGCACAGTTACTGTGTGAGACATGAGGATCTCCTCGTCGAATGCGCCTCAGGCGTTGATCAGCGGAATCGAGCGATTATCGCATAGCGGTGCGACAGGGAATCAGGCGGCCGGTTCGGACGCAACCGGAAGCGAGGCCGCGTCCCATGCGGCGAGTCCCCCCGCTACCTCCACCACATCGGCGATGCCCTGCTGCTGCAGCAGGCTGGCGGCAATGGAGGAGCGGTAGCCGCCCGCACACTGCACAGCGATGGCCCGGTCGCGCGGGATTTCGCCAAGGTGCTCGCGCAGGCGCGTAAGCGGCAAATTCAGGCTGCCGTCGATGTGGCGCGTGGACCACTCACGCGGCGTGCGGACGTCGATCAGCAGCGGCGGTTCCACGGCCACCAGCAGCGCAGCCAGTTCCGGAGCGCTGGACCGGCGCGTGTACGCGAGAAGATCGGGTCGCCCCGTGAGCGCTTCCATGCCATCGCGCAGATACCCGTGGACGCGGTCGAATCCGATGCGGCCGAGCCGAAGCGCCGCCTCCGGCTCGCGGCCCGGACCGGCGATCAACTGGATCGGGCGATTCGGATCGAGCAGAGTGCCGGCCCACGTCGCGTATTGCCCGTCCAGTCCAATGTTGATGGAGCCGGCGAGATGCCCGGCAGCATATTCGTCGGGATGGCGCACGTCGAGCACCTGTGCGCCCTCGTGAGCGAGGCGAAGAAACTCGTCCAGGTCCAGTGGTTGCAGCACCTGCTGAAGATTCGTCTCCAGCGTCGTGCGTTCGCGCGTGTTCAGCACCGCGTCCCAGTTGAAATAGGCCGGCGCGTCAGGCTGATCCGCCGTGACGATCGCGATGAACTGCTCCCGCGTCATCGGCTGCAGCGCGTAGTTGAAGCGGCGCTGCTCGCCCATGGTCGACACAGTTTCTTTGGACAGATTCTTCCCGCACAGCGAGCCCGCTCCGTGTGCCGGATAGATGAGCGTGGCATCCGGCAGTGGAAGAAGCTGGTTGTGGACCGAATCGTAAAGATGGCTGCCGAGTTCCGCTGCCGTCCAGCCCAGAGAGGCGCGCAGATCGGGGCGCCCAACGTCGCCGATGAAGAGCGTGTCGCCGGTGAGGACGGCGTGCGGCTGGCTCGCGTCCCGCTCCTTATCGAAGACCAGCAGCGAAATCGACTCGATCGTATGGCCTGGCGTTTCGAGAACCTGGAGGCGCAGGCCCGGGAAATCGAGGCTGTCGCCGCCGCTCATCCCTGCAAACGGGTACTCGGCCTTCGCCCGCGCGCCAAGGTGAATGGTCGCACCACAACGGTCGCGCAACTCGAGATGACCCGCGATGAAGTCCGCATGGAAATGCGACAGGAAGACGTGGCGGATCGTCAGGTGGTTCGCCGCCGCATCGGCCAGGTACTGCTCGATGTCGCGCTGAGGATCGACGACGATGGCCGTGCCGGAGGCTTCGTCACCCAGGAGATAGGAGGCGTGCGCCAGGCAGCCAAGGTAGTACTGTTTGAGCAGCATTGCGTAGAAGCTTCTCCCGAACCGCGCGACGAGGTCAAATCCTAATTCCGAATGTCCCCCATCGCTGCGGCCACTTCGGCCTTTTGATCTGCCGTCAGCGGGAGCAGCGGAATGCGGGGGACGCCCCCGTAGTAGCCGTTCAGATCGCAGGCGTGCTTGATCCCTGCAATGCTGTACTTGCCAGTCACCACCCGCGCGGCCTCGATGAGCCGCCGCTGCTTCTCCTGAGCCACCACCGGGTCATTTTCCTGCCAGGCCGTGTACACCTCCTGGCAGGCCTGCGGCGCGCAGGCACCAAACGCGAGCACGGCTCCCGAGGCGCCCGCTTCGAGCGCGGAAAACAGCGTCTCTGCCGAGCCGGAGAGCACCTGGAAGCCCACTTCCTTCCTGCGCATCGTCTTCACCACCGGAGGAGCGACCACAACCGGCATCCCGCCCAGAACGTCGGCGGAGACGAAGTTGGGGACCGCTGCGGCTTCCGTTTCGGCGATCATCATGCGACTGGTGACAGGCGCGAACACCGACGTCACCAGGGCGGAACGCTTCGGGGCGTTGCGCGTGGCGGCGATGAGGGCCTGAATGCGATCGAGCGATCCCGACGAGTCCTTGATCCCAATGATGTTGGGGTGCTGCGCCAAATCGGCGACAGCTTCGAGCGGAATTTCGACGTTGGTGAAGCGCGGAATGCTGTACAGGATGACGGGCAGTGATGAGCGGTCGGCGATGGCGCGGTAGTAGGTGAGCAGCGGAGCGGCGCCAGAGCCAAGTCCATAGGAAGGCGTGTAGTAGTTCGGGTTGCGGACCAGGACAGCGTCGTATTGCTTCTCCGCCGCGTACTCGGCCAGGCGCAGGGTTTCCGACAAGCTCTCGCGAGCGACTCCGGCGAGCAGCACCTTATCGGGCGCGGCGGCCGAGGCAGCGTGGCGCAGCACGTCGCGGGTCTCCTCATCGCCGAGCATGACCGCTTCGCCCGTTGAGCCGAGAACGACCATGCCGGCGCAGGGAGTGCGCGAGTAGCGCTCGACGTTGTGCTCCAGCTTGCGCAGATAGAGCCGGCCGTCGGGATAGAACGGAGTGGTGATCGCCTGGAAAACGCCTTCGAGAAGCATGGAACAATTGTAATGAGTTACCAGAAAAGTGGTGCCGCCCGCTGAAACTCCTCCCCGGGCGCTGTAGTCTGTGGGACAGATGCGAATGGGATTTGTTGTATGAACTCGCGGCCGGTGGAGAGCCTGGGACCCCAGGAAACCCGCGTGCTGTACCAGGCGATGTGGTTCTTCTTTCATCTGGTGCTGTGCCTGGTCGCGTGGGGGATCGCCCTCGGCGCCATCACGCTCTTTCACCCCCCGTATGTGCCACCCCTGGTGACGCTGATCGTCTCATTCCTGGTGCCGCTGGTGGCGGGCTTCGGGTTCACGAAACTCCATCCCACCGAGAGTGCGACCCTGCCCTGGATGCTGGGCCTCATCTGGTGGATGGTCTGGGGCCTGCACGTCCTCGACATGCCCACCGGACCCATGGCCTGCTACCACTGCACCGCGGCGGATAAGCTCTGGCTGACTTTCCTCAGCCTGAACTCCGACAGCGGCCTGCTCGACGGGCAGGGGCGATTCATCGCGACGTGGCCGGCGGTCGCCATGATCGGATACTCGATCGGGGCGAAGCTCGGAATCCGCAACGCCGATATACCTTTCGAGAGCAACTGAGGTTCTCCGCAACTGTTGCGGAGAACCCCATTCCTACTTGCCCGTGAGGGGCTTGCCCGTGCCGGCGTCGATAATCGCGGCATACCCGGCCTTCTTCGTGCCCCACAGGATGTACCAGACCGGTGCCGGGAACTTGTAGGTCTCGCCCAGCTCGAAATCGGTGACCTTAAGATCCGGCTTGCTCTTCAGCACTGTGGCAGCTTCGGCTGCCGCCGCACTGTAGGCAGCATCCGAGTCCGCCGTCAATTGCGACGTATCGATGGTCATGGCATCGCGCGTTGCCCCGCTCCACGGCAGAGCCATTCCCGAATCCACCCCCTGGTAAATCGACGGCGGAACCGCGGCGATCGAGTAAGTAAAGGTCCGGTAGCTGCGAAGGCTTGACGAACCGAACGCAGCCTCCCACATCCCCGCCTTGCCGGCTTCATTCTTATAGCCGGGCAGTTCCTTCATGGTGAGCCGGATGGGCTGCGCGTCGGAAGCCCAGGCGTGCGCGGTTTTGTACATCTCCCAAAAAGCAGTCTTACCGGTAACGATCTGCGGTGGTGGTGCGGGCTGCGTCGCGGCCACCGGCTGCGGGCTGGTGCTGTTGCTGGAGCTGTTACAGCCGGCAAGAAACAATACGGCCAGAGCCGTGACAGGAAAATAGCGCAGTGCTTTCATCAGAGCCTCCACTTCGAGCTGGAGAAGCGGCCTTCTTCCGGGGAGCAAGTATAGACCCTCGGCGCCGGTTCGCGTCAGTAATGATCGCCGCTGCGGTGGCTTTCCCGATGTGACTGCCATCACGAGGTTTTTCCCGCCCCAAAACAAAGCCGCCGCACGCTGCAATCGAGCGTGCGGCACAGGCCTCGGGAACCAACGATTCAGGACGAGTGCGCAGACTGCCAGGCCGGGACACCGGCTGCCCCGCGGAACGGTTTCAGAGCGGCGCCAGGCGTGCTCCCGTGGTCGTCGAGCTGGAACTGACGAATCATCGAATCCAGGTCGGTCGCCAGCCGGGATAGATCCCCAAGCGCGGCAACCGCTTCCTCTGCACCCTGGGTGTTCTGCGTGGCCAGCTGCGAGATGCGCCCCGCCGATTCGGAGATTTCGCCCGAAGCGGCGGTCTGTTCGGTGGCCGCCGAGGCGATCAGCTGAATCTGATGCTCGACCTGGCGCGACGCTTCGATAATCTCGTCGAGGCTCTTGCGGGCCCTGCCGGTTTCCTCGAGACCGGAATCGACGGCGGCCCGGCTGCCATCCATCACCTCGATCGTCTGCCGGGTTTCCTGCTGAATGCTGTGGATCGTTGCGCTGATCTCTTCGGTGGCGGCCTTGGTGCGTTCGGCCAGCCGGCGTACTTCACCGGCGACCACTGCGAAACCGCGCCCGTGTTCGCCCGCACGGGCGGCTTCGATGGCGGCGTTGAGAGCCAGCAGGTTGGTCTGCTCGCTGATCTCCTGAATGACGTTGACGACGTTGCCGATCTCCTGGGAGCGCTGGGCCAGAGAGGCGATCCGTTCGGAAACCGAGCTCGTGGCGGAGGCGATTTTCTCCATGGTGGCGGCGGTGGCCTGCATGACCTGACCACCACGCGTGGCGGTCTCCGCCGACAGACGGCTCGCAGTCGCGGCGCTCTCCGCGTTCCTGCTGATCTCGCCGATCGTCGAGGTCATCTCCTGCGCCGCGGTAGCGATCTGGGTGGTCATGCCGGACTGGTTTTTGGCGTTCCCGGCACTCTCCTCGGCCCGCGTGCTGATTTCCGTCGTTGCCGCAGACAGGGTTTGGGATCCCTGCGCGACCGACTGCAGAACCTCGCGCATGGTGACGATGCTGTGGTTGAGGGCTTCGCCCATGCGGCCGATTTCGTCCGTCGCCGTCACCACCACCTGGGCCGTCATGTCTTTGGCGACGAGGCGCTGGGCCATGGCCATCACGCGGCGGATGCGGGGCGTAACGAAACGGTTCAGCTGGGTACCGATCAGGACCGACGCCAGCACGATCGCCAGCGTCATCAGGACGCTGATCCAGTTCGTGCGGATGCTGGCGGCCGCCATGGCGGCGGCCTCGTCGGTGGCCTCGGTCGCGTTGAGCTTAAGGTCGTCATCGGCAACCTGGAGGACTGTGGCGCTCCTGGTGACCTCCTCGGGAGCCAGGAGCGATTGCGTAGCGCCCACCTTATCGCCAGCGCTTAGAGCCGCCATGGAGCGGTCGCTCACCTCCAGGTACTGGGCGAAGATGGTGGAAAACTTCTGGTACAGCTCCCGCTCGGCGGGATAGGTAATGAGGGGCTCATAGACTTTGCCCAGGTTGTGTACTTCGTCGATCGATTTCTGGCGCACCTGCAAATAATGCGTAGTGCACTCCGTTGTGGGGCAAAGGACCAGGGCGAGCTCGGCCCTGCGCACGCTGTTGGCGTCATTGCGGATGGTGGCCAGGTAGACGACGGCAGGAACGTTGTTGAGCTGAACGTCGGCCGCCCTCCCAGCGATCCCGCGTAGAGCCGCGAAGGTATAGACCGCGAGGCCGCAGCAAAGCAGGCAGATGGTGCCGAAGGCAAAGGTGAACTTCCGGCCGATCGGAGAATCGCGAACAAAGGACATGCGGGCGGTACCTCTTTCGTAGCACCGTGCAGGGGCGCTACGAAAACCTATCGGCTGGCAATGGCGTTCCGTGAAATTGCGGAGGCTTCTCCGCTCCGAGAACCAGGAGCATCTCACAAAAAATGATCCGCCCTGTTTTCTCGTGGTCGACAAGCCGGATCCGGGCAGCATTCCTGCGCGCAAACTGGTGATCGAAACGGCGCAGCTGAACGTGCTGACCGCCTGCAGCGGCGAGGAGGCGCTCGCCACGCTGGTTCGCTTTCCCGCTATGGTCTGGTGCTGGACACGGAGGTCGGCGGGATGACGTGCCAGCAGCTCATCGAGGGGATCGCTGATCGAGGCCTTGCGCGCAAAAAAAAAGAGGGCTCGCAGCGGGAGCTGCGAGCCCGGTGAGGTAGATGCACCCTGGGGGCGATCAGGCCGAATGGCACCGCACCCCCGGGTCTTGTGCGATCAGCAACAAGTAAAGCTGCTCAGCTCAGGCTGACCGGCGCTGACGCTGCTGATCTTTAATCTCGTCGATCTTTTCGTTCACCCGCTTTTTGGTGTCATCCACCTTGTTCGCAATATTGTCGCGCATTTCTTCGGATTTGTGTTGACGTTCTGCTTCTCGGGTCTTGCCTGCTTCGTGGGCAGCATCTTTAGCGTTACCCCAGGTCTCCTGAACGGCGCCTTTCACCTGGTCCATAACGCCCCGGTTAGCCATCTGGTCGTTGCCGGTAACTTCTCCGGCACCCTGCTTCACCTTTCCAACCACCTGATTTGCCTTGCCTTTGACCTGATCCGAATTCATAGAGGGTTCCCCTTTTTGTGTGTCCAAAAGCTGACTGTGATCGTTCCGGAAAAGGCAGCGGACAGCCCGCTGCCGTGTTTAGATCACTGGCCTTCGCCCGCTGATCAGCTGTATGACCAGAACCACGAGCGCCAGGATTAGCAAAAGGTGAATGTACCAGGCGACCACGTGGAATCCGATCAAACCGACAAGCCAGGCGATCAGCAGAATGACGAAAAGCGTCCAGAGCATCCCGTGATCTCCTTTCTGACTTTCTCCGTATTCCATCCCAACGCTATGGATAGAGGACGGCGGGGCGCGTGGGGTTGCCGTTGCGATACAAATGAAGCGGAGGAATGAGACGAATGCGCATCGCGATTCAGGGCGAGCCCGGATCCTTCAGTCATGAAGCGGCTCTTAAGGCTGTGCCGCAGGCAACCATTCTTCCCTGTGCATTGTCGGCGGAAGTGTTCGCGGCCGTGATGGCAGGCAGCGCGGACGCGGCGGTCATCCCGATCGAGAACTCGCTCGCCGGCTCCGTGCTCGAGCACTACGATCTGCTGCTCGCGCACGATGTGGCGGTCGAGAGCGAGTGGCTGCTGCGGATCCGGCACAACCTGATCGGGCTGCCGGGGAGCAGCGTGGGCAGGATTCGCCAGGCCTGGTCCCACCCGGTGGCTCTGGCGCAGTGCCGCCGATTTTTTGAGCAGCATCCGGAAATCGAGGCGGCAGCCTTCTACGACACCGCGGGAAGCGTCAAACAGTTAATGGAACTGCGCGATCCCGGAGTGGCGGCCATCGCCAGCGCCCAGGCAGCACGTCATTATGGCGGGGAAATTTTGCAGTCCGGCATTGAAGATAATGCGGAGAACTACACACGGTTTTTCCTCATCCGAACCCGGCAAATGCTGGAGGCGAAAACCCATCCGGACAAAGTGAGTCTCGCGTTCGCTGTCGAGAATCGGCCAGGAAGCCTGGTCCAGGCCCTGCAGGTCTTTGCGGGACTGGGAACCAATGTGACCCGGCTGGAATCACGGCCGGTGCCGGGCCGGCCCTGGGAGTACGTCTTCTATGCCGACTACCAGTTGGAGGATCCGGCAACAGCCGAGGTGGCCCTGAAAATGCTCGGCGATCACTGCTCGATGGTGCGGGAACTGGGGCGGTACCGGGCCGCTGGAAGAGCTTAGGAGGGTTCGGCAGGAGCGCCGGGACCCAGGAGGCTCCGAATTCACCTGGGAACGGTCTCTGCCGATAACCCCAGGGGATGGCCGGAATCCTGGAAACCGGTTTGGGAGGCCGCACCATGTTGTTCATATTGTGGTATTTAGTTTCGACTGGATGAAGATGGAGACCAGAACGGCAGCCGCTGCTTCCTTTGGACGCGATACTTTTTCAAACTTGCTGAATCCAATGGATAATTATTTGATATAAGGACACTCATGGCTAGCGATTTCATTAGCGTGATTCAGCCCGGCGACCCGACCAAACGGGAAGGCGGGGACACTCAGGGCCTTCCCATTTTGCCGGTCCGGGACACGGTGCTGTTTCCGCACGCCGTGCTGCCCCTGACCGTCGGACGGGAAAGCTCAATTCAGTTGATCAATTCTCTTGGTGAGGAAAAGAACATTGTTGTGGTGGCGCAGCGCGATGCCCGCGTCGACTCGCCACAACCCCAGGATCTGCACACCTTCGGAACCCTGGCGACCGTGCACAAGGTCGTCAAGATGCCGAACCAGAGCCTGTTCGTCTTCACCGAAGGCACGGAACGCGTGCGGCTCGGCGAGTTCTCGCGGATTGAGCCCTTCATGGTGGCGTCCGTCGAGACCATCCCGGAAGTTCCAGCGCCAAAAAACCCGGCCATCGAGGCTCTGCAGCGCAACGTGATCACGCAGTTCCAGCAGATCGTCACGGCCTCGCCAACCCTCTCGGACGAACTCCAGACCATCGCCATGAACATCGACGAGCCTGGACGCTTAGTCGATTTCATCGCTTCTTCCCTCCCCTTCCTCGCAACGGTGGACAAGCAGGAGTTGCTGGAGACGGCGGATGTGGCAGCGCGTCTCGAGCGCGTTAACCGGCACCTGGCCAAGGAGCTGGAAGTGCAACAGCTCCGCAACAAGATCCAGACCGAGGTGCAGGATCAGGTGCAGCAGTCGCAGCGCGACTACTACCTGCGCGAGCAGCTCAAGGCCATCCAGAAGGAACTCGGCGAAATGGACGAGGGCCAGAAGGATATCGAAGAGCTCAAGCAGAAGATCGAAGCCGCCGGCATGCCCGAGGAGACGAAGAAGGAGGCGCTGAAGGAGCTGAACCGGCTCTCCCGCATGTCTCCCATGGCAGCCGACTATTCGCTGACACGGAACTACATCGAGTGGCTCGCCGTCCTGCCGTGGTCAAAATCGTCCGGCTCAACCGTGGACATCGCCAAAGCACGCGAGATTCTCGACGAGGATCACTACGACCTCAAGAAAGTCAAAGACCGCATCCTCGACTACCTGGCGGTGCGGCGCCTCAAGGCCGACATGAAGGGGCCCATCCTCTGCTTCGTAGGACCTCCGGGCGTGGGCAAAACCTCCCTCGGGCGCAGCATTGCGCGCGCCCTCAGTCGCGAATTCCGCCGCATCTCGCTCGGCGGCATGCACGACGAAGCCGAGCTGCGCGGACACCGCCGCACCTACATCGGCGCGCTGCCCGGCCAGATCATCCAGAATCTCCGCCGTGCGGGCGCCAACGACCCCGTCTTCATGCTCGACGAAGTCGACAAGCTGGGCCGCGATTTCCGCGGCGATCCGGCATCGGCGCTCCTCGAGATCCTCGATCCGGAACAGAACAATACGTTCCGCGATAACTACCTCGACCAGCCCTTCGATCTTTCGAAGGTCCTGTTCATCTGCACGGCCAACGTGCTCGACACCGTGCCCGAGCCGCTGCGGGATCGTATGGAGATCATCGAACTGCAGGGCTACACCGAGGAGGAGAAGAAGCACATCGCCTTCCGCTACCTCATCCCCCGCCAGATCAAGGAGAACGGGATCACGCCAGAGAACATCGAGTTCCCCGACAACTCGATTGGGTACATCGTCCGGCATTACACGCGCGAGGCGGGCGTGCGCAAACTGGAGCAGCAGATTGGAACCATCTGCCGCAAGCAGGCGCGCCGCATCGCCGAAGGCAAAACCGACAAGCTGGTCGTCACGAAGGAAGTCATCCAGGAATTTCTGGGCGGCATCAAGGTGCGCGTCGACACCGAAATTGCCGAGCGCACCAAACGCGCCGGCGTTGCGGTCGGCCTCGCCTGGACCCCGGCCGGCGGCGATGTTCTCTTCATCGAAGCCAACCGTATGAAGGGCAAGGGTGGCTTCACCATGACCGGCCAGATCGGCGAGGTCATGCAGGAATCCATGCAGGCGGCGCTCACCTGGGTCCGTTCCAACGCCAAATCCCTCGGCCTCGAAGAGGACCTGCTGAAGGACACCGACCTGCACATCCACGTGCCCGCCGGCGCCATTCCCAAGGACGGTCCTTCCGCAGGCGTCACCATGGCCACGGCTCTGGTCTCCCTGCTCACCGACACGCCCGTACATCCGCTCACCGCGATGACCGGCGAGATCACCCTCAGCGGTAACGTGCTCCCCGTCGGCGGCATCAAGGAGAAATTCCTCGCTGCCAAGCGTGCCGGAATCAAGACGGTCGTTCTTCCCGCTGAGAACAAGCTCAACGTCGAAGAGGACCTGATGCCGGAGCAGATCGAAGGTGTCGAGATCCACTACGCCAGCCGCATCGAAGATGTGCTGGCCGTGACTCTGCCGCGCTCCCGCGCCGAGGAAAACCACGACGAGCAGGTCCGCGAGGAAGTCCTGCAGCACATGGCCTGAGCCACCGGCGTACACCATAAAAAAGGCGTGGGAGAGATCCCGCGCCTTTGCATTTTGTAACAACGGCAGGCACGAATCCCCTGCCTCTGAAATTCGTTGGTGAAGTCGTTCCCGCCTTTGTATCAGGGCACGACTTCAGTCGTGTCGTAAAGGGCGCAAAATCAAACAGCCTTCAGCACTATTTGTGCACCAGCGTCGGGCCCGGCGCGAGGCTTTCGTCATACAGGCGCGACACATTCCGCCCCGCGGCCTTGGCCGCGTAAAGGGCCTGGTCGGCTTCGTGCTGCAGAATATCCCAGGTCAGATCTTTCCGCCCCCGCGAGACGCTGATCCCGAAGCTCGCCGTGACCCGCGTCAAACGCGAACCCACCTCGAACGTATGCTCGGCCACCGCTAGGCGCAGCCGCTCGATGATGCTGACCGCCGTCATCGCGTCCGTCCCGGGCAGGATCAGTACAAATTCTTCGCCCCCGATCCGGCCCGCAATATCAGTCTCGCGAATCATCGACCGCAAAAACACAGAAAACTCACAGAGCACCGTGTCGCCCCCCGGATGCCCGTACCGATCGTTCAGCAGCTTAAAGAAATCCAGATCGAGAACGACCACAGCGAGATCCTGGCGGGAACGCGCATACCGCGCCAGCTCCACATCCGCGGCAGCCTGCAGACCCCGTCGATTCAGCAGCTCCGTCAGCGGGTCCACCATCGACTGCCGGTTCAGATGGACCAGCAGCCGCGCGTTCATCATCCAGATGAAAGCCAGCGGAAGAACCGAGCACGCGATCACGTAAACAATGCCGCTGACATTTTCCGCCCACGCGGCAACCTCCCCCACCGGCCGTCCCGTCTCCAGAAAAATCGCGATCCGCGCAACTTCGACCGCACTGTAGATCCCCAGGAACGCCGCAATGGCGCGGCGTGGCCAGCGCGTCTCACGATCGATCGTGCTCACCAGCAGCCAGGCCGTACACGCGGTTTCTACCGCCAGCACGCCGTCGTGGAGCACGCCGCTGGCGCTCATGTTGCCGGTCACGCCCCAGCGCACAAAAAACGGCAACGCCACAACGATGACGACCAGCCAAAGCCACCGCCCCCGAATGCCGCGGCGGACAAAATGGGCCACGCTGGTGAAGTAGCAGGCGTACGCCACCGGCGCCGCTTCCATGTAAACGCCCATCGAGAGCCAGGTCGGCAGCCAGTGGCTGCCCAGGTCCAGCAGGGCTCCGGCAAAACCGGCAACGTAGCCCCAGGCGAGCCAGCGCAGGCTCTTGTTTTCGCGGTCCTGCAACGCCATGCACGTCAGCACGATCGCGAAGCAGGTGAGCTGGACGTCCTGCACGAACCCGATGGCGTAGGTCAGCATGGACAACTCGCTGCCGGCGTATCCACGAGCGCGAAACCGGATGGAATGTTGCGCAGCATGACCGCAGTGGCCCCAGTTCGGAAGTACTCGTTCCCATTATCTTAGCGATCCCAGCCCCCTTGCCAATGTCCGGAATCGGACCGATCACTGGTGCCTTTGGGGGAGTGGCGGCGGTTCGGCCGAGTGATAAATTGCGGGCGGAAGCATCAGGAGGAAGACGTGTCCCTGCGCGAGTTTCTCACCAACCAACTCATCGACGTCATCCAGTGGAACGAACCCGAAGACGGCCTGCTGGCCTGGCGCTATCCCATGGACGACGCCGAGATCCAGAATGGCGGCCAGCTCACCGTCCGCGAGTCGCAGCTCGCTGCCTTTGTGAACGAAGGTAAAATCGCCGACGTCTTCGGCCCCGGCCTCCATACCCTCAATATCCGTAATTTGCCCCTGCTCACTGACCTCATGAACTGGGACAAGGGCTTTGAGTCCCCCTTCAAATCTGATGTCTACTTCTTCTCCACGCGCCTGCAGATGGATCAGAAGTGGGGCACCGCCACCCCCATCACTATCCGCGAAAAGGATTTTGGCGCTGTCCGCCTGCGCGGCTACGGCATCTATACCTATCGCATCAAGGACGCGCGCAGGTTCTTCACCGAAGTCAGCGGCACCCGCGATGCGTACTACGTCTCCGACCTCGAAGGCCAGCTCCGCCAGACCATCGTCGCCCGCATGACCGATGTCTTCGCCGCCAGCGATGTTCCCTTCCTCGACATGGCCAAAAACCAGTCCGCCCTTGCCGAGAAAATAGCCGCAGCTGCCCAGCCCTCCTTTGCCGCCCTCGGTCTCGAACTCAGTTCATTCACCGTCGAGAACGTCTCCCTGCCCGACGAACTCACCAAAGTCATGGATCAGCGCATCGGCGTGCAGATGGCCGGCAATCTGGGCACCTACACGCAGTTCGAGGCCGCGCAGGCGCTCGGCACGGCGGCGGCCAATCCCGGAGGATCGGCCGGGACCATCGTCGGCATCGGCACGGGGGTCACCTTGGGCCGCGCGCTGGCCGGTTGGATGGCCCCATCGGAAATCGCAGGCGCCGGCGGCGTAGCCCCCGGTGCAACGGCGCAGAAGTTTTGCACCGCCTGCGGCAAACCCATGGCCCGCACCGCGAAGTTCTGCCCCGAATGCGGTGTACAACAATGACCGGCACGACACCCCGGGTGCCCCATATCTGCCCGGTTTTGGCAGATGTGGGAAAGCAAAATCCCCAATCAGCCGCCTTCTTGTCACAGCCTACCCATGTGGGTTTTCCGCTGTGAACTGCCCGTCCTGCGGCGCGCCCATGCGCCTCGACTCAGGCTCGGAAAGCCTGACCTGCGAGTACTGCGGCAACGTCGTCTTTCCTGAAAAGAATGACGACGGCGTCCGTGTCCTCGGCGAGCCCACCGACGAGCTCTGCCCAACCTGCGCCATCGGCCTGGTCGATGCGTCCTTCTCCGGCGCACGCCTCCGTTACTGCACCCGCTGCCGCGGCATGCTGCTCCAGATGGAGGTCTTCGCCGACCTCGTCCAGACCCTGCGCGCCAACCGCGATGGCGGCGGCATAATTCCGCAACCGCCGGATCGCAGCGAGCTCCAACACAGACTCACCTGTCCCCATTGCCGCCAGGCCATGGACACGCACTACTACGCCGGCCCCGGCAACGTCATCCTTTCCGACTGCGAGCGCTGCTCGCTCGACTGGCTCGACCACGGCAAGCTCATCCGCATCGCCCACGCCCCCGACGCGCTGGCAGAAGAAGCCTAAGTCCAAAACCGCCCGCCTGGTGCCCCGGCCGCTTCTGTATCCCGGCACGGCTCCAGGGGTGCCCCATCCTTGGTTGCGCCTGTGGTTGGGCGCAAGCAGGGTGGGATGCACGATTTCAACCGGCCGCTTCTGTATTCCGGCAGAACGCAACGGGTGCCCCATATCTGCCCGGTTTTGGTAGATGTGGGTATCGCGCGCCAGCGCGATCCGTCTTCCCCACACGCTCCAGGGATGGCCACACCCCGACACAGAGAAGGCCAGGTTCACCCCACAGCAAGAAGCAAACGCCTTTCCGGTCCCAACATCCAGGCAAATCGTGAATAGGCTCACTCCAATGTGTCTCTTCGCCCTGTTTTGGGATCATCGTGCCCTCAACTCTCCCACTCAGGACATAGAAAGCCCCGGCTTCTCCAGGCTTGTATCCGCGCGCTGTCAGGACCGCATGAAACGCAGTCGCGGAACGGTGACACTCCAATTCTTCCGAGCCCGCCTCAGCATGCTGGTCGTGAGGTCGATGTATTCTCGATCCGATCGATGAAACTGCGCTCCGGCCCCTCCCCGCACCTCGCCCTGCTCCTGCTTTCTGCCTTGTGGGCCCTGGGTTGGCTGCTCCCCGACCTGTTTCCCGGCGCAGCAACAAACGTCTCTTCCCTTCCCGTCCGCCAGGCCATCCTCTTTTCCGCTTTCGCCGCCATCACTGCCTCCATCGCCGTGGCACGACGAATCGAGTTTCCGCGTGGGCGCCTCGCCTGGACCAGCGCCGGGATCGGCCTCGGTTTCTTTGTGATTCCAACCGCCGCAGCCGCTTTCGCGCACGACCGCATTTCCAATTTCGATGAGGTGGCTGTTCTCTGCCTCACCCCCGTCTTCGCCGTGGTCCTCGAGCCCTATCTGCAGGACGGCCCGCCGCGAAAAGGAAAAGCCGCCCTTGCCGGCGCCCTGGCTGCAATCGGCGGAATCCTGTTTCTCTTTCCCCTCGAAACACCTGCCTCATTCCGTGAAGGGGCAGCGCTGATCGTCCTTCTGATGACGGCCTTCACTATCGGCGCCACGAACTGTCTCGCCGTACGACTCGCACACGCCATCCCGGGCGCATCGACGCTGCCCATGGCCGCGTTGGCCGGCTTCGTCAGCGCCCTCTGCTTCGCGGTAGCCGCGGCCTTCACTCCAGCGACACCGTGGACTTCCAGTGCGCTCCCCTTCGATCTTCTGCGACTGCTTCTGCTCGATCTCCCCGGCCTCTTCCTCCTCTTTTGGTTGCTCCGCCGCCTCTCCGCCGCTCGCATGACGGCGCGCTTTCTACTCGCACCGCTGTTCGCCTCGCTCGCCGGCCTCGCCCTCGAGCAGAGAATGCCACCCCTCCGTGGGCTCCTCGGCATCCTGCTTCTTGGAGGAGGATCGGCATGGCTCGTCTTCGCACCCGCAGAGTCCGAGGTCGAAGAGAGCATTCAATCGTGCAGAAATCGCCCCTGAAATGCGAGCGAACTCGAAGTCCTGAACCCTTTCCCTTTCCCGCTACCATTCTCCCCTCCGGCGCCGAAAGGTGAAGGGGCACGGCTTCAGCCGTGCCGAATAAGGCACTGAAAATCCAGGGCTTTCAGCCCCTGCGCACCACCCGCCGCGAAAAATTCCTGAAAGGCCGGCGACTCGCAAGTACGGAGGGAACCTGCTAAAAATGCCATCATGAAAACTTCGCTCGCGATGGCATTGGGTATTTTCGTCGCCTTTCCAATGTCGCGGTGTTGGTGACCGTCACGAACGGGTGAGTAGTTGAAACCGATGCAAAGTCTGGGGAATCGCATCTGCTGGTGCCGACCGTCGCCAACATCAAGAGTTGGAGGTTCGCCGACACGGTCAATCGACAGTTTGTAGTGACCTTCACAACCAACTCGCACGCGCACCAACGGACGACCTAACGAATCCCTAAATTGAGATGCTGCCGTCCCTAAACGTGAACTTCACGGCCCGTCCGGTGAAACCCACAACGATGGACTCTGGCGCACCGCCGATGAAGGTCGTCTCGCCACAGCGCTGGTCGACGAGCGGTTTGTGTATATGGACGACGGTCAGAGGTTGACCGGGACGCCGCCCCAGTTTTCCGGGTCTACGTCTGCCAGCGTCTCAGTGAAGTCCCATCTGTGGCCGTAGAAGTCTTCCGCGTTGTACTGGCGCTCACCATAGATGTGATCCTTCGGCTCCGTCAGGATTTTGGCGCCTTCCTGTCGGGCACGCTCGCAGTGCCCAGGCACGTCCTCGACACGTACCTGCACAAGGATGGAATGGTTGGGGACGATGTTGCCCTCGGCAATCGTAAAGCAACCCTCCCCCGCGCGCATTTGAATTCTGTGATTGGCAATACGCAACCGTACTGTAAAACCGAATGCCTTGCCGAGCCATTCCGCCGCCGCACTGGGATCGGGGTAGAAGAGGACAGGAATGACCGGGCAGGGCGGGACCGAACGGTTGTAACGCATGGCGACCTCGAATAGCCGCGCTCAGATTAGCACCCAGAGGCTGGTACAGAAAACGCTCACTGATTTCCAGTCGGCAGACGTTCGACCTGGCCGAAATGTCCGCCACTCCCGAACCTTCGTTCCGGAACGATCCCCGGACCGATAGAACCGATTCTCAAAGAAGCAGGTTCCACCAACCCAAAGCCCGATCCCGAACCCCCGCTACAAGCTCGGGCTACCATCTACAAGCTGCCTCAGTACCTTCGTACCGTCTCCCCGATATTTCCTCTTGTTTTGCTCCCGTCCCCCGGCTAGCCTCAAAAACAGAGGGGAATGCCTGCCTTGTAGGCATTCCCCTTCGTCATTCCGGCGATCCCAGGACCGCCCTCGTCCGCTCTTTGAAATCTCGTCGAAGTCTTCGGACCCAGGCTACCGGCTAACGGCCGCAGGCCACCGGCCACAGGCTACAGGCTACCGGCTGCTTTTCGTCCACTCCTTGAAATCGCAACCGCCGAAGCCCCCACATCAAGTGCTGCAATCGCGGCACGACGGTAGAAGCCCCGCGCCTTCAGGCCGGGGAATCAGCCGCCCGAAATGAATCCGGGCTTTTAAGCCCGGGCCTTCTCGCTCCCCTCTGAAAAACGGTAATGCGAGCCTTACAGTACTTCCCAAGTCCAGTGACATGAACCACTTGCTCAATAGGCCCGGGAGGGGGGTCCTGGGGGTACGGACCAGGAGCGTGCTGCACGGCCAACCCTTTGGCTGCCGGCTACCGGCTACCGGCTACTGGCTTCCCCGCCTCACACGCGCGAATGCCGCATTCGCAGCCGTGAATGCATCACTCACGATCGCGACCCGGTCATTCACGCTCACCAATGCATCAATCGCCGCCATGACCCATGTGCCCCCGATTCAAGCAAGTGGCCCGTTCGCTTGTACGAATGCCGCATTCATACCAACGAATGCAGCATTCGCGAACACGAGTCAACTGCCCAGCCTCGTATCACTTGCCACGGATCACCACGGTACTCCCCCCGCTAACTCCAGCAGAAACAATCACCGCCGATTGCGCGGGGGGGTGGGATACCACAACAACCAGCTTCTTAGTGCTTGCTGAACATCTCCGTCACGTCTTTCCGCAGCGCCACCCGGCTCGATTCCCGCGTGTAGAACATGTGCCCGCCCGGAAATTCGTGCACCGAGACGCGCGTCGGATCGCCCATCACCGGCATCTGGTTCACCGTCAGAATCGACCCCATGAACGGGCACGATAGATCGTTCCACCCGTGCGCGATGATCACGCGCAGTTTCGGATCGGCGGCTACCGCCTGACGCAGCTGCGTCACCGAACCGCTGCGCAGTTCCTGATCGCGATTCCAGTGCTCGGCCACGTCATACGAGAGCGCGTTGTAGCGCGCGTCCACTTTCCACCCAACGGTGTGGGTGACGAAATCCACCATCGCGGTCGTCGTGGGCGCAATCATCGACGCCAGCAGCGGATCGTTGGCGCGCTGATCCGGCGCATACGGAAACGGATCGAACATCGTCACATTCGAGTCGTACACCGACCCGAGTTTGCCCTGTTCACGGTGCACTTCGCGCAGATAAGCCCGCGTTTCCAGACGCCCGCCCGAGTCCTTCACAAAGGTCGGATCGAGCCCCGTCATCTGCGTCACTTTCTGGATCATCGCGTCGTTCGCAGCCGGATCGGAGTGCCCTTTGATCAATGCCGTGGCGTAGTCGCCGAGGGTGTAGTCGATCACGCCTTTCATCGCTTCCGGCGTCAGCTTCCCCTGGCGCTCCAGGTTCGACGCGGTGATCGAGGGCAGCGTCACCAGCCACGGCAGCGGCGACAGATCGCCGTTCTGCTCGATGGTCGGATTCAGATACGGCGAGACCAGCACCACGCCGTTCATCGCGACGCCCAGTTGCGACTGCAGGTAGTAGGTGATGCGCGGCCCGCGGAAACCGCCATAGCTTTCGCCCACCAGATACTTGCGCGACTCCATGCGATCGTTCACTACCAGCCAGTCGTAGATGGCGCGTGAGAGGTACTCGATGTCGGGCTCGGTCGTCCAGAACAGCTTGCGCGTCTGGTCCTCATCGACCAGCGAGCGGCTGAAGCCTGTGCCGATCGGATCGAGGAAGACAAGATCGGTGAAGTCCAGCCACGTGCCCGGATTGTCTTTCAGTGTCGCGGGATCGGAAGGGCTGTCGCCTTCATTGCCAACGCTGAGGTGCTTCGGTCCGATAGCGCCAAGGTTGAGAAACACCGACGCTGCGCCCGGGCCGCCGTTCACCGCGAAAGTCACCGGGCGATTCGGTTCATCCACGGTGTAAGCCGTATAGACCAGCTGGCCGACGGCTTTGCCGTCCTGATCGCGGACGAACAAAGTGCCGACCGTCGCAGTGTAGTTGAGCTTCTTCCCGTCCAGCGTGATGGTCTGCTGCACATGCGCATCCGGCGGCAGCGGCGGAAGAGGATTCTTTTCAGCGACGGGATTCGTGCCAGGCTTCGACGACTCCGCCGCCGAAGGCGCCGCTGGATGCGGACGTTCGTGTTCCGACTGGGCTGCGGCAGAAAGGCAAGGCAGCGCGGCGAAAGAAAGGAGGGCACAGAGAAGAGCAAGGCGTCTGGGGACGCTCCCGAGCATGGAATTTTTCATGACAGATACGATAAACGGAATCGCTGGAACGTGGAGCCGCCCGCATGGCCCCCGGTCAGGAATCGGCGGCCCGCACTTCCCTACCAGATGCGGACGCGCTCGTCCGGCGCAAGGTAGAGCTTCTCTCCCGGCTTCACAAGGAAAGCGGCGTACCAGGCGTCGATGTTGCGAACAATATCGGCCCGATACTCACCCGGCGAATGGCCGTCGGTCAGCACCTGACGACGCAGTGCGGCCTCACGCGCTTTCGAGCCCCAGTTCTGTCCGAAAGCGATGAAGAACTGCTCATCGCCCGTGAAACCGCCCATCTCGGGAGCCTCCGCACCGTTCAGGGAGGCACGATACGCATCGTAGGCAGCGGAAATGCCGCCGAGATCCGCGATGTTCTCGTCGATGGTCTGCTTGCCGTTCACGTGAATGCCGGGAAAGGGCTCATAGGCGTCGTACTGTTTTTCCAGCTTCTCTGCCTGCTGCTCAAAGTGCGCGTGATCCTCTGGCGTCCACCAGTTCCGCACACGGCCTTTGGAGTCGAACGCGCTGCCCTCCGCGTCGAAGGTATGGCTGATCTCGTGACCGATCACTGCGCCGATAGCACCGTAATTCACGACTGGTGGCGCTTCCGGATCGAAGAACGGCGGCTGCAGAATCGCTGCCGGAAAATTAAGCGCGTTCTGCAGCGGCAGATTCACGGCGTTCACCGTCTGCGGCTCCATCGACCACTCGTGCCGATCGACCGGCTTGCCGATGCGAGCGATCTCGCTGTCATATTTCCACAGCGACGCACGCCACGAGTTGCCGAACGCATCGTCGGACCGCACTTCGTACGTCGAGTAGTCCTTCCATGTCTCGGGATAGCCGATCCCGACATAGAGGCTGTCGAGCTTCGCCTGCGCTTCGGCGCGCGTAGAAGGCGCAAGCCAGGTGAGTTGATCGATGCGCTTGTGGTAGGCCGCGATCAGGTTGGCCACCATGGCCTGTGCCTGAGCCTTGGCTTCAGGCGAGAAATACTTCTGCGCGTAAATCGGGCCGACAGCGTCGCCAAGATCGGCGTTAACAAGGTTGACGCCGAGTTGCCAGCGGGGCCGCTGCTGCTGCACGCCCGACATGATTTTGCCGAAAAAACGGAACTCCTCATTGGCGAGGTTGTGAGGCAGTACATTCGCGTACGACTCGATCAGGTGCACAGCGAGCCAGTCTTTCCAGGCTTCGATCGGCTTCGACGCCACCAGAGCCGCCTCTCCAGTGAGTGCAGTGGGGGTCCAGACCATGAACTCCTTCTGCTGGCCGAGGCCTGCAGCCTCGAAGTACGCGTCCCAGTCAAGGCCGGGAGCTTTTTCCGCGAAGTCGGCACGCGTCCACAGGTTGTTCGCTTTGGCGATGTCCTCGATATCGGACAAGCTGATGTGAGCCTCGGCGATATGGTGTTCGAGATCGATCACGCGCGTGGCCCGCGTTTCGGAGTCCTCAAATCCGGCCAGACGCAACATGGTCGCGATATGCGAGTAGTACTCCACGCGCAGATCCTTCATGTGCTGCGACTGATCGAGATAGTAGTCGCGGCTCGGCATTTCGAGGCCACCCTGCAGCAGGTAAGGCATGTAATGGTCGGAGTCCTTGAACCCAGGGGCGACCCACAGTCCGAAAAGGTTCGGCGTGGAGAAGACGGCATTGTTCAGCATGTCGACATCGGCGCGCAGCGTTTTGCCGAGAGCAACGGTCAGATCGTGCCGCGTATGAATCGCGGCAATCTCCGCCAGATGCGGTTCCAGCGGCTTCAGGCCGCGCGCTTCGATAGCCGCCTCGTCCATATAGGCGTTGTAGAGATCCGCCATCTTGCGGGCATTCGAACCGGCGGGCGCTTTGGATTTAGCTGCCTCTTCGATGATGGCGGCGATGTTCTTGCTGCTCCGGTCGGCAAGGATGGAGAAGACTCCGATACCGGCGCGATCCGCTGGAATCTCCGTCCGGGCAATCCATCCGCCGTTGGCATAGCGATAGAAGTCGTCGCCCGGCTGGACGGAGCGATCCAGATTTTCGACCGCGATGCCATGGTGAGCCGGCGGATTTGTAACTGCAGCAGTGTCTTTGTCCTGCCCGAGGGCGAGGGGCAGAAGCAGGCCAAAGGTACAAAGTACCGCCGGCAGACGGCGTGAAGCGGGCAGACAGAAGTGCGTAATCAAAGGAACTCCTCGAGGACGACTGGAGGCGGGCTCAACGGCGGAAGCAGGATGATAGCACGATCAATTCAGCGCTGTGCCTGCTGGGAGTCGACCTTGTCCAGCTCTCGATAGATCTGTTCGTTGCGCAGAATCGCCTCGACGTATTCGCGAGTCTCCGTGAACGGGATCGACTCCACGAACTCGTCCATCCCGTGGTAATTGCCGATGCTCTGCCAGTCCGTCACGCGATCGTCCCCCGCGTTATAGGCCGCGAAAGCGTACTCCGGCTGGCCGCCGAATTTGTCCAGTGTCTGCTTCAGGTAGAGCGTGCCCAGACGGATGTTCGTGGCCGGATTGAGCAGTTCGCTGGTCCGGAAATGCGCCAGCCCGGCCCGGCGCGCCATCGCGCGTCCCACCGAAGGCAGCAGCTGCATCAGCCCGTAAGCGCTCCTGTTAGAGACGGCGCCGGGATTGAATTCCGTTTCCTGGCGGATGAGCGCTGCGACCATGTAGGGGTCGAGGCCGTTCCGCTCGGCGCAGCTCTTGATGTCGCTCCAGTAGCTCTGCGGAAAGAGAATGCGCCAGTAAGCGACGGGAATCGCCTCAATAGGAGCGGACGTGTAGAACGGAATCGCGCGCTTGAGCAAGCGCATCGCGCGCCACGACTCGCCGTAGGAGGCATAGATTTCGGCTTCGGCGAACGCGCCCCACTGATCGCTGCCATCGGAGGCCTGAATTTCAGGCGTGATGTATTCGTTCAGCCCGGCGTTGGCAAGGAGCCGCGCTTTGACGACGTTGGGATCGTCTTCGGGGACATCGTCGGTAAGTTCGGGAATGGTCGTGGGCTGCATCGCGTCGAGGACGGCGCTTGCCTCCGGCGTTACCGGGCCAAGTTGGTTGAGCCGATCCTGCGCAAGCATCGCATAGTAATAATGCGGGTAGACACGCACGGTGGTGCGGTAGTACTCGGCTGCATCGGCAGGCTTTTTCTCCTGATCTTCGTAGATCCGGCCGCGCCAGTAAATCGCGGACGGAATCTCTTTGCCGCCCGCGTACACACGGATCTGCTCATCGAAGAGGCGCGCAGCTTCCGAATATTGCCCGAGCCGGTAGTTCAGCCATCCCGTACGCCAATGGGCGCTGGGTGCATAGCGGTTGGTCGGAAAGCGCCGCGCCAGTTCGCCATAGTACGTGATGGCGTGCGGATAGTCCTTGAGCAGCAGATACATATTGCCGCTCGAGTAGAGCGCTTCGGCGAGCCACGAACTGGAGGGGAAGCGGGTCTCCATGTCGGAGACGATGGACTGCTGCGTGGTCTGGTCGCCGCGGTCGCGCGCCAACTCCATCAGCAGATACATGCGGCGCGCGCCGGTCTCGTCGTTGGTGTCGGGGATCGAGTTGATTTCAGACTGGGACAGACGGTGCAGCTTCCAGTCGCACTCGGCGGCGGCCACCAGAAGCGCGGTGCGGCTGCCCTCGTCGACATTGGACTGGCCGGCCAGGGAACGGTATTCGTCCTCCGCGTCGGAGTAATGTCCTGCCTTGTAGAGCGCGTCCGCGTGGCGGCGGCGCTGCTCGGGCGGCAGGGTAGCGAGCGTGCCGTCTTTCGCGAGTTCGCCGCGAGCCACACCGGCTTCCGGAGAGAGCGGGTAGTCGAGGTAGACGTGCTCAAGGAGACGCTGCGCCTCCGCCGTATGGCCGACCATCGATTCAGCTTTGGCCAGAGCCAGCTGAAAGTCCGCCTTGCCGCCGATATGCGCCTGCCGATAAGGATTCAGCGTGGCGAGCGCCGCCTGGGGGTCACCTTCCTGAATCAGAAGGTTTGCGCGGAGCACAGGCACGCTGTCCACGAAAATGCTGTCGGGATACTTGTGGACGAAGCGGTCAAGAACCGTCTCCGCCTGGGGCAGCTGATTGTTCTGCAGATAGGCCTGGGCGGTAAGGTACTCTACGTAGTCCGCCAGGGCGCCGTCAGGTTCGGTCTTTGCGTGATCGGCGCGATCGGCGGAGTGAAGCGCGGCAACGGCATCGGAGTACTTGCTCTGCAACAGGTACGCATGGCCCACAGCGAGATACGCCGCCGCGGCTGCCTCCCCGGTATGGCTCCGCGCCCAGGATGTAACGCCGGAGTAGGCAGCTGGGGTCGGGTTCAGGGCCAGTTGTTGGGCCATCGGCCGCAACTGCGACGAGGCGACGAATGCATGCTGATAGCGCCGGCTACGGGCACGCTCGCGGGCAGTGAGGACGTGGCGGCGATGCCGGCGATGAGCCACCGTGCGGTGGCGTGGCGTGTGCCGGGTCCGGGCCGAAGCTCTCTGCGAGGTGTGCGCGTTGCTGGGCGAACTGTGATGCGTCGTCGTGTGGTGCGTGGTTGCGTGGTGAGGGGCCTTTCGATGCTCCTGAGAGGACGACGTCGAGCTTGTCTGGGCCGGGGCGAAAACCATCGGAGCGCCAAGGAAAAGGAGGACAGCTATCAGCAGGGGCCGGGTTGAGGGGGGGACGCGGGAAAACAACATCAATACGCCTCTGGCTACCAGAGTAAGACGAAATGGATCGCGGTTCGTGGAGGAAAGGAAGCGGGGTGAGCAAAAAGGTAACGCGAGCCTGCCACGGTTTCGTGCATACGAACGCTACTTCTGGTTGCCAGCCGCCGTAATCACGATCTCCCCGATCATCTGGTCATGGCCCCGGCCGCACGCGATGCTGCAATGCATTGGGTAAATGCCCGGATTCTGCGCCAGGAAGCGAATCACTGCAGGATGTTCGGGCTGGACCGGCTCGTTGATGCCGAGACCCGGAACGGCAAGGCCGTGCTCGACGTCGGTCGAACTCACCACCAACTCGACGCGCGCCCCTTGCGGGACGAACAGCCGCTTCGGCACGATCTCCCATTTTTTCATGATGATCTGCCGCACCATATCCGGCGGTCCATCGAAAGTCGGAGTCTTCTTCCGGCACCCGCTCATCAAAAGAAGGAGGCCCAGAGCGCAGAGGGTCGCTCGTGTCTTTGATCGACGCGCTCTGTGCCATTTACTATGAAGGAAGGCCCGGTTGTCTGCAGCTGTCCAAATTCTGAAGCCATTCATGTCTTCTTCCATCCAAACACAGGGGACGCCTGAAGTTCATCCTGACGTGGCGCTCGTCGAGCGAGCGCGCCAGGGCGATATGGCGGCGTACGAGAAGCTGGTGAAGCAGTACGACCGCCAGGTTTTTCGCATCGCGAACCACATCGTCCAGAACCGCGAAGACGCCGAAGATGTCGTGCAGGATGCGTTCCTGAAGGCGTACGAGAAGCTGGACCAGTTCCAGGGTAACTCGAAGTTCTATACCTGGCTGGTACGCATCGCGGTGAACGAAGCGCTGATGCGGCTCAGGAAGCGCCGGACGGGCAGGATGGTTTCGATCGACGAAGACGTCGAAACCGATGAAGGATCGATGCCGCGCGACCTGGCCGACTGGAGTCCGGATCCGGAGGCGATGTATGGACAATCGGAAATGGCGGACATCCTGCGCAGAACAATTCAGGGCCTTCCGCCTGGCTTCCGGGTGGTGTTTGTGCTGAGAGACGTCGAAGGACTGTCGACCGAAGAGACGGCGGAGACGCTCGGACTGAGCATTCCGGCGGTAAAATCGCGGCTGTTGCGTGCGCGACTGCAACTGCGGGAACGGCTCAGCCGCTACTTCAAACGCGGACAGGGAAAACAGGCCCAGGCAGGTGCGAAGTGACATGCACTGAGTTTTTGGCCCAGCTCGATGAAATGCTCGATCAGGACGCGGCGCTTCCGCTGCGCGCCGATCTGGAGCAGCATTTGCGGGAGTGCGAGCATTGCGAGATCACGCTGAACACAACCCGCAAGACAATCCAGATCTACCGCAGCCACGAACTCTACGAGCTGCCGGACGAACTCCGCGAGCGGCTACACAAGGCGATCCTGGCCAAGTGCCGCAAGTGCTAGGGACTGGCCGTCCGGGCGGACGCCGACCTTTTCGAATCCACAACGTGGAGTCGTGAGGACCTGTATCCAAAGAGGGATTCAGCCTGGCCGTTCGGCGTTACTAGAATTGGGGCATGGCGGACCGCATCGCCCCTGCTAACACAAAGAGAAATCCTGACCTTGCGGATCTGATCGTCGCCGTGGCCTGCGCGCTGGGTGTTGCCACGACGCTGATGTTCCTCGTCGCGATGCCTCTGAACCGCCACCTCGCCGGGGCGCGCGACTTCGTCATCTACTGGGCGACCGGGCAGCAATTGGCACATCATGCCAATCCCTATGCCCCCGACCAGATGCGCGCTCTGGAGCATGGCGCGGGCTTCGCCGGCAAAGCCTACCTCGTGAACTATATGAGGAACCCGCCGTGGGGACTGCCGCTGGCACTTCCGCTCGGATTCCTCCCCGCGCAGGTGGCCGCTCTGCCCTGGTCGCTGCTCATGCTGGGATTGCTGATCCTGTCCGTGCGCCTGCTCTGGATCAGGGCCGGCCGCCCGCGATCGCAACTGGTCTGGCTGGGCTATTGTTTTCCACCGGCGCTGATCTGCGTGATGATGGGCCAGACTTCCCTCTTCATCCTGCTCGGCCTCGTGCTCTTCCTGCGCCTGCACAATACTCATCCCTTCTGGGCCGGAGCCGCGCTCGGGCTTTGCACCCTCAAGCCGCATCTCTTCGTTCCCTTCGGCATCGTGCTGCTGCTCTGGATCATCGCCACGCGGAAGTACCGCATCGTGGCCGGGACCGCGACAGCCATCGTCGTCAGCAGCGCGGTCACGACGGCGATCGATCCCCACGCCTGGAGCCAATATCTGCACTGGACGCACACGTCCGGCATCACCAGCGAGTTTCAACCCTGCCTCGGAGTCGCCCTGCGCAACCTGATCGATCCGAATGCCGCCTGGCTCGCCTTTGTGCTCTGCACGCTCGGCTCCGTGTGGGCCGTGTGGTATTTCGCGCGGCATCGCCGCGGATGGGACTGGATGGAACACGGCGGCCTCGTGATGCTCGTCTCGATCCTGGTCGCTCCCTACTGCTGGTTCTACGACCAATCCCTCGCGCTGCCCGCGCTGCTCTATGGCGCGTGGCGCACACGGTCCCGCGCGTTGCTGGCGGCCCTGGGCGCGATCTATCTCGCCATCGAGATTCAGCCCCTGCTCTCTCCCGAACCCGAAACCGCTCACTACCTGTGGATCGCCCCGGCCTGGCTCGCCTGGTTCGTGTGGGAGCAGCGGACGGCCCGGCGCGAGCAGACCGCCGCCTCGATGTCGCCCGCCGTTTCCGTTGGCTGAACGCCCGTTCGACGATGACTTCCGCGCGCCGATGCGCCAAAAGAGGGATGCCCCGCAGCGGCCGGCGCTTCGTAAAATCGGCCCAGTGAGCGACGCAAATCCAACAGCGGCGAAAAAGAAACCCGATGTGGCGGAGCTGATCGCCACGCTGGCCTGCGCGCTGGCGATTGCGATCACCGCGCTGTTTCTTGCTGTCCTCCCGCTCATCCATCACCTGGCGGTTTCGCGCGACTTCGTCGTCTACTGGGCCACCGGGCAGCAGCTCGTCCATCACGGCAACCCGTACGACGCCGTCGACATGGGCGAGACCGAGCATGGCGCTGGCTTCGATGGCAAGGGCGTCTACTACATGCGCAACCCGCCATGGAGTCTCCCCCTGACACTGCCCCTCGGCTTCGCCAGTGCGCGCGTGATGGCGCTGCCCTGGTCGCTGCTCGTGCTTGCAATCCTGATTGGGTGCGTGCGCATGCTCTGGCGCATGTTCGGGCGCATGTTCAAGACCCCCGGCACACATCTCGAATGGCTCGGCTATTGTTTCCCGCCCGCGCTGATCTGTGTCATCGCAGGACAAACGGCCATCTTCCCCCTTCTCGGCCTTGTGCTCTTCCTGCGCCTCTACACGAAATACCCCTTCTGGGCGGGCACCGCGTTGTGGTTCTGTACGCTCAAGCCGCATCTCTTCCTGCCCTTCGGCGTTGTGCTGCTGCTGTGGATCGTCCTCACCCACGCGTGGCGCATCCTGCTCGGAGCCGTCGCCGCCATCGCCGCCAGCTGCGCCCTCACCGAGCTGCTCGACCCGCGAGCCTGGTCGCAGTATCTGCACTGGGCGCGGAACTCCGGCATCTCTCACGAGTTCATCCCGTGCCTCAGCGTGATGCTGCGCGACGCCGTCAACCCGGCTGCGCAATGGCTGGTCTTCGTTCCGGCGCTCGCGGGATGCGCGTGGGCTCTGGTCTACTTCTGGCAGCGGCGACACGTCTGGGACTGGCTCGAGCACGGCAACCTCGTCATGCTGGTCTCGATCTTCGTCGCTCCCTATTGCTGGTTGTGGGATCACTCCCTGGCGATTCCGGCGCTGCTCTACGGTGTTGCCCGGACCAACTCGCGGAGGACGATCGCCGTGCTCGCGTTCTTGTTCCTCGTCCTTGAGGTGCAGCCGTTTGCGTTTCAGGTGGGCCTCAACTCGAAGCTCTTCCTCTGGCCGGCGCTCGCGTGGGTAGTGTGGTACGTCTTCGCTGTGAAGAAGCAGCGGGCTCCCGAGACCGTTACCGAGCCGATCGGCGCACAACCCATCTCCGTGGGCTGAGAAGCGCTCCGCCTCTTAGGGCTTTTTCCGGACTTCAATCAACCGGCGCGCGTTGTCGACCTGGGCCAACAGCTTCCACGTGTACTCCGGAGCGCTTTCGATCCGCGTCCGGAACCAGGAAGCATCGCCATTGTCCAGGACCAGGAAGGAGTGCTCGCGAGCCAGTTCCTCAGGCTTGGGCAGATGGTCCGCGAAGTAGCCTTCGCGTCGGTAGTTCTGCATCAGGCGGACGTCGGTGTCGGCGCCCGGAACAGTGCTGGCGGCTTCGGCATCGAGCGGATAGCGGGGCGTTTCCGGACGATTCGTGTAGCGCGTCATCACCAGAAAATCCTTCAGGCTGTCGCAGACCACCATGCGCCCGGCGGCGAGCCGGTCCACGCGAGCCACATCCAGGGCCTGGGGATGAGCGAGCAGCGCGGTTGCGATCGGCAGAGCCAGAAGAAAGGCGCTGAGCCCCAGCACAGTTCCCTTCCCGAGGGTCAGGCGCTCGACCGTGCAGACCGCCAGCAAACAAACCCCGAGCGCCGAAGGCAGCAGGTAGCGGGGCACAAAGATTGGCGTGCTCCCGTGCGAGACGACGAAGAACAGAATCGGGCCGGCGATCAGGGCCAGTCCGGCGAAAACGGTGGCCTGTTGGCCTGGTGACGCGGAAGGCAGGCCACGCAGAACGATAAGGATCAACATCGCCATCAACGCGATGGCGCAGACCCATCCGGCAAGGAGCACCACAGCGGGCAGGTGCGGGATCTGCCAGTAGAGTCCGGTAAAGAGCCATAGCGAGAGACTCGAGATCAGGTCGGCAACCGTGGGCATGGCGATCCAGCTGTGCGGGCGGCCCACTGCGGCGGAGGCTTCGATGGCCGGGATCCACGGGATCAGCGCGAGCCATCCTGCCATGCACGCCAGATAAACGGCGATGCGAAAGCGCCTTTGCGCGAGGTCCCCGGCGACGAACGCCAGAAGAAGTAGTCCACCATAAAGCAACCCGAGGGTGTGGCCCAGGACAAGGCCCGCCTGGGTCAGCGCAAGGACAACCAGGTCGCGGCCTCTAGGCCGATCTCTTTCGGCGATCCGGAGAACCTGCGCAACAGCGAGGACAGCCAGGAGCAAGTACAGGCCGTAGCCGCGGGCTTCGCTGTTCTGGTCGAGGACGATGAGCGAGGCGCAGAATCCGAAGGCGGTGCCGAGGAACGCGGCGCCGAAACGGAAGCGGCGGCGCAGGGCCGCGAACAGAACGAGGAAGGCGCCGCAGACGCTCATTGAAGAGTAGAGGCGAAGCGCGACGTCGCTGAAGCCGAACAGGTGCGCCCACGGCCACGCCATCAGATAGAAGAGCGGCATGCCGCCGCCGCCGAGGCGGGGCACGGCGCGCATCAGGTGCAGGAACGATGGATCGTGCAGCTCGGTCCAGCTGAAGACTTCATCGCCCCACATGGGCTTGCGCAGCGACCAGAGGATGCAGGAGGCAAGCAGCGAGAGGACGCCGAGGAGCGGGAGCACCCAGTGCCCACGCGATGCTTTGGCCTCGTTCGGCGCGGAGACGCGAGGGGGCCGGGCTGTCAGGAGCGTGGACATGCGCTGATCTTTACCGCTGGTTCGATTGTCCGGGTTTGGGCAGCCGAGCGGCTATGGCCCTTCCGGGGAAGGAGGACCGGGAGCATCAGTGGTTCTGCATGCCGGCCCTTTGCGGAGGGCCGTTTGCCGATAGACTGGAGGTCGAAGCGACTTTGATTCCCCAGGAGAATGAGCATGGCTGATGTGAAGATTACGGTGCGTCCCAACGGGCCGTATCGCGTGGAAGGTGCGGTAACGCTGGTCGATCATGAAGGCAAAGAGTGGGACCTGACGGGCAAGCCGGCGTTTTCGCTGTGCCGCTGCGGCGCTTCGGTGAATAAACCCTTCTGCGACGGGACGCATTCGAAGATGGGCTTCCAGGCGGCGGAAGCGGCAGTCCAAGCGGAGGGCAATTCGGCGACGCCGGGCGGTTCTTCGACGTCCATTAAGATCTAGAGTTCCCTTTTCCTCGGGCCATCGAGCCGGATCGCGGTCGGATTCCGGCTGCAGGGACCCCACCCCCTGGGGGGGTTAACCTTTTGACTAAATGATTGATTGCAGGGTAGTTACCGGTTTCATTTTGAGGCCCTTGCGACCTAACTAATAGAAGACAGGTTAGATACGACAGGCCCTCAAAGAGCAGCCGGGAGCTGGTAGCCGGTAGCCAGAAGCTGGTAGCCAGGAGCTGGTAGCCGGTCGCGACCGCGCCTTGCAGGTGCCCGGGTTACCAAAGAGCTGCGCTGCATTCACCGGCACTGAGCCGGAAATACAAAAGCTCTGTTCGCGTGAAGCGCGGGACAGAGCTTTTCGTATTTTCAGAGTAACGATTCCGGGGAAATTAATGCAAGAAGAAACGGAGTGGGGGACGGTACGAAGGTCATAAGGGCAGCCCGAGCTTGAAGCCCGAGCCGGGAGCCTGGCGGTCAGTTGGCGGCGGCTGGCTGCGCCTATCTTGCCTGGGCTTGCGGGGATTGCGATGATGCGTGACATGCAGACGGTCTTCGAAGCGGCGGGTGGTATGGAGGGAATGCGGCGTCTGGCCGAGGCGTGGCATCGGCGGGTGATGGAGGACGAGGTGGTCGCGCACGCGTTCAGCCACGGGTTCCAACCGGACCATGTGGAGCGGCTTGCCGCCTACTGGGCCGAGGCCCTCGGCGGCCCGACGCTGTATTCGGATCACTATGGCGATGAAACCTCGGTGGTGAGGATGCACAGCGGGAACGGGGAGCACGAGGAGATGGATCGGCGGGCGATTGTCTGCTTCGACCAGGCTCTGGTGGATGTGGGATTGGCTACCGACGATCGATTGCGTGGGGCGCTGCACGACTACTTCGCGTGGGCGACGACGACCACGATGGCGCGGTACCACGAGTCGGCAGAGGATGTGCCGGAGGGGTTGAGGGTTCCACGGTGGTCGTGGGATGGGCTGGTGGGGTGAGGGTTGGGTGTGGCTGGTAAATCGTCTGGGAGGTCAATGAACGCATTGGCGATTTGGCATAAATCTAAGGATGAGGAACCCTTCTGGGTGCAGATGTAACCCGTGTATTTTGTTACAGACAAGTGGATGAATTCACATATTCTAGCCGCCGAATGTTGGTTTAGATCTGCACTTATGGCTAAAAAGATGTCTTTATAGAGATCGTCTCGGCGTGCTTCGTATATAGATTGTTCGCGACGTCGTCCAAGAACAGAAGGCCCAGCTCAGGGTTCAATTTGTACTTGCTTGCTCCATCGGCAATCAAAGCGCCAACGACCTTGGTCGGTGCTTTGGTCTCAAACCCAGCCAAGTAGACTCTGGCCGATGCTGCCCGGAACTCCGGAACTATTCGAGCAGGCAAAACAAGGTCGTCGTAGTAGCCCATCTCGCGTATGAAGTTCTCTGCTTCCAAGGCATACCTCGTCTCTGGAGATTCTAAGGAGGCAAGCCAACGATCCAACTCTTCAAAGTTTTTGAAGCGGCGCGGAACCGGCGGGGCAAGCAGTTCAATATTTCCCTCTCGATACCAGACGACGGAAAGCAAGTTACCGCGCGAGAGCTTGGTGTTCCTGCAGCCATCTTTCGTAATAACCCCAATGGCGACCCAGCCCAAATGTGCAGCTTGGCGTACATGAACATTTGCAGGATGAGTCCATGTGCGCCACAAAAACCGCATCGCGAAGAATGTAACCACGCCACTTATTAGCCACCACATAGGTCAAAGCTCCCAGCTTGGAAGAGCATCTTTCACATTTAACACACTCGACGCACCATCTCTTTGAATGCGGGGCTAGTCCCGTAGCTGATTTTTCCGCAGTCAGTGCGGGCGTAAACCTTGTGTGCCCCCGATTTCAGGACGCCAGGTGGGAACTCTCCAGTCTCTGCTTGACGAGGTTCCAACCGCCAAGGCAGCCACGTTCCGTCTGCTCTTCGCACTCCGACTGCGTGCAGGGTCTTCTTTTGAGGGTCATCAGGATAGGTGATTCCGATTTCAGCTATGGTGACCGGAAACGTGCTGAGATTGATGACTTCAATGCAGGCCCTCTCCCAGTACAAATCGCCCACCTTGCCTTTCGGTTTGGTAGAACTGGCCATCGAATTGGGATAGTTGTCCGCATATTTCGGTATGACACGCAGTTTCACCCTCCTCTGATTCCAAGAGAGAAAAATCGAGGCGGTTCCGATTCCCGCGCTCAACACGATGCCAGAGAGAGCAATCCAATCTTTTAGATTGAAGGCAATCATTTGATTGCGGCAAGTATACCGTCATCTCGCAGATTACCGGCCGGGGGCAACCCTGACCTGAACGACAAGCAATTTCGGGCCGATGCACCCAGTGACGGTGTTCTAGGCGCATCGTTGGTTTCCTTGAATTTTCGGGCGGTCTTACGGGTGCGCTGGATACAATGGAGGTCAACAAACAACCGCAGGTCCTTCGACTGCGCGACACTCTCGATTTTGTTGCGCAAAAACGCGCAACGATTTCGAAGCTGCGCTCAGGATGACATTCCTTTTTATTTGACACGGGTGGTGCTGGTTCTTTTCGACAGATCAAGGCAACCGCATGTGCCATTCGACTTGCTGGCTACGCCCGCTCGCTCAGCGACTGTCTGAATGAGGATCGAGGCTTCCCACATCTGCCAAAGGCGGGCAGAGCCGTTC
>VFSW01000622.1_pt1 | contig 52264 bp, 46 predicted proteins | sample 5358111 | NCBI WGS metagenome assembly VFSW01 (sample SAMN11554181, study PRJNA540505) | mine drainage metagenome | isolation source: sediment from site ElyBrook_90M | place: USA: Ely Copper Mine, Vershire, VT | collected 2017 | reverse complement strand
ACCATGTCGTCATAGCCGCCGGTGTAGGTGATGATGGTCTGGTAGTAGATGTCGGCGATGTGGGTGCAGACCGAGTTGAGGAAGTGGCGGTCGTGGGAGATGGTGATCAGGGTTCCTTCGAAGCGGGAGAGGAAGTCCTGGAGCCAGTGGATGGAGTCGAGATCGAGGTAGTTGGTGGGCTCGTCGAGGAGCAGCGCCTGGGGTTTACCGAAGAGGGCCTGGGCGAGGAGGACGCGGACCTTCTGGCCGCCCTGCAACTCGGACATTTTCCGCTCGTGCAGCTCGTCGGAGATGTCGAGGCCCTGCAGGAGAATGGCGGCGTCGGATTCGGCGGTGTAGCCGTCCTCTTCGCCGACGACGCCTTCGAGTTCGGCCAGGCGCATGCCGTCGTCGTCGGTGAGTTCGGACTTCTCGTAGATCTTGTCGCGCTCCGCGAGGGCGGCCCAGAGGCCTTTGTTGCCCATGACGACGGTGTCGATGACGCGGAAGGCGTCGAAGGCGTACTGATCCTGCTGCAGGACGGAGAGCTTCCTGGGCCGGACGACGGTGCCCTTCTGCGGGTCGAGATCGCCGGAAAGGATCTTCATAAACGTGGATTTGCCGGCGCCGTTGGGGCCGGTGAGGCCATAGCGGCGGCCGGAGGTGAAGGTGGTGCTGACCTCTTCGAACAGTATTTTGGCGCCGTAGCGCATAGTGATATTGCTGACTGAAATCATGCAGCTCTCAATGAACAGGGATGTTTCTAGGATATAGGATGCGCGACTGGCCGTCGCGGCGGGCGGGTGTCCCGACAGATGCGCTTCGCGCTCGCAAGCCCTGGCAGACTCCCGACATTGATGGCAACGAGGCGCTTTTTCCCGTCAGGTATATGCGATACTGTATATACACATGCGGATCCTCTGGGACGAAGCGAAGAACCGCAGCAACCGGAAGAAACACGGGATCAGTTTCGAGACGGCGGCTCTTGTGTTCCTCGATCCGATGCATTTGAGCCGCAAAGACCGGGTTGTCGATGGGGAGGAACGGTGGCAGACGATCGGCCGGGTGCAGGGAATGCTGCTCGTTCTGGTTGCGTACATCGTTTTGAGTGAGGAGGAAGAGGTTATCCGGATGTTTTCAGCGCGAAAGGTAACCCGCCAGGAGCGTAAGGAATATGAAGAGGCCAATGAAGACTAAGGCAACCGTGCATCAATTGACTCCGGGGCAAGGTTTGACGTCTCTGCAGGAAAGGGAGATTCAGGCGCTGGCGAAGATGCCGGACGATGGGATCGACACCTCGGACATTCCGGAACTTCCGCCGGGCGCCTGGAAGAATGCGATTCGGGGAAAGTGGTACCGGCCTGTGAAGCGTCCAGTGTCGATCCGACTGGACACCGATGTACTGGCGTGGCTGAAGGCACAGGGTAGCGGTTATCAAACACGGGTGAATGCATTGCTGCGGGAAAAAATGCTGGAGGAACTGAAGAAGGCCTGAGGAGCGGATCGATCCATAGGTCCGCGCAGGGCAGGAATTGCGCAGGTTACGCATTTCTGTCCGGTAACCGTCCCACTGGAGATCGCGCAAATGCTGAAAAATCTGGCGTTTACTGTGTAGCAAAGGATGGAACGATGCGTGCTGCAACCGAAGGCAGTATTTCTGCATCTGGAGGCACGCTATGGAAGACTCTCCCCTGGACACCGAGACGTCGGTGGTGAAATTTGTCGCCCCTCTGATCGCGGCGGTTGTGGTGGCCGTCGGCGGAATAGGGTATGGGGTCCACGAGCATCACGCGGCGCAGCAACTGACGGCACAGAACCAGCAGGAAGCCGCGGACCTGGCCGCGACGCGCGCCCAGATGAATAATTTGACGGCGAAGGTGAGCGAGCTCGTCACGCGCGAGCAGGCACAGGCGGCTGTTGCCCAGGAGCCGCCGGCAACCGTGAACCCTTCCGCACCCCCAGCCAGGCATGTGGCGGGCAAGCCTCGCGCCAGCCATGCGGCCGAACGGCGGCTGGGCCGGATGCAGGCACAGCTCGATGCGCAGGGGAAAGAGATCGAGGAGACGCGCGGCGATCTGGTGAATGCGCGCACGGAGCTGACCGGCTCGATCGCGAAGACGCATGACGAACTGGTGGTGCTGGAAAAGAAGGGCGAGCGCAGCTACTTCGAGTTCGACCTGCAGAAGTCGAAGCAGTTCGCGCATGAAGGGCCGATGGGAGTGAGCCTGCGCAAGGCCAACGTGAAGCATCAGTACGCCGACCTGGAACTGATGGTGGAGGATCGCGACCTGTCGCAGAAGCACGTGAATCTGAACCAGCCGGTCATGTTCTACCAGTCGGACAGCGAGCAGCCGATTCAGGTGGTGGTCAACGACATCACGAAGGATCACATCCACGGCTACGTAAGCGCGCCGAAGTACCGGAAGTCGGAGCTGGCGTCTATGGCCGGTGCAAATACGGACCCGCTGACGGCCCCGCGGAAGGTGTTGACCGTGCCGCAGCAGTAAGGACCGGCGGAACGGCCGTCGGTTGTGAACGCGCTGAGGCAACGCCCGGCGCGTTCTTCGTTGGGAGGCCGGCTTTTCGCGGGTGCGGTCTGGTCCGCTATACTTTGCCTTTGCCATGAAGATTCTGGTTTGTATCAAGCAGGTTCCGCAAAAGGACGCGCCGCTGCGGCTGAATGAAACAGCGACGTGGATCCGCGACGACGTTTCGTGGGAGACGAACGAGCCCGACGCCTACGCGCTGGAAGAGGCGCTGCGGCAGAAGGAAAAGCACTCGGGCGAGGTAGTCGCGATCACCGCGGGTCCGGCGCGGGCCGGACAGGTGCTGCGCGAGGCGCTGGCCAAGGGCGCGGACCGCGCGATTCACCTGGAGGACGACCGTTTTGCGCAGATGGACGCGGCGAACACGGCGCGTGCGATCGCGGCGGCCATCGACGGCGAAAATTTCGACCTGATTGTGACCGGGCTGCAGTCGGACGACTTTGGCGCGGCGCAGACCGGCGTGTTGCTGGCGGAGATTCTGGGGATCCCGCACGCGACCATCATTATCGGGATCGAGAAGACCGATACGGGCCTGAAGCTGAAGCGCGAACTCGAGGCGGGTCATTATCAGAACATCGAAATGACCATGCCGGCGGTGCTGACGATTCAGAGCGGAATCAACAAGCTGCGCTACGCGACGCTGATCGGCATCAAGCAGGCGAAGAACAAGCCGCTGCGCAAGGTGGCGTGGGCGGAGGTCGAGGGCAAGCTGTCCAAACATGTGCAGAAGATTGAGAAGCTGTACGTCCCCGGAAGCCAGAAGAAGACGCGGAAGATCGAGGCTCCGGCGGGCGAGGCGGCGAAGCAGGTGGTGGAGTATCTGAAGAATGAAGCTCGCGTCCTGTGAGGACTCGAGCTTCATTCAGCCTTTAGCCTGTAGCGGGTAGTATTCATTACCGGTCGTGACGAGGGTGCGCAGAGAACATTGGATTTGGTAAGCTGACGTTTCCCCGGTTGCGCGGTTCCCGATCGAACGCAACCCGGCCCCGGACCTTCAGAAGGAGCGAGAAGCTACGATGGCGAATATGACGATCCCCGAGACAGAACGGAACCTGAGCCCGGCGCAGGTGGCTGCGCTCGACACGCGACGGCGCTGGGGGCTGGTGTTCCAGGTGATCGCGGGGCAGTTTGGGTTCTTTGCCGTGCTGCTGCTGCTGTGGACGGGGCAGGACCTGACCTATTCGCCAGGCTGGGTGCATCCGATGTTCTACTACAACGTGCTGGCGGGCGTGATGTGCGTGGTGTTTGCGATCTACGGGACTTACCTGCGGCGCGGGCGGGTTCACGAGTACTGAGAGACAGCTAGTAGCCGGTAGCTTGTAGCCGGCAGCCTGTAGCCGGGAGGAAGGACAAAGGGGAGCTGCGGCTCCCCTGACGTGTGTATGGCGGACATGATTCTGGTGGTGGCGGAGCAACGGGAAGGAAAGCTGAACCGGGTTTCCTTCGAGACGATCGCGGCGGCGCAGGCGATCGCGAAAGAAACGGGCTGGGCGGTCGAGGTGGTGCTGCCGGGCAGCGGGATTCTGGAACTCTCCGGGGAGTTGGCGGGGAAGACCAGCGGGAGTGTGTGGGCGCTCGATGCGGAGGTGTTGAAGGCGTACACGTCGGATGCCTATGTGCACGCGCTGAAGGCGTTCATCGGTGAGAGGCAGCCGAAGCTGGTCCTCTTCCCGCACACCTATCAGGTGCGGGATTTTGCTCCACGGCTGGCGCTGGCGCTGGACCGGACGCTGATCTCCGACGCGACCGGCTATAAGTACGATGGCGGCAAACTGCTCTTCACGCGGCAGATGTTCCAGGGGAAATTTGCGGCCGATGTGTCCTTCGGCGGCGATGCGCCGTGGATGGCGACGGTGCAGATCGGGGCGTTTCGTGCGGATCAGGCGGAAGGCGGCAGCGGGGTGGTCAAAACCGTGGCCGCAGTGGGGTCCGACACGCCGGCCCGCGTGACGCCGCACGAAGTGTTCCAGGAGGCGAAGCAGACGGTCGACCTGTCGCAGGCGGAGGTGATCGTCGCTGGGGGACGCGGGATCAAGGAGCAGCAGAACATGGTGCTGGCGGAGAACCTTGCGGCGGCGCTGGGCGGCGAAGTGGCGGCATCGCGGCCTATCTGCGACAACGGATGGCTGCCGCTGGAGCGGCAGATCGGGTCGTCAGGGCAGACGGTTGCACCGAAGCTCTACATCGCGCTGGGCGTAAGCGGCGCGATCCAGCACATTGTGGGGATGAAGGGGTCGCGGACGATTGTGGCGGTCAATAAGGACCCCGAGGCGCCGATTTTTGAGATTGCGGATGTGGCGGTGGTGGGGGATTTGTTTCAGGTGGTGCCGGCGCTGACGGAAGAGATTAAGAAAGCGAAGAGCGGCTAAGGGGCGGTTAGCTGGTGAAGCGGTTAGCTCCGAACCGGTCAGCGAAAAGGCGGTCAGCGGGAATCCGATGAGCCGAATCGGCTGGGTTCTTTCGATTTGTATTCCCATCATGGCGATCTGCGGATTTGCGTCGAGTGTCCTGACACTTCAGATGGTCGAGAAGCTAAACCGACAACTGTCGTCTGATCGGCAGTTCGATGCAATTGGGTGGAATCCGCGGAAGCGCATTGAATTCGACGGGGAATATCGGCGAGCGTTCGGGAAAGATCGCCTCTGGGGCAGGAGAAGACTGGCGACGACGGTGGGTTTCGCCGCTGTTCTTCAGCCGCTGTAGTCCTGATGATCCAGTGGTGAGATGTCAGCGCTGGCTGCATCGGATCACACTGGCCCTGTAAGATGGTCGGTCCAACATGACCGTATTCAGAAAACCAATGGAAGGTATTGAGCGGCCGCAGATGGAGGCGGACGTGGTGATCGTGGGCGGCGGGCCGGCGGGGATGGCGTGCGCGCTGCGTCTGGCGCAACTGATCGACGCGCACAACGAGAAGCATCCGGAGTCGCCGCTTTCAAAAGACAACATCAACGTGTTGGAGAAGGCGCGCGAGGTGGGGCAGCACTGTTTGTCGGGGGCTCTGCTCGACCCGCGGTCGATGCGGGAACTGCTGCCGGGATTCGAGAAGGAAGCGCCGCTCGATGCCGAGGTCACGTAGGAGTCGGTGTATTTTCTGACGCGAAAGGGGGAGCACAAATTTCCGTTCGTGCCGCCGCCGCTGCGCGATCACGGCAACTACGTCATCTCGCTGAATAAATTTGTGAAGTGGCTTGGGCAGAAGGTGGAAGAGGCCGGGATCACCATCTTTACCGGGTTTGCCGCGTCGCAGGTTCTTTGGGCCGATGACAGCACGGACGCCGAAACGGCGCGCGTGGCCGGCGTGTTGACCGACGACAAGGGCGTGGACAAAGACGGACGGCCGAAAGGAAATTTCGAACCCGGATACGAATTGCGGGCGAAGATCACGATCCTGGCAGAAGGAACGCGCGGGAGCTGCGCGAAGGAAGTGATTGGACGGCTGAGCCTCGAGGATCCAGAGCACGCACAGACCTACGGCGTCGGGATTAAGGAACTGTGGGAGATTCCAGCGGGGCGGGTGGCGAAGGGCGAGGTGATCTACACGCTCGGGTATCCGCTGACCAGCCGCGAATACGGTGGTGCGTGGGTTTATGGGATCACAGATACGCTGGCGAGCGTGGGGTATGTCACAGGGCTCGACTATGAAGACCCGCGGATCGATCCACATCACGTCTTTCAGAGTTTCAAGGAGCACCGGTTGGCGCGGCGGATTCTCGAAGGCGGCAAGATGATCCGCTACGGCGCGAAGAGCCTGCCCTATGGCGGATGGCTGACGATGCCGCGGATTTACGGGAATGGATGGATGCTGCTGGGGGATTCGGCGAGCTTTTTGAATTCGCAACGGCTGAAGGGGATTCACCTGGCGATCAAGAGTGGGATGCTGGCGGCCGAGACGGCCTTCGATGCAATGCTCAGTGGCGACAGCTCCGCTGATACGCTGAGCGAATACAAGGCGGCCGTGGATGGGAGCTGGATTCGCGAGGAGCTGTGGCGGGTGCGGAACTTCCACCAGGGCTTCGAGCATGGGCTGCTGGAAGGAGTGGTGAAGGCCGGGATCCAGCAGGTGATGTTCGGCGGAAACCTCGGGCCCGACGCGAAGAATCCCGCGGGCTACACGCGCATGCGGCGCCTGGAAGCGTTGGGGCCGGCGAGAGCGGATCGGGTCCAGGAGATCGGAAACGCGAAGGGCGACGGGAAGCTGACCTTCGACCGGCTCACGGATGTATTCCATTCAGGCACGCGGCACGACGAGGATCAGCCAGTGCATCTGGTGGTGGAGGATCTGACGATCTGCGGCGAGCGGTGCACGAAGGAGTACGGGAACCCGTGCCGGTATTTCTGCCCGGCTGCCGTGTACGAGATGGTGGAGGTGTCCGACGCGGGATCTGCTGCGTCCGACGCGGCTTTGAGCACGTCTGACGCGGCGTCGGACAATGTCGGACACGGGGTAAGGAAGGAACTGAAGATCAACTTTACCAACTGCGTTCACTGCAAGACGTGTGACATCATGGACCCGTACCAGATCATCACCTGGGTTCCGCCCGAAGGGGGCGGAGGGCCGAACTACGACGGGATGTGAGGGAAAGGAGAGGCCTGCCTGGGGCGGGCCGGTAAGTGACTCCTGGATGACGACGAAAGCGTTGCGGTGTCCGCGATGCCACGAGGGTGATTCCCTGCGGCGCTCCCGTTCGCGCTGGTACGACTCTCCGCTGCGGGTGGTCGGGATACGGGCTTATCGATGCCTGCAGTGCAACAAGCGCTTCTACGGCCGGAAGCCAGCTGCCGGGGAACCGGGCGCCGATCCGGCTGCCTGAGCGGTACCTTTACTGAAGCTGACGGCCGCGGGGTGCATCGAATACAGTAGAAGCTCATGGCGAGTGCGCTCGACTCCATCCAGAACACGGCTGAGGAAAGCACGGAGCGGCTGATCGATAAGCACGGTCGGGCCATCACGGACCTGCGGGTTTCGATCACGGACCGCTGCAACTACAAGTGTGTTTACTGCCGGACCGGCAACGAAGGCGCCGTCTATGCGGAGCTGCCCATTGCGGATTATCTGCGGATCGCGCGCGTTTTTGTTGGGCTGGGGATTGAGAAGATCCGGCTGACGGGCGGCGAGCCGCTGCTCCGTCGTGGGCTGCTGGAGATGGTCCGGGAGTTGAGCCAACTCCGGACGCTGGACGGTGCTCCGCTGGACCTTGCGCTGACCACGAATGGACACCTGCTGGAGGAACTGGCCCAGCCGCTGCGCGATGCAGGGCTGAGCCGGATCACCGTGAGCATGGATGCCGTGGACGCCGAGAAGTTCGCGCGCATCACCCGCGTGTCGGGCAGCTACGAGCGCGTGCTGGCCGGAACTCGCGCGGCAAAGAAGGCGGGTCTGGCGCCGGTGAAGGTGAACTGCGTGCTCCTGCGCGGATTCAACGAGGATCAGATTGTGCGCTTCGCGCACTTCTCCCGCGACGAGGGCGTGATCGTGCGCTTCATCGAATTCATGCCGCTCGAAGAGGACCGGTTGTGGACGCCGCAATCGGTTGTCTCGATGCAGGAGATCGTCACGGCGCTGAACAGTTTTCGGCCGGTGGTGCGGATGGCTCCCAACGCGGCGAGCGAGACGGCGGTGCGCTACACCTTCGACGATGGCGTGGGGGAGATCGGGATCATCGCGCCGGTGACGCAGGCCTTCTGCGGCTATTGCAGCCGCGTGCGGCTCACGTCGGACGGCAAGATTCGAACCTGCCTGTTTTCGCAGAGCGATCACGATCTGTACGCGGTGATGCAGCGCGGCGGCAGCGACGACGAGATGGTGCAGTTCATCCGGCAAACCATCGGAAAGAAGGAAGCGCGGCACCACATCGGAGAGCCGGGATTCCTGAAGCCCTCGCGCAGCATGGTCCACATCGGGGGCTGATGGCCAGCCGTCCAGGCAGACGCGCTTCGCGCACCGATGCGACCTCTATTCGCGGGTCCTTATAATGGACGGCGATACATGCCATCCAAAAAAACTCCTCTCACCTCCCGTCGCAAAGGCTCGCTCACTTTGCTGAGCTTTGTTGTCCCCGGAATAGTGCTGATCGGCGCACTGACTGCGTTGAACGCGCGACCGGCGGCCAATCCCGACACCCGAGAAGCGGCGCGGCTGAACAGCATCGGCGTAGCGCTGATGAACCAGCAACTGACCGAAAAGGCGGCGGCGGAACTCGAGGAGGCGCACGCGGCCGATCCAAACTCAGCGATTCCGATACTGAATCGGGGGATCGCGCTGCTGTACATGCAGAAGCTGCCGGAGGCAGAAGCTTCGCTGCGCCAGGCGGGAACCATGGCGCCGGACAACCCGCGGGTCTGGTACAACCTGGGGCTGACGGAGATGGACGAGGCCGACCAGAAGGGCGCGACCGAGGACATGCACAAGGTGCTGGCGATCGATCCCAACGACGCCGACGCGCACTATTTCGTGGGTTCGCTGGAGATGAGCCTTGGAGATCCAAAGGCCGCGATCACGGAATTTGAGACGGCGCTGAAGCTGAATCCGCTGCACTGCTCGGCGGAGTTCGGCCTGGCGCGGGCGCTGCAACGCGCGGGGCGCGTCGAAGAAGCGCATGCCCACCTGAAGATCTTCCAGCACTACACCCAGGCAAAGATTTCCTCGCCGCTGAGCGTGGGGTATGGCGAGCGCGGGCACTACTCGACGATGGAGGAGATGGAGGTGCCGCTACCGGCGGTGGGGCCCATGATCCCGGTCAGGTTTGAGCGGCACATCATCCCGGGGATGATGCTCTCATCGACCGGACCGAGAACGGCGAAGGATTGGGCGATAGAGGGTGCGACTCCGCAGGGAGCAGGCGCATGCGTCCTGGATGTGACCGGCCCGGGATCGCAGGATCTGGTGGTGATGAACAGCGGCATGATCAAGCCCGGGATGTTCGCCGTTTCTGCTTATCGGAACCTCAGGAACGGGACATTCGCGGAGATTTCCCCGGCTGAAACGGGGCTCGACGTCAAGGGCGTGGGCGTGGCGTGCGCGGTGGGCGATTTTGACAACGATGGATTGCCGGATCTGGCGGTGGCGGTCGCGTCCGACGCAAAACAGCTGCACGCTTCAGGCGCGGATCGAGTCGTTCTCTACCACAACCTGGGCAAAGGGAAGTTCGAGGATGTGACGCAGAAAGTCGGGATCACGCAACTGAACCGGCCCGCGGGACTCACCTTCGTCGATTTCGATCACGATGGGGATCTGGATCTGTTTGTAACCGGCGCACCGAAGGACGGAGGAAAGACGGGTTCCAACGCGATGTGGAGAAACAACGGGAACTCGACGTTCACGGAATGGACCGGTCCGACGGGACTCGCCGGGAGCGGCAGCACGAGCCAGGCAATTCTGTCCGACATCAACAACGATCGCGCGGTGGATCTGGTGGTGACCGGCGCGGATACGGGAACCGGAGGCGCGCCGACGATCTACTTCAATCAGCGCGAGGGGGCGTTCAAGGCGGTTCCTCTGTACGACGATAAGAGTCTGCCCGCGACGCGCGGGGTTGCGGTCTTCGACTTCAACAAAGATGGCTGGATGGATGTGGCGGTGACGCACGCGGGCGCGCCGGGTCTGACGTTGTGGCGGAATGTCGACGGACAGCATTTCGAGCGCGTGCCGTTGCCGCTGCCTTCCGGAGTGACGGGCGCGTGGGGCGTGACCCCGATTGATTTTGATAACGACGGATGGATCGATCTGGCCGCGGTGCTCGATACGACCCACGGGCCGGAAGTCCGCGTGTTCCGCAATCTCGGGCCGAAGGGGTTTGAGGATGTGAGCGCCGCGGTTGGGCTGGACAAGGTGCAGCTCAGCCAGCCGCGTTCCGTGATCGCGGAAGATGTCGACGGGGATGGGGCCGCGGATCTGGTGGTGACGCAGTGGACCGGCGCGCCGGCCGTGCTGAAGAATGTGGGCGGCAACAAAAACCACTCGTTGCGCATTTCGCTCACCGGGCTCGCCGATAACAAAACGGCGATCGAGACCAAGGTGCAGGTTCTGGCCGGCGGACAGTGGCAGAAGTTCGAGGTCGCCGGTGGTTCCGGGTATCTAAGCCAGGGATCGACCGAGATCCTGGCGGGCCTGGGGCAGGCGACCAATGCCGATGTGGTGCGGCTGCTGTGGCCGACCGGGGTGCCGCAGGACGAAATTGACATTGACACGGGGAAATTGCCGCATGGCGAACTAGCGCTGAAGGAGCTGGACCGGCGCGGCAGCTCTTGTCCGACGCTCTTTGCGTGGGATGGGAAGCAGTACCGCTTCGTGTCCGACGTGATCGGCGCGGCGGTGGTGGGGCACTGGGTTTCGCCCACGTCGACGAACCGGAACGATCCCGACGAGTGGATCAAGGTGGATGGCGACCAGCTTCGCGCGCGCAATGGCCTTCTGAGCCTGCGGTTCGGAGAGCCGATGGAGGAAGTCAACTACATCGACCAGCTGCGCCTGGTGGCGGTGGATCATCCGGCGGGGACGGAGGTCTATCCGGACGAGCGGTTCCTGAGCGAGCGGCCCTTTGCGTCGGGCAAGACCGTCGCCGTTTCGGACGCGCGGCCGGTGGCCGGTGCGTGGGATGACGAGGGACGCGACGTACGCGCACTCCTGTCGGACAAAGATCACCACTATGTGCGCGGCTTCACCAATCTGAGCTATGCCGGATTTGCGAACCAGCACACGCTCACGCTCGACGTCGGACAATGGTCGCCGGCGAGGCCGCTGCGTCTGCTGATGGACGGCTACATCGAGTACTTCAGCGCCAGCTCGATGTATGCGGCGTGGCAGGCGGGGATGCAGCCGATTCCGCCGCGCGTGGATGTGCAGATGCCGGACGGCAGCTGGAAGCGGATCATCAACGACATGGGATTCCCGGCGGGCCTGCCGCGGACCATCGTCGTCGATCTGACCGGCAAGCTGCCTCCCGGAGCGCGGAAGATCCGAATCAGCACGAATCTGCAGATCTACTGGGATCGGATCCGCGTGGACAATGGGCCGAACGCCGCGTCCGACGTGCGTCAGACAGAGGTTCCGCTGGCGACGGCGCACCTGGCGTTCCGCGGATACCCGAAGCAGATCGAAGGCACGACGCCGGGCGATCTGACCTACGACTACAACCAGATCAGCGCGACGGGGCCGTTCCTGTGGGCGCGCGGCGTCTACACGCGCTACGGCGACGTGACGCCGCTGCTCAGGAAGATCGACAACCGTTACGTGATTTTCGGGACCGGGGAGGAGATCGACGCGGAGTTCAGCGCGGCCGGGCTACCGGCGCTGCCCGCAGGCTGGACGCGCGACTACTTCTTCTACGCGGACGGCTTTGTGAAGGACATGGACTGGTGGGAGGCGTCGCCGTTCACCGTGGCGCAGATGCCATTCCGGCAGATGACAAGCTATCCGTATCCGGCAAGAGAGCACTATCCGCAGACGCCGGGCGCCGATGCGTACTGGCTGAAGTGGAACACCCGCTACGAGTCGGGCAATCGCATGCAGAGGTGGGATTTCGACTATCGGCCGGTGCATGAAGTGCCGGAGCAGCAGGGAGCAGCCAGTAGCCAATAGCCATCAGGCTCGCCTTGAGCGCGGCTGGCCGCACGCCGTCGTGCTGGAATTTTGCAGAGCTGCACTGACTCGATCCTCAGCATCGAGGAGAGCGGGAACGGTTGCTGTTTCTGCCTAGCGGACTTTGATTGCGATCAGGATCACCAGAGCGAGCACGTTCTGCGCCAGCAGCGACATGGTGAGCCGGATTCTGTCCAGAAACGGGTACCCAGGAGCGCCTTCGGCAATTCTTACGCTCAGGCGCCGGTACAGCGAGAACCAGGCATAGGCCAAAATAATGCCGAGCAAATCGATGATCGCCAGCCAGCTTGGTGCTATTGGCAGGTCGGTTGAGTCCATGTGTCCAGGATGATGCAGACTGGAGAGCCAACCCATGACCCAGGGAGAGATCACCAAAGCAGCACCTTCAACCATGGCAAGAAACATGCAAATCCGGGCGTGGCCTTCGAACTGACCGTGCCAGGGGCCGGAAGCGGACGCAGCGGTCGTCATCGTTGTTGTGGTCACAAGGGTGGGATGCGAATTCCGCGTGAAAAGTCGAGGACCCGAAAGGGGGTTACCAAAGAGTCATTCATCGCGGTAGCTGCGCTGGTAGGTGCGGGTGATGCGATCGTGCCAGCCCAGCGAATCTTCATCGAAGACGGCCCACAGAAAGCCTAAACCGAGAGGCAGGGCCGAAAGCAGCAGGGCGGCGATCCGTCCCCGCAGCGAAGAGCGAGTGGGATTTTCGTCGTCGAACGTGCAGAGCGCGATTTTGGCGTAGCGCATGCCAGGGGTCGCGTCGGTGAGGGTGAAGAACAGGAGCTGGTAAAGCAGCGCCATGACGAAAAGCGCGGCAACTGCGCCAATCAGCGCGCTGCGGCCATGAGGCAGCACGGTGCTGGAGAGGGCGAAGACGGCCGAAAACAGCAGGAAGGCGCACAGGGTCAATGCGCAATCCGCCATGGCGGCCATGGCGCGGTCTTCGAGCGAGGCGACGTGCAGAACAGGCTCGTCGGCCGGGGAAGAAGGTTTTCTCCTCTCGCGGATGGGGGCCTCCGTATCGAGGTGAATGGAGTTCCACTCCGAAGATCGAACGGGAGCGTCGGCTCCGGCAGAGGGGAACTCGGTATCGGGACGTGCGGACGCGAGGACGCCCTGGTCCGCAGGAGGGTTGGCTACGGTTTGCTGCCCGTGAACGACCGATTCAGGACTATCGCCTTCCTCGCTGAGCGGCCCTTCCGCGAGGCGGGGCCTGGCCTTGCGTGGAGCCACCAGCTCCCGGGGAGTGGTGATCAGGGTTGCGGGCAAGGGCAGGGTCGGTTCGATGACCGCGTTTTCCAGGGGATCGGTCGGATATTCAGTGGATCTGTCAGAGACCGGAGCGTGCGCTTCCGGTGGCTCGGAACGGGCAGCGGGCAGGGAATCGATGCTGACGGAATATTGGAGCAGGTCCGGCTGGTACGGCTCCGGTTCGGGCTCGGCGAAAGACGTCTCGGGCAGCGCAGGCTCCGTGGCGATCGACAGCTGTTGCGGTGCTGGCTCAGCCGGGGGTGGAGCGCTGGCAGCGGCAACCAGGGAATCGACGGTGGATTTGGCGGCCTGGGCGGCGAGCATCTCGCGCCAGCTGGGAAGGCGGGCGTAGCGTTCGGCCACGCGGGCGGCGACCGCCTCGGGCGAAAACGCCTCCTCCATGCCGGGCAGCGAGGGTTGACTGGCGGACACGCGGTTGCCGCGACGGGCACGCACGCGGGCGGCGATTTCATCTTTCCAGCCCGGGCTGGAGCTGCTGGCGTTCTCGCGGGACAGTTCCGGCGGATGCAAAGCGGGCGCGTCCGGATTGGAGGAGGAGCCGGTCACCGATGCCTCACCTTCCATTCTGCACGCATTCCACGAGGAAACTCGGTCGATCGAAAAGCGTCTGTGAACTCATGGACGGAGAAGGCGGAGCCGAAGACGTCTCGAACGCGGACCGAGGACCCTGTTGGCGAGCGCGGTGCGCGCCGGAACGCCGGCATTCTGCTTTGCTATGCTGGAGTTGCCGCGCGCGATGAGAACCCGTCTTTTTTGGTGTATCACGCTGTATTTGTTGTTGCAGCCGCGGGTTGGGGCGCAGCCGGTTACCACGCAGCTTCCCCCACCGCCGGCGCCGCAGGACGTGGCTCCAGCGCCGGACGCGGGCGCCTCCGATCTTCCAGACGATCCCAGCCTCCAGAGCACGCTACCCGAGGCGCACGTTGTCGCGCAGCCGCCCCAGGGCGTTCCCGTGAAGCTGGTAGCCCGCACCCAGTCGCGCCAGGGCCTGAAGAAGGGCAATCTCTACACGCTGGACGGCGATGTGGTGATTTACTACCGCAACTACATCGTGCATGCGGACCGGGCGACCTATAACGACGGGACGGGGAAGATCGACGCCGAGGGGCCCCTGATGATCGCCGGCGGCCCCGACGATGCGCACTGTGTGGCGGATCACGGCACCATCAACGGCGACGCCGACACCGGAGACTTCTTCGATGTGGTGGGCACGCTGGGGGTCGGGGGAAATCCGCGCGGGCGGATGATCTTCACTTCGCCTAATCCCTTTGCGCTGACCGGACGCGAGGTGCAGCAGCTGGGCAAGGGCCACTACCGGGTGATCCACGGCACCATGACCTCCTGCCGGCTGCCAAGACCGGACTGGCAGATCCTATCGAAGACGATCGAGCTGGATAACGGGATGGCGCGAACCAGCAACGGCGTCTTCCAGTTCTTCCATGTGCCGGTCATGTATCTGCCCTACGTGACCCACCCGGTGCATGAGCAGCGGGTATCGGGCATTTTGCTGCCGTACGTCGGCAACAACACCACAAAGGGGCTGATTCTGGGGGAGGGCTTCTACCTGACCCTGGGGCGCAGCGCCGATTTCACTCTGGCCTCGCAGTACTACTCCAAACGCGGCTGGGCGCCGAACGGGCTGTTCCGCTACCGGGGCCGGGGAGAAGATTTCGGCACCTTTCATTTCCACAGCCTGCTGGACCGGGGGGTGGAAGTGGGCAACGGACAGCGGCAGAACCAGGGGGGAGTCGACGTGGCCGGAGACGCGCGCTTCGACTTTTCCCCGCAAACGACGGGTGTGGTCGACGCCGAGTATCTGAGCTCCTATATCTATCGGCTGGTATTCGAAGAGGATTACGCGATCGCGATCAACTCCGAGGTGAAGTCGCAGATGTTCATGACCCATGAGTATCGCGATTCGTGGACCAGCCTGCGCTTCAACCGTTATCAGGATTACCAGAGCGCCAGCGTGCCCGGCGACGAGGTGAGAATCCTGCACCTGCCCATGATCGACGTGGAGTCGGCGGACCGGCGGGTGGGTGGCCCGATGAGCACCTCACCGGTGTGGTGGGGATTCAGCGGGTCGGCGGGCGCGCTGTCCCGCTACGACTTTCCCCATTTCAGAACCTCCGCCGAAGTGCCGCGGGTGGACATTTACCCCCGTCTTTCCATGCCCCTGCACTTCAGCGGCTGGACGTTCCGGCCCAATGCCGCGTTTCGCGAGACCTGGTATGGCAAGAGCCAGTTTCCTGCCGACCTGGAGCAGATTCCCGTTGTGCGCGGCGCCGGCGCACCCCGCACCGACGTGGAGGCCGGCTTCGAGCTTCGCCCGCCGGCTCTGGAGCGCGACTTCTCTTCGCCGTGGATCGTGCGTCTGTTTGGGGGCGATGTGCGCCACACCATCGAGCCGGAGCTGGGGTATCGATACGTGACCGGCATCAACAACTTTCAGCAGATTCTGCGCTTCGACGACATCGATGTCGCCAGCAATACCAACGAGCTGCAGTACGGGGTGACCCAGCGGCTTTTCCTGCGGCACCTGCATCCGCACCCCTGCAGGGGGGATGAGGCGCTCGGGCCCGACTCCATGTGTGGAGGCGGAACGCGCGACTGGATCACGTGGCGTGTGGCGCAGAAGTACTACCTTGCGCCGGATTTCGACCACGCCATCACCACGGGCACGCCGAATCCGCTGACCACGACCCTGGATTTCACGGGCATCGATTTTCTGACGGAGGCGCGCCATACGACGCCCGTGATCTCGCGTCTGCGGGTGCGGACCACCTCGGCTACCGATGTGGAGTGGGATCTGGATTACGACGCCGAAGAGGGGAAGATCACCTCCAGCAACGTCTTCGCCGGGTATCAGCGCGGACAGTATCGGTTCCAGTTCGGCGATTCGTACGTGAATGTGCCCCTGGGCACCACGCCGCTGTCCACCGCCAAAACGCCACCCGGGCCGCCGAATGCCGCGAACCCCTTCAACCAGATTCAAGTTTCGGCGATCTACGGCGCGGCCAGCAAGCTGGGACCCAGCCTCGGCCTGAACGCGGCCTATGACCTCGTGCACCAGCAACTGCAATACGGAGCCATGCAGACCCAGTACAACTGGAATTGCTGCGGCATCAACTTCCAGTACCGGCGGTTCTCCCTTGGATCGATTCGCGACGATACGGAATACTTCTACAGCGTCAACTTCGCAGGATTTGCCAGCGTGGGGGATCTGACCCACCGCATCAGCCTCTTCTGAAAAGGGCCTGCAGCGGGCCCCCTCCCCGACACCGCCGTATCGTTGGGGCCGGTGTGGGCAAGCTGCGATAATGGATCAGGCAATCCACAGGTGACGGCCGTTGGGCCGAAGAAGGCGGTTTTCTTGTTCAGATGGTTTTTCCCTGCCGGCTGCGCGCTGATCGTGGCGGCAGCGGCTTCCGCAGCGCAGCAAACTCCGACAGCTCCAGCCACCACGGCGGCCACGCAGACCTCGGGTGCAGCCCCCGCCGCTCCTGTGACTCCTCCGGCAGCCGTTCCGGCTCTCGACCGGCGCATCGAAATCCTGATTCGCGAGGAACTCAACGTCCCGCCTCAGTATGAGGTCGCCATCGGCCCGCGGGAAAAGAGCGATGTGGACGGATACGACAAAATCGCAGTGGCATTTTCGCTGCCGAGCCAGCCGCAGAGAAAGCAGACGGTCGACTTCCTGGTCTCAAAGGACTCCAATACCCTGGCCCGGCTGTCGAAATGGGATATCGGCACCGACCCTCTGGCGGGGCTGCCGCTGGAGGGCCGCCCGGTCCGCGGCAACCCGAGCGCCAAGGTCACGATCGTGAACTTCGACGATCTGGAGTGTCCTTACTGCGCCGCGATGAATGCCGAGTTTTTTCCCGCGACCATGGATCACTACAAAGGTCTCGTGAAGTTCGTCTATGTCGACTATCCGCTGGTGGAAATTCATCCCTGGGCGATGCACGCGGCGGTCGACGCAAATTGTCTGGCGGCGCAGAACCCGGCCGCCTACTGGAATTACGTCGACTATCTGCACACCCACGGGCAGGACGTGACCGGGCCGGATCGCGATCTGGCCAAGTCGACGGCGATGCTCGACAAGCTGGCGACCCAGGAGGGTGCTCGGGATCATCTTGACGCCTCGAAGCTGCAAGCCTGTGTGGCGAGGCAGGACGACACAAAGATCATGGCCGAAATGCGCGCCGGAGACAAAGCCGGAGTGAACGCCACGCCGACGTTTTTCGTGAGCGGCGAGCGCTGGGCTGGACAACTCGATGAGCGTCAGCTGTGGATCATGATCGATCGGGCACTGACGGAGCAGGGCATCGCGCCACCGGCTGCCGCGGCGCCCGAGGCGCAGGCGAAACCAGCCCCCGGGAAATGACTCTATGCAGGGTGAGGGGCCCGCATTTATTCTGAAACGTACGCGCCGCCCCCCGATTTGCGGCGCCGCAGCAGGGAGAATTGTTTGACCTCGCAATCGGATTCATCCAGCGCGTGCGGCGCTGATTCCTCCATCCGCAAATTCAGACTGGCTGGACTGGCCGTCCTTCTGATCTTCTGTGCCGGCTGCCAGCGGTCGCACGACGCGAACACCGTCGCCATGGTGAACGGCAAGCCGATCCAGAAGTCGGAAGTGGAAACTATCTACCAGAACAACCTCGGCGATTCGCATCAGACCCCGTCGAAAGTGCAGGCGGAAATCATGCGCCTGAACATCGTGCGCCAGCTGATCGACGAGGAGATCGTGATGCAGAGGGCCGCCAAGCAGAACCTGGTGGCGACCGATGAGGAAGTATCCGACCGCCTGAACGAAATCAAGGCGCCGTTTACCCAGGAAGAATTTCAGAAGCGGCTGGACTCGCAGCATATGACGCTGGACGATCTGAAGCGCGAGATCCGGCGCAATCGCACCGAGGAGAAGCTGTTCAATAAGGAAATTACCTCGCGGATCAATATCACCGACGCGGACATCGCCAGCTACTACAACGAGCACAAAGCGGACTTCAACCTGATCGAGCCGAATTATCATCTTGCGCAGATCATCGTGACCTCGAACCCGGTGCCGCCGCAGCAGGTGGGCAATCTGCAGAACAGCAAGGCCATGAACGATGCCGAGGCGAAGCGGAAGATCGAGATGCTGCACAATCGCCTGGAGAGCGGCGAGGACTTCGCGGCGCTGGCCATGAATTTTTCCGAGAATCCGAGCACTGCGGGGAACGGCGGCGACATGGGCTTCGTATCCGAGTCGCAGTTGCGCAGCGATGGCGCCGTCTACGCCGCCATCTCGAAACTGAAACCCGGCCAAATCACCGACGTTTTGCCGGTCTTTGCCAGTCCCGGCTCCAAACAGCCGGCCGGCTATGCGATCTACAAGCTGGTCGATCGCGAGGTCGCGGGACAACGCCAGTTGAACGATCCGCGGGTCCAGCAGGCGATCCGGCAGCAGCTGCGCGACAGCCGCGAGCAACTGCTGAAGAATGCATTCCTGGAGATGCTGCGCGATCAGGCGCGCGTCGAGAATTACTACGCCGAGGAAGTATTTAAGAACGGCGCGCAGTAAAACAGGGTGGAGGGCAAAGGGTGCAGCCGTGTGGGCCGCCGGAATGCCCGATCACTTGGCACGGTAGTGCAACTGGGTTTGCAGCGGCCAGGACAGCGCTCCGCCGTCGCCTGTACTCTGCAGTGAGCATGTCTTCTTCGTGGTTTCTGCGGGTCGCCGCGCTTGCCGGCTGCCTCGGTGCAGCCGGGCTGCTTCTCCTCCACAGCGCTCCGGCTGCGAGCCCGATCCGCTTCGCGCTGAAGAAGATCCCCTTTACGCTGGAGAACGACCAGACGCCGGCGAAGAACGCCCCCGAAACCATGGCGGGCGGAGTCGCCGTGTTCGACTATAACGGAGACGGCCGGCCGGATATCTTCTTCACCAACGGCGCCAATATCGCCACGCTGAAGAAGGACGATCCGAAATACCGCGACCGGCTCTTCCGCAACAACGGCGATGGCACGTTCACCGACGTGACCGAGGCGGCGGGCGTAGCCGGATCGGGCTACGATATCGGCGTGGCCATCGGCGACTACGACAACGACGGCTGTCCGGACATTTTCATGGGCGGTGTCTACCGCAACACGCTCTACCACAACAACTGCAACGGGACCTTTACCGACGTGACCGAAAAGGCAGGGCTGGGCGACTCGAAGGATCCGCAGTATGGACCGCTGTGGTCGGAAGGTGGCGCGTGGGTCGACGTCAACAACGACGGGCTGCTTGACCTGTTCATTCTCAACTACATGCAGTGGACGTATGTCGATCAACCGATTTGCCGCGTCGGCGATGTCGGCGACTATTGCCATCCGCGCTATTACAAAGAGCAGCCGGACCGGCTGCTGCTGAACAATGGTGACGGCACCTTCCGCGACGTCTCGAAGGAGTGGGGCATTCGCGACCATCCGGGCAAAGGCATGGGCGTGGGCGTGGCCGACTACGACCTGGACGGCAAGCAGGATCTCTTCGTCACCAATGACGCCGAGTACAACTTCCTGTTCCACAATCTTGGGAACAAATTCGAAGAAGTCGCGTTCGATGCGGGCGTCACGCTGCCCGAGACCGGGCAGTTTATTTCCGGCATGGGGCTCGATTTTCGCGACTTCAACAACGACGGATATCCCGACATCGCCTTTGTCGCGCTGAACAACCAGACCTTTCCGCTGTTCGAAAACACCGGTAAGGGCGATTTTCGCGAGGTGACCACGCCGAGCGGGATGCACGACCTGAGCCTGCGGATGGGAGGCTACGGCCCGGCGCTCTACGACTTCGACAACGACGGATGGAAGGACCTGTTCGTGACGCGGGGGCATGTCGAGTCGCTGCCGCTTCCGGGCATCCAGGTCGCGCAGCACAACACCGTCTTCCGCAACCTGGGGCGCAGCGGGAAGTGGGCGGCGCTGACCGAAGAGGCCGGCTTCGACGCTGCGCCGCCGGCCCCGCACCGCGGATGTGACGTGGGTGACTTCGACGGCGACGGCCGCCCGGACGTACTGGTGTCCGCGCTGGCGGCTCCCGCGGAAATCTGGATGAACCGCAGCGAGCACGCGGGCCACTGGCTGGACATCGCGCTGCGGGGAAGGCGCAGCAATCGCGACGGGATCGGAGCCCGCATCAAGGTGGTGAGCCCAACCGTGGGCGCCCAGTACAACCACATGACCACCAGCTTTTGCTATGCGAGTTCGAGCGACGGGCCGGTGCATTTTGGCTTGGGACCGGACGCGAAGGCAGACACCGTGGAAATCCACTGGCCGGCGGGGGAAGTCCAAAAACTCACCAATGTGAAGGCGGATCAGGTGCTCAAGGTGACGGAGCCGCCCGTGGCGAACGAGGACAAAAAGGGCTCCGCCAACCGCTGAGGACTTCTCCTGACTGTTGGTTTCTTTTTGGTTAAATCCGGACTCCCTGGCACAATCTGAACCTCCGCGCGCAACTGTTAATCTAAAGACTGTCCCATTCAGCAAAATTTCATTTCCCCAACCGTTCCGGCGTTTCTGCAGATTTTTTTGAAGACTCTGGGGAGTTTCAGGGACCCCCGCGCAAGGGGCGGGGAATTTCTGTATTACGCGGACGATTGATTGGCGGAACTGCACTACGACGAGGCCAACTGGACGCCGAGCCACAACCCGTGGCTGGTGGCGCTCACGGTCACGCTCGCCACCTTCATGGAGGTGCTCGATACCTCCATCGCCAACGTTGCCCTGCCGCACATGGCGGGCACGCTGGGGGCGAGCCAGCAAGAGGCCACGTGGGTGCTTACCAGCTATCTGGTGTCGAGCGCCGTCATCCTGCCCATCTCCGGCTGGCTGATGGCGCGGATGGGCCGCAAGCGCTTCTACATGACCTGCGTGACTCTGTTCACGATCTGCTCCATGCTGTGCGGCCTGGCCACATCGTTGCCTCTGCTGGTGCTGTTCCGGGTGCTGCAGGGCGTCGGTGGGGGCGGCCTCGCGCCCAGCGAGCAGGCCATCCTCGCCGATACCTTCCCTGTAAGCAAGCGCGGCCAGGCCTTCGCGGTTTATGGCATGGCGGTGGTAGTGGCGCCGGCGATCGGCCCCACCCTGGGCGGCTGGATCACCGACAACTTCAACTGGCACTGGATCTTCTTCATCAACCTGCCGGTCGGCCTGCTCTCGCTGTTTCTTACCCAGCGCATGGTCGAGGATCCGCCGTATCTGAAGGAAGAACAGAAGACCACCGGGCGCGTCGATTTCATGGGTCTCGGGCTGATCTCGATCGGCGTCGGCTGCCTCGAGTTCGTGCTCGACAAGGGCCAGGAGAAAGACTGGTTCGGCGACTCGATGATCACGACATTTGCGATCATCGCCGCCTGCATGCTCATTTTCTTCGTCTGGTGGGAGTGGCAGCATGACGATCCGATTGTCGATCTCAAGCTGCTGAAGAACCGGAATTTCGGTACTGCCGTCTTCCTGCAATTTGTGCTCGGCATGGTGCTCTTTGGGACGACTGTCCTGATTCCGCAATTCCTGCAGGTGTTGCTGGGATATACGGCGGAGCGCGCCGGCATGGTGCTCTCGCCGGGCGCACTGGTGCTGATGTGTACGATGCCCATTGCGGGGCGGCTGGTGGGTTGGCGAAAGATGGATCCGCGGCTGCTGGTAGCGATCGGCTACGCGATCACAGCGGCGGGGCTCTTCAATCTGACACGTCTCGACCTGGGTGTCTCTTTTGCGCAGATCACACTGTGGCGCGCGTACCAGGTGATGGGGCTGTCGTTTGTCTTTATTCCCATCAGCACGCTGAACTACCTGGGTGTTCCGCGCAACAAGAACAACCAGATTTCCAGCTTCTCCAACTTCGCGCGCAATATCGGCGGATCGGTCGGCACGGCATTGCTCACGACGTTCCTGCAGCGGACCCAGCAGACTCATATTGCCAATCTGAGCGCACACGTCGTCGCGGGCAGCCCGCAGTATTCGCAATTTCTGGCCGTGACGCGCGATGCGCTCATCCGGTTAGGGCAGGGCACCGACGCCGCCAGGCAGTTTGCCATGGGCAATGCCTGGCAGACCCTCAACCGCCAGGCGCAGATGCTCAGCTACCAGAACGCATTCTGGGGGTTGAGCCTCATCATCGCGTGCCTCATTCCGCTCCCGTTTATCATGCGCCGGCCGCCGCGCCGCCCGCTTGCCCCCGAGGAGATGGCGGGCCATTAACGAGCGGTTTCCCTTGTGGGCGGTTCCTCCGCCGCATATTCTGAAGGTCAGCGATGGACTTTGAAAACCTCCGCACGTTTCTGGAAGTCAGCCGCCTGAAGAGCTTTTCGCGTGCTGCTCAGAAGCTTCTCCGCACGCAGCCGGCGATCTCGGCGCAGATCCGCACCCTCGAGCAGGAAGTGGGCGCGCGCCTCTTCGACCGCGACGGCGGCAAGGTGACCTTTACTTCGGCCGGCCGCCTCTTCGAACCGTTTGCCGAGTACTGCGTCGAGCGCCAGAAGCACATTCTGCTGGCCATCGCCGAGCAGGAGCGCTCGCCGCGCGGAGAGCTGGCGATCAGCGCCAATGAGGCCACCCACCTCTACATCCTGCCGCAGGTTTTCGCGCATTTCAGGAAGCAGTATCCGCGGGTGATGCTGAGCGTGGTGCGGGCGGAGCGCTTGCGGACGCTCGAGAACGTGGTGAACCGGGAAGTGGATTTCGGCGTGGTTTCGATGCCGGTGCGGGATGGACGCCTGGCGGTGGAGCCCATCCATCGCGACGAACTGGCCCTGGTTGCGCCCCAGGCGCATCCCCTCGCGGGCAAGGGGTCGGTGCGGCTGCAGGAAGTGGTCCGCTATCCGATGCTGTTGCCGGCGCATGGGCGGCGCAGAGAGCAACTGGACGAGCTGTTTCGTGTAAACGAGATCGTGCCGCGCGTGGCCATGGAAGTGGAGTCGAGCGAGATGCTCAAGCGCTACATCGAGGTGGGCCTCGGCGTGGGTTTTTTGCCGCGTACCAACGTGGCCGAGGAAGAAAGGGCGGGCGCGCTGCACGCCCTGGCGCTGGAGGGCGTTCGTCTGGCTCGGGATCTGGCGCTTGTTTACCGGAAAGATCGCCAGCTTTCGCGCGCCGCCCAGGAATTTCTGGAAATCGCCACCCAGCCCTTCAGAAAACGCGACCAGGAACCCGGCAGCGGGCGGGGACGCAATACCGTATGATTGAAAACGGCGTTAATTCCTTTCCGTCTGCGTTCAGCAGCCCCATTTATGTGTTAAGTTTCAGCGGGATGTCGTTTTCGGCGGGGATTTCGTGTGCCGCCACATCGATTGATTTGGAGGAGTTAAGAATTGGGAAAAAGTATGGTCCCGAGGCGGCTGTTTTTTACCAAGGGAGTGGGAAAGCACAAAGAACGGCTGACCTCCTTTGAGCTGGCACTGCGGGATGCCGGCATTGCGGCGCAGAATCTGGTGCGTGTTTCGTCGATCTTCCCGCCCCAGGCTAAGCTGGTTCCGCGCAAAGAGGGATTGAAATACCTCAGCCCGGGCGAGGTGGTGTTTGCCGTGGTCGCGGAAAATTCGACGCGCGAGCCGCACCGGCTGGTGGCATCGAGCATCGGCGTCGCGATTCCGGGTGATCGTAACACCTACGGTTACTTAAGCGAGCATCACAGCTTCGGCGAGACCGAAGACCAGGCCGGAGAATACGCGGAAGAGCTGGCGGCGGAGATGCTGGCGACCACGCTCGACGTGGACTTCGATCCCGACAAGAGCTGGGACGAGAAGAAAGAGATTTATCGCATTTCGAACAAGATTGTCCGCACCGCCAACGTCACGCAGTCGGCAATTGGCGACAAACGCGGACTATGGACGACCACGATCGCGGCGGCCATTTTGATTTTCGAATAGATTGACAGGAATCAGGCGGGGCGTGGGCCAATGGCCTGCGCCTTTTGCTTGTTTCCGGGACATTTGTAACGGTAGAAGACACAAATATGGCGGAAAATAAAACATTTCGCGTCGGACTGATCCAGATGAGCTGCGGGCCGGATCCAGATGCCAATCTCGAGAAGGCCGCAGAGCGCGTCCGGGAGGCGGCACGCCAGGGAGCAGAGGTCATTTGTCTGCCTGAGCTGTTCCGCGCGCAATACTTTTGCCAGCGCGAGGACATCGCGTTGTTCGACCTGGCGGAGCCCATCCCGGGGTCGAGTACGGAAAAGCTGGGTGTGGTAGCACGCGAGGAAAAGGTGGTGGTGGTGGCATCGCTGTTCGAGCGGCGCGCGCCGGGCCTGTACCACAACACCGCTGCCGTCATCGAGAAGGACGGACATATCGCTGGCCTGTATCGCAAGATGCACATCCCCGACGACCCGCTCTACTACGAGAAGTTTTACTTCACGCCGGGCGATCTGGGATTCCGCGCGTTCGATACCTCGGCGGGGAAGATCGGGACGCTGGTTTGCTGGGATCAGTGGTATCCGGAGGGTGCGCGCATCACCGCGCTGCAGGGCGCGAATGTGCTGTTCTATCCGACGGCGATCGGATGGCATCCCCACGAGAAAGAGGAGTTCGGAATCGCGCAGTACGATGCCTGGCAGACGATCCAGCGTGCTCACGCCATCGCGAATGGGGTGTATGTGGCCGCGGTGAATCGTGTCGGGATGGAGTACGGCGATGTGCGCGGGAATCGCGTCGAAGGGCCGGGCCTCGCGTTCTGGGGTGGTTCCTTCCTGGCCGACTCGTTTGGACGGGTGATCGTGAAGGCCTCGCACGATCGCGAAGAGATTTTGATTGGCGAGATCGATCTTGCCGCGATGGAAGACACGCGGCGCAACTGGCCCTTCCTGCGCGACCGGCGCATCGACGCCTACGCGCCTATCGTCAGCCGCTTCCTGGACGACGAGAAGAAATGAGCGAAGTGGCAATCACCGAGATGGAGCGGGAAACGGCTCAGCAGCCTTCGGAAACCCCGCGGCAGCTGGGTTACCGGATGCCGGCCGAGTGGGAGCCGCATGAGGCGACCTGGCTCGCCTGGCCGCACAATCCTGAGGACTGGCCGGGCAAATTCCAGCCGATTCCGTGGGTCTATGCGGAAATCATTGGGCATCTCGCTCGAGTGGAGGATGTGCACATCCTCGTGGATGATGCCGCAGCGGAAAAGCGTGCGCGCGGTGTCCTGAAGAAGACCGGCGCGAATCTGAAGCGTGTGCATTTTCATTGGTGGCCGACGGATCGCGTATGGACGCGGGATTCCGGGCCGATCTTCGTGAAGAATCGCGCCACATTTGTGCCCGTCGCTGTTACGAAGTGGAAGTTCAATGCCTGGGCGAAGTATCCGGACTGGCATCTGGACGACAAAGTTCCCGAACTCGTCGCCGAATTGCTCGCGTTGCCGCAGTGGGCGCCGACTATCGAGACGCCTGCGGGTCCGCACCGGATCGTGCTGGAAGGTGGATCGATCGACGTTGATGGCGCCGGGACGCTGATCACGACGGAGGAGTGCCTGCTGAGCGAGGTGCAGCAGCGTAATCCAGGCGTGAGCCGCGAGCAACTGGAGCAGGCGTTCCGCGATTACCTCGGAATCGACCAGGTGTTATGGATGAATCGCGGCATCGCCGGGGACGACACGCACGGACACGTGGACGACATCACCCGATTTGTTGGACCGAACACAATTGTCACCGTCATTGAGCCAAATAGAGACGACGATAACCATCTTCCTCTTGAAGGGAATCTGGATCGGCTGAAATCCGCTCGCAATCTCGACGGCAAGCCGTTCGACGTAATCACGCTGCCGATGCCGCCGCCGATTATCTTCCAGGGGCAGCGCCTTCCCGCGAGCTACGCGAATTTCTACATCGCCAACGATCTCGTGCTGGTGCCGGTCTTCAATCGAGCGACGGATCGCCACGCGCTCAATATCCTGGCGGGAGCGTTCCCCACGCGCGAAGTCGTCGGCATCTACTGTGGCGACCTGGTCTGGGGACTGGGCACGCTGCACTGCATGACGCAGCAGCAGCCAAGGGCCGACGCGCCGTGACCGCGGACGAGGCCCTGATGCAGGCCGCGCTGGACGAAGCGCGCGCCGCCGCGGTAGCCGGCGAAGTGCCCATCGGAGCTGTCGTCGTGACGGGAGGCGAGATCGTTGCGCGCGGGCAGAATCGTGTCCTGCGCGATGTCGATCCCACGGCGCACGCCGAGATCATTGCCATGCGAACTGCGGCGAAAGCGATCGGCAACTATCGCCTGATCGACTGCGAGCTGTTCGTCACGCTGGAGCCCTGCGCCATGTGCGCCGGTGCGATGATTCACGCGCGTCTCGGGCGGCTCGTCTATGGAGCCGCCGATCCCAAGGCAGGCGCCGCGGGCTCGGTGCTCGAGGTTCTCAACCATCCCCGGCTCAACCACCAAATGATTGTGACCTCGGGCGTTCTTGCCGAAGACTGCGGCGCGTTGCTGCGAGAGTTCTTCCGCGAACGGCGCTGAGACCGCTTGCCCTACACTGAGATCACATGGCCCCCATCCGGATGATCGTCGTCGATATCGACGGCACGCTGCTCTCGTCTCCCAACGCCGCAATCAGCCAGCGCAACTGCCGTGCACTCCGCGACGCGGAAACGGCCGGGATCGAGATCGTCATCGCCACCGGGCGCCGCCAGGCCTACGCTCTGCCGCTGATCGAGCCTGCGGGACTGAAGCCGGAGACAGTCTTCATCACATCGAACGGCACCGTGACGCGCACCATGGCAGGGCGGCGCATCGATCGCTTCCTGCTGCCGGTCGAGACGGCGCTCGCATTATGTCCCGCGCTGCGGCCCTTTGGAACGACGGTCTTCACCTTCGACCACGATGGTCCAGGCGAGCTGGTTCTCGAGTCGGTGGAGGCATTGCAAGGCCGCGTCTCGATGTGGGTTGAGGCCAACCGGCCCTGGATTCGCGAGGTCCGCCCGCTGGAGCGCGCCTTCGAAGCCGGCGAGTCTCCGGTCCAGAGCATGGTCTGCGGTCCGGTCGAGGACATGCGGCGCGCCGAGGAGTGGCTGATCGAGAGCGAACTGTCCGCGTCCATCGAACTTCATCGGACCGAATATCGGTCGCGCGATCTGACCATCCTCGACATCCTGCCGCCCGGCTGCTCGAAGGGCGCGGCCCTGCGACGTCTAGCCGGACAGAGGGGTATCGCTCCCGAGCAGGTCATGGCGATCGGCGACACCTGGAACGACCTGGAGATGCTGGAATTTGCCGGCCAGGCGGTGGTCGTTACGAATGGGGCTCCGGATCTGGTCGAACTGGCGCGCAAGCGCAAATGGCAGATTGCTCCAGCCAGCGGCGAGGATGGCGTGGCGCAGGCAATCGAAGCTGCGCTGGCGCTCCGCGAGCCGCGCCGAACACCGGAGACAGTCGATGTAAATACCACATTCGTGGCCGGTTACGGTGCACCTCGGAAGTGAGCGAAGGGGGCGGTCCCTGCGTCTTAGAATGGTAGAGTTAAGAGAATGTCCGGTTTCCGCAGACGATCGGGGTGCGCCTTGCTGGCCGCGTGTTTTTGCGCGACGGCCGCCCATGCTGCTGAGTTCGTGACGCTGAAGAACGGATTCGATCTCCTCTGCGATCATCGCGTCGCGGAGGGTGCAAAGGTCCGGCTCTATGTCGATGCAGCCGGGACGAGTTTTCTCGAAGTGAAAGCCTCGGACATCGCCTCGGACGAGCACGTCGATCTGCCCCAACCGATCGCGAGGACCGCAAAATCCGCAGCCGTCGCAGCTATTCCGGAGAAACTAACCGACGCGGATCTGCAGCCGATTCTCGCGAAGGCGGGAACCGCGTACAACATCGATGCCGATCTGCTGGCCAGCGTGGTGCGTGCAGAGAGTGCGGGCCACACACGCGCCGTGAGCCGGGCCGGAGCGCAGGGCCTGATGCAACTGATGCCGGGAACGGCGTCCGACCTTGGTGTCGCCGACACGTTTGCGCCGAGCGAAAACATTCAGGGCGGATCGGCCTATCTCGATTCGCTGATGAAGCGCTACAACAACAATCTGCAGCTGGTGCTGGCCGCCTATAACGCGGGTCCGGCGGCGGTGGATCGCTGGCACGGTATCCCGCCCTATCGCGAGACGCGTCTTTACGTGGCGCGCGTGATTCGCGAATACAACCGCCGGTACGCGCAGCGGCATCCGGCGGAGTTGCGGGCTGCCGCAGCGCAATGACGCCGCCGGTCTTCTGCTCGCTCCCTGGAGTCCTGATTTGAAATCGAACCGAACCCGGATCGTCGCGCTCATTCTCGTGCTGGCGGTGGCCGCACTGGTCTGGTTCGGGCGCGGTCGCATCCATTTCAACTGGCATGTCTTCCTCCAGCAACTGCGCATGGCGGACTGGCGCAGAATTGCCACCGCCCTGGGATGCATCTACGCCGGGTATCTGGTGCGCTCGGTTCGCTGGGTCTGGCTGATCCGGCACAAGAAGAAGATGCCGCCCCTCTCGCTGCTCGGAACCCAGGTGATGGGTTTTACTGCGGTGGCGCTGATCGGGCGCGTGGCCGATCTGGTGCGGCCGTATCTGGTCGCGAGGAAGACGGGACTGCCGATCAGCTCGCAGATCGCCGTGTATATCGTCGAGCGGCTCTTTGACGCGGGCTCGATGGCTCTGATCACCTCGTCGGTGATTCTGCTCGCCCCGGCGGGCTCGCTGCCGCATCCGGAAATTGTGCGCCGGGCGGCATTCCTGGGACTGCTGCTGACGGTTGCGGGGTCGCTGTTCCTGCTGGGGGTGCGCCTGTGGGGCGACGAAGTGGCAAGGTTCTCGGGGCGAAGTTTCGGTTCTCTTTCGAAGCGCGCCGGGCAGGCCGTCGAGGACAAGATCAACGCCTTTCACTCCGGACTCGATACCATCCGGTCGCTGGGCGACTTTGCCGTTGTGGCCGCATCGTCGCTGGGGATGTGGGTGCTGATCGCGTTGTCGTATCTCGAAACCATGCTGGCCTTCACCGCCAGTCCGGAACTGGCGGCCATGACGCCCGCCAAAGGCGTGTTGATGATGGTGTTCAGCGGAGCGGTGAGCACCATTCAGCTTCCGGTGTTGGGCTGGTTTACGCAGATCGCGTTCGTTGCCGGGGGGCTCTCGAAGTTCTTCGGGGCGTCTCCGGAAGCGGCCATGGGTTGCGCGGCGACGTTGCTGCTGGTCACTTTTCTGGCCATCGTGCCGGTGGGGCTCGTCTGGTCGCGGTTCGAGCACGTGTCGCTCAGGCAGGTCACTGAGGAGAGCGAGCACGCCGGCGTGGAGCTGGCGCATCCCAGCGCCCCGGTTCGCAAGGAAGCAGCGCGCTGAGGAGTTTTACGCTGCTTTCTTTCGCCGCGTTGTCTTTCCCTTCTTCGCCGGATGCTCGGCGAGGCTCCTGCGCAGCGCGTCCATGATGTTGACGACCTTCCCTTTGGGTGTGGCCCGCTCCGGTTGGGGCAGGGGCTTGCCCTTTCTCTTCGCGTTCACCAGCTTCACAACGGCGGCCTCGTAGTCGTTTCTGTAGCCGGAGAGGTCGAACTTCGCCGTGCTGCCCTCGATGAGTTGTTTGGCGAGGGAGAGTTCCTGGGAGCTGACGGCGGGTTCTTTGACGTCGCTGAGGACGGATTTCGGATCCCGCAGTTCTTCCTCGTAGCGGAGCTGATACAACATCAGACCCTTCTGTCTGGCGTCGGAAGGCGCGCCGAGCGCGACAAGATGCTCACGGCCGCTAAACGCGATTTCGCCGATGCCGAAGGTGCCGGTGTCGTCCAGAGCCTTACGCATGATCGCGACGGCTTTCGCCTGGGCGCCGTCTTTGGGGACGACAAACCAGGGACGGTCGTAGAGAAGCGGCGCCACCTCGCCGGTCTTCACGAACTGCCGAATCTCCATGGTGTTTGCGGTAGGCAGGCGCAGAGCCTTCAGCTCGTCGGGGTCAATTTCGATGTATTTATCGCGGGCGTCTCGTAGCCCTTCACGATGTTGGACTTATCGACCTCGCCGGATTCATCCACGTTGCGGTGGTGCACCCGCTGGTGGGTGCGGCGGTCGATCTGATGGAACTCAACCTGGCGGCCGGGATTGGTGGCGGGGAAGATGCGGACGGCGATGGAGACCAGGGAAATCTGGATCGATCCGGACCAGGTGGGACGTGCAGGCATCGCAGGCTCCTTCGAGACGGCTATGAACTACGATGCGCGCAGGAGCGGGGAAGGCCCGGAGTTGTGTTTACCGATCACGCCCGGAGCGATGGCGGCTCTGCAGGTAATGGCGCACGCGCGGATACGCGAGGCCAGCGGCGCCGACGATGAGGCCGAGGACCAGCGTCGGGTTCTCAGGGGAGTCGGTGCAGCCGTCGATCTGGGCATGCAGCCGCATAGCCGCAAAGAGCACGAGCAGTACGAGGGGAAGAAGGGTCCGAATTCTTTTCAAAGCGTTCCTCCAGGGACGTCCGGTGGAATCTGTGGTTCTGTGTTGGCCGTTCCCGCCTGCCTCGAATCCTGAAGGAGCCGGCAGAAGCGGGGCGGCAGGATCGCCCGGAATTATGGCGTCGTTCCCAGCTGGCTGTTCGTCACTGCAGCAGCAATCGGCGTGACAACCGGAGTCGCGGCCCCCACGAGTTCGATCACGGTGCCGTCACCGTCGTTGACGACCCAGACGTTGCCGGAGCCGTCGATCGCGATGCCATCGGGTTTCTGCAGGCCATACAGGAAACCGTCGGTGGGCGAAACGGCGGTGCCGTCATTCTTCAGCTCCGTGATGCTGCCGCCGATGTAAGTGGCGGTTTGATCGACGCCCAGGTTTGCCGTCCAGACATTGCCGGCGCCGTCGACAGCGATGTTGTAAGCGCCCCCATGGGTGTTGCGGACTCCGCCCACCGTATAGGTCTGGCCGTTCGCTCCATTGGCATCGATGCGGCCGATGCTGGAGTTACTGACGGCGGTGAAGGAGCCACCATAGTTGGCGGTCCACACGTGGCCGGAAGCATCGATGGCGCAACTAATCGGACCCTGGCCGCCGATGGTGTAAGGGGATCCGGAATAATTGGTCCCGGCGCTGTTATAGGTAGCGACTGAAGTCCCGCTCACTCCGCCCGCATTCGTGATCCAGATGTCGTTGACGAAGGAGCTTCCCTGGATGCAAATGCCGTCCGGTCCACCCAGTGTCCCGGAGTCCGAAGAGACGCTGCTGGTATCCAGCAGCAGCGTTCCCGAGGGATTGATTTCGCTGATGCTGTTGTTGGAGTAGTTCGTAATCCAGACATTTCCCGACGGCGCGATGGCGACATTGAAGTTGAAGCCGTCGGCGCTGACAAAAGGCGAACTGCCGACTGGCGCTCCGGTCGATCCATTGAACTCGCTGAAATTGCAGGTACCGTTGTTGCAGTTGAAGTTCACAACCCAGACATTGCCCGAATTATCGACCGCCAGGCCAGTGGGATCGAAGAGGCCGTTGCCTGTGAATTGAGTCAGCGTGCCAGAGGGAGTGATTTTGACGAGTGCCGGTGTGGAGTTTTTGCCGTGGGTGACAAAGGCATTGCCCGACGCATCGATCGCGACGTTCTGGGGTCCGTCCAGGCTGTTGGACCAGGTGATGGGCATAGTCCAGTCGTTGGGAGCGCCACCGAGGTGTGGACTGAACTGGACGTAGGCCGTGGAGGCGGTATAGATACTGCCGGAATTTGCGACCGAGCCGCCCCCGGTCTGTGCGATGTTAATGGCTGCTTGGGCGGTGTCCGACGCGCTTCCGGCAAAGGGAAGAATCTGCTGACATCCGGTCGAACCTGAACCTGTAGTATTCACGCAGGCGGCCAGGCTGTTTCCGAGACTGTTGATCTTCTGTTGGACCCCGGACCCGCTCACGCCCGGCGCGAGCGCCTGCCCCGACGTGATGCTGGCGAGCATACCTGCCATGGCTACCGCGGTGGCCAACCCCGTCTTACCCTGGGTGGTTCCGGACTGTACTCCGGAGATCTGGGTGGGACTCGCGGCAAAGCCAGCGAAGGCGTAGGCTGCGGCGACGGTGGTGACCTCATTCATCTGGACGCCATTGGTGGGAAGTCCGGGCGAAAAGGTCTTATTCGTGCACGTTCCAAGTACCGCCATGAGCCCTGCGGCAGTGTTGTTGGTGCCCGCAGAGAGACCAGGATTACCGCCGGACGAATAGAGATACATTTGCTCAGGGATACCACCCGCGCCGCAGTTATAGTCGTCGGTAAGGATATGGAAGTGCCCGGTGGAATCGGTCAGCACATAGTAGGGCTGACCCACGCCATCTTGAGTTGTACCCGTCCCCGCCTGCATCCTTGAGGTGGACGCCTGGCGGACACCGGTGCCCTGAGTCACGGCATACAGGTATACCTTGGCGCCCGTGATGGGCTGCTGTGGCGGACCAGCGTGGACCATGCCGGAGAACGAAGTGCCTTCAGATGGCAACGGGACGGGCGTGGCACCACCCGGTTCCATGTTAGCGACAGGAGCGATCGAACATCCGGTGATGAGAATTGTGCTGCAAGCGAACAGCCACCAGGCGAGCCGCATGGGGTTGTCTCCAGTTTTCTGATTTTCTAATGAGGAAGTTCGTAACCGAACGGAGCCAGTGTGCGAACGGGCTTTAGTCCTTGCAGACTAGCACGGGTCCGGCGGAGCGGCAAAGAAAATATGGCCCCGCGATGAATCAATTGTCACGATTTTATCCACCCCCGCGCAGTAACAGAATCCAGGAGTACGACTGGGTTTATGCAGCGCACTTACGGGTTATTACTGAGCTACTATAGAGCGCGTCGAACCGCCCGGCGCACGGTGTCCGTGGCCACACCGTAAACCGCGTGCGTGACCCACTCGCTGATGCGCTCCTGGGTAGGTTGGCGCCCGGGAGGCGCGGTGAGCCCAAGGCGCGGCAGGATGGATTCGTGCGTGATCCGGTTCAGGGTGATGCCGAACGCCGCGCCGCGCCAGGCACCCAGTGAGGGCTCCATTTCGACCAGCGCACCGTAGGCGGCGCCCCCCAGGGCGCCGAAAATGAAGTGAATAACCAGCACGGCGCGGTAGCGCTCCCCCGCGGGCCGGCGGCGGCCGGCCACGTTTTCGGCCAGCAGCACGGGCGGCGGCGTCTGGCCCAGGGTGCGCGGCGGGAAGACCTGTTCGGCGATCACTTTGGCGCCAGCGCCGGCCAGTCCGCCGATGAGGCCCGCGAGAAGGCCTTTGGAGATGCTGCGTTTCCGTGGGGTCGTGCTCATAGGGCGTGAGATGCGTTGGGGAAAAGGATAGTCCTGGGAAGATTGAAAAGCGAGGAGGAAGGAAGAAGGGAGAAGCGGGAAGAGAGAGCCGGAAGGAGGAAGAATCGCCGGCTACCAGCTCCAAGCTACCCGCTTCCAGCTTCCTGCTGTTCTTCGCGCTGATAAAATCGGATCACAGCGATGAAATGTCCCTATTGCGGATTTGCCCAGGACCGCGTGATCGATTCGCGGGAGAGCAGGGAAGCCGACTCGATCCGCAGACGGCGTGAATGCGAGAAGTGCAACCGCCGGTTTACCACCTACGAACGTATCGACGAAATCCCGTACATGGTCGCCAAGAAGGACGGCCGGCGCGAGAAGTTCGAGCGCCGCAAAGTTCTTGAAGGCCTCATGCGCGCCTGCCAGAAGCGGCCCGTTTCCGCTGTAAAACTGGAACAGCTGGTCGATGAGGTGGAGGCTTTCGTCACCGAGTCGACCGACCGCGAGCGGACCACCGCCGAGATCGGCGAGCTGATTATGGACCGGCTGAAAGGGCTGGATACGGTGTCCTATATCCGCTTCGCCAGTGTTTATCGGGACTTCAAGGACGTAGGGGAATTCAAGGAAGAGCTGGAGCAGCTGCTGACGCATCACGCCGACAAACAGGGCAAGAAGAAGTAATTTTCAGCCGGTAGCCGGTAGCTGGTGCCAACGGCCAGGTAGCGAAGGAGAGAAGTGGGGAAGACACATGCAGTCACGCTGATTCCGGGGGACGGCATCGGGCCGGAAGTGACCGATGCGGTGGTGCGGATTCTGGAAGCCACGGGCGTGAATTTCGCCTGGGAGCGGTTTGCCGCGGGCGCGGGCGCGTTTGAGAAGCACGGCGAGTACATCCCGAAGGAGCTGATCGCGTCGATTGAGCACAACAAGGTGGCGCTGAAGGGGCCGGTGACAACGCCGGTGGGCGGCGGCTTCGCGTCGATCAACGTGACGCTGCGTCAGAAGTTCGAGTTGTACGCGAATTTCCGGCCGATCAAAAATCTTCCCGGGCTCGAGACGCGCTACCCGGGCGTGGACCTGATCATCATCCGCGAAAACACCGAAGGCCTGTACGTGGGCCTCGAGCACGAAGTGGTGCCGGGCGTGATCGAGTCGCTGAAGGTGATCACCGAGAAGGGCTCCACACGCATCGCGAAATTCGCTTTTGAGTATGCCGCGAAACACGGGCGGCGCAAGATTCACGCGATCCACAAAGCGAACATCATGAAGATGTCCGACGGGCTGTTCCTGCGCTGCGCGCGCGATGTGTCGAAGGGCTATCCGGACATCGTGTACGGTGAGCACATCATCGACAACACCTGCATGCAACTGGTGATGAATCCCTATCAATATGACACGCTGGTGCTGGAAAACCTCTACGGCGACATCGTGAGCGATCTGTGCGCGGCGTTTGTGGGCGGGCTGGGGCTGGTGCCGGGCGCGAATATCGGCGCGGAGGCCTCCATCTTCGAGGCGGTGCACGGTTCGGCGCCGGATATTGCCGGGAAGGACATCGCAAACCCAACGGCGCTGCTGCAGTCTTCGATCCTGATGCTGCGGCATATCGACGAGGATGCGGCCGCGGATCGCGTGCAGGCGGCGCTGGAGAAGGTCTACACCGAGAAGAAGACGCTGACGCGCGACGTGGGCGGCATGGCCGGGACGAAGGCATTTGCGGAAGCGGTGATTGAGGCGCTGGGATGAAATCGGAACTCAGAGGCCACGGCTCAGAGCACAGAAAATGGAGATGGATGATGAGATCTCAATGGATGGTGGTTGCGGCGGCGTGCTTAGCAATGCTGGCGGCGAGCGGCTGCAAGAAGCAGAGTGCGGGCAGCGAGCCGGCGCAGCAGTTCACCACGATTGACTGGGCGAATGCCGGAACCATCCAGGGAACGATCCACTACGCAGGCACGCCGCCCAAGCCGGTGAACATCGACATGAATCAGGATCCGGCATGCACGCTGGGGCCGGCGCTCTCCAGCGAGCGGTATGTGGTGGGTAAGGACGGCGGCTTCGCCAACGTCTTCGTGTATGTCAAAGACGGGCTCGGCAACAAGGTCTACGCGGGGCCAACCGAGCCGGTGGACATCGATCAGAAGGGCTGCCGCTACATCCCACACGTGGTCGGGGCGATGGTCGGCCAGCCGGTGCGCTTCACCAACAGCGACCCGACGATGCACAACGTGCACATGGTGCCGACGGTCGCGGGCAACCAGGCGGTCGACATCTCGCAGCCGCCGGCGGGCGGCCCGACCACGCCGCAGGACAAGCGGACGTTTCGCGATCCGGAGCTGATGATGCCGGTGCGCTGCAACAACCATCCCTGGATGCAGGCCTTCATCAACGTGGTGTCGAACCCCTTCCACGCGGTGTCCGACACGTCGGGACATTACGAGATCAAGGGAGTGCCGCCGGGGACGTACACGATTGAGGCCGACCAGGAAGTGATGGGGACGAAGCCGGCTACGGTGACGGTGCCGGCGAAGGGGACCGTGACGGTGGACTTCAGCTACCAGGGCGCCGCGCAGTAAGGTCCGGATTCGTAACTCATCCCCAGTAATCGTCGGGCAAATTCACGACGATCGGTTCCGGCGTACTGCGGACAACGATCCACTGGAAGGGTTTCTCCTCCGACAAATTAATCTCCATATGCGGCGTAAACGCTGGCACGTGGAGGAAATCGCCTGCACGAACCTGCGCTTCGGATTCGCCTCGCTCACCCCAGCGGATGAGCGATTCGCCTTCGAGCACGTAGACGACGGTTTCCTGTTCGCCGTGGTGGTGGATGCCGGTGCGCGCGCCGGCTTCTACCAGGAACGTCCCGCCCCAGAGGCCGTCGAGATGCCGCGGTCGCGCGAGACAGCGGCAAGCCGCAGCGAGCCGGGAGTCTGCGCGGTGCCGGGATCGAAGGCGTCAGGGTGAACGACTGAAAGCGGAAGGTAGTGAGACAAGTTTCATTCCTCTGTTTCTCAGATGAATGCGCGGCGCGCCTGGATTCGCCGGTCTTGTGGAGGTGACATTCAGGAGGCCGAGCCCGATTTCCGGCGATGCGGATGCGCGGCGAGCCGGTTAGACTAACGATACAGAGCAACAGCGGGGCGGTGTTTTGCGACGCGCGGCCCGCAGTGTATCCGAAGAAGGCAGAGATGCGGCAGAAGATTGGAATTTTGGGCGCGACCGGGATGGTCGGCCAGCGTTTTATTCAGCTCCTGGAAGATCACCCGTGGTTCGAAGTGGCCTGGCTTGCGGCCAGCGATCGCTCCAGCGGCAAGCCGTACGGCGAAGCGGTGCGATGGAAGCTCGACACGCCGCTGCCGGAGCGCGTTGCGGCGATGCCGGTTTCCCCGGCGACGCCGAGCGGGGCGCCAAAAGTGATTTTCGCGGCGCTCGACGCCGACATCGCGCGCGAGCTCGAACCGCAGTTTGCCGCCGCCGGATGCGCCGTCATCTCGAACTCAAGCGCCTTCCGCATGGAGCCGTCGGTGCCGCTCGTGATCCCCGAGGTAAACGGCGACCATCTGCCCCTGCTCGAGAACCAGACGTGGCGCAAGAAGTCCGGCGGGTACATCGTGACGAATCCCAATTGCTCGGCGATTGGGCTGGTGATGGCGCTGAAGCCAGTCGTGGACCGCTTCGGCATCGAGGCTATCTTCGTGAGCACGATGCAGGCCGTCAGCGGCGCGGGTTATCCGGGCGTGCCTTCGCTCGACATCCTGGGCAACGTCGTCCCCTACATCAAAAACGAAGAAGAGAAGATGCAGGAGGAGACTCTCAAGCTGCTGGGGCGGCTGAACGGGCGCGCTGTGGAGCCGCTGGCCGCGAAGATGACCGCGCACTGCAATCGTGTAGCGGTGGAAGACGGGCACACGGAAAGCGTCAGCATCAAACTTGCCAAACCGGCCACCCGCGAGGAAATGATCGCGGCGTGGGCGGAGTTCGCGCCGCTCAGGGGCAGGGAACTGCCGACCGCTCCGGCGCAGCCGGTGGAGTACGTCACCGCCGACGATCGCCCGCAGCCGCGGCTCGATCGGATGCGCGGCGCAGGCATGGCGGCCACCGTCGGACGCCTGCGGCCGTGCGGCTTGCTCGACTGGAAGTTCACGGTGCTGTCGCATAACACGATTCGCGGGGCGGCGGGCGCGGCTCTGCTCAACGCGGAGCTGCTGGTCTCGCTGGGCAAACTCGATCCGGTGGCTGTGCCGGCATGAACCGCCTCGTCGTCATGAAGTTCGGCGGAACCTCCGTCGAAGATGCGGCTGCGATCCGGCGTACGGCGGGCATTGTGGCCTGGCGCGTGGCGAAGGGCCTGCAGCCGGTTGTGGTCGTCAGCGCGATGGCGAAGGTCACCGATCTGCTGCTTTCCGCGTCGGCTACTGCGGCGAAGGGCGATCGCGCCACGGCGCTGGCCATCACGGAACGGCTGCGTATCCGCCATCACGACACGGCGACGCAACTGGCATTTGGATCGAAACTGCACGAGGATCCGCTGGCGGCAACGCGCCCCGACGAGGCGCTCTCGGCCACCCATGCCTGGATGGAAGCCGAGTTCGATGGGCTGGACGAAGTCCTGCGCGGGCTGGCGGTGGTTGGCGAACTGACCCCGCGCATCAGCGACATGATCGTGTCGTATGGCGAGCGCCTCTCCAGCAAAATGATCACGGAGGCTTTTGTGCGCTGCGGCGTGAACGCGGTGCATGTGGACGCGCGCCAGTGTATCGTCACCGACGCCCAGTACACCAAGGCGATCCCGCAGGATGCGCTGATCGAGCAGCGGCTCAAGCAGAACGTGATCCCGCTGTTGGCCGAGGGGCGTGTGCCGGTAATGGGCGGCTTCATCGGGTCGACGGAACAAGGCGTGACTACGACGCTGGGCCGCGGCGGTTCGGACTTCACCGCTGCACTGGTGGGCGGCGGCATCGACGCGGGCGCAATCGAAATCTGGACCGACGTCAACGGCATCATGACGGCCGATCCGCGCGTTTGCCCCGACGCATTGCGCGTGAAGACGATCAGTTTTGAAGAAGCAGCCGAGCTGGCCTACTTCGGCGCGAAGGTGCTGCATCCGGCGACGATTCTGCCTGCGGTGAAGAAGAACATTCCCGTGTGGGTGCTGAATTCGAAGAATCCGGAAAACGGCGGCACGAAGATCACGGCGATGCCGGCACACTGCAGCAGCCCGTTCAAGTCCATTGCGGCCAAGAAGCGGCTGACCATTATGGACGTTGTTGCGAGCCGTATGCTGCTTTCGCACGGTTATCTGCACGCGATCTTCGAGGTCTTCGACAGACACAAATGTCCGGTGGACATGGTATCGACCTCGGAGGTCAGCGTCTCGCTCAGCCTCGACTCCAATGAAAAACTGCCGGCGATTGCCGCGGACCTGAGCAAGCTGGCGGACGTGAAGTACGAAGGGCGCAAGGCGCTCATCTGCATGGTGGGCGAAGATATCCGCGGCCAGAATGGGATTGCCGCACGCGTCTTCCAGACCATACGGCACGTGAACCTGAGGATGATTTCTCAGGGAGCTTCGGAAATCAACATGAGTTTCATGGTCGAAGAGGATGATGCCGATGAGGCGGTGCGCTCGCTGCACGCGGAGTTTTTCGCCGATGCGGATCCGGCGGTCTTCGACCTGGAAGCGGTGCGGGCAAAGCAGGAAACGGGGAATAGGGAGTAGGGAATAGGGAGTAGGAAACCATGCTCTTCCTGGTGCTGGGGCGCGGCAAAACGGGCAGTCTGGTCGCAAAGGTGGCGAGTGAGCGCGGCCATAGTGTGCGCGTCGTCGGCGAAGAGGAGAATCGCAACGCCGCGGCGCTGACGGCTCCGGTGCTGGCCGGATTCGACGGGGTCATCGACTTCACCACACCGGAAGCCGCGTTGCAGAATATGCGCGCCTGCCTCGCGACTGGTGCACGCATGGTCGTTGGGACCACCGGCTGGTACCAGCATCTCGACGACATGAAGGCCCTCACGCAGCGCCGTGGCGGCGCACTGCTCTATAGCTCGAATTTTTCTGTAGGTGTGCAGGCGCTCTTCAAAGTGTCGCGCGAACTGGCCACGGCGGCGCACGGCTACCGGTTCACGATCACTGAAACGCATCACGCGACCAAAAAGGACGCCCCCTCTGGCACCGCTCTGTCGTTGAAGCGGATTCTCGAAGCGGCAAGCCCGGGCCTCAGGGTCGAAGTGCATTCGAAGCGCGAAGGGGACGTGCCGGGCATTCACGAAATCGAGGCGCGTTCCGAGAACGACGTCCTGACGCTAAGACACGAGGCCCATTCCCGGCGCGGATTCGCCGAAGGCGCTGTGCGCGCTGCGGAGTGGATCGCCGGCAAGACGGGTTGCTGGGACTTCGAGGAGATTGTCGGACAGCTGTAGTGGAAGCAGTCAGCTGTCAGCGGTCAGCAAAATGCTGTCCGGTGAGAGAGTGAAGGCACAACCTGGGGCGGAGCAGAGCCATCCTGGCGAATGTCCGACGCGCGTCAGACATTGTCCGACGCTGTCGGACGCGGGCGGATCGGCCTCGCGGGATTGCCCGCATACACCATCATCGGCGGGACATCTTTCAGCACCACGCTGCAGGCGCCGACCACCGCGCCGCGGCCGACGGTGACTCCCGGGCCGACGAAGACGCGTGTCGCCAGCCACACTTCCGGCTCAATCGCAACAAAGCTGCCGATCATGTCGAATGTCGGCCGCGTGTGGTCGTGATACGCGGACGCCAGATAGCAGTCCTGCGAGATGCACGCGTTGTCGCCGATGCGGATTTCACCCAGCGTATAGAGCGCGGCGTGGTCGCCGATCCAGCAGGAATCGCCGATCGTCAGCTTCCAGGGATAGGTGATCTCCGCCGTCGGGCGAATGATGACACCACGGCCGATCTTCGCGCCGAAGAGCCGCAGCAGAAAATTGCGCCAGCCGTACATAAACTGCGGCGACCAGCGAAAGGCCGTCGCCTGCACGATCCACCACAGCTGCACGAACCAGGCGGGGCGGCCGCGAAAATTGAGTGGCAGGCGAAAGCTCTTCAGATCCTGGACGGGCGTCGCCATCGTGTGCAGTGTAGAGCATCCGGCGCGATGAATCCTATAGACCGCGCCAGGTAATCGCGCGGACGCACGGCCGTCACCTTCGCATCCGCAGGCCGAACGAAGCGCGGCTGAGGCACGGTGTAGACTCGTCTGTTATGAATCTGCAGGGCTGCGGAACGGCGTTGGTCACGCCCTTTCGCGTGGATGGCAGCATCGATGAGCGGGCGCTCTACGACCTGGCCCGCTGGCAGGTGGAGAGCGGGATCGGCTGGCTGGTTGCCTGTGGCACCACCGCCGAGACGCCAACCCTGGATGAAGGCGAGTGGCTGGAAGTGATCCGCATCGTCGCCGACGCCGCGCAGGGCCGCGTACCCGTGTGGGCCGGCTGCTCGCACAACGCGACGAAAGAAGCGGTAGCGCGCGCGCGAACCGCTTCGCAGATTCCTGGCGTGACCGCGATCCTCTCGGCGAATCCCTGGTACAACAAGCCGACCCAGGAAGGGCAGTTCCAGCACTTCCGCGCCGTGGCGCAGGCCGTGAAGCTGCCCATCGTGCTCTACAACATTCCCGGGCGTTCGGCCGCGAACCTGGAACCGGCGACGGTGCTGCGGCTTATTGAAGCCGCGCCGAACATCGAGGCGGTCAAGGAGTCGAGCGGCAACCTGGTGCAGATCACCGAACTCATCACCCAGGCGCCGAAAGAATTCCGCGTCTTCTCCGGCGACGACGGTATGACGCTCGGCGTAATCGGCGTGGGCGGCGCGGGACTGGTTTCGGTCGTGTCGAACATCATTCCGGCGGAGATGGCGGAGATGGTGAAGGCGGCGCTCGCCAATGAGTGGTCGGTGGCGCGCCGCATCAATAAGAAGTATTTCCGCCTGATGCAGGGCCTGTTCAAAGAGACAAGCCCGGGGCCGGCGAAGGCGATCCTCGCCATGATGGGCAAAATCGAGGAGCATTACCGGTTGCCAATGGTGCCGGTGTCTCCGGCAACACGGGCATTTCTGGAGCGCATGGCCGGCGAGCTGGGACTGCTGGTTCACGCGCCGAAAACCGAAGGCGACCTGCACGTCTACTGAAGCGATCGCATTCCGCGCGATCCCACCGCCGGTTTGACGCCGCCTCTGATTCCTGCTCTGCTGGCGAAGTGCATCCCCTCCGGCTGATTCTCGGCATTGCCTGCCTCGTGTCGGCGCTGCTCGACGCCTTTGAAACGGTGATTCTTCCGCGGCGCGCCACCGGGCGCTTTCGCCTGACCAGGATCTTCTACATCGTCACCTGGCGGCCGTGGCGATGGGCGTCGCGTCGGGTTGGCCATCCGCGCAAACGCGAGACCATGCTCAGCTTTTACGGCCCGCTCTCTCTGGTCTTCCTGATTGCCGGGTGGGCCGCGGCGCTCATGCTCGGTTTCGCCCTCCTCTACGCGGCATTCCCGCAGCCCTTCGTCGATCCCAATGCGCATGGACATCGATTTGTCTCCGACCTCTATGTCAGCGGCACGACAATTTTCACGCTGGGTTTGGGCGACGTCGTTCCGCACAGCCTTTACATCCGATGCCTGGTGGTGCTCGAGTCAGGGATCGGCCTGGGCTTTGTGGCCCTGGTGATCGGCTATTTCCCGGTGCTCTACGGAGCTTTCTCGCGTCGCGAAGTGAATATTGCCCTGCTTGACGCGCGTGCGGGATCGCCGCCGACAGCCTATGAACTCATCAAGCGCCACTCTTTCGAAGGCGGAGGTAACGCCCTGGTCCTGCTGCTGGAGGAGTGGGAGCGCTGGTCGGCGGAGCTGCTCGAAAGCCATATTTCGTATCCGCTGCTCTGTCTCTTTCGCTCGCAGCACACCAGCCAGAGCTGGCTGAGCGCGCTCACCGCGATTCTGGACACCTGCGCGCTGCTCATTGCCAGCGTGCAGGAGCAGAGCGCGCGCCAGGCCCAGCTCACCTTCGCCATGGCGCGGCACGCGCTGGTGGATATCTCCCAGATCCTTTCGGCGAAGCCGATGCCGAATCCGCACGATCGTTTGCCCCAGGAAAAATATCGGCTCATCTACGACAAGCTTTGCTCGGCGGGCGTGCGCGTCTGCCGGGATGAAAAAAGCTGGTCGCGGCTGAACGAACTGCGCCAGCTCTACGAGGGATACGCCGAGGCGCTGAGCCGCTATCTCGAGATGCCGCTGCCCCCTTTCTTCCTCGAACATCCAAAGAAGGACAACTGGCTCACCGTGGCCCGTGTGCGCGCCGAGGCGGAGGCCGGAACGCAGTCGGCGGCGTCGGTGCTGTTACACGACGAGGACCATCTGTTCTGAAGCCAGACCCTGCGGCATGGCGTGCGTGTCCGCCGTGGAACGTCGGCCGAACCGCTCGCCGGAGTCGTCTGAATACCCGCCGCGGTGTCCAGGTTTCGATACAAAGACGTCAAAACCTCACGACATAACCGACTGCGGCGGCCGCAGCGCAGCGTGCCCACGGTGTTTGCTGTCCTGCCAAAAATCGAAAGTAACTTTATTCCTGCGACAACGGTCGGGTGATCCCCTGGGAACGGCCCCAGGTCAGGTTTCGGACAAATCAGCCACGCACATCCCGCTGATGACTTCGATAAGGCTCGTGTAACTGATTGCACTGGAGCCTGGGGACTGCCTACAGAAAAGCTACCTATGCATCCTGTCCGGACCGATGGAAAGAACTGATGAACCGAAAGATGACTGACTGGTTATCATTCGCACCGCCCCCCTTGAGAAAAGGTATTCGATTTGCAGTCAGGATGGTGCTAAACGAACGTCCAGTCTAAGGAGCGGTATCTGCTGCTCAAACTGTCTAGTGCTGGCTCCTGCTGGATGCACAAGCGAATTGCTCAGTCGGGCGGCGAGCCGGGGAGGGCATCGGCCGTCCGGGGTGGCGCGCACGAGGGAACCGACGCTCGCCTCGCGTGCTGCCTTTCGTCGCTGCTCAGGATGGGGAGAACCAAAGAGACTCGCTGCGCTTGCGCAGAGAAGTCTCTGGCTCGGTCCCGGTCCCAACCGTATCAAGGAGGTCATCATGACGCGCTGGATTTTGTCCGACAGACAGAGACTCAGCGGAGCAGGAGGCCGGAACCTTCACAGGCTGCTCGGTCTTTGTGCGCTGTTGCTTATCTTTTCTCCTTTTGCTTTGGCTCAGGAAGGAACGATCCTGGGAACCGTGACCGATCCAAGCGGCGCGGTCGTCCCGAATGCGATCATCACGGTCACGAATATCGATAACGGACAGGTCCGGACGCTGGCGACGGCGGGCGACGGCGAATTTACAGCTCCCGCACTGCCCGTCGGGCACTACACGATCCGGGTGGCGGCTACCCATTTCAAAACCAGTGAAGTCACCGGCATCATGCTGAACGTCGGCGAACATGTTCGCCAGGACTTTCAGCTGGAGGTCGGAGCCGCCACGGAGAGCGTGACGGTGGAAGGGGCTGCGGTTCACCTGCAAACGGAGACCGGCGAAGTCAGCAGTCTGATCACCGGGAAGCAGATCACGCAACTCACCACCAATGGCAAGAGCGTTTACACGCTGGTCAATCTGACGCCGGGCGCCTCCAGCGTTCAGTCCGACTTTCAGGTACCGACGCCGGTGGGCGGCGATGCCAACGTGAGCTTCAACGGCCAGCGGATGGCGCACAACCTCTATTTGCTGGACGGCGGCGAGAACCTCGACCGCGGGGGTGCGGGCACTTTCAGCGTGATGCCCTCGCTGGAGTCGATCGGGGAATTCCGCATTCTGACGTCGAACTACTCGGCGGAGTACGGCCTGTCGTCGTCGGCGACGATGGTGTCGGTGCTGAAGTCGGGCGGCAAAGATTTCCACGGATCGGCGTGGGAGTTCAACCGGAACGACGCGCTGGATGCGAGGAACTACTTTATTCGTTCACCGCAAAGGGTGAACGAACTCCGCTTCAACACTTATGGATTTAACATCAGCGGGCCCGTGAGTCTGCATCCGAAGTCGGGGAATCCGAGCACGTTCTTCTTCTACAACATGGAATGGCGGAAGCTGGTGCAGGGCGGGACACTGAACACGACGGTGCCTCTGCCGGCGACCTATACCGGCGATTTCTCGTCGGTTCTTTCATCGCTGAGCGCACTGCACGTGCCCTGTTCGAATCAATTGTCGACGGCGCAGCAGGCGCGTTTCCTGGCGGCGGGGATCACGATGAGCACGGCCGACCCGACGACGGGATCGTGTTCCGGCAGCGGAGCGATCCTGCAGTCGTTCCCGAGCTACGCGATTCCGGCTTCACTGCTGGATGCCAATGCGCAGGCGTTGCTGGGGGCGAAGATCTTCCCGGCGCCGACCAGCGGTGCGCAGTTCACGGGCGGCAACAACGCTCCCACGAATGTGCGGGAAGAGATTGTTCGCATCGACCAGCGTTTCGGAGACAAATTCACCATCTTCGGACACTGGATCGCGGAGCAGATCGATCAGACCTTCGGCACCACCATGTGGAGCGGCGACAACGTGCCGTCGATCGGCAATACGTTCGGCAACCCGTCGTACAGCGGCGTGATCCATTCGACGTACACCATCAACCCGAACCTGCTCAACGAGACGGCATTCAACTACAACGGGAACCGGATCCACATTCTGCCCAAAGCGGAATTTGGCGCACCGCTGGCGGCTCCGTCGGGCTTCACGTTCAATCGTATCTTCACCAGCCCGAACACGATTATTCCCACCATCAACCTTGCGAATTCCAATACCCAGTACACCGCGAACTGGACGCCCTGGAACAACAAGGCGGACGATTATCAGATCCGCGACGATCTCTCCTGGGTACGGGGACCGCATCAGCTGAAGTTCGGCGCCAGTTGGGCGCTCTATAAGAAGACGCAGGATGCCTTTGCGGCGACCCAGGGCAACTTCCACTTCAACGGGTTCTACACCGGCAACGATTTCGCGGACTTCCTGCTGGGCTATCCCGACGACTATCAGGAAGACGCGGTTCACGACAGCGGGCAGTGGAACAACGTTTCCTGGGGGTTGTATGCGCAGGACAACTGGCGCGTGAACTCACGGCTGACCCTGAATCTGGGGCTGCGGTGGGACGGCGTGCCGCACACCTATGAAGCCAATCATCGCGCGTCGAATTTTTATCCGAACCTCTACGAGATGTCGAAGGCGGCGACGTTCGATAACGATGGCAACATCTGCAGCGGCGTTGGCAACGGCTGCACCGGACCCAGCCCAGGTCTGGGCACCAGCCCGAACGCCATTCTTGCCGGGTACCAGTTCTATCTGAACGGAATCGGCATCGACGGACGGAACGGCATTCCCAAGGGGCTGGTGAACAACCACTGGGCGGCCTTTGGACCGCGGGTGGGATTCTCCTACGACCTGACGGGGGCGGGGAAGAGCCTGCTCCGCGGCGGCTTCGGCATGATGTACGAGCGCATTCAGGGCAACGATATGTATAACGGGGCCACGAATCCGCCGTTCGACGCGCACATCGATTTCACTAATGTGCTGCTCTCGAATCCACACACCAGCACGAAGACGGGGGCGACGGTCGCCGCGCCGGTGGTGCCGTCGACGATCATTGGCATGGACAGCAACATGTACAAGCTGCCGGTGAGCATGCAGTACAGCCTGGGCGTCCAGCAGGAAATCGCCGCGCGGACACTGGCTTCACTGTCGTATGTGGGCAGCCAGAATCGTCACCTCAACGATTGGGTGGAGACGAACCTGCCTCCTGCGTCGGCCCTGCCGGGTCTGATTGCCAGCAACGGGGCCGGGTACAACCAGATGCTGCAGTATCCGGGCTATCGTTCGCTGCGGATGGCGCGGAACGAAGCCAACAGCCAGTACAACTCCCTGCAACTGGATGTGCGCACAAACGTCAGGGATCTGCAGGCACAGTTCGGGTATACCTACTCGCGCGCCTACGATCCGGTGACGCTGAACGGCGGCAACGGGGGCGACCTTAACCTGGTCAACAATCCCTATGCGGGATGGAAGTATGACTGGGGACCGTCGTATTTCGATCGCTCCCATATTGCGTTCGTCAACTTCATGTACGAATCCCCGCTGTTCCGCAACGCCTCCAATGGGTTCGTGAAGACGATGCTGGGAGGATGGGGACTGTCGGGCATCATCACGATGCAGTCCGGTGCGCCGCTGGAGCCTCTGGTGGGCGGTTCGCAGGGCGGCATGGGGATTCAGAACGCGCGCAACCGGCCGAATCTGAGCGGGAAAATCGGCTATCCGAAGAACCTGGTGGCCAGCGGGATCCAGTGGTTCGATCCGAATGCTTTCGCCACTCCGACGCCGGGGACCTGGGGCAGCCTGACGCATAACGCGGTGCGCGGACCGGGCCGCGACGACTGGAACCTGGCGCTGCGCAAGAACTTCAACTTTGCCGACCGGGCGAATTTCGAGTTCAGCGCGGAAGCCTTCAACGTGTGGAACCATACGCAATTCCGGGCTGACACGCAGGCCGGAGGCTATGGCCAGAACCTGAGCGGCAGCAACTTTGGCGTGATCACGCAGGCCTATGATCCCAGAGTGCTGCAACTGGGCGGAAAGCTGTCCTTCTGACGCCTGGTTCTCAGCTGTAACCTTGGGAGGCCTCGCTTCTATGAAAGCGGGGCCTTCCGTCTTAGTGAGCCAGGTTTCGTGAGCTAAGATCGACTTTTGTTGTGTTGCCGATGCTGGACAGGACCCTGATCCCGGCACTTCTCGCGATTGCGCTGGCCGCGCACGCCGCGCAGCCCGCCCCCAGCGCCGCCCAGGCCATCGCACTCGATCGGCAGGGACGCTACGCCGACGCGGCGCAGGCTTGGCGTGTGGCCACGGAGCACGATCCAAAGGATGCCGCCGCCTTCGCCAGTCTCGGGCTCGATCTGGCGCGGCTGGGCAAGTATCCCGAAGCGGTCACGGCCTACAGGAAGGCTCTCCGCCTCGACCCGCACATCCTGGGACTGCAACTGGATCTGGGGCTCGCGCTCTTCAAGCAGGGCAAGCTCGACGAGGCGATCCCGCCGCTGCGGCAGGCCGTCGCGGCGGCTCCGCAAAGTGAACAGGCGGCCATTCTGCTGGGCATGAGTTACTACGGCACGCAGCACTTCGCGCAGGCGCTTCCGTATCTGCACGCGGCGGTGAACCGGTCGCCCGGGAACCTGGAAATGAGAGGCGTGCTGGCGCAGAGCTGCCTCTACGCGAAGCAGTACAACTGCACGCTGGAACAGTACAAGCAGATTCTGGCCGCCAATCCCGATTCCGCGCAGGCCCACATGCTGGCCGGTGAGGCTCTGGACGGGATGAATCAAACTGCCCAGGCCATCGCCGAATTTCAGGCGGCGGAGAAGGCCGCGCCCACCGAGCCCAACGTCCACTTCGGCCTCGGATACCTGTTGTGGAAGCAACATCGCTATCAAGAAGCCGCCGAGGAATTCCGGAAAGAAATCGTGAATGAGCCGATGCATGCGCAGGCGCTGGCGTATCTGGGCGATACCGAGATGAAACTCGAGCACACCGCCGACGCGGAGGCGATCCTGCGGCGCGCCGTCCATCAGGTGGGCGCGACACAACTCGCGTGGCTTGATCTGGGCATCGTTCTGGCCGGACAGGGAAAGAACGACGAGGCCGCTGCGGACTTCCAGCAGGCCATCCAACTCGACCCGAACCGCGTGGACGCGCACTGGCGCCTCGCGCGGCTCTATCAGGCGACGGGAAAGACCGCGCAGGCGCGCGCCGAGTTCGCTAAAGCGCGTGCGCTCCACGAGAAGGAAGACAAAAGCCTGGTGCAGCAGATGACGCCCACAGGTCCGTCGGCTCGCTGATCGCGGAAGCGGCGCTCTACTTCCGGGCGATGAACGTGACCTGCGGGATACGGAACCAGATCGAGTCGCCGTCGATCTGAATGCGGAGCCAATCGCGAAGTTCGGGTGAAGCGGTGGTGAAGATTCCGCGCAGCTCGGCCACGCGATCCGGCGGCGTCTTCGCGCGGCCAACCCAGTCGTCGAAGTCCATCCCGCGCGGGCTCTCGCTGTAGTGGTCCGTCACTTCCTGTTCGATCGTCAGGCCCGCGTCCCTGAGAAACTTCCTCCACACGCTGAGGCGATACCCGCGAACATGCGACGCATCGCGTGTCTTCTCGATGTGCTGGAATAGCGCGTCCAGCGCCTCATCCTCCGGACCGTAGTTGTCGACCACCACGACTTTGCCGCCTGGCCGCACAACCCGTGCCATCTCATGAACCGCCGCGGCGTTGTCGGCAAAGTGATGCGAAGCCAGCCGCACGGTGGCGATGTGGAATTCCCCATCCGCGAAGGGTAGCTGCTCGGCAGGGCCTCTCCGCGTTTTAACGTTGGCGAGTCCGCGCTGCGCCGCGTTCTTCGCCGTTTCGGCCAACATCGCTTCGGTCAGATCGTAGGCGACCACCTCCTGCACGTGCGGCGCAAAGGCCAACGCCGTGTGGCCGGCCCCGGTGGCGATGTCCAGAATCGTGTCCGCCGCGCGCGGAGCGGTCAGATCGACGAGGGTCGCCAGCGCCGTCCGGTCGCCGTGTCCCGTGCTGGTGGAATAGGCGGCCGCCGTTGCGCCGAACTGTTGCTGCACCTTCTCGTGGACTGTCTGCTCCGTTGTGTTCGAGGTCATAAGCCCATGCTAGCGAGCGTGTGCAGGCCTGTCGAACCCCCGCGGCGCGGTGAGTACCACGGTCCTGGCCCACGCGTTTTGTGACGCACATCACAGGCGTTCGTGCCACACGTCGAATTCAATCTTTGGGTGGAGGAAACGCCGCAGGGCGAACGGTACCCTCAGCTGTTCCCCAGAGAAGTGGAGTGGTGGTGGGCGGTAACTGGAAAGATCAGTTTGCGGACGCACCGGATGTCCTGAAGCGCACGCCCGAAGACCGGACGGTAGTGTGGGCGGGCCACGTTCCCATTGGCGGCGATGGGTTCGTGACCATGGCGGGTCCGTGCTCGGTGGAAAGCGAACACCAGCTGATGGAGACGGCGGTGCGCGTGGCCGCGGCTGGAGCGCGGATTCTGCGCGGCGGCGCCTTCAAACCGCGCACTTCGCCCTACGCGTTCCAGGGCCTGGGTCTCGAAGGATTGAAGATGCTGGCCTGCGCGCGCGAAGCATCAGGCCTGGCGATCGTGACAGAAGTCATGGCGGCCGCCGACGCGCCCATGGTCGCCGAATATGCCGACATTCTGCAGATCGGTTCGCGCAGCATGGAGAACTACGCTCTGCTCGAGGCCGCCGCGAAAACCAGCCGGCCGATCCTGCTCAAGCGCGGCATGGTGGCGACGGTCGCCGATCTGCTGCGATCGGCGCAATGCATCGTCAGCCATGGTAATCCTCAGGTGATTCTCTGCGAGCGCGGCATTCGCACCTTTGAGACCGCGACGCGGAACACCTTCGACATCGCCGCCATCGTGGTGCTGAAGGAAATCTCCCGTCTGCCGGTCATCGCCGATCCAAGCCACGCGGCCGGTCGCCGAAGCCTGGTGCCGGCGCTGGCGCGAACCGCGGTGGCGGCCGGCGCCGATGGCCTCATCGTCGAGGTGCATCCCGATCCGGATCACGCGTGGAGCGACGGCGAGCAGTCCCTCACCTTCACCGAATTCGGCACCATGATGGCCGACCTGGCGCCGTGGTGCGAGCTGCGAGCTTGCTGTGAGTACGCGCTGGAGACGGTCGCGTGAGATGGTTGCCGACAACGGCGGGCGCGGTGTGCGGGTTGGTCCTGGTCGCGCTCGCATCGGGGTTGCCACTCCGTCATAGCTCCGTCACGGGCGACTCGGTTGAGAAACAGGCTGCCCTGCCTCCCGTGATCTTCACGGCCGCGCCGGTCTATGAATCGCTGGCTGCGCTCCACGGAGGCGAGCGCTTCCCCAATGGCGCGGAACTGATGGTGTTGCGCTCCGGGCGCCTCCAGGAATTCGTTCCGGGCTTCGCCGCCAGTGCCGATGCGAGCGTTTCCTTCGACACGAAGATGGTGCTCTTTGCCGGGAAGAAAACCGCGGGCGATCCCTGGCAGATCTGGCAGATTCCGGTCGACGGCGGCTCGCCACAGCCGGTGCTGGCCGGCGAGACGGACCTCATCCGCCCGCTCTGGATGCCGGACAAGGGGTTTGTCTACGCCAGGCGGGAAGCCGACGGATTCACGCTGGAGAGGGCGGGCCTCGATGGATCGGGCGCGCTCCAGCTGACGTACCTGCCAGGCAACTTCATTCCCGACGATGTGCTGCGCGACGGACGTGTGCTGTTCGAGTCCGGCTTTCCTCTGGGAGAAGGCGCCACTCCGGAGATGTTTCTGGTCTACGCCGACGGCAGCGGCGTGGAGAGCGTGCGCTGCGATCATCCCGACGGCCGAAAGAACAGAGGACGGGAACATGGGCGCGAGATCGCTGTGGCATCGAGCGTCGCCGATCGCGGCGACATCGTCTTCACCCACGGACTGCATCTGGCTCGCTTCACATCGTCGTTGGCCGACGAAGCTCCTGTCGCTGCTCCCGCAGGGGATTACGCCGGGGATGTCGCGGAATTGCCGGATGGCCGCTGGCTCGTCGCGACACGCAAACCGCGCGGCAAGCACTTTGTGCTGGCCCTGTGGAAGCCGGGAACGCCGGAGCTGGCTGAGATCGCGCAGGATGCGGGGCGGGATCTGGTCCAGCCCGTGGTCGTGGCGCCGCGCGAGGTTCCGAACCGGCATCCCACGGCACTGCATCCCTGGACATACGGCAATCTGCTCGCGCTCGATGCACGCCAGTCGCGGGGTGGGGAATTGACGACCGCGCCGGCCCTGGTGCGCGCCGAGACAAAGAACGAAGCCGGCCACGTCGTTTCACTTGGAACCGCGCCCGTGGAGAAGGACGGGTCCTTCTTTGTGCAGGCCACCGGAGATCGCCCGCTGCGTTTCATTCTGCTCGATGCCGCAGGCCATCCGTTGGGCCGGGAGCACGGCTGGTTCTGGGTGCGGCGCGGGGAGCAGCGCATCTGCGTTGGCTGCCACACCGGACCGGAGCGCGCCCCGGAGAACCGCGTGCCCCTCGTTCTGCTGCACACCACCACGCCGGTGGATCTGACGGGCGCGGCCGCTCCCACGGCGACGGCGGGAGGCCACTGATATGCAATTGCGACTGTTCCTTATTCTCGGTCTCGCCTCCGCCGCAGCCGCGCAAGTGGTTCCGCCCGCCTCCAAAACGTCGCAGCCGAAGCCGGCGATTCAGTTCGAAGACGCCACCGCGAAAGCGGGCATCGACGCGACCGATAGCTTTGGATCGGCGCAACTCGGATCGCTGCTCGAAGGCACCGGCGCAGGCTGCGTCTGGTTCGACTACAACAACGACGGCCTGCCTGATCTCTATGCGCTCAGCGGGCGCACCCTGCCGGCTTCGATGACGCCGCACCCGCTCGCGACGCCACCCAGCCCTCCCCCGCAAAACCATCTCTACCGCAACAACGGCAACGGCACCTTCACCGACGTGACGGATAAGGCCGGCCTCAACCCGGACCTCTATTCCGTTGCCGTCACCGCGGCCGACTAGGACAACGGCGGCTACGAGGACCTGCTGGTGCCCGGCTACGGGCGAGGGGTTCTCTGACGCGGCCGCGGCAACGGCG